>Ga0209647_1003518_pt1 | contig 12086 bp, 10 predicted proteins | sample GraSoi_2013_60cm_FD_185827 | JGI IMG/M metagenome (GOLD analysis project Ga0209647, IMG submission 185827) | Grasslands soil microbial communities from the Angelo Coastal Reserve, California, USA - Sample 9_17_2013_60cm (SPAdes) (version 2) | ecosystem: Environmental > Terrestrial > Soil >... | reverse complement strand
GCAGCGCGTCGGCGAGGACGTTGCCGCCGAGGAGCAGCACCGTGGATGCGAGCACCAGGCCGAGCACGAGGTGGAAGTCGCGGGCCAGGATCGCTTCGAGAAGCAGGGGCCCGAGGCCCGGCCAGCTCATCACGATCTCCACCAGCAGCGACATGCTCAGCAGCGTGGCCACCGACAGGCCCAGCAGCGAGATGAGCGGGTTGGCGGCGGCGGGCAGGGCGTGCCCGAAGAGGATGCGCCACTCCGGAAGGCCGTGCCCACGTGCGGCCTGGACGAACGGCGCGTCCAGGGTGGCGGCCACGCTGGCCCGAACGTGCCGGGTCAGGCTCGGCAGGACGCAGAGGGTGAGGGCGGCCCCGGGCAGGACGAGGTGCCACACGACGTCCCGGATGCGCGCGGCAAACGACATCTGCTCGTGTCCGACCGAGGTCATCCCGCCGGCCGGGAACCAGCCCGTGCGAACGGCCAGCAGCAACAGGGCGAGCGCGAGGATGATGTCGGGGATGGCCAGGAGGACCGCCATCACCACGGCCAGGGCGCGCCTCGCGGCCGCGCGCCTCGCCGCCGCCCACCACACGCCGACCGGAATGGCGAGCGCCCATGCCGTCGCCGTCGCCGTGGTGGTGAGGAGGAGCGTGTTCCGCACCCGCGGCCACAGGAGGGGGGCCACCGGGCTGCCGTAGGCGAACGAATACCCGAGCTCGCCGCGCGCGAGCGAAGCGGCCCAGCGCGCGTAGCGCTCGGGCAGGGGGCGGTCGAGGCCGTGGCGCGCGCGCAGGGTGCGCAGCGTCGCCTCCGAGATCCGCGGGTCGAGCCGCATCTCCGCGAAGAAGTCGCCGGGCGCGAGCTCGACCAGCACGAAGGAGAGGACGGAGACCCCGAACAGCACGAACAGGCCGTGGAGCGCGCGTCGCGCGAGCCAGCCCAGGAGTGTGGCCAAGTCAAGAGGCCAGGGGCGGCACGGCCGGGACCGCCGCCACCAGCGCGCGCGTGTGGGGATGCTGGGGCGCGCTGAAGAGCTGCGCCGCGGCCGCGCGCTCCACGATGCGTCCCTCGAACATGATGGCGACCTCGTCCGCGAACACGGACATGCGGGCGAGGTCGTGCGAGATGCAGAGGTAGGTCAGCCCCTCGCGAAGGCGTAGCTCGTGAAGGAGGGCTGCCACCTGGGCCTGGATGGGCGCGTCGAGGCCGGCGAAGGCTTCGTCCAGGATGAGCAGCCGTGGCTTGACCGCCAGCGCGCGCGCGATGGCCAGCCGCTGCCGCTGGCCGCCGCTGAGATCGAGAGGGCGGCGGTCCGCGACCGCGGACGGCAGGCCGACGGTCTCCATCAGCTCCATGGCGTACCCCCGCCGCTGCGCGGGTGCGCCGAGGCCCCGGATCTCGAGCGGCTCGGAGACGATCTCGGTCGCCGTCAGTCGTGGCGACAGCGCGGCCGCCGAGTCCTGGAAGAGGAGCTGCACCTGCTCGCGAAACGCGCGCAACGCGGCGCCCCGGAGGGACGCCACGTCGGCACCGTCGAACCGGATCTCCCCGTGCGTCGGCTCCTCCTGGCCAGCGAGGCAGCGCGCGAGGGTCGACTTCCCCGAACCGGATTGGCCGACGAGGGCGACGACGGTGCCGCGGTCGATAGTGAGGTCCACGCCGGCCAGGGCATCGACGGCAGCCGAGCGGCCGGCCGCGCGGCGCGCGTAGCGTTTGCTGAGACCGCGGATGCGGACCAGCGGCTCGTCATTCATGGAGGACGTACCCCCCCGCGCATCGCCACACGCGGATAGGCGAGGGAGAGTCCGCGCGTGTAGGGATGCAGAGGCTGGCCGAACACCTGGGCCGGCGTCCCCGTCTCCACCAGGGTCCCTGCGTACATGACGAGGACGCGCCGCGCCACCGCCGCCAGAGCGCCCAGGTCATGACTGGCCATCAGGACGGCAAGGCCGAGCCGAGCCTGGAGCGAGGCGAGCAGACCCAACACCTCCGCCTGGGTGGTGGAGTCGAGCGATGCCGTCGGCTCGTCGGCCAGGAGGAGCGCGGGCCGGCAGGCGAGCGCCTGCGCGAGGACGACGCGCTGGCGCTGGCCGCCGCTGAGCTCGTGCGGATAGGCGTCGTAGACACGGTCGGGCGGGTTGAACCCGACTTCGGCGAGGGTGGAGAGCGCGTCGTCGCGGCAACGGCCTGGGCTCTGATCGCGGTGCGCGCGGACCACCTCCGCCACCTGCGCGCCCACGCGCCGCACCGGGTTGAGGGCGAGCGCGGGATCCTGGAACACGATCGCGATCTCGGCCCCGCGCACGCGCCGCAGCTCCGAAGGCGGCCGCTCGAGCAGATCGCGTCCCCGGAACCGGATCGAGCCCTTGACCACGCGCGCGGACGGCGGCAGCAGACCCAGGATGGCGAGGAGGAGCGTCGATTTCCCGCAGCCGGACTCGCCGAGCAGGCCGACGACCTCGCCGCCCTCGACGTCGAAGGTGAGGTCCTTGGCCGCCCACACCGGCCCGCCGACGGTGTCGTACGCGACGGCGAGGTCCTTGACCTCGAGCAGGCCCGGCACCCGCGAATGATAGGGCGAGCCCGGGAGGAAAATCTTGAATCGTCGTCCCCTTCGCCGCGAATTGCCGTCCTATGATTCTTGAAGGGTCGCGTCCGCCCATGCTTTCGGGCGGCTGAGGACGGGGCCGATGATGACGCAAGCGAACGTCGGTTCGGGACGGCATTCGGAGCACGAGCATTTCCGCGAAGAGGATTGGCTCGACTTCGCGCGCGATGTCGGCGACCGCGAGCACCGCGCACTCGTCGCCCGCCATCTCGAGACGGGCTGCGCCGAATGCGAGGAGACACTCCGGCTCTGGGCGGCGGTGCTCACCGTCGCCGACCAGGAGGCGGGGGCTCTCCCGGGCTGTGTCCTCCAGAGGATGAAGGACCGCTTTTCCGTGCATCGTCCCGCGAAGCTGGGCGAGAAGATCGCCGCGGGGGCCGCCCTCGTCTTCGACAGCTTCCGCCAGCCGCTGCTGGCGGGGATGCGGGCCTCGAGCGGAGCGACGGCCCGGCAGCTCCTTTACAAGGCCGGACGCTACACGATCAAGCTCCAGGTCGAGCCGGGTATGGAGCGGGAGCGGCTGTCCATCGTCGGCCAGATCCTGGACGAGCAGGATCCGACGGGTGGGCTGCGAGACATCGCCGTGCTCGCACTGAAGGGCAGCCACACGCTCGACCGGACCATCACGAACCAGTTGGGTGAGTTCCATCTGGAGCCGGGTGCCACCGACAGGCTCCAGCTCTCCGTCGACGTCCCCGAGATCGGAACCTTCACCGTCGAGTCCCCCCGGCGATCGCCGAAAGCCGGACGAGGCGCGGAGGGAAGTGCGATCGAGGGTTCCGGTCGCGGTAGGAAGGCGCGACCGCGGTAGGCAGTCGGGTTCAGGCAGGAAGGGTAAGTTCGCACATGAAAACAAAATCAGTCATCTTCTCGGCCATATTCCTCGCGGCGCTGGCCACGCCGGTCGCAGCATGGGACACCAGTCGGTCCATCGTCCGCATCAAGGGCAACCTGGTCGGCCGGACGGTCATGCAATCCATTTGCACCCAGCTCCATTGCGAGATCCTGCATTCGCTGGACACCTTGCCCGGAGAGACGGGCCCGAGCTCGTTGTTCGTCGTGCGCAACCTGCCCGCGCCCAGCCTGTTCGTCAACTACGACCTTCTCGGCATCGCAGCCGTCGAGGCCGACCTGCCCGCGTGGCTGGCCGAGGACGACACCTGGGGCGTGTCACAGGCAACGGCCGCCGTTCTCGATGCGCTCGCCGACCACACGCCGGAGACCTACTACGGCTCGACGGCCTGGCAGTCCTATCTCGGGCAGCCCGCGTCCACCATCGTGCGGGCGAGCGACGCGCACTGCACGCTCCGCGCGACGGGCGGGGGAACCGTCGCCATCGTCGATACCGGCGTCGACATCGACCACCCCACGCTGGCCCCCGTGCTGACGGCGGGCTACGACTTCACGCGCGACGTGGCCGGGGGTGATGAGAAGGCCGACGCCGGTGGATCGCGAGGAGTGGCGCCCGACAGCGTGTATGGCGTCAGCCAGGCGACGGCGGCCGTGCTCGATCAGGCCACCGCGGCCGTGCTCGACGACTCCACGCTGGCCGACTTCGGCCACGGCACCATGGTGGCGGGGGTCGTGCACCTCGTGGCGCCCACCGCCCACATCATGCCGTTGAAGGCGTTCGCCTCGGACGGGACGGGCTACACGTCGGACATCATCCGCGCCATCGTCTACGCCGGCCGGAGCGGGGCCAACGTCCTGAACATGAGCTTCTCCCGTCGGACGCCGTCGGCCGAGCTCAAGCGCGCGATCGACAACGCGGCCGCCCGCGGGGTCATCGCGGTGGCTTCGGCGGGCAACGACGGGCGGCCGACCCTGATGTACCCGGCGGCGTACGACAACGTGATGGGCGTGGCGTCCACGGCCGACGACGATACGCGGTCGTCGTTCTCCAACTACGGCTCCAACCTCGTCTGGGTCGCCGCCCCTGGAGAAGGGATCATCACGACCTATCCCTGGGGCACCTTCGCCGGCGCGTGGGGCACGTCCTTCAGCGCGCCGATGGTGTCCGGGGCCGCGGCCCTGCTCGTGGGCTTGGAGAGCACCGCGACTTACGACCAGGTCTCGTCGGCGGTGGCGCAGGCGCAGCCGCTCACTCCGGATCTCGGCTACGGCCGGCTCGACCTCTACCTGGCGGTGGCGGCCGGACGAGCCCTGTGGCCAGACGCCGCCGAGAGTCCCATCCCCGACACCTGTGACTCGTCTCACGTCGACTGGGGGACCGGGCCCTGATCGCAGGCGAGCTCGGATGAGGACGCGCGAGCCTTCTGCTATCCTTGCCGCCCCATGCACGCGTTGGGCGGCCCTCCCATCAGCCCGTGAAGCGCCGCGAGGGGGGGCTCGCACGCCGCGCCAGCCGCGGCGAGGCCGGCGATCCGGACCCGACGGCCCTCCCCTCCGAACCGGCCGACCGTAGCGCCGCTGAACGTTCCACGGCCATGTCGAGGCGAGGGCTTTCGTGGCCCGATACGCATCTGGTCCGCGAATGCCGCAACGGGAACGAGGAGGCCTGGGCGGCCCTCCTCGACAAGTACAAGAACCTGATCTTCTCGATCCCGATCAAGCGCGGCCTCCCCCGCGACGAAGCCGCGGACGTCTTCCAGCGCGTCTGCGTGCTCCTGCTGGCCGAGCTGCCGCACCTGCGTGAGCCCAAGGCGCTGCCCATGTGGCTCATCCGCGTGACCTCGCGCGAGTGCGCCCGCTGGCGTCGTCAGGAGCATCCCTATCCCGCCCGCGACACCGTCGAAGCGGAGACGGCGGCGCTGGCCGACGAGCAGCCGCTGGCGGACGAGCTGCTGGGCCAGCTCAAGGACGAGCAGGTCCTGCGCGAGGCGATCCTGACCATGCCGCCACGCTGCCGCGAGCTGATCGGCATGCTGTTCTTCGACACCCCGGCGCGGCCGTACCAGGAGATCGCCCGCCGGCTCGGCCTGGCCGCGGGATCGATCGGATTCATCCGCGGCCGCTGCCTGACCCGGCTGCGCCGCGAGCTCGAGAAGAAGGGGTTCCGGTGACGGCGGCGACGACGCGCCCGCGCCCACGCAAGCGGCGACCCACGGAGGCGCGGCAGGAGCGGCTCTTCGCGCAGCTCGCGCGTCTTTTCGACGCCGCGCGCCGGCGTCAGTTCGTGGCCCGCCACCCCGAGCTGCTGCGGCCGGAGACGGTGACGCGCCTCAGCGAGGCGGTTCCCCAGAAGGTGCGCGTGGACGTCAACGAAGCGATGGCGCTGGCCGACGCGGCGGTGCTCATCGCGCGCAAGCTGCGCCGGCCGGAGTCGGTGGCCCAGAGCCTGCGCGCCAAGGGGAACGCGCTCTACGCGCTCAACGAGCACGCCGCCGAGGCGGCCCGCCTCTTCGCCAAGGCCGGCCAGCCGCGCGAGGTCGCGCGCACCCTCAGCACGTCCATCCAGCCCCTGATCCTCCTCGGCGCCTATGCGCGCGCGGAGGCGGCGGCCCGGCAGGCGCGCGAGATCTTCACCCGCGAGGGGGACGAGCTCCGCCTGGCCCGGCTCGACGTCAACGTCGGCAACATCTTCCATCGTCAGGATCGCTTCGCGGAGGCGCTGCGCTCGTACGAGCAGGCCTACGAGCGCCTGCTCCCCCACCGGAATGCCGAAGGCATCGCGGTCGCCCTCGGCAACATGGCCGTATGCCTGATCAGCCTGAACGACTTCACGCGCGCCCTCGAGACCCATCAGCGGGCGCGCGCGTTCTGCGAAGAGCACGGCATGCCCAAGCTCGTGGCCCTGGCCGACTACAACATCGCCTACCTCTACTACTTCCGCGGCCAATACGGACGCGCCATCGAGGAGCTGAAGGCGACGCGGGACGCGTGCGAGAAGGTGGGCGACGCCTACCTGGCCGCCCTGTGCCGCATGGATCTGTCGGAGATCTACCTCGAGCTCAACCTCAGCGACGACGCCGCGCAGATGGCGGAGGAGAGCCTCGCGGAGTTCCGAAGGCTGGGCATGGGCTACGAGGCCGCCAAGTCGCTCGCCTACCTCGCCATCGCGAACGGCCAGCAGGGGAAGGTCCTCCGCGCCCTCGAGCTGTGCACGGAGGCGCGTCGCCTGTTCGTTCAGGAGCAGAACACGGTGTGGCCCGCGCTGCTCGACCTCTACCAGGCGCTCATCCTCTTCGGGGCCTCGCGGCTGTTCGAAGCCCGCCGGCACTGCACGGCCGCCCTGGAGGCCTTCCGCTCCACGGCCCTGGCCAGCAAGGCCATCCTGTGCCGCCTGCTCCTCGCGCGCCTGGCCCTGCGCATGGGCGAGCTCGACGTCGCCCGCCAGCAGTGCGAAGCGGCCGGGCAGACGCTGGCTCCGCTGGACCTGCCCGCCCTCAGCTTCCAGCTCGACTTCGTGCGCGGCCAGATCGAGCAGGCGGCCGTCGAGCCCGCCGCCGCCTACGAAGCGTACCGGCGTGCCCAGCGGTCCCTGGAGATGCTCCGCAGCAGCCTGCGCGGCGAGGAGCTGAAGATCGCCTTCATGAAGAACAAGCTCGAGGTGTACGAGGCGCTGGTCGACCTCGCCCTCGAGCGCCGCGGCGACGACGACGGCGTGGCGGAGGCCTTCTCGTACGTGGAGCAGGCCAAGTCCCGCAGCCTGCAGGAGCTGCTCCTCCGCGCGGCCACGCCCGTCAGCCCTATCGCGGCGGGCAAGAGCGAGCTCGTCCGCCGCGTGGGCGATCTGCGCGAGGAGCTCAACTGGTACTACCACCGCATCGAGTCGGAGCAGATGGCGGCAGAGGAGCGGACGGAAGAGCGCGTGGAGGCGCTGCAGGAGCAGGTCTTCGAGCGCGAGAGCGAGCTGCTGCGCGTCATCCGCGAGCTGCCGGCGTCCGAGAGCGAGTCCGTCGATCTGCTGGCCCCGGTCAGCCTGCCTCTCGAAGACATCCGACGCGCCCTCCCCGAAGACGCGATGCTCGTCGAGTACTTCCGCATCGGCTCGCGCCTGCTCGCCTTCCTCGTCACGCGCGACCGTCTGGAAGTCGTGCCCGTCGCGCTCGTGCCGCGCGTGCAGCACATCCTGCGCCTGCTGCAGTTCCAGCTCGCGTGGGCGCGTCCCAATGCCGCCGACGTCTCGCCGCTGTCGCGCGAATCGTCGCGCGTGGCCACGGAGGCTCATCTGGCCGAGCTCTACACCGAGCTCGTCGCCCCCCTGCGCGCCCGCCTCGACGCCAACCACCTGATCTTCGTCCCCCACGACCTCCTGCACTACGTGCCCTTCCACGCCCTCTACGACGGCCGGCAGTACCTGATCGACTCCTTCTCGATCTCGTACGCGCCCAGCGCCACCGTCTATGCCCTGTGCCACGCCCGCGGTGGGCCCGGGAGCGGATCGTCGCTCGTCCTGGGCGTGGCCGACGCCCACACGCCTTTCATCCTCGACGAGCTCCGCTCCGTCGCGGCGCGGCTTCCCGGCGCGGAGCTGTACGTCGGCGAGGAGGCGACGGTGGACGTGCTGCGCCAGAAGGCGGAAGGGCGCCGCGTCGTGCACATCGCGGCTCACGGCTTCTTCCGGCCCGACAACCCGATGTTCTCCGGGATCCGCCTCGGCTCCTCGTCCTACCTGACGCTCTACGACCTCTACAACCTCAAGCTCCCGGCGGACCTGGTCGTCCTCAGCGCCTGCGTCACCGGCGTCAACGTCATCGCCGCCGGCGACGAGCTGCTCGGGCTGGCGCGGGGGCTGTTCCGCGCCGGGGCGGCATCGCTCCTCCTGACCTTGTGGGAAGTGCCCGACCAGAGCACGGCCCAGTTCATGAAGGCCTTCTACGACCGCGTCCTGACCGCCCCCAACCGGGCGTCGGCGCTCCGCGAGGCCGTCCTCGCCCTCCGGGAAGAGTACCCGCATCCCATCCATTGGGCCCCCTTCGTATTGATGGGCAAGGTCTTGGCCACCTAGAACCCGGCGGGTACGCTTTTTTTGCGGACCCTATATCGAACGGACCAGGGGACGTCTCTTTATCGCTGACCCCCGTAAGGTGGCCGCGGACGGAGAACGGTGATGGCCGACACTGACGTGAAAACCCGCAAGAACGACCATTCCAGTGAAGAGGACTGGTTCGACTATGCGCGCCAGCAGGCGGCGCCCGCCGTTCGGGCGCGCCTGGAGCAGCACCTCGAAAAGGGTTGCTCGCGCTGCACGCAAACCGTCCGGCTTTGGAGAGCGGTGCTCGATGTCGCCGATCAGGAGGCTGCCTACCGTCCCCCGGATGAGGCCCTCCGCCAGCTCAAGGGCGACTTCGCTCTCCGCCGGCCGAAGGGGCTGCTCGAGAGAGTGGCCGAGCAGGCCGCGCTGGTCTTCGACAGCTTCCGGCAGCCGCAACCGGCGGGCGTGCGTACCGCCGGCGCCGCCCCGCGGCAACTCCTCTACAAGGCCGGCCGTTACTCCATCCGCCTCCGGCTCGAGCCGGGGACCGACGCGGAACGGCTGTCGATCGTGGGACAGCTCGTGGACGAGCAGCACTCGCCCGCGGCCGTCCAGGACATCGCGGTGATCGCGTTGAAGGGAACGAAGACCGTGGACCGGACGTTGACGAATCACCTCGGGGAATTCGTGTTGGAGCCCGACTCTGCCGAGAACCTCCGCCTCTGTGTCGGCGTCGCCGAGATCGGGACCTTCACCGTCGTGCCGCGTCAGGCGACGGGGAGGACCGAAGGCGACGCGGTCAGGGCGCTCGACATGTCGGGTCGTCGTGGAAGGGCGCGGCAGCGGTAATGCTGCCGAGACGCTGAGGCAAAGGGAAAACGATGAAGTCACGATGGCTGGTCTGCCTGGTATTGGCCGTGTTCGTCTTCTCGCTCTCGCCGGCGGCGATGGCCGCGAGCGGCGACAAGATCGTCCGCACGAAGAGCCTCACCGGCCTTCCCGTCGTCAAATCGCTGTGCGCGCTCCTCGGATGCCAGGTGCTGGGATCCCTGGACATCCTTCCCGGGTCGACGGCACCGAGCTCGCTCTTCCTCGTGCGGGGGCTCATCGACAACACCCTGACCTTCCTCCTGAGCCTGCTCGGCCTGGCCGCCGTCGAGCCTGACCTGCCCGTCGCCGTCGAGCAGGACGACTCCTGGGCCTCGTCGCAGGCCACCGCCGCCGTCCTCGATCAGCTCTGGGACCGCACTCCCATGACCTATTACGGGACGACGGCCTGGGAGTCCTACCTCAAGCAGCCGGCCTCGGGAATCGTCCGCCTTCGCGACACCCACTGCGGGCTGCGTGAGACGGGGGCGGGCATCGTCGCCGTGATCGATACGGGCGTGGACCCGACTCATCCCACGCTGCAACCGGTGTTGACGGACGGCTACGACTTCACGCGCAACGTGGGCGGCGGCAACGAGAAGGCGGACGTGCAGCAGGCGACCGCGGCCGTCCTCGATGGCACCTGCTGGGTGAACCAGGCCACGGCGGCCGTCCTCGACCAGGCCACCGCGGCCGTCCTCGACGATCCCGACCATGCCGCCTTCGGACACGGCACCATGGTGGCGGGGGTCATCCACCTCGTGGCCCCCACGGCGCGGATCATGCCCTTGAAGGCGTTCTCCGCGGATGGATCGGGGTACACCTCCGACATCCTGCGCGCGATCTACTACGCCACGCAGAAGGGGGCCAAGGTCCTCAACATGAGCTTCAGCCGCCCGACCTCGTCCGCGGAGCTCAAGCGCGCGATCGACAACGCGACCAGCCGCGGGCTGATCGCGGTCAGCTCCGCCGGCAACGACGGCCAGTCGACCCTGGTGTACCCGGCTGCCTACGACAACGTCGTCGGCGTGGCTTCCACCTCGAACAGCGACGTCCGCTCGTCCTTCTCCAACTACGGCTATAACCTCGTGTGGGTGGCCGCCCCCGGCGAGGGAATCATCACCACCTATCCGTACGGAAGCTTCGCCGCGGCCTGGGGCACATCCTTCAGCACGCCCATGGTGTCGGGCGAGGCGGCCCTGCTCGTCGGGATGCAGGGAGGCGCCACCCAGAGCCAAATGGCCTCCGCCGTCGCGAAGGCGAAGCTGCTGACCAGCGACCTCCACTACGGCCGGATCGACCTCTACCAGGCCGTCCAGGCCGGCCGCTCCCTCTGGCCGAGCGCACCCTACAGCGCCGTGCCCAACAGCTGCGCGTCCGATTCGATCGATTGGTCGGAGGCTCCGTGAAGGCCAGCGACCTCTTCCCGAGCGCACCGTTCTCCTGGAGCCCGCTCAAGCTCCAGGAGCTCGAGGAGAAGGTCCGCTCCACGCGCGAGGCGACGATCTGCGCGCTCAACCAGATGCTCGACCTCAAGGACCTCAACACGGGCGTGCACAGCACGCGTCTGGCCGAGTGGGCGGTGCGGGTGGGGCAGGAGCTGGGGATGGAGGAGGGCGGCCTCGCCGACATCGAGGTCGCGGCCCTGCTGCACGACGCGGGCAAGGTCGGCGTGCCCGACTCCATACTGAAGAAGCCGGGCCCGCTCGATCCCGACGAATGGCGCGTGATGCGCATGCACCCGGAGTTCTCTTGGGCCGTCCTGCGCCTCGTCCCCGGGCTGGAGAAGGCGAGCCTCTACGCGCTGCACCACCACGAGAAGTTCAACGGCAGCGGCTACCCGTCGGGCCTCAAGGCCGACGAGATCCCCATCGGGTCGCGCATCGTGAGCGTCATCGACGCGTTCGACGCCATGGTGGCGAGCCGTCCCTACAAGGAAGGCCTGCCCCTGGAGGAGGCGCTGGGAAGGCTCGTGCGCGACAGCGGGACCCACTTCGATCCCGCCGTCGTCCAGCACTTCATTCCGATCGCGCGCGCGGAGATGCCGTCCGTGTTCGCCGCCACCGGCGTGAGCCAGTCGACCGAGCTCTAGGCCGGCAACGTCTTATCTCAGGGGGGGCACTCACGCATCGCCAAGCGGGCGTTCGCGACCCCCCCTGAAACCCCCCACCGCTGCGCCGCCGCTGCGCGGCGCCGCGCTCCTTGACTCGCTGTCTACTACCTATCCAGACTGAGTTCGTTGAGCGGGACGTCCCAGTGCGCTTCGAGGATCTCGAAGCGCCGCTGCTCTTCCTTCTTGAACGTGGCCTGGTCCGGATAGAGGCGTCTCACGATCGCATCCTCGCCGGAGGGCGCCATCATCGCGGCCGTGTCGCGGAAGGTGATGGCCACTGCGAAGGTCCAGTCCGCGCGCCCGTCCCCGTGATAGGTGGGGACGAGGGTGCGCACGGCCGTCATGCGCCCGGCCTCCTGCTGGGCCTTGAGGACGGGAAGGTGGTTCTTCTTGAAGAGCGCGACGAACTCGTCCTGGAATCCCCACTTCACCTTGTAGAAGTACCAGACCGTCCGCTCGGCCGTCGCCGACGATTGCGCGGCCGGGGCCTGCATGGCCGCCACCGCGCTCACGTCTCCCGCGGCCAGGAAGGCCCAGGCCGCCACCCCCGCCACGCCCGCGCTCATGCGCTTCCTGATCATGTCGGTCCTCCGCGCGGATTCTAGCCCCGCGCCGTGGACCGCGTCAGTCCTGTC
>Ga0209647_1003517_pt1 | contig 12089 bp, 10 predicted proteins | sample GraSoi_2013_60cm_FD_185827 | JGI IMG/M metagenome (GOLD analysis project Ga0209647, IMG submission 185827) | Grasslands soil microbial communities from the Angelo Coastal Reserve, California, USA - Sample 9_17_2013_60cm (SPAdes) (version 2) | ecosystem: Environmental > Terrestrial > Soil >... | reverse complement strand
GTCGTTTTGCCGGTCTTTTTGTCAGCGACTCTTGCAGCGACACCTGGCTGATCATTGGTTACCGGAATGGCGATTTGAGGAACTCCTTGAGTCAAAGCTTCCAGCACGGTGTTGAACCCCGCGTGAGTGATGCAGACCGATGCCTTTTTCAGCAGCTCCAGTTGAGGCGCATTGTTAACGACGATTGCATTCTTCGGCACAGGCCCGATCTGCTCGGGACGTAGTAGATTGCCGATGGCAAGCACTAGTTGTAACCCCTTATGTTTTGAAGTGGCAGCTGCGATAAGGCTGAAGACGTCCGGGTCGCCAACCTGTACTGTTCCCATCGACGCATAAACGATGGGTTCTCCCGTCAATTGGTCCCACGGAAACGGGAAATCCAGTCGGCCTTTACCGTCATGAAAGGGACCGGCGTAGTGGAACTGCTTAGGCCAATGCGAGCTTTCAAAGTCAAACTCCCTAGGACACTGTGTGATCCAGGGGCGATCTAAGAACAAGGAGGATGGGTCCTGCCAATTAGGTTTGATTCCCGCTCTCTCCGCTTGCCCGATTAGCTCTGCGTTGCAGCGCATGAGCATCTGAGTAAATTTTGAGACACCCTGCCGGTTTCTGTTTATGGCTCCGGGAGTGTTGTCGTGCGCGTAGTCATAGACACAGAGAGGTGTATACCCCGAATAATCGAAGTGTAGTGCGTTTGATAGAACGGCGTATGGCATCCCCAGACGTATTGGGATTATCTCGCTGTAGAAATCGTAATTATCGACTACCAAGGCATCAATGCCGGTTGAAGATAGTAGATTCGGTAATGTTCTCCACTTTACTTCGTTTAATGCCGCAATCGATTTAGCTGTGAACTGCAGCCCTTCCTGCCCTTTTTGCCTGCTCAAGATTCGGAGTATCTCACCGCTGTTATCAGCCGGAAACTCTTTCTCAGCAAAAGGGGAAAACGGTAGACCGGCAGCCCGAGCAAGCGGTTCGCCTGATGACAAAGAAAACATCACAACATCATGGTTGCGTGATTGAAGCTGACGAGCCAGTGCGCTCATTGGATTGAAATGACCCGGAATGGCGAAACTGATAAATCCGATTTTCATAAAAATTTGAGCGATTCAATGACCTTCCCAAGGCGTTATTGTTCTGCTGCGTTCCACCGATCGACGCCACCATTCTCTAATCCGTCGATAAAAATTTGGAACCGATGTAAATTCGTTAGTTAGTTGAGACCCACAGGCAACCAAGACTCAATCTTGGCCAAAGGCGTGTCCGGGCCTTCAGACAATGGGATTTCGGAAACAATAGAGCGATAGATGAACTCGGCGGCGAAGAAGTGCGCGTTCGTTGTCGGATGAAATCCATCCCAGAAGAGAAAATCATTCGGATCAGGAACAACTGTTCCCGTATTGGGATCAAAGGCTGCTTGAACGACGTTTTTGAATCCGAAGGCAGTCGGCTCTGTAACAAGTTCCACGAATAGTGAATTGATGTCGACAATATCGGCGTTAACCGGATAGATGCTGGCAGCCAGGTGAACCTCGACAGTGAGTAGGTTATTCGCGGCGTTTACGAATTGTTTGGCGGCAAGAACTGTTGGTCCGCCGCGAGCAATAACCACCGGAGTCAGTGATATGTCGGGTATGTTAAGGATCATTATATCCCTTGCTCCGGCTGTCAGGAGTTGCATGATCCCGTCATATATATTTTGTACAGTCGCAGCCGGACTAATGCCGGCCGCAAAGTCATTTGCTCCTATCCAGATGATATATAGGCTGTCAGGGGATGCTGTGAAATTGGCCAAGAATGTCTTTATTTGAGTAGATAGAGATGCAGACGTGGCGTCACCAGTGGCGAAATTGGTGCCACCGTTTTTCAAAAACGCTGTTATCGGCGCGAAATGATGAGCAACCCCCGGAAAGTAGTCGACCCAATTGTAACCATTTGTCCAACGTCCCTCAAAATAGGGTGGGGGAGGTGTCCCGTTTTGGGCGAACGTGTTTCCATTGTCGGATAAACTATCTCCAAAAATGACTACTTGTCGGAATCGGTCTAGATTTTGCGGTTGGCCGAGGGAAATTTTTGGGCAAAGCAGAGAGATCATAACGAAGCCAACGAATGGAATGAGCGTCTTCATCGGTCTGTTCTGTATGGTGATGCTAAACAAAGTCTGACCAAGATCTGGGCATTAGTCTGCCTGCATAGCGTGTGCTTTGCGTTCGGGTGGAGGCATCGTGGAGAGTTGCTCCGCGATTCGGTAAATGCCCGCAAGCATCTCGATCGCCGGATCCGACCAAATGTCGAGGTGATCTTTGATAATCTCCGGCGGAACGGTTGCTATCCAATAGTTTGAGGCGTGTTGCTTGCGGGCCTCATGCGTTTCACTATTAGCTTGTGGATCTGAGGGTTCCCGAATGCTCCAAGCCTGGACGGTTCCATCCGGCAACTCTGTATAGAAAGTGTTTCTCGGATTATCCGCGCGCAGGTTGCGAGAAAACAACGTGTCCTCAGTGGTCATGCCGGTGGGCACGGGTCCGGTGGTGCGTTCGACTACCCGGTTGATCAAATACTGGTTGTGGCCGGGTGTGAGGTCGTAATATTGCCAGGCTGGAACCGCCGGTCCGGAATTTCCGAACGGATGATATCGACGTTGAAGATCCGGTGCAAAACGCTTGGCCCAGTTACCGACCGGATGAAGAATACCGGTGGCCCAATCGCCGGTTGACGTGATGGACACGATCCGCGGCCGGGCGGACGTCTTATGATCAAGCTGGAGAAATTCACCAAGTTGCTTTGCGTAAAGTGAGGGAGCAGCCGAGTTCAGAAAAACGATCAGATCGAAAGGCCAGCGCGCATCCAGCGTCTTCTCTTGATTCCACTCGGAATTGATGAGACCCACACTCGCCTGTCCAATCGCCTGCTCCAATAGTAGCGCGCCGAAGGAGTGTCCGATGACAAACACCCGGTGATGTCGACCATTCTGTTCTTCAGTGGGACTCTTCAGTTTAAAGGCTAAGTTGAATACGGCGCGGGCTAGGGGGACCCGCGATACGTGGAACTCCGCCCGATCCTTGATTGACCAGTAACTCAGGTATCTCGCCGGCGAAATGATGGTATCGATGACTTTCGAGTTGTTCCACTTGGGATCGGTCAGTTCTGCGCCAAAATCCGCGTGCAGCTGCGGGTCAATTTCGTTTGTTCGGTTGATTACCGGTAAATACTGAGCACCGCGCCAACCAAGATAGACCCCTTCGACCCGCAAATTTTGTGAGCGGATCGAACTTGAATCGGCCAGCCGGCGCAGAAAACTCACGAAATGAAGCACGTCTCCGGACTGAGCATTGTTCATCCATCCGTGACAGTAGATTATTAATAGGACGTCCGATCGCGCTTTACGGGCATCCAGCACCTTCAACGCGTTTTCGAACTGGTCTTCACCAAGAAAACTGCCTTTGCCATCAAACTCAATAAATGAGCAGCCATAATTATGCCCGTCGCCTCGGTGCGATTCGATGTAGGCGCTATCACCAGCCGGTAAGGAATTTTCCCCTGAAACCTGACGAGTTTTATTATTCCAAGGCGAACAACTATCCAACATAACCATTATTATTGCCAAGGCGGACAGTATTCGGACGGCGGCCATTAGATGTCGCGCAGTTGATTGGAACGAATAAAGACCAGAATTTCGTGGGCGATCGCTATTTGTCCTAACTGCCGCAATCGTTACCTCAACTGGTCCGTTCAGTGGACCTTCGCGCCAAGTTCACCAAGATGGCGCTGGACTATACGGTAGGTTTCCGCTGCGAACTCCTTCAAATCGGGATTGGTACCTGAAACCGCTTCCTTGGCGAAGGCAGCTCCATCCGCCGCGTGGATCTTCTTCATGTCCTCGATATAAGCGGCGTCGAACTCGTTCCCTGGCAGCGTGCTGATTTTGTCGAGACGGGCTTGGAATTCCGCGTTGAGCTGTTTTGGGAATTCCATGCCATTTGCCTCTATGATGGACTTCAGCTTGTCTCCAACTAGCGTATGATCGTGAGCCTCAGTATTGCCCTGATCTTTGATATCCTGAGTAACCCCTTTGGTTTGCGCGATCTTCCCGAGTTCAACCTCGTACATGCCGCCTTGCGAAACCTTCGCAACGAAGGCCTTATCCGCATCGGAGAAAGAATCCGACGCTTTGGCGGCGATAGCCGACGCAAGGATCAGGACAGCAACTTTACCTAGTATGGGCGGTGCATTCATAATGATTTTCCTTATTTTCGAGGCTTGAAGCCTAACCTTTAATTTCAAGACACAAGGGCAATGTGCGCTAACGTTCTACGGACCAATCGTCTTCTCTTCCAATCGCCGTAAGTTGTATGTTCCTTTATTTGGTGCACTGGTTCCATTGGCCGCATCAGGTCAATGGGACGACTTTATATTCCTACGCGACCGATTCCTGATATCTCGGGGTTTTTGCTTGGGTTTTCATTGCTCTTCTGTTTTGGGAGGCGAACTCGACGTCGAAGCGGGAAAAGGTCGAGATCAAATCTCTCGGCTAGCCATCCGGCAATACCTTTTGGCATCGTTAAGGTAATGATGATGGCAAACGCGCCTAACAACATGAAATACCAGGGACCGAGGTCAGCGAGGAACCCACGCAATAAGAAGAATACAATCGTGCCGATCAGTGGTCCCTCCATTCGTCCGATGCCTCCGATCACGACAATGAAAATGACAAATGCTGTCCAATCATTGACACTGAATGCGGCCTCTGGACTGATCCTAAGTTTCTGCATCGAGATCAGCGCGCCGACGCTGCCGGTTGCTCCGGCGGTAAGAAAATAGATGATAAATTTCGTGCGATAGTTATCAACACCCACGCTTTCGGCCGCCGATTCGCTATCTCGGATGGCGGTCAGCGCCAGGCCCCAACGCGACCGCAGAATGAGATAGGTAACCGCGAGGACTGCAACAACCAAGCCGAGCCCAGTCCAGTAGATGACGTTATCTCTGGCAGCTCGGGTCGGCGCAATGCTTTGAACTACCTGAGTAGGTAGACTCGTTCCGGATCCGGCTCCCAGCGCGCTAACTTGAGCGAATACCAGCCGATAAACCTCGGCAACGACCCAAGTACCGATGGCAAAGTATGCACCTTTAAGCCGAAAAATCACCCAGGCGGTAGGAATAGCTAGCAACGCAGCGACGATGCCGGCAACCAGTACTGCCAGGATCGGCGGCATCCGAAAAAAGATGGTTAACGCAAAGAGCGAGTAGCCGCCCAGTCCGACAAAACCTTGCTGGCCGATTGAAGCCAGCCCGGTATAACCAGCCAGCAAATTCCAAAGACTTGCCAGAGCAAGGTACGAGAAGATCTCGACCAAGAGATATAATTCGGATCTCGCCAGGTAAAAGGGAGCGGTGATGAGAAAGAATAGAAGGAGAAGACCAAAGGCGGCAAAGAGGCGGCTGATTCGGGTACTGCGTTCGATGCGAACGGCTTCGTTCATGGTGTTTTAACGAATTTTTGCGAAAATGCCCTGTGGACGCAGAGTGAGAATAGCCAGGAAAACAAAGTGGCCGGCCAGGATTTGGTAACCGGGGTTGATCCACGCTCCCAGCGTTTGAGCAATGCCGAGAATTACTCCTCCTAACAAGGTTCCCCAGAGGTCGCCGAGCCCGCCAATGATGATCGCTTCACATGCGAATATCATCCGGGTCGGTCCAATGGACGGGTCAAAATTGGTGCGAATACCGAGGAAAACGCCAGCAACCGAGACAATCGCGAGTGAGAGTGCCATGGCTAGGCCAAAAAGATGAGCGTTGTTGATGCCCATCAGTTGCGCAGTTTGCTGGTCGTCCGAGACGGAGCGGAAAGCACGCCCCAGTTCGGTATGATACAAGAGCAGCTGCAATCCGCCGATTACAACCAGGGCCACCATGAACATCAGGCAGGGCAACACCCCTACCGCCATGCCGCCCGGCAGGTCGAGGTGAAGAGTTTCCAGGTTACCGGCCTGCAACCGGCGGCTGTCGGCGCTGAAGGTCTGCAGCAAGGCGTTTTGCAGAAAAACGCTGACACCGAACGAGACGAGAACCGGACGAAGAATGTCGCTATCCAGCGCCCGATTGAAAATCCCACGTTGCAGGCCATAACCCAGCAACGCCATGAACGGGACGACTAGCACAAGTGAGACGAGTGGATGGACACCGAAGTGATCAGTTACTACCAGGGCGATAAACGCAGAAAGGACGATGAGATCGCCGTGGGCAATGTTAACGAGTCGCATAACCCCAAAGATGAGCGAGAGCCCGGAGGCAAAGAGAGCGTAGAGTCCGCCGAGAAGTATTCCGTCTACTACGGTGGCGACCAGATCCATCGCGTTACATTCCGAAATAAGCCTTGGTCATTTCTTCGCGACCCAAGTCTCGCGGCCGGCCCTCCAGCACAACGCGTCCTTCCCTGATGCAGTAAACGCGGTCTGAGACCGCCATGGCCCGTTTGATGTCTTGTTCGACGATAACCAAAGTTGTTCCATTCGCGGAGATGCCCTCGAGTTGAGCATAGATCTCTTTGATAATTACTGGCGCCAGCCCGAGACTAATTTCGTCGCAAAGTAACAGTCGCGGATTGGCCATCAGGGCCCGGCCGATCGCCACCATCTGCTGTTGTCCGCCGGAGAGCGCCGTCGCCGGAACGCTACGTTTTTCCTTGAGCATGGGAAAGACCGCGTAGACGGCTTCAAGATTCCACGGTCCCTGGCGTTTGCTGTACGCCCCAATGGAAAGATTTTCTTCCACCGACAACGAAGGGAAAAGGCGGCGTCCTTCCGGCACCATCGAGATCCCTTGCCCAACGATACGATAGGGCGGATTTCCACCAATGGCTTGACCGTCAAAGGAGATCGCTTCTGCCTTAGCCCGAACCAGGCCGGTGATGCTTTTCAAAAGGGTGGATTTGCCGGCCCCATTCGAGCCGATGATGGCCACGGTCTCGTTACGTTCGATCCGGAAGTCGATATCAAAAAGCGCTTGGAAATCGCCGTAGAATGCGGTCAGCGCGCGCGCTTCCAAAAGTGGGCCGTTAGATTCCATCCTCCTCCGGTCCTATATAGATCTCTTTTACTGCGCGGCTTGCCATCACGCTCTGCGGCTCTCCGTCGTCGATTTTCTTTCCGGAATTGATCACCATGAGACGATCGACCACGGCCAGCAATGCGTGTACGACGTGCTCGATCCAGACGATCGACACTCCGCGTCCGCGGATTCGGGTGATTTCTTGAACCAGGGTGTGACATTCTTGATCGGTCAGGCCACCGGCAATCTCGTCCAGAAGGAGAACCTTCGGATTCGTGGCGAGAGCGCGTGCTAACTCAAGGCGTTTGCGGTCGAGGAGCGGCAAGCTGCCGGCTCTGACATTTGCCTTGGCCAAGAGACCAGTTTCTTCCAGAACTTGAACGCATTGCTTGTAGACCGAGCGTTCGGGCTTTCCGTCTCCAAAAGCCGCGCCAACCAGGAGATTTTCGAAAACTGACATTCCGGCGAAAGGACGAGGGATCTGGAACGAACGTGCGATACCGCGACGGCACCGTTCGAATGCTCGCAGATAAGTGATATCGGTATCCTGAAAGAAAACCTCTCCTTGGTCGGCTTTGGTGATCCCGGTGAGGATGTTGAACACCGTCGTTTTGCCGGAGCCGTTTGGACCAATCACACCAAGCGCTTCCCCATCGTTGAGATGCATACTGAGATTGTCTACCGCTAACAACGCGCCGAAGCGTTTGGAGACACCGCTGAGTTTGAGAATAGCGCTCATAGTTGGTTAGCCTGCATCGTCACAAATGCATGCGCATTTGTGACGATGCAGGCTTCAGCCAAGCAGTCTTAGCTGGTCCTGAGCTTTAATGTTTGGAGCGGTAGTATCCTCACAAATAACCAGCTCAAATCCGTTGTCTCTCTTTCGCCATTGGCCGGCAACCAAAGGTGTTTTGCTGACATTTTTAACCGGTTTACCCGACCACTTGATCGGTCCGACAACCGAATGGTAGTCGGTTGCCACAATCGCCTCCAAAATCGAAGCCGGTTCGTCCAGGTTCTTGGTCCTCTTCAGGACATCGATAGCCACCTCAAAAAGAGCATGTTGAAATCCGAGGGATTGAATCCATCCTCGTCCGGTTGAATGCTCGTATGCGTCACAGAGCTGCTTGGAGCTTTGCCCGGTCAACCCCGATTTAAACGGATGATTTGGCGACCACCAAATCTCGCAAGAAAGCCCATCAGCGCGACCGCCGAGAGCCGCGACCGAATCAGGGAAAAGGAGGGCCTTTCCGATCGTGACCACTTTGGGCTTAAAGCTCTGCTGCGCCGCTTGATTCCAGAAAGTCGTGAAGTCCGGCGGGGTGAGCGTCCCGGTGACGATTTCCACGCCGGCATTCTTAAAGGCGGAGATTTGCGAGCCGTAGTCGTCGGTTAAGGGTTGAAAACGTCCGGTGTCGATCAGCTTATAGCCGGCTTTTTGTAGAACTGGAGGAAAACCGTGCTCAGCATCAGCCCAAGAGTTCCCGCTGATATCATTGGGGAAAAGAGCGCCCACGATTTTATTCGTCTCAACCGATTTCCAGAGGGCTAAATAAGACGCAAAGATATCTTCTACTCCGAAGGCGAAATGGTAGGTCCAGGTAAAACCTTTGTCCGGTGTGCCGTGCCGGCCAAAGAAATAGGGTTGCCAGGCAGTCAACCCCGTAACGCAAGGAACCTCGTTTGCTTCGGCCTGATCCGCGACCGCATTCGTTGTCTCCGGGGTACCCGAACTGACCAGCAAATCCACTTTGTCCCTAAGGATTAAGTCAGAAGCGACTTCCGAAGCTCGGGTTGTACTCGATTGGCTATCCTTGCTGATGATTTGGACCTGGTGGCCCACTCCGCCGTTACTAATCCCTTTACCCAATGCAGTTCGCATCTGATCGAGGATAAATGGATCCGCCTGCGCAAAAGGGGCGAACACGCCGGTTGGCGAACTGACATGGCCAATCTTAATCACTTTCGAGGTAGCAGCGCTTGCCATCGTTCCCCGGAAAATGGCTGGGCCGGCGATAGCGGTTGCGCCGAGGAGCTTGATCAGATCGCGACGACGCCATGACTTGTTAGAAGAATCCGGCGGTTCTGTACGCCTCGGAAGTAACACCGCTGTCATAAACACCCTGCTTGAATCTGTGTAATCTGCGAATTGCACCCTTTCTGCGCGATCCTGTAGCAAAGCCTGCAAAACCAGAAGCTACGCGGGTTATATCAGCTCAGCTAAGGACTCTTAGCTTGTCCTGAGCTTTAATGGTTGGAGCGGTACTATTCTCACAAATGACGAGTTCGAACCCGTTCCCTTTCTTGCGCCATTGGCCGGCGACCAGTGGAGTTTTGCTCACATTCTTAACCGGTTTACCGGACCACTTGATCGGCCCTACAACCGATTGGTAGTCCGTTGCTACAATCGCCTCCAAAATCGAGGCCGGTTCGTCCAGGTTCTTTGCCCGCTTCAGGACATCGATGGCCACCTCAAAAAGAGCGTGCTGAAATCCGATCGGTTGAGTCCAGGCCCGCCCAGTTGAATGCTCGTAGGCGTCACAGAGTTCTTTGGCGCTTTGCCCGGTCAATCCTGACTTAAATGGATGGCTGGGCGACCACCAAATCTCGGAGGAGAGTCCATCGGCACGGTTGCCGAGCGCAGCAACCGCTGCCGGGAAAAGAAGTGCCTTTCCGACCGTGACCACTTTGGGCTTAAAGCCCTGCTGCGCGGCTTGGTTCCAGAAGGTCGCGAAATCTGGCGGCGTAAGCACTCCAGTCACAATTTCGACTCCCGCTTTCTTGAACGCCGAGATTTGCGACCCGTAATCGTCGCTCAAAGGCTGGAAACGTCCCGTATCGATGAGCTTGTAACCCGCTTCCTGTATAGCTGGAGGAAAGCCAAGTTTGGCATCGCTCAAAGCATTTCCGTCTTCGTCATTCGGGAAAAGTGCACCAACCACTTTGTTGGTTTCGACCGACTTCCACAGCGCCAAAAAAGACGCAATCAAATCTTCCGCCCCCCAAAAGAAATGGTATGTCCAAGTAAAACCTTTGTCCGGTGTGCCGTGTCGTCCAAAGAAGTAGGACTGCCAGGGAGCGTTATCCGTAATGCAAGGGATCTCATTTGCTTCTGCCTGATCCGCGACGGGGTTCGTTGTACCCGGCGTGCTGGAAGCCACTAACAAATCCACTTTGTCTTTAAGGATGAGTTCAGCGGCGACTTCCGAAGCCCGGCTACTATTCGATTGGCTGTCCTTGCTGATGATTTGAACTTCATAGGTTACCCCTCCGTTGATAATCCCTTTCGCCAATCCAGCTTTGATCTGGCCGAGGACGAATGAGTCGGCCTCGGCAAAAGGCGCCAGAGCTCCGGTTTGTGGACTGACATGGCCAATCTTGACTACTTTCGAGGATGCAGCTTTGGCGATCGATCCGCGCAAAATCGCGGGTCCGATGATAGCGCTTGCGCCAATGAGCTTGATAACATCCCGACGGCGCCATGATTTTCTGGAAGCATCTGCGGGTCTCATTGTTCGCTTAAATCTGGGTAATCGGTGGAATCTTCGGTGGTTTCTATCACGCCGCCACCGCCTCAATAACCGCTATTGGTGGGCGAATAGGAGTGCTCTTGGAGAAGCGAAGGCCCGCCTCCTTAAGCAATCCGCAAAATTCGGCTAGCGTGCGCTCGCGACCGGTTAGCAACACCATCATGTTCAGGTCCATCAGTGGAGCTATCCCCGGCTCGCCCATCTCCCCCAGAAGCATCTCGATCACGACGACTCGACCGCCCCTCCGCATCGCTTGCCGGCACCTTTTCAGGATGCGCACCGCTTCTTCATCATTCCAATCATGCAGAACATTCTTGAGCAAATAAATATCAGCCTCAGGGACATCAGTGAAAAAGTCGCCTGCCATCGCCCTGCTACGCTCGGCAAGTCCCAGCGCCGCCGCCGCGGCTGTCGCGCTCGGCACCACATCTGGTAAATCGAGGACGATGCCATGCAATTGCGAATTGGCCATTAACAGACTGTGGACCAACGTTCCGCTCGCGCCGCCAATGTCGACCGCAAGTTTGGCCGTTGATGCATCGACCACCCGCGCTACTTCTTCCGCTATTCCAGAAGTAAAGCCATGCATCGCGTGGGTAAACGTTGCACCTTCTTCGGGATTTTGCGCATAATAGTCCCAGATCTTCGCGCCGAGGGCCGGGACGGTCCGGGATTCGCCGGTCCGTACTGAGTCCAGGAACCTACCCCAAGGTAGCCAGTGGCCTGGTGCCGACCAAGCTATCGCGAGGCTATGCAGCGACCCGGGCACGTTCGCCCGCAGCGTACCTAATAGCGGAGTCGCGCTAAACTTCAGCCCATCAGAGGTTACCAGTCCGAGCGAGGCGCAAGCGCGTAGCAGTCGGTAAGCTGCGATTGGATCGATGCCTTCAATGGTGGAAATCTGTTCTGCCGTCGCCGGCCCGTTGGCCAGGTGATCCGCAATCGAGTAAGTAGCCACAGCACCGGCGATCTGCGTCACAAAAAAGCCGGTTAGCATCTGCGTCATTCGTTCGAAATCTTTGTCCGTTGCTTCCGCGGCGGTCGTCATAATATAATTCTTGGTTGTTGCTACTTGTGATTCTCTCCTGACGGAACGCAGAAAATTCGTTCCTGCTTATCCTGCTTAAGGAGTCAGGAGGCAATAAGCCCTGTCATCTCAGCGATCGGCCAGTTCTCGTCCCGACTGCCGTAAACGCTGTCCGAATTGGCTAGTCAGAGTGATCAATCCGACCAGGGCAAAGTTAAGCACCAGAGCTACAAGTCCGACCGTCGTATCGCTTCCACCACGTGAGCGAACGATGGTGTGGCAATGATGCGGGTTAATTGAAACCCGGCTGCATGCAAAAGTTCTTTCCATTCAGTCTGTGTACGCTCTTTCCCGGGCAAATGGACCAGCATTTGAATATCGAGGATTTTTCCAAACTCATGCTCATTACGAGCGCCAATCACTGCGTCTACAACCAGCAATTTTGTACCGGGTTCAGCAGCCGTATAAATGTTCTTTAGAAT
>Ga0209647_1003516_pt1 | contig 12089 bp, 10 predicted proteins | sample GraSoi_2013_60cm_FD_185827 | JGI IMG/M metagenome (GOLD analysis project Ga0209647, IMG submission 185827) | Grasslands soil microbial communities from the Angelo Coastal Reserve, California, USA - Sample 9_17_2013_60cm (SPAdes) (version 2) | ecosystem: Environmental > Terrestrial > Soil >... | reverse complement strand
ATAAAGGAAGAACAACGCGAGGACGGTGACTGCAACAATCATCGTGTGATGCAGAATGAATTGGCCGAGCGATCCCGCCCAGCCAAGCAGCGATGCGGCCTCGGCACGATGCAGCCAGCGGGATGCCCCACCCGGAGTCCCCAGTATCGCATTCCACTGCTCGAGCACCCATGATCCTGCCAGCGGTATAGCCGTCAACCAGTCCGGCGGAGAGATACCATGATTGTCTGCAGCAATAAATTCGTGGGCCCACGCTTGGGCTTTCGTTCCGACCGCGACAAAAGCGAATCCAAATGGCCCCACAACAAAGAGCGTTACAAGTGCTGTGAAAAGCAACGGTATTCCATTGGAGGAAAACCGCTGCGGCAACCACGTTGAAAATCGGCGATACAGAGGCCAAGTGGCGAGCGCAATGATGACCGCCCAGGTGAGCGGTACCAGAAAACCGCGCAGAATCCAAAGCGCAAGAAGCAGCACGAGCGACGTCGATATCCATCTAGGACCCAATCTGAAGGTCGACGTCATCGCTCAATCTTTTCCAAAATTTCCTCCCAGATTTCCAGATACTTGACGCGGGGCAGCTTGAGTCCAGCTGAGGACCTCCCGTAGAGCGTCAGCGCCAGTCCGCTATGGCAGGGAAAAAATGATGATCGCCGATGTGCCGCTTCCCCCAAAAAATCCGGAAACCACGCCGGAAGTCGTTGCAACGTACTGCTTGCCGTCGATCGCGTAGCTGATTACGCCGCCGCCGATCGAACCACCGGTATTGAAACGGTAGAGCGTCTTGCCGTTGCTCGCGTCCATCGCGAGAAAGTCGTTGTTGAGATCGCCCGTGAAAAGCATGCCGCTCGAAGTCACGGTTATCCCGGCCACCAGCGGAGTCGGCCACTGCCGACGCCAGCGCATGGTGCCCGTAGCGGCGTTGATCGCCTGCAGCCAGCCCCTTGCCTGCTCGCGCGGATCCGGAGTGACCGCGCCGCCGTAGTAGTGGGCGTTCTCGGCGAACTGCGGCGCTTTGTCGGACTTCGTGAACGTACCGCACCAGTCCACGGCTGCGACGTAGAGTGTCTTGGTCGCCGGGCTGTAGGCCGGACCGTTCCACTCCATGCCACCCAGAAGTCCCGGACAACCGTGAACGCCGGCGACGGTCGGTACCTTGTCGAAATCGGTGCGCGTCGTGATCGGCAACTCGTAGAGGGTTTCGTGGGTGTCGCGGTCGAGCATGCGCAGCAACCCGTCCTTGCCGGAAACGGTGAGCAGGTTGCGCGGCTTGCCCTTCACCGTCGCGCTGAAGATCGGGCTCACTTGGCTCAGATCGCGGTCGTTGGCATCGCTCGGACCGAACTGCCGATACCAAAGAAGCTTGCCGGTTTTGACGTCCAGTGCGACCGCCGAGTTGGTATACAGATTCGAGCCCGGGCGCGCGTCGGGGTAGAAGTCCGGCGATGGATTGCCGACCGGAACGTAGAGGACACCGTTCTTGGTGTCGAGAGACAAAGGCGTCCACAGGCTGCCGCCGCCGTGTTCACGCGACTGGGGATCTTTCCAGGTTTCCGCTCCCGGCTCATCGGCATCCGGAATGAGATTGAAGCGCCACACCTGCTCGCCAGTCGCGAGCTTGAACGCGCCGATCCAGTTCTTTGCGCCCCAGTCCGCGCCGGCAGGACCGTAGATCACCAGATCCCCGTAAATCAACGGCGGCATGCTGAGATACTGACTGGACTTTGCATCGGCAATCTTCTGGCTCCATAGCAGCGTGCCCTTGTCCATGTCGACCGCGATCAGATAGCCGTCGGCGGTGCCGCGCACGACGCGCCCGTCCTTTAGCGCCACACCGCGGTTGGTCGGCGACAGCACGGCACCCTTCTGCTCCCAGTTGTAGGTCCAGCGCTCGCGGCAGTTTGCAGCGTCGATTGCCACAATCGCAGTGTTAATCGTCAGATACATCACGCCCTTGTAGACCAGCGGGTTGGTCTGCGTGGGGCCCGCGTTGTTCGAGCGATAGATGCAAGCGGCACGCAAGCGTCCGGCGTTCTGCGGAGTGATCTGGCGCAGATCGACGAAGCGCTGCCCGGCGTAGTCCTTGCTCGCATGGAGCCAGTTCTTGTTGTCCTCGGCGGCGTGCAGCAGCTCGTCCTGCGTCGGCCCCAGGGCAAGTAGCGCATTTGCGGCCGGCGCGCCCGCGACGACCGCGCTTGCCCGTCCCAGCGTTTCGAGATATGCGATCACGTCGGCCCGGTCTGCCGCGGACGGCAACGCTACCGACATCGACGTTCCCGGAACCGCGCTGATCGACGAGGTGAGAAAGGTATCCAACGTCTTCGCGTCCCAGGTGAGACCGGCCTGCGCCATCGCCGGCGAATAGCTGAAACCGGCGAGGTGCCCTGCCCTTCTGCCGATCACGGCGGCCAATGACGGTCCGAAGCCGTTTTTCCCGACCTCGGTCGTGTGGCACGACGAGCACTGGTTTGCGAACACCGTCTTCCCTGCGGCGGCGTCGCCTTCGGCCCGCGCCCGCCCGCAGAAAACCGAACCTGTAACCAGCATCAGCGTCGCCAGAACGGCGCGGGTGCGAAAATCGGAGCGCACAGGCAGAGTCTTTGTCGGATAGCTGGTCAATGAAGGAACTTGCGTAGCGTTTGATGATGTCTTGGGCAGATCAGTCATGGATGCTCCCGGAAGGAAGAGGGTTTTGCCACAAGCGATATCGGGTTGCTCAAGGAGTGCACCGGCCGGCCCCTATCGGGTGCATTTTCAGCGCGTCTGAACTTGGGGTATGTTTCGCTTGGTTTGCTTTTCGTAATTGGTGCTTTCCGCGCGACGTCTCTGCCCGTGGCCAGCGGGCTGCTCGCCTTCACTTGCCGACTCACGAAACGCGCCGGGGGTCGTCCCGAGGTGCTTTCGAAACAGCGTCGTCAGGTGGCTCTGGCACGCGCAGCCCACCTCGAGCGCGATTTCGGCTAGCGTCAACTCCCCGCGCGCCAGAAGTCTCATTGCTCGTCTGATGCGGCAGCGGATGACGTACTGATGCGGCGTCATTCCGGTGCCCAGCTTGAAGCGGCGGCCGAAGGTGAACGGATCCAGGCCGAGGGCCGCGGCCATTTCATCCCATTTGAGCTTAGAGTCCAGGTTGTCGTGGACGAACCGGATGGCGCATCGCAACGCATCAGGAGGCAGTTTCTGATTGCGCTCCGGCGCTTTCTGGCGAAGTTCATCTGTCTCTTGTCGGAGGCAGGCCCTGATCGTTTGTGCCAGCTCCTCGGCGCGGTCGTCACCCCAATCATCGTCCGCAGAGGACTCGACAAGATAGACACGCATCATGCCTAGCGCGCGCTCCACTCTGCTTAGCGTCATTTTTTCTCACTCCCTTCGGACGAGCCACCTCGTCCGCATGTCACGGTAAGGCACCGACTGCAGCCTCACCCGCTGCGGTTAATCCTCATCGTTCCCTTAAAGTGAACGCGAGCCTATTAGACGATGGTGTCGGTCGATACCTTGGTATCAGCTACGCGCGACGAGAGGCGCTCGCCGGAGCGAGAGAGAGGAGAACGAGAGAAAAGCGAGAGGAGAACGACCTGTCGGTGGATTGTTACTGTCTCGGAGCAAGAGGGAGGCTGAGCCTCGCGGCCATCCTCACCAAGTCCGCAAGAGAGCCGGCCTTCATCTTTCGCATCACCTTGCCTCGGTGTGTCTTCACGGTGATCTCGCTTGTGCCCAGCTCGTCACCAACCTGTTTGTTCAAAAAGCCGGAGACAACCAATGCCATGACCTCGCGCTCGCGACGGGTGAGTGAGGCGTAACCTTTGCGGAGCGCCTGTATTTCCGCCTCCTGGCCAAGTGCAGCGCGGCTGCATTCGATGGCATGCCGGATGGCGTTCACCAATACATCGTCCCCAAATGGTTTTGTCAAGAATTCCACCGCACCCGCCTTCATGGCCTGGACCGTCATCGGCACGTCGCCGTTGCCGGTGATGAAGATGATCGGCATGTCGGTCCGATCGACGGCGACGCGTTTCTGGAGATCGAGCCCATTGAGGTCGGGAAGTGTCACGTCAAGTACCAGGCAGCTCGGCGCATTGACTCGTGGATGGGCCAGGAACTCCTGCGCGGACGCGAACGTCTCTACCCGCCAACCCGCGCTTCGGATCAGCAATTCCAGCGATTCGCGCACCGAAACATCGTCGTCAACGACGAAAACGATTGGCGTGGGGCGCGAGAACGGTGACGGGCTCGATTCGTCGCCTGGTTCGCTCGATGAAGACATGTCTATCTCATAAGAATGCAAGGAACCGCGCAGACCGCTCAACTCACCCGAAGCGCTGCATTGACTGCGTCAAGCAGCGACTTTTCGCTGAATGGTTTGAACAGGCATTCTACGGCACCATCCTCGAGCGCGCGGGGACGAACGGCATCGTCTCCGTGGGACGTGATGAACACGATCGGGATCCTTCGCCGGCGAAGCTTCAGCTCCCGCTGGAGATCGGGCCCCGTCATGCCCGGCATTACGATATCGAGAATCAGACAGCGGGTCTGGCCGACGCAATTCGACGCGAGGAACTCTTCCGCCGACGAAAATGCTCGGACCACGAAGCCGAACGCCCTGAGCAACTCGGGTAGCGACTCGCGCACGGACTCGTCGTCATCGACCACCGTCACGAGCGCCCGTACGGCCATCACGAATTCCTCATGGCGCTCTCTGCGTCCCTCGGCCTGGCGTCTGATTGGCGCCGGCCCTGTGGGAGGCCGTCTCAGGCCCGGACACTCGAGGAATGGAAAAGGAAAACGTGGCTCCCGGACCATCATTCAGTGCAGCCCATAGACGGCCATGATGACTCTCAATAATGGAGCGACTGACGGACAGACCGATCCCCATACCGTCACCCTTTGTCGTGTAGAACGCATCAAAGAGGCGATCGACGCTTTGCGGGTCGAACCCCACCCCTACATCCTGCACACTTAGGCGCACGCGCTCGCCTTCGTCTCGTTCGGTCCTGATCACCAGCTGCCTCGGACGATCATCAACGCCCCTCATAGCTTCCAGGGCGTTCATAAGCAGGTTCAGCACTACCTGCTGCAGCTGGACGCTATCGCCCGCGACAGGCGGGAGGTCGTCGGCAAGGTCCATCCGCACAGTGACTCGCTCTCTCTGAATTTCATTGCTCGACAGCGCAATCAATTCTCGTGTGGCCTTATTCAAATCCACCGATTCAGTCACGGCGCCCTTCTTGGCAAAAAGCGCGTGCAATCGCGCGATCACGTCAGACGCACGGTTGCCATCACGGATCGTGCGTCGCGCGGTTTCGCGCGCGCCGTCGATGCTCGGAGGGTCGTCGGCCAGCAACCGCAGGCAGGTACTGGCGTTTGTGATGATGCCCGAGAGCGGCTGATTGACCTCGTGCGCAATCGACGCCGCCAACGCTCCAAGGGCCGCGACCCGGGCAACGTGTGCGAGCTCCGATCGGACCTTACCGAGCGCGTCCTCCGAGCGGCGGCGTCCCGTCACGTCCTGAACCGCGCCGATATACACGAGTTGGCCCTGTGGGTCCCTGACCGCGCGGCAGATGTAGTGCAGGTACTTGACGGAGCCATCTGGCATCAGCAGCCGGCGCTCGAAATCCAAATCGAGGCCGCGTTGAGCCTGCTCAATATGTTCCTGGAGTTCCGCGAGTTCGTCGGGATGAGTTCGAGCACGTATCGATTCGAATGTCACGGGCACAGCGGGGTCCATCCCGTAAATTCGATAGGTCTCTTCCGAAAAGATTATTTCGCCTGCCGTCAGGTTCCACATAAAGCTGCCGGTTGAACTGAGCCTCTGGGCATCGGCGAGAAATTCCTCGTTCCGCTTCAGCGCGGCTTCGCTCCGCTTGCGATCCTCGATGTCCGTCAGCAAGACGTACCAGCGGACGATGCGGCCTTCCCTGTCCCGCAAAGGCAGGGCACGCGAGTGGAACCAGCGGTACTCGCCATCGGCACGGCGGCAGCGGTACTCCATGTCGAAGGGAAGCCCGGTTTCGATCGACCGCAGCCGCGCAGCCTTCACACGAGGGAAGTCATCCGGATGAAGAGCGCCGGTGGTTTCCCAAGCCTTGAATGCCTCGAGTGTTTTGCCAAAATATTCCAGGGCTTGGCGGTTGACGAGCTCGACTTCACCTGCCGCTGACACCACCTGAATAAGGCCTGGAATGCCATCCACCATCGAACGATATTGAAACTCGCTCTCACGCAGGGCTTCTTCAGCGCGTTTCCGATCGTCAACATCGGTAAGCATGTTGCACCAACGGACGATACGTCCCTCGGGGTCCCGCAAGGGTTGACCGCGGGCGTGGATCCAGCGGTATACGCCGTCCGCCCGTCGGGCACGGTGTTCCACATCATACGGCTGCCCGGTTTCGACCGAGCGCCGCCACAGACTGACCACACGCTCACGATCATCCGGATGGATGAGTGAGGACCAGTTTGGCAATTGCTCAAGCGACTGCCCGAAAAACTCCAGCATCTGCCGGTTGACGAATTCAGGTGCGCCTGTCGCAGCCCTTGTAGATACGAGGCCGGGGATGTTATCGAGGATCAAACGAAAATGGAGCTCGCCCTCGCGTAGAGCTTCCTCAGCCACCTTCCGGGCTTCGATATCGGTATTCGTACCGTACCATCTGACGACTTTTCCAGATGCGTCGCGTGAAGGGCTGGCTCTGAAGAGGAACCAGCGATGTTTTCCGTCGAAGCGACGCATGCGCGCTTCCATCTCACCCGGCTCCCCGGAGGCCAGAATCGATCGCCAGTAGTCGAGCAACGCTGGCAGGTCTTCAGGGTAGATCGCCGCATTCCAGCCCCAGCCGCAGGCCTTATCGAGACTGAGACCCGTGTAGTCGCACCAGCGTTGATTCAGGAAATCGACGTACCCATCAGGCAGCGAAGTCCATACCAGTCCGGGAAGCGAATCGACAACACGTCGGAGATCGTCCTGCAACGGTGCGTGCCTCTTGCGAGTGATCCTCGCGGACATTCAGCGTGCGGCACTCAGGGTCAGACGTCCATCATACTTTCGTATCGGTCCACGGGCCGCCGTGGAGCGTCCGTGCCGGGAAGAAAGGCTACGCGGTCAAGAGGGATGGTGCAACTGCGTGGAGGACTACGCAGCTGAAACTAATCGAGCCGCTTGAGAGCTAGCAACCCCAACCTCGCTTCCCTCCCGCCTCCGTATCCCCGCCTGCAACGTGCGCGCCGGCAAAAGCGATCCGTCACGCAGTTGCTGATTCTCCTCACGACCGATCCCTTGGTTTGCCAAGACTCAGGCGAAACGCGCCGCCCGCGCGGCATCACCACCGCCCACTAACCGATTTCGCCCCTCAGCTGTAAGTGAAGGGGACGAAATCGTGGGCAGCAGGCGAGCCGCAGACGTCGGGCGGCTCAAACGCGTTTCAACTTCAAAAGCTTTCCCCTTCCCGTTCCCCAGAGGGGAAGGCGAAGAGAACTCCTCATGGGCAGCAGTTTTTTCACTGCCCAAGGAGCCGGAAATGCTGCTCGAAAAGGAAGTCACTCAGGCAAGCGATATTGAACTGCTCACGGTCATTCTCGGGAAGCGAGCCGCCGAGACGCTTCTCCAGAAAGCCGGAGGTTCCCTCTTCACCCTCTTCTTTGCAATGCCGCAGGAAGGCCGAGAGATGTCTTGCGCGCAAGGTTCAAGGGGCTACACAGCCGATCCGACCGTGAAGCTGCAAGCTGCGCGGGAACTCGCCGCGAGGGCGATCGCGGAGGACTTGGGAGGCCGGGATTGCCTGTCGAGTCCCCGAGCCGTGCGCGACCTGCTCAAGCTGAGGCTGGCGGGATTGCCTCACGAGGTTTTCATGTGCCTACAGCTCGACGCGCAACACCGCGTGATCGCCATCGAGGAGCTATTCCGCGGGACGCTCACGCAGACCAGCGCCTATCCCCGCGAAGTCGTAAAGGCCGCGCTGCGGGCGAACGCTGCCGCCGTCATCTTTGCTCACAACCATCCCTCCGGCGTCGCGGAGCCAAGCCACGCCGACGAAATCCTTACGCGCTCGCTGAAGTCCGCCCTCGCGCTGGTCGATGTTCAGGTGCTCGACCACTTCATCGTCGCGGGCACGCGCGTCATGAGCTTCGCCGAAAGAGGACTTCTCTGACCCCGGCGCACCGGAGAGCCCCTCGAAAAACGCGAGGGGATTCTCCCCTCGCGCTCCCCAACGCGCCCTACTTCTTGCCGTAGGCCGCGTCGTGATCAGGTTCGATCGTGAGGAACCGCAGGAAGTCGCCGTGCCGGTATGCGGTTGCTCGCCGTGCTCGCGTGATGCGAAGGGTGTAGATCGCGTCGATGCCTTGCGGCGGCTTGACGCTCGATACCTTTTCCCACTTCAGTCCTGGGTCCCGATAGACCTGGTCCCAGGTGAGCTGCCTGAGCTTTCTAAGCGTGTCGGTTACGCGATCGCGTTCCGATTTGTCCAACTCGAGCCACGTTTTCTGAAAGGTCTCAGCGTTCAGATCTAGCCGTACGTTTCTTGCCTTCTGTTCGTCCGCCATCTTCTAGTCTTTTGAGGATAGCGTCAGGGTCGGACTCTTTGGGCGGATTCCGTTGTGCCCAGTCCAAAGCGCGTTCGAGTTCCTCGCGCGCTTGAGGCTGATGCAGCCAGAGTTCGTTTTCCGGAATGACCATTGCCGTTCGCACGAGCCAAACTCCTGGCTCCTGCTCTTCGACAAGAACCTGCCGTCCTGCGAACTCTTTGCCGAGCGAAATCTGTCCATTGGAACCAACCACCTTGACGCTGGTTTTGGTAGCGAGAGTTTCCATATTTGCGAGCTTTCGCTTATTGGGCGTAGCCCGGCCACTAGATCATTATATAGTGCAGTACTACTGCACGAATGCACTATAGCACGAACCCCTTCTTCCAGCAAGCAGCCGGGCACACGGGGACGGCACGGCGAAGTCCGCCCATGAAATCACAAATTGTGATTTCAAGTGCTCGAACTCCCGCGCGTTCAGCTGGAACATGAAGTCGGCAGGAAACCGCTCAACGTTTCTCCTGACCGCCTGCACGAGCGCCTTGGGTCTGACTTCATAGAGAGCACGCTAAAGCGCGGAATGTTCGGGACTGTCTAAGCCTAACGCATTGGGTAAAACATACTGTATAATCATGGATTTAGGTGGCGGAGAGGGTGGGATTCGAACCCACGATACGCTTTCGCGTATTCCGGTTTTCGAGACCGGCACGTTCAACCGCTCCGTCACCTCTCCGGTCGCGCGCATTTTACCAGCGCGCTAACGCGGCGGCTCTATGACCTTCAGGTTCCCTATGTAGGGCTGCAGAACCGGCGGAACGTCCACGCTGCCGTCGGCGCGCTGATAGTTCTCCATGACCGCAATCAAGGTGCGCCCGACAGCGAGCCCCGAGCCGTTGAGCGTGTGGACGAACTCGGGTTTGCCTTTCTCGTTGCGGAAGCGCGCTTGCATGCGCCGCGCCTGGAACGCCTCGAAATTGCTGCACGACGAGATCTCGCGATAGGCATTCTGCCCGGGCAGCCAGACCTCGATGTCGTAGGTTTTTGCCGACGAGAAACCGGTGTCACCGGTGCACAGCGTGACGACGCGGTGCGGCAGCTCGAGTTTTTTCAGGATCGTCTCGGCATGTCCCGTCAGCTGCTCGTGTGCTTCGTACGATTTCGCGGGATGGACGATCTGCACCAGCTCGACCTTGTCGAACTGGTGGTTGCGGATCATGCCGCGGGTGTCCTTGCCGGCGGCGCCGGCCTCCGAGCGAAAACACGGCGAGTGGCAGGCGAACTTGAGCGGTAGTTTCTCGAGCGGCACGATCTCGTCGCGCACGAAATTGGTGACCGAGTATTCCGAGGTCGGGATGAGGTACAGGTCGCGGTCCTCGATCTTGAAGAGATCGGCCTTGAACTTGGCGAGGCTGGTCACGCCGTCGGCGCAGGCGCCGCTCACCATGTAGGGCGCGTAGACCTCCGCATAGCCGTGCTCCACAGTGTGCGTGTCGAGCATGAATTGCGCGATCGCGCGGTGCAGTCGCGCCACCGCACCCTTCATCACCACGAAGCGCGCACCCGCGAGCTTCGTCGCAGTATCGAAGTCTAGGCCGTCGAGCGCGGCACCGATATCGACGTGACCTTTTGGTTGGAAGCCGAACGTTCGCGGCTCGCTCCAGCGGCGCTGCTCGACGGCGTCCTCGGGTCGGCTTCCGACCGGGACGCTCGCGTGCGGCAGGTTTGGAACCAGGGAGACGAACTCACGCAGCTTCTCCTGCACCGCGGCGTTGTCCGCTTCCATTTGCTTCACCTTCTCCCCGAACTCGGCGCCCTGGCGCATCAACGCGGCCGCCTGCGCCTCGTCCTTCTTCGCCTTCGCCTGGCCGACTTGCTTGGCGAGCGCGTTGCGCTGCGCCTGCAGCTGCTCGGTCGCGGTCTGGATCTGCCTGCGCTTCTCCTCGAGCGCCCTGAAGCCGGAAATGTCGAGCGTGTAGCCGCGAGTCGCGAGGCGTTTCGCGACCGCGTCGATCTCAGTTCTCAGCAACTGGACGTCGATCATTTCTTCGTGGCCGCCTCGTCGCGACGGCGCAGTTCCTTCATCTTTTCCCTGATCTTGTCTTCGAGGCCGCGGTCGGTCGGCTCGTACCACTTTACGTCAGGCATGCCCTCCGGAAAATAATTCTCGCCCGCTGCGTAGGCATCCGGTTCGTCATGAGCATAGCGGTAGTCGCCTCCGTAGCCCAGCTCTTTCATGAGCTTCGTGGGTGCATTGCGCAGATGGGCCGGAACCGGCCGCGACGCGTCTTCTGAAACGAAAGACCGCGCGCGATTGTATGCCTCGTACACAGCGTTCGATTTCGCCGCGCACGCGAGATAAATCGCGGCTTCCGCGAGCGCGAGTTCGCCTTCAGGGCTCCCCAGGCGCTCGTAGGTCTCGCAGGCGTCGAGTGCCACGCGCAGCGCGCGTGGGTCGGCGAGCCCGACGTCCTCGACCGCCATTCTCACCATGCGACGGCCGACGTACAGTGGGTCAGCGCCCCCGTCGAGCATGCGCACCAGCCAGTACAGGGACGCATCGGGGTTCGAGCCTCGAACGGACTTGTGCAGCGCCGAGATTTGGTCGTAGAAAGCGTCACCGCCCTTGTCGAAGCGGCGCAGGTTGCGCGCGAGCGCGTTCTGCACCCAGTCGCCGTCGATCCTTTCCGTCCCGGCCTGGGTCGCCGCCGTCTGGATCAATTCAAGCAGATTGAGCAAACGGCGCGCGTCACCGTCGGCAAGTCCGATCACCCGCTCGCGCGCGCTCGCGTCGAACGCGAGACCCGAGAGGACTTCACGCACGGCGCGGTCGAACAGCTCCCCGAGCTCAGTCTCCGAGAGACTCTTGAGCACGTACATCGAGGTGCGCGAAAGCAGCGCGCCGATCACTTCAAAAGAGGGGTTCTCGGTCGTGGCACCTACGAAAGTGAGCAACCCCTGCTCCACGAATGGCAGGAATGCGTCCTGCTGCGCCTTGTTGAAGCGGTGCACTTCATCCACGAAAAGGATAGTGCCCTTTCCGGATGTCGCCAGCGCCTCCTCGGCCCGCCGCACGGCCTCTTTGATGTCTTTAACGCCGGAAAACACGGCGGAAAGGGCGATAAACTGCGCGTCGAACGCGTGGGCCATGAGACGCGCGAGCGTCGTCTTGCCGACCCCAGGCGGCCCCCACAGGATCATGGAATGCGGCTTGCCCGATTGGAACGCAAGACGCAAGGGCTTACCCGGTCCGAGCAGATGCTGCTGCCCTACGAATTCGTCGAGCGATTTGGGCCGCAGGGCTTCGGCCAGCGGCGGCACGGGCACAAGAGCGGGAAACAGGTCGGTCATCCGCTTGCCGGGCGAAGAACCAGCTACTTGACGTCGCCGATCACGTCGGCGCCCTTGGGAGGCGAGAATCGGAAGAGTCCGGGATCCAATTTGGGATTGCGCTCGAGTGACCCGAACTTGAGTACGGTGGTCTGACCGAAACTGTCGACGAGTTCCATGACTTCGAGGCGAGAAGAGCCGAAGCCTATGCGGATCCTCTCGAAGCCGCCGTCCTTGTCCCGAGG
>Ga0209647_1003515_pt1 | contig 12090 bp, 22 predicted proteins | sample GraSoi_2013_60cm_FD_185827 | JGI IMG/M metagenome (GOLD analysis project Ga0209647, IMG submission 185827) | Grasslands soil microbial communities from the Angelo Coastal Reserve, California, USA - Sample 9_17_2013_60cm (SPAdes) (version 2) | ecosystem: Environmental > Terrestrial > Soil >... | reverse complement strand
TCCGCTACAACCGCGCTGGACGAGTTCAAGGAAAAGACCAGCTATAGCTTCCAATTGCTGCCCAACGGCGTGCTGACCTTCGGGCTCGACTTCAACCTCGGCGACAAGGCAACCTGTGTGCTCGACGGCGCCGTAGTGGCGCAAGACATCGTGCGGGAAGTGCAGATCGACCTGGATCCGGCTACCGGCGAGGTCGTGACGCCGGCCATTGGCACACCGGGGATTATGGCTCAGCCGACGGCGCACCCGATCGTGACACAGGGTCCTGGCGGCGTCACGAACATTCGCAGCCATCACGCGCTTCGGGGCAAAAAGGCAGGCGGGAGTCACCACGCCAAGCACCTGAAGCAGTCCGCACGCCACCAGCACCGGACGCATCACAACGCGCAGAAGGTCGAGCGTAGGCAGTAGTGAGCAGGGCGCAAAAATGCCCCGATCACAAGTTCCGCTGATGACCGGGGCGAGTGCGCGCTTGAGGAGTACGCTGCAATACAAGACGATCGATTTGTGTAGGGAGTCACGGATAGGACCAGGTGGCGTAAGTTAGGTGGTGGCGTATATGACAGATCAGCAGCAACGGCAGCAGAGAGGCGCGCGTGATAGTGTGACCAACGGGAATCTCCGGCAGGTCATGCGCGACCTACTCGCACCGGTTGAGGCCGAGCTTCGCGCCATCAGCGTGCAGTTGGATGCCAAGGTGTCGCTCGACCGATTCAACGCGCTACGCGACGACGTAGCCGATCTGCGGGCGGCGCCGGCGAATAACCGAGCCAATATCAACATGTGGATTGCCGCAGCCGCTGTCGGAGCAGTGTTGCTCGTGTGTGTGGCTGGTCCGATCTGGGCGGCGACGCTGGCCTATGTGTTCTCGCATGTGTTGAAGTAGTAGGTGAGTGCGGATGGAGGTGGTAGATGGCGTGGCTTTCAGTTCCCAATATCCCGGCGAAGGATCAATTGACAGAGAAGACCAACGACGGCAGGCCGCCTGAGAATGCCAGCCTGGATTGCGTCTTCACGTCCACAGCGGCGGCGGCGCAAGGACTAACGGGCATCTTCACATCGGGCGATCAGCTCAAGGATATTGCCAAAGGCGAGGGATACCTGGGCGGTGGCAATGAGGCGTGGTTGGTGCCCCTCCTCGGACGGGCGCCCTGGCATCTGAGGGTCTCAGTGCGTAGCGGCTCACAGGCGCAGCTCGTCGGCATTCTGCGTGACGAGATCAAGGCGGGGCACCCTGCGGTTATCACGATCCCGTCTCACTGGGCCGTCGCGCCCGCCAACCCGCTGCGCCCTGGCAATTCTCACTGTGTGCTGGTCTGCGGCATTGACACCACCGATGGCGGCGACATGGTGTGCATGAACCCCTGGCATGGCATCTGGCAGCGCGCAAGTATCGCCTGGTGGCGCGCACGCCTATGCGATGATGCGGTGTGGCCGATCTCGAAGATGGCGGGCACAGCGGTTGAGCCGGCAGGGCTGGCAGGCTGGAAGGACTTGAGCGACGTGCTGACCGCTCCGAATGGCAAGGTAGTCGTGAAGGGTTTCCGACAGAAGGTGCTAGCCGACGCGGCAACGGCGCAAGGCTGGCAGGGCGGCATGCCCTACGGGCCGGAATGGGGCGACGCGACGAGCTCGCGGCAACTGTTCGCGGCGGAGGAGTTGATCTGGACGCCGCAGACCGGCGTGCAGGTGGGGACGATGGTGGACGTGCTCGCACTGGCTGAGCACCTGAGGGAAGGGAAGGCGGCATAGGATGGATATCCAGGGTTTGGTTGGGCAGGTGCTGGCGCAGGCTGCGTCAGTCGTGGTGATCGTGGCCATGCTGCGCATGGCGCTACGGCGCTTCATCGGCAACGACCCGTCAGCAGGCGCGCTACTTGCGCTCAACATACTGGCGAATGCGGCAATTACGATCGCGCTTCTGCTTCAGAGCGGGTCAGACTTCGGCGACCTACACACCTACGGCGCGCTTGCGCTCGTGACGCTGCTTGCGACCATCGTAGCGCACGGCGGGTATGACCTTGTGGCCACACGGGCGAAGGGGAACAACGGCGGCGGCGGTGTGCCACCCGTCGAGTTGCCGCTACCCGGCTCGCCTCCAGTTGCGGCGGATTATCCACCCGGCGCGGAGACGCTAGCGGACTTAGGGTTGCCGACCGAGCCCGACCCCGTGCCGGCGACGGCGTAGACATGAAGAAGGCCCCTACTTGATAGGGGCCTTGCCGTTGAACTTCGCTTGTATCTCTCGTGCGTCGCGCTCGCCTCGCCAGATCTGACCGATCACCGAGCGTAGCGCCATATCAGGTGGCAGTTCGTACCACTGCGCAATCTCGCGTAGCATGTTCCGGTGCAGCGCATCAAGGCGATACCACATGCGCCGTGGGTCGCTCATGTCAACGCCAGAGGGCCTCCCCAGCCGCTTGCCCGGCCCAGCTATGCGTGCGCCGCCTTTAGGCACTTTGGTCCTCGATTGCCTCGACTTGGCGGTCATCCAGCAATTGGTAGCTATAGCGCGATCCGGCACCCGCGAAGTGCTCACTCATCAACCACTCGGCGTCCTCGGCGTTGTACTCGTAGTTGGGAAGCTCGCTCGCCTTGACCTCGCTGGAGGCCAGGGGGCCATTCGCGCCCGTGATCGTGCCGTCATTGTCGAAGTAGCGAACCGCGAAAAGCTCGCCAGTCGGATGTACCCGCACAAAGCCGTACTGCTCATTGCTCATCGTTTCATCCTCTCCTCGTCTGCTGTCGTCTCTCGTCCGGGCCGCTTGCCCGTCCTACATGTTACTACGATCCACTATGATTAAAGGTAACGGATAATCAAATGGATGTCAAGAGGCAAAACAAAAGCCCTACCAAGTGGCAGGGCCTATCCATTTCTCAGCGCCGGGAAGGTGATGCTACAGAGCGGTTACCGCCGCATCGTAGTCGTCTTGCGTCGCGGGGTGTAGAGTAAATGACCATTTCTGGCCCGTGCTGTCGCGCCACGAGATCGAGATATTGTCGCCCAACTCGCGCACCGTCCACGTATAGGCGGTCGTATAGGCGGAACTGGTCAGCTTCAGCGTGATGGTGTGACCGCCTGTGCCAGTGCGAACGCCGGTCGCATCCACCTTGACGTTATGCAGCGTGCCGGTGGACACACTCGCCATGCGAACGTAACCCGCAACATGCGTGGCATCGGTCGTCTGATAGACGATGAAGATTGCGCCACTGGCATCTGTGACAAGATAGCCGCTGATCGGTGCTGGCGTTGCAGTGGGAGCACTTGTGGCGACTTGTGGACCGGCACCTGCATTGCCGGACTTACCCAGCGCGCCAATCGTGCCTACGCACGCGCAGATGACGCATGCAAGCACAAGCGCGACGACGCCAGCGCCGATGCCCTTCTCTACGGGCGTCAGTGTGGCCCATGTCTTGCGCTGCTTGGGTTGCGGTTGCTGCGGAATCTGTTGCATTGTCTCGATTCTCCTCTGCTGAAATAGTGCGCCTGGTCGACCAAGCGCCTTGTCTTATCTAACGCGCGATAACGAGCAGGCGCTACAAGTAGGACGGCATGCTAGGCCGCGTCGTTATGACGCGCATCGAACGCTAGCGCCCAATCGGCGAGCGGGATGCGCACGCCGCGATAGCCGGTTGCGGGATCAATCGTCTCGTTTTCCCATACGTTGTAGAAGTCGCGGTCGGGGCCGGCTGGCGTGTAGATGTACGCCGCGTCGGTCTCGATCAGGCGAGCCAGTTCAGCGGCTGCCGCGTCGCTGATACGCACGACTTGGCCGCGCCGATCGTGCACGAAGTCGGGAATAATCTCTAACGCTCCCATGTTCCTACTCGCCCGCTTTCTCTTGCCCACGATGCACCACCTTCTCTAGAACACGTGCTGCCCATCCGCACGCAGTGGTCAGCACTTCGCGCACCCAGTAGACGAAGCGCCACCATGGCCGCAGCAGCACTTCTAACGCCTCATGCAAGGTCATCTCGCTCATCCCCTTGCGCGCTCGTCGGCTTCCCCGCTGTATCGCTGATCCGCCCACGCCTTGACAGTCGCGCGATGGGCAGCCCAAGGCGCACCGGCTACCCCGACTAACTGCTTCGCCTTCTTCATGGCCTTAATGTACCCGACGGCCTCGACTTCTCCGAGTGTAACCCCGTAGGTCTCCTGTGCGTAGGTCCGCAGGTCCGCCGCCGTCCAGTTCAGACCTTTGCCAGTGCGAGGCATGCGCACCACCTTGGCCGGCAGTGGCCCGCTATCCTGGCTATCCCCGTCACTATTAACTGGACTAAGGGTATCGCCTTCCGATGATAAAGCGCCGTTTATACCTGGGGCATCGGTTGCGCTTTGTCCGGGATTCAGCGTCTGCCTTGCCGCCTTCAAGTTGGCCGCGATGGCCCGGCCTAATCCGCCGGCACCTGCTGCCCTGGCCTGGGCTCTGTACTGGGCTTCCTTCACTCTGCGCCGCTGCTTCTCCTCCCAGGTCAGTTCGTCCTCTAGCACGGGTGGCTTATTCGTAAAGCCGACGTAGACGACGGCGACGGGCAGCAGGAAGGCGAAGACGATCACGCTGGGGGTGAGCACCGATACCGGCAGGTTGAACGCGCCGAGTAGCAGCGTATCGGCGCTGGTAGGCTTCACCACCTCGGCGCGCTCGACAAGCGATGCCCATACCTCGATCCCGCCGAAGGTCAGCAGTCCGCTCAGCGTGAATAGCCCGCGCAGTGGCTTGCCTTCCCCGAAGGCGTCGCTGGAAGCCTGCGAGAGTGCCAGCGCGACACCTGAGACCGCCAGGCCGATGGCAGGCGCGAGCACGACGGCGGATACCCACTCGTACCACGTCCAGGTCTCCGGGTGATTCATGTCGCTTACGACCAGGCGGATGACCAGACCCGCATTGACCACGAACTCGGCGACGATCAAGAGGGACAAGACCACATGCCGGCGCATGAACTCAAACCAGGCCGGCAGGACATGTGCGGGTTCCTTGGCTGGGGATGGCTTCGACATGGGGGACGCCTCTCTCATTGGAGGCGCTAGACAAGATAGCTGAGGCGTGGCATAGTGTAGATAGCCCGCGTCGCTCTGATCCAGCGCCGATGGGTCAGTGGCCCGTATCCGTTTGCGCGGATGCGGGTCACGTGTCAATGCCAAGAGTATACCACAAGCCAGCAAGTTCGCTAGACGGTCGTCTCAAATACCTGCTCGAAATGTTCGCCCAGGATGCGCGTCGCCTGCTCACGGTCACCGGGCTCGTTGCGGCGTAGCAACGCCAGCAGATCATCGCGCATCTCGAGCGCCGCATCACTGAGATGGCGCTGCTTGATGATCTCCGCGCTACCGTCCGGGTAGCGCCCCAGTTGAAGTGTCGCGCCCGTCGCGTGGTCGAACGCTCGCAAGGCGTAGGTACGGCGCACGACGGGACCGGCTGCCAACTTCGCCAACTGCTCGCGTAGCCACGCCTCCCGGCTCATGCCGGCCGCTGCGGCCCGCTCTTCCAATGCGTCGAGAACTTGCTCAGGAATCTCGCGTATCTGGATGCTCGCCATGTTACGCGCCCCTCTCGGACCGCTCGCGCTCGGCCTTGTGCTCTGCGGCGAACCGCTCCATTGCCGCGAACCGCTCCGTAAGTTCCGCTTGCTTGCGCGCCTCTTCGGCGGCGCGCTCGGCCTTGTTGGCTGCCGCTCGCTCGGCGCTGATGAATCCGAGCGCGACCGCTGCAGCTTCGTCCAGCGAGCCAGGAATGAATGGCCGGTCCGAGAGGTCCAACTTGAGGTTGACCTTCTGGCCGTAGCCGTTGGGGCCGGTCACCATGACGTAGACCGTCTCGCCGCTGTAGACCTTACCATTCCAGAACGCCTCATGCCGGATGCCCTTGTGCGTGAACTGAATCTTCTTGCTCATTGTCTCTGTCTCCTCTTCCGTGGTATCAATGCTCTCACATATCTTACTACGATGATACCATTGACATCGTCACAAGTCAAGACATTGCCCGATAGCCATTTGGTACTTGCTTGTGTGCCAGGCTGAAACGCAAGCCTGGGACATAAGTGCGTAATGTAAGCACCGCCTAATTGACACTTTTATTATGAACGCGGAGCCGGAAATGAAGCCTGTTACACTAAGATAAAGGGGCACTGTAAGTATGTCTTACAACCATATTGATTGTGGCGAAATTGTGGCGCTGACTCGGCTATTTTACTACGCTCACTCGAAACCCCCATCGTATCATGTTGCACAGGCAGCCTGCCCGCGCGACGTATGTTTCTGTGCAGTAGGACCAGAAGGGGGATTTTCCTTGTCTAAACGACCTCGTGACCTCGTGAGAGATCGGGCGTCTGTGCAATCATCGGCAGATGTGAATGAGCAGGACGAGCAGCAGGACGAAAAACAGAACGAAATCGAGCAACCCGTGGTCGCCATACGCAAGCCAACCCAACTGCATCCTCGACAGCCCGCACGCAACAAGAAGGTCGTGCGGGTCGCGGAGAACTACTGGGATCTGGTCGGGGATTATGAGAGCCGCAAGCGATCCCGCAATCGCTCAGATGATACGCTAGCCACCTATGGCCGCACGCTCGCCGACTTCGCCGCGTTCTTAGAGCGCGAGAACGTGTCACTGCACATTGAGGCGATCGGGCGCATGCATGTCGAGCGATACATCGTGGACATCATGACCACGCGCAAGTGCAAAGCCGGCACGGCGAAAACTCGTTTCGATGGGTTGCACGCCTTCTTCAACTGGTGCGTCGATGAGGGTGAGCTCGAAGTGAGCCCGATGGCGAAGATTCATTCGCCGCACGTGCCCAAAGAGCCGCCGGAGATTATTACTGACGACCAGCTCGAGAGGTTGCTGCGCGCGTGCCGAGGCAATGACTTCTACAGTCGCCGCGATCGCGCCATGATTCGCATGCTGATCGACACGGGCCTGCGGCGCGGCGGACTGTGCAGCATGCGCCATGAGGATCTGGACATGAAGGATCGTCGGGTGCGTGTGCGCAGTAAGCGCAAAACATGGGACGTGACGTTCTACCACAACACGGAGGATGCGCTCAGAACCTATCTGCGCGAGCGCAGGCGGCACGAGCATGCGGATGTACCCGAGCTGTGGCTCTCAAACTACGGCGCGCTCAATCCCCGCAGCCTCAATGGCATTATCGAAAAGCGAGCGGTGCAGGCAGGGATACGGCATATCAACCCGCATCTTTTCCGCCATACATGGGCGCATGTGTCGCTCGCTGAGGGCATGCAGGAGGGTGATGTCACAAAGCTCGGCGGATGGGCGAACGCGGGCATGATTCACAGCGTTTATGGCGCCAGCGCCGCGCACGAGCGAGCGATAGCGGCCGCGAAGGCGAAGCGCCTGGGGGATCGGGTGTAAGCCGGGAAGAGGGTCGGCTCTGCTCAGTGGTTGCGTCACTGGGCAGGGTCGGCCTCACGCTAGCAAGTTGCGAGAGGGGACGGTACTGTTACGGTGCTAACTCGGCTCGGCGAGTTCGAGCACGGCCATGATGGCGTTGATGACCTCGACCAACCGGCGCTTGCGGTAGTCGGCGATCCGCGCCGCCATGGTGTAGACGGTGCACCTGCAGCGGGAGCACAGGAGCGGCCAGAGTGGATGCGGCGGTCGCCACTCGACACCGGATACGGGGTAGTCGTGGCAGTGAGCGCACGTCTGCAGGAGCCGCGGGCCGTAACTGCGGTGGGGGCGATAGAGCCAGTCCTTCAGCGCATCGTAGTTGATGCTGATTTCTGGCTCAGGGATCTGCCAGTCATCATTGAGGTAGCGAGCCTCCAGCAGTTCAAGTGCCATCGCTTGCCGGGTACGCGCCATTGCGAATGCTCCGATCTGGTCTATTGGCGTCTTGCCGAATACCGCCTACCTGTTATCAGGTAAGCGCCGCAACCGGGATTGCACTAGTTTACACAGGACGATGGCGGGTGTCAAGTATTTCTGTGTAGATGGGATGAGGGGATGGTGGGGGATGATGGACAGAGATGAGACAATGGCGGGGCTGGCTGCCCCAGGTACGATCTGGGGCGGGCCGGTTATGCCCCGTCAGCCTTTATGCGGCGGGGCGTTCTTTTCCCTTCTCAGGGAAGACGATCTGCTCAGGCGCAACACCCAACGCCAGAGACAACGCGCGGATGTGTCTCAGCCGCGGGTACTTGATACCATTTTCCCAAGAGCCGACCGTATGGGCAGTAACCTGCACCTTTTCGGCCAACTCCGTTTGCGTGAGCAGACGCTTCACGCGCCAGTCGCGCAAACTCCGAATGTCCTGACGCTCTGACATCGGGGTCACCTCCTTCTGACTTGGTTATACCACAAGATGACCGACCCCGTCACCAGTGCGGTACTATGTAGAAACTTCATATTGACTTTTGCGTACCTTCGTCCGTATAATAGATATACGGAAGTCACACAGAAGTCAAGGCGGAGGTACGAAACGATGAACGCAGCAGTACGGCAAATCCGGCGCGAGATCGCGGAGATCAACGACGACGTGGCCAGTATGACCAGCACATTGATTCGCATGGGCGAGGCCAGCGAGTGGACGGACCCGCGCATTGACCTGATCGAGCGTTGCGTACGCTGCTTCGAAAGGGAGCGCGCGATGCTGGTGACGCTGGTCAAGGTGATCGAGATCGAACAAGTGAAGACGATCAAGCGGTTGGCCGCGATCGTCTCGCCGCCGACCTCTTGCCCGGCGTGTGATGCGGAAGCCGGGCAACAGTCGCCTGCAGGCACAACCAGCCGGCATTGTGAGCGTCATTTGAGTGAGTTGCAGCAACAGGTTGCGGCTCGGCACAACACAGCGGCGGCCTAGAGCCGCCAGGAGGGATGAGGGGATGGACATTGACATCGAGACGATCCGACTTGAGGCTGGCGCGCATCGCTCGCCAGCGGCGGGGATGTGCGTGATGGAACTAACCGCTTATCTGGCTCACGAGCCATTCAGCGATCACCCCGAGTGCGCGAGTCCCGTAATTGCCGCATTCCTGCGATCCTGGAATGATGCACTGGACGATGAGACCCGGCAGAAGCTCAAGCCCTACGCGGAACGAGTGATTGGCACAGCAGGATCTCCTGAACTGGAAGAGCGGCGAGCCTTCCGCGCACTGGACTGGCTCATTCGCACGCAGACAGCCGCATGGCTCCGGCTAGCCAAGCTGAGCGAGCATGCTGAGGTATTGGAGACACTCCCGCCTCAGACTTCTGTTGAGGCGCTGGCGTCCTCGGACGCTGCCAGGGCCGCTGCCTCGGCCGCTGCCTGGGACGCTGCCAGGGCCGCTGCCAGGGCCGCTGCCAGGGCCGCTGCCTCGGACGCTGCCAGGGCCGCTGCCAGGGCCGCTGCCAGGGCCGCTGCCTCGGCCGCTGCCTGGGACGCTGCCTGGGCCGCTGCCAGGGACGCTGCCTCGGCCGCTGCCTCGGCCGCTGCCTGGGACGCTGCCTGGGACGCTGCCAGGGCCGCTGCCTCGGACGCTGCCAGGGACGCTGCCAGGGCCGCTGCCAGGGCCGCTGCCAGGGCCGCTGCCTCGGACGCTGCCAGGGACGCTGCCAGGGCCGCTGCCTGGGACGCTGCCAGGGCCGCTGCCTCGGACGCTGCCTGGGACGCTGCCAGGGCCGCTGCCAGGGCCGCTGCCTCGGACGCACTCAAACCAACGGTTGATTTTCTCCAACAGTCCGCATTCGCACTCCTGGATGAACTGATCGCGATGGTATAGCGTGCCGCGAGTGGCCAGGCCGGGGCCTACGCCGGCCAGACGAGGATGAGGACGATGAGCAACGAGTTCACGCTCGACACGGCGGCGCTCGACCGCGGAGACCATGAGACCAGTGGCCATGAGATCGAGACCGCGCCCGGCGACTGGCACCCAGTGGATGACGACGACCTGCACCTGCCCGACCGTGACGACGAGATCGGCATCGCGTATCCCGCCTGGCTAATCGCGGCGGGTATCCTCCTGGCGCTCGTCCTCTACACCGCGATAGTCGTGGTGATCGTCCAGCGGCGCTGGTAGGCGGGAGGGGAGGGCGCGTGATGCTTCGTGAACACAGAGACGGCACGATGGCATATGTTCGACAAGTGGACGCTGTTATTCGCGCTCCTGTAGCACCGGGGGCAACTGCAACGATCCTGATCGAGGGAAGCCAGTGGACGCCGGAGATATGCCGAAAGTTATGTGCATATCTCGAACTTCTGGAATCGGCACTCTCTGAGGACGAGCAGCGCGAGACGACAGCGGCGGCGGAAGGGGGCGCGTGATGCGTGATCTTGGCTGGCGAGTATTCTGGGGAGTTTTGCGCAGAGTTGCGCCACGACGGTATCTGCGCTGGCGGTATGGCTGGCCATGGAAGGGGGGCGCGTGATGGCAAAGCGCACACTGAGCGAGGCACAGCGGCGGGCGGCATTGGAGGCGGCGCGGGAAGCCCTGGCTTCGGGGCGATGGATGGGGCAGGACGAAGCCAGTCGTGATCTGAGATTCCTGCTAGTGATTCTGGGTTACATCGCGAGCGACATCGAGCAGCCGGGTCCGCCAGTCTACCGCATCACCGACGCGGGAAAAGCGGCGCTGGACGAGCAGGTCCGCTGCCGCTGGTCCAAGAGCGGCAAGTGCGAGCTTGGCGATAATCCGCTAGCCGCTGCGATCCACGGGAACAAGCCGGGCGGCGATGCCTGCGCCCGCGAAGGCGGGGAAGGCTTCTGCTACCTCGACACGAAATAGGTAGCCGAACAGCACGCACCGGGCATTTTGCCCACATTGGCACGAGACAAGTACCCAAGATGAGAGGTGAACGCCTATGTAACCCAGGAAAACAGCGGATGTATAAGCCGCACTAAATGATTGAGACAGATGATCGGTGGTAAAGTAAATACACGACGAACGAGAGGACACGAGAGAGATGAAGACGAAGTTGCGAACGGTACGATGGGTCATTCTGACCGCGGCGGCGATGGCGTCGGGTGCGGCATTCTGGCACCTACAGATGACAGGCCACCTCGTGACACTGGTTACGGCGATCACCTACGTCGCCACGGCGCTGGTTATGGCGACGATCTGCCGACCGCTGTACAACTGGCTGACGAGGGACAAGCATGTACGCAGGGACGAGCGGCGCTTCAACCAGTGGCACCGCAAGGGCGACGAGGCAGCCTAGACAGGACAGGACGACGATGGGCAGATGCTTACGATGTCGCGCGCATCTGCGACTGGGCGAGGATGACGCGGGGATCTGCGGCTCGTGCCGCGACCGTGAAGCCCGACGACGCATCCCGCGCATGAAGCGCCTACGGGCGAGATTCAAGAGACGCCGCACGAGCGGCTAGAAGGCAAGACGAGACGATGGACGAGTTAGAGATCGCTCGCATACTGGTTTCAGTGGTGCCAGCCGGCGACTACACATGGCTTCGCGTGCCACGGCGACACAAGGTGGCGATGCTGGGCTGTGCGGTGTGGTTGCTGCCCTCGCTCCGGGTCAACCCACCGATGACTGCGCGGCACATGGCGCACCGCATCCACGCTGCCTACACGGTCCACTGCATTAAGGACTGCAACATAGTGCGGCGCGAGTGCCGGACATGGGACGACGAACCGCTCAACCAGCAAGAGGCATATCTGAGAGCCGGCGCGACGATCTACAATGCCCTGGCCCTGCCGCAGTCCGCCTAACACGACGGCTTCCCGCTACCAACGAGAAGCCGTCACGAACCCACGAGAAACCCTGTCACGAGAAACCCGGAAGCGGCTATATCTTAGCACACGCTTCCGGGGCCAACCGAAGGAACGAGGCCCCGAGATGGACAATGACGACATTGTGACCTGGGCACGCGAGCAAGAGAGGCTACGCGGCGACCCAGCCCCCGACGAGCAGCCGACGACCGTACTGCGCAACTGCGCCAACAGGGGCTGCCGCTCACAGAACAACAGGCGTGCGCTGATCTTCCGCTACAGCGGCCATGACCTCTGCACAGTGTGCCAGCGATTCGCGCGGGTTCGCATGCGGATCCGCCGCGATAATCGCGGCTGGTAAGCCCACCCCCAACCACACACATCACACGAGCGCGGGCCGTGATGCTGCCCGCGCACAGGAGACA
>Ga0209647_1003514_pt1 | contig 12095 bp, 10 predicted proteins | sample GraSoi_2013_60cm_FD_185827 | JGI IMG/M metagenome (GOLD analysis project Ga0209647, IMG submission 185827) | Grasslands soil microbial communities from the Angelo Coastal Reserve, California, USA - Sample 9_17_2013_60cm (SPAdes) (version 2) | ecosystem: Environmental > Terrestrial > Soil >... | reverse complement strand
CCGCAGCCGCCCCGCAAGGCGCGAGAGCCGGCGCGCGTCTAGCCCCTCGCGCGCGAGCGCAGGCATCAGCTCGCGCAGACGCGCGCGGGTGAAACGCGGATCGCGGTTCGATGCATCGTCGGCGAATGCGATCTTGGCCCGCGCAAGCGTCGCAACGAGCCGTGCTTTCGGAAGCTCGAGCAAGGGTCGCACCAGCATGATCTCCCGCGTCCCGTTCGCGGGCAGCGGAGATGAGCGCGCCATGGCGGACAACCCGCCGAGGCCGCTGCCGCGGCTCATGCGCAGCAGCACGGTCTCGGCCTGATCATCGAGCGTGTGCGCGGTGACGATGGTGCCGGCCTTCGCCGACTTGGCGGCGGCCGCAAGCAGCCGGTAGCGCGCCGCGCGCGCCGCCTCCTGCAATCCGCTCGCCGGCTTCTTGCCCTCCCAGCGCACGGTGCGATGGAGCACACCGAGCCGGCGCGCCAGCTGCTTGACCGCGCGCGCCTCGCCGGCGGATGCGGGCCGCAAGCCATGGTCGACCGTGACCGCGATGAGCTTTGGCCCGCGCTTGAGCGCGCCGCGCCAGCGCGCCATCAACAGCAACAGCGCCGTGGAATCGGGGCCGCCGGAGACGGCGAGGACCAGGCCGGAAACGCGCGCGAGCGGAGCAAACAACGCCTTCGCCTCGGCGGCGGAGACCGGCGCCGCATCGTCAGCAGCGGACACGCTTCTGTTCTCGCTCGACCCCCTGCCTCACCGCGGCCGACGCGCGCGGAAATTTGCGCACGACTTCTCCGAGCGACGCGCAGGCCGCCTCCTTCTCGCCGAGCGCGGCAAGCGACTGTCCGAGGCGCAGAAGCGCATCGGGCGCCTTGGCGGTGGATTCGTATTTGGTCGAGACGTTGAGGAAGGCCTCCGCCGCGTCGCGGAAGCGGTGGCGCTGGAACATGCTTTCGCCGAGCCAATAGGTGGCGTCGCCGACGAGCCGATCATTGGGATATTTGCTCAAGAAGCTATGGAAGGCGTCTTCAGCGAGCGCGTAGTCCTTGCGCAGCACATAGCCATAAGCAAAATCGTATTCGTCGCGCGGGGTCTGCGAGGGCGCGAGCGTGGCGAGCGCGCCGCCGGCAGCCGGGTTCTGCGGCGATTGCCCCGACTGCGGGCCGCCTTGCGGTCCCATGGTTGCGAGATCGAGCGGCGCGGCGGCGCCGCGTCCGCCAGGAGCGCCAACCGGCGGCTCACCCGCATCGGCTCCCACGATCGGGGCTCCGCTGGGCGGGTTGATCGCGCCGAGCGTGTGCGGCGCCCCCGGCGCATTCGGATTCTGGGCGGGATCGAACGCATCGCCGCGCTTGCCGGGCGTGGCGGCCGGAGGCGACGGCGCCGGCAGGTTTTGCGGGCGCGATTGCGCCGCTCCCCGCGGCACGCCCTCCTCCTGCATGCGACGGACCTGGCCCTCGAGCTGCTGGTTGCGAAATTGCAGCTGCTCGATCGCCCCGGTCAGCTGCCGAATCTGGGTTTCGAGGCGATCGATGCGCAACATGAGATCGGGAGCGGAGCTTTGCGCCGTGCGCTCCGCGTCCACGGACGGCGCGCTGCCGCCCATGCGCTCACTTCCGTTAAAAATGCCAAACAAGCCGAACGGCCGTTCGGTCTCTTGCGCCCAAGCCTGGCACAAAGCGGGGCCCACACCGGTCATGGCCGCGCAGATGAGCGCAGATGCCGTCGTCACACGAAGCGCGAAGCGTGCCATGGCAATCTTGCTGTATTGGAGCCCTGCAATACCATACGAATCCCTGCGTCCAAATTGTGACTGACGCTGCGTTAATAAATTCCACAACTGCTGCAATGGCGACGATGCGGCCGCGCCACGCGGCCGGCTACTCGGCCGGCCGGCCGGCCGGCGAGAGCCCTTTGCGCGCCTTGCGCCATTCCTCGAACCGCTGCATCACCGCGAAGAACGGTGGTACGAACAGCACCGCCAGGCAGGTCGACGCGATCATCCCGGTGAACACCGTCATGCCGATCGACACGCGTGCGCTGGCGCCGGCGCCGCTCGCGAGCACGAGCGGCACGACGCCGAGGATGAAGGCGAGTGACGTCATCACGATCGGACGGAAGCGCGCCCGCGCGGCCTCGGTCGCGGCATCCAGGATCGGCCTGCCGGCGGCGCGCAGCTCGCGCGCGAACTCCACAATGAGGATCGCATTTTTGGCCGACAGCGCCATCAGCAGAACGAGCCCGATCTGGACGTAGAGATTGTTGTTGAGCCCGCTCTCCGTGAGCGCCGAGAGCGCCAAGACCGGTCCGATGAACGAGAGCGGGACCGAAAGGATGACCGAGATCGGGGCGTACCAGCTTTCGTATTGACCGGCGAGCACAAGATAGACGAGCAGCAGCGCCAGCGCGAATACGATGTACATCTGATTGCCGACGAGCTTCTCCTGATAGGACATCGCGCTCCATTCGAAACCGGTGCCCGGGGGAAGCGTACGCCGGGCGATCTCTTCCATCAGCGTCAGCGCCTGGCCCGATGAGACCCCTTGCGCCGGCAGGCCGATGATCGTCGCCGTCGGATAGAGATTGAACAGGCTGATGAGGGACGGGCCGACCGTCGGGCTGATCGTTACCAGCGTTCCAAGCGGAATCATTTGCCCGTCCTTGTTGCGCACGAACATGTTCTCGATGTCCTCGAGCCGCAGGCGGGATTGCGAGTCGGCCTGCACATAGACCTGGAACACCCGGCCGAATTGGTTGAACTGGTTGACGTAGGTCGATCCGAGATAGCCCCCGAGCGCGGCGAACACCTGGTCGAGGGAAACCTGGAGCGCTTCGGTCTTCACCCGGTCGACCTCGAGCCTGTATTGCGGAACGCTCGAGCGGAACGACGCCAGCACCATCTGCAGGGCCGACTGGGTCTTGGCATTGGCAACGATCGCGTTGGTGACGCTCTGCAGCTTGGCCATGTCGAAGCTGCCGTCGCGCAACTCGACCTGCATGGTAAAGCCGGCGTCGTTGCCGATGCCCTGGATCGGCGGCGGCGGCATCACCAGGATATCGGCCTCCGGGATGGCGCCGAGAGCGGCGTTGAGGTTGTTGAACAGCGACATCAGGTCTTCGCCTTTGCCGCGCTCGCTCCAATCCTTGAGTATGATGTAGGACACGCCGGCGCTGGACAGCGTCGCGCTGTTGTCCAGCGCCGACACGCCGGCGATGTTGACCACGCGCGCGACGCCCGGCGTTTTGCGCGTGATCTCGAACACCTTATCCAATGTTTTCTGCGTGCGCTCGAGCGAGGCGCCGTCGGGCAATTGCACGAGCGCGATCATGTAGCCCTGATCCTCGATCGGCAAAAAGCCGGTCGGCACCCGCGAGAACCAGTAGCCGGTGACGGCGATGAGCGCGACCGCCACCGCCGCCATCAGCAGGCTGCGGGAGACCATGGCAGCGATCAAGCCCGCATACCAGCGCTCGATCCGGTCGTAGACGCGATTGAAGGCGCGGTAGAAAACATTGCGCCGCTCCGGTGGCACCGCCGGGCGCAGCCACATCGCGCTTTGCGTCGGCTTTAGGGTGGCGGCGTTTATGGCGCTCAGCAGCGCGGTTGCCGCGATCACCAGCGCGAACTGCGCATACATGCGGCCGGTCAAGCCGGGCAGGAATGCGGCCGGCAGGAACACCGACATCAGCACCAGCGTGATGCCGATGATCGGACCGAGCAACTGGCGCATGGCGGCGCTCGCGGCCTCGCGGCCCGACATGCCCTTCTCGATGTTGTGGACGGCTCCTTCGACCACCACGATCGCATCGTCGACCACGATGCCGATTGCCAGCACGATCGCGAACAGGGTCGAGAAATTGACCGTGAATCCGAGCGCCGCCATGGCCGCGAAGGCGCCGATGATAGTGACCGGCACCGTCGTCGCCGGGATCAGCATCGCGCGCCAGTCCTGCAGGAACACCAGGATGACGATGAGCACGAGGAAGGCGGCTTCGTACAGTGTCTTATACACCTCGTGGATCGACTGCTCGACGAATTTGGTGGTGTCGAAGGGGATGTCGGAGATCAGCCCTTGTGGGAACTCGCGTTTGAGCACGGCCATTTTGTCGTGCACTTCGTTCGCCACGTTGAGCGCGTTCGCGCCCGGCGCCTGATAGATCGCCAGCCCCGCCGCCGGCTGGCCATCGAGGGTGAAGACCTGCCCGTAGGTCTGCGATCCGAGCTCGACCCGCCCCACGTCGCTGAGCCGCGTGATCTCGCCGGCGCGGCCGGTCTTGACGATCACCTGCGCGAATTCGGCCGGGTCGCTGAGCCTACCGGCGACGTTGAGCGTGTATTGGAACGTTTGGCCGCGCGGCGCGGGGGGCGCGCCGATCTGTCCCGCCGTGACCTGCGCGCTCTGCTGCCGCAGCGCCTGGATCACGTCCTGCGGCATCAACCCGCGCGCCTGCATTTTGTTGGGGTCGAGCCAAATGCGCATCGAATACTGGCCGGCGCCGAACACGACGACGTTGCCCACGCCGGGCAGGCGGGCGATCTCGTCCTTGAGCTTGATGGTCGCGTAATTGGCGAGATAGAGGCTGTCGTAGCGCGCGTCGGGCGACGTCAACGTAACGATCTGCAGGATCGCCGTCGAATTCTTCTGCACGACGACGCCCTGCGCCTGCACCGCCTGCGGCAGCGAGGACAGCGCAGCCGATACCCGGTTCTGTACCAGGACCTGCGCAATGTCGAGGTCGGCGCCGATCTTGAACGTCACCGTCAACGAGTAGCTGCCATCGGCGCCGCTGTAGGACTGCATGTAGATCATGCCTTCGACGCCGTTCACCTGCTGCTCGATGGGCAAGGCGACGGTATCGACGAGGGTGCGGGCGCTGGCTCCGGGATAGCGCGTGGTGACTTGCACGGTCGGCGGTACCACGTCGGGGTACTGCGCCACCGGCAGCGCAAACATGGCGACGCCGCCGATCACAATCATCAAGATGGCCAGCACGTTCGCAAGAACGGGCCGCGCGATGAAAAAATCGGAGATCATGGCGCCGCTGCTATTTGCCGCCCGCGGCAGAGGCCGGCGTCGCAGCGAGGGTCTCGAGCTGCGGATCGACCTTCTGACCCGGGATCGCCCGCAGGATGCCGGCGACGACGATGCGATCGTCGGGCTTGAGCCCGCTCTCGATCACACGCAGGTCGCCGACCCGGGGACCGATCGTAACCTTGCGCTGCTCGACCGTATTGTTTTGGTCGAGCACGAGCAGGTAGCGTCCGCCCTGATCGCTGCCGAGCGCGGCATCCGGGACCAGCAGAAAGTCCTGCTCGTCGGCGGCGCCAACCCGCACGCGCACGAAGTTGCCCGGCACCAGCACCTGATCCGAATTCCCCAAGATGGCGCGCACGGCAAGCGTTCCGGTCGCCCGGTCGATGGAGGGAGAAACGTAATTCAGCGTGCCCCGATACGGATATCCTTTGTCGGTCTGCAGTCCGACTTCGATCGGGTACTGCTTGAGCTCCTCCGCGGTCATGCCGAGCCGCCGCATGTCCGCGCGAATGTTCAGCACCTCCTGCTCGTTGATGTTGAAGTTCACGTAAATCGGAGCGGTTTGGACGATGGTGGCGAGCTGGGTGGGGCCATTGGCGCCTACCAGTTCGCCCAGCGACACCTGGCGCGCCGTGACGATGCCGTCGAAGGGAGCCTTCACCTCGGTGTAACTTAGGTTGAGCGCGGCCTGCGCGGTATCGACCTCCGCCTGCTTGAGCCGGGCCTGCGCCGAGTCGCGATTGGCCGTTGCATTGTCGAGCGCTTGCTTCGATGCGACCTGGCGGCTCGCGAGCTCGGCCTGCCGTTCGTATTCCGCCTCCGTTTGCTTCAACGTTGCTTGGGCGCCGACCTGGGCGGCGCGCGCCTGCTCGAGCTTGAGCTTGTACGGCTCGGGCTCGATGACGAAGAGGGTTGTCCCCTCCTTCACCAGGTCGCCGTCCTTGTAATTGATCTTCTGCAAGAAGCCCTGCACCCGCGCGACCAGGTTGGTGGTGTTTATCGCCGAGGCATAACCGGTGGCTTCGAGATAGCGGGTGACCTTCTGCTGTACCGGCATCGCCACCGTGACCTTGGGCGGCGGCGGCGCCACATAGCGGTTCTCCTGCCCGCAGGCGCAGAGCATGAGCGTGAGCGCGGTTGCTGTGCAAGCGACAAGCCGCGAACGCGCAGCCCTCGGCCGGTCAATCGTCATCGCGCGACCCCAACCTCTATCGTCGAAGACCCTCACGGCCGCCGCAGTGCGTCGCGCGACCTCGCGGACCGAAGTTACGATCCCGCGTTTGAAAGTGGAAGCCGGTTTCGACGCCCCAAAACACAACCGGCGCCCGAAGGCGCCGGCTGTCCCCTTCCCCCGTGTTTGCTTTCGTTCACGAGCTGGTACTGAGCACCGTTACCGCGCGCCGGTTCTGCGACCAGCATGAAATGTCGTTGCACACCGCGACCGGACGTTCCTTGCCGTAGGAAATCGTGCGCATGCGTTGCGGCTGAACGCCGCGCGAAGCGAGATAGTCGCGCACCGTCTGCGCGCGGCGGGCGCCGAGCGCGATGTTGTACTCGCGCGTGCCCCGCTCGTCGGCGTGGCCTTCGATGGTGAAGGTGTATTGGTTGTAGATCTGCAGCCACTGCGCCTGCTTCTCCAGCGTCGCGATCGATTGCGACGTAAGCTCCGAAGAATCGGATTCGAAGAAGACGCGGTCGCCGACATTGACCACGAAATCCTGCTGACTGCCGGGCGGCGCACTGCCGCCGGCCTGCGGATCGTAGGGTCTGTTCGCGCAAGCGGCCGCGGCAAGCGCCAACGCCAAAACGCCGGCGAATTTTGTCGCGCGGACGACGCGCATAACGACATTCGTCATTCCGCTGCCTCCATGGTTGCGTCGTTACCGCACATGCCGCAGGTCTAGCAGGTGCGTGGTTAAGCGAAGGTTCTTGTCGAGCTTGATCGGGCGTTGCCCAGATCGCTCAATGTCGAGAAAAAGGCGGAAAACCCCCACCGGTGGTTAATGCCCGGTGAATGCGGCGCCTTCTCGACCCCCGCGAGTTCCATGTTGCCCCCCCTTCATACGCAGTAGGTCCTACTGCAACAGCGGCGACCAAGCAGGATCGGACGCGTAGCTCGGCGTCTTCAAAATTTGCTCGTTGCGGCCGGTCACATCCACCGTGTAGAGCATCGGCCCGCCGTCGCCGCCGGGGTCGCGGAAGAACATGATCACGCGGCCGTTCGGCGACCAGGTCGGTCCTTCATTGTGATAGCCTTCGGTGAGAATCCGCTCGCCTGATCCGTCCGCGCGCATGATGCCGATCGCGAACTTGCTCTCCGTCTGCTTGGTGAAAGCGATGTAGTCGCCGCGCGGCGACCATACCGGCGTCGAATAGGCGCCCTCGCCGAAGCTGATGCGCTGCGCCTCGCCGCCGTTCGCCGCCATGATGTAGATTTGTTGCTTTCCGCCGCGATCGGACTCGAAGCTGATGCGCGTGCCGTCGGGCGAATAGGAGGGCGCGGTGTCGATGACCTGCGTGTCGGTCAAGCGCGTCGTCGCTTTCGAGCGCAAGTCCATCACGAACAGATTGGAATTGCCGCCGCGTTGCAAACTGAAGATGACGCGCTGACCGTCAGGCGAGAAGCGCGGGCTGAAGCTCATGCCGGGGAAGTTGCTGACGATCTCGCGCTGCCCGGTCTCGATGTTCATGAGATAGACTTTGGGATCGCCCTGGCTATAGGACATGTAGGTGATGGTGTCGGCCGCCGAGGAGAACCGTGGCGTGAGCACGAGGTCGTCCCCGCGGGTGAGATAGCGCACATTGGCGCCGTCCTGATCCATCAACGCGAGCCGCTTGATACGCCGCTCCTTCGGACCCGATTCGTCGACGAAGACGACGCGGCTGTCGAAATAGCCCTTCTCGCCGGTGATCCGCTCGTAGATGGCGTCCGAAATGATATGCGCGATGCGTCGCCAATTATCGGCGGTGGTATTGTATTGCTCGCCGCGCAGCTGTTGGCCGGCGAATACATCCCACAACCGGAACTCGGCTTTGAGACGGCCGTCGGATTGAGTGATGCGGCCGGTCACCAGCGCCTGGGCGTTGATCTGCCGCCAGTCGGGAAAGCGCGGCAGCGTGTCGATGGTGGAAATTTTCTCGATATAGGCGGCGGGATCGATGGGTGCGAACAAACCGGAACGCCGCAGGTTCGAGGCGATGATCAGGCTCACGTTGCGCCCCGCCGCCGGATCCTGCAGTCCGACCCCGACGAAGTCCGGGATCGCGATCGGCACGGGTTGCACGTTGCCCTGCGTGACGTCGAGCTTGAGCACCGCCGCCGCCCGCTGCGGCGAGAAGCCCGCGAGCGCGCCCGCCGCGGCGCCCGCACCCAACATGATCACTCGCCGGCGGCTCAAGCGCCTCGCCGTTGAATCCGCGTCAATCGCGGCTCGCCCGCCTGGCGCGATGCCGGCGACGGTTAGCCGCGGATCATGTCGCGTGGGTCGAAGGTAATCTCGACGTCTTTCCATTGCTCATAATGTTCGGGCTTGAGCATATCGTAAGGTTGGCCGCGAAAGAGCGCGCGGATGGCGCTGTCGCGAGCGGCCATGAACAGCGGGCTCGTTCCACTGCTCAGCACCACCGGCGGTGCGGCCAGTTTGCCGTCGCGGTTGAGCTTGATCCTGACCAGCACCACCAGTTCCTGCGGATCCTTGGCACCGGCCGGTACCGTCCACAGCTGCGCCAGCCGCGCGCGCAATGCTTCCAGTTCGCTCAGCGACAGTTGCGCCGCGGCGCCGTTCGACAAGCCAAGCGAGGGCGCGCTGTTGAGCGTCTCGCCGGCGGCTGCCAGTCGCGTCGAATCGCGCTTGTCGAGCAACGCTGCGACCTGCTTGGGATCGAACTTGGGCGTCGGTGGGGCGGGCTTCTTCGGCGGTGTCGGCGGCTTAACGTCGGCCTTTTTCGGTTCGGGCTTCTTGGCTTCGTCCTTCGCCAGCGCGTCGGCGATCGGATCAGGCTTGGTCTCGGCTTGTTTCTTTTCCGGCTCGGACTCGGCGGGCTTTGCCTCCGGTGCCGGCGGCGGCTCGCGCGCGGCCTTGACTTCCTTCTTTTCCACCACCTTCGCGGTGGGATCCTCGACCGGCTTCGCCTCGGCGACCTTTTCCACCAGTGGCTTCGGCGTCTCGGCTTTTGGCGCGTCCTTGCTGCCGGCGGCGATCTTGGAGAAATCAGACGCGGTCACGAGGTCGACGGGCAGACCTTCGGTCGACGACACGGGCAGCGACGTCGCTGAGAGCGACCACACGCTCCACAGCAACACCGCGGCATGCCCGACCGCCGATATGGTGTAGGCCGTCCTCATTGCCCTCATCACGCGATCAGCGCGCCGAGGCCTGCTGCTCGCTCTCTGTCACCAACGCCACGCGGCGGAAGCCGGCGGCCGATATTTGCCCCATCACCTTCATGACCGTGCCGTAGTCGACCTGTCGGTCGCCGCGCACGAAAATGCGCTCCTCTGCCCCGCCGCGGGCCTCGGTGATGGCCTTGAGCTTGGGGACCAGTTCCTCCACCGCAATTTCGGTATTTTGGAGGTAGACCTGCCCGCTCTGGTTGACCGAAACCGTCAGCGGCTCTTTGTCCTGATCGAGGGTCTTGGCCTGGGTTTGCGGCAGGTCGAGGGGCACTCCCACCGTCAGGAGCGGGGCCGACACCATGAAAATGATCAATAGGACCAGCATGACGTCGACCATCGGCGTCACGTTGATCTCAGCCATGACCGGGCGACGGCGATGCCGCCTGCCGGCGACCGCGGCAGTGCCGCCGTTCATCGCCATTCACGTCCCCCTATCCCCGTTCGTCGATCTGCCGCGATAGAATCGCGACGAACTCGTCGGCGAACCCCTCCAGGCGCTGGGCCTGTTTGTTCACGTCGGACACGAACTTGTTATAGAAAATGGTCGCCGGTATGGCGGCGACGAGGCCGATTGCGGTCGCGAACAGGGCCTCGGCGATGCCGGGAGCGACCACCGCCAGCGAGGTCGACTGCTGGCCGGCGATGGCCCGAAAGCTCGTCATGATGCCCCAAACAGTCCCGAACAGGCCAACGAAGGGGCCGGCCGAACCAACCGTCGCCAGCACCAGAAGGTGGCGCTCCAGGCGGGCGATTTCGCGCTGGATGGTGACATCCATGACCTTTTCGATGCGCATCTGCAGGCCGGCGAAGGAGCGCGGCTGACCCTCGAGGCTCCGCTTCCATTCCCGCATCGCCGCCACGAACAGCGCTGCCATCGAATGGGTCGGGCGCGAGGCAAGCGTCCGGTAGAGCTCCTCCAAGGACTGGCCGGACCAGAATGTCTGCTCGAAGCTATCCATGGCTCGGCGCGTGCGCGAATAGAGGACGAGCTTCTCGATCGCAATCGCCCATACCGCGACCGACGCGACCAAGAGCCCGACCATCACCAGTTTGACCACCAAGTCCGCGTGCTGGAACAAATCCCAGATCGAAATCGGCGCGCCGGACGGCATGGCATCTCCTTGCGGCTGTCTCTTCCGGCTGTCCCGCCAAAGGTGTCCAAACTAGGGCGCAAGACGCCCCGCCCCCAAGGCTAGCTGGCGCCGATTGGATTAATGCCGGGTTACCGGACGCCTCGCGGCAGGCTGTGGGGCCGGAACCACCCCGCCGGCCGAAGGGCTTTCGCGAACGTGAAACCGGCCCATTGCGTGAGGCCTAGCGTACCGCCGATTAGCCACCGATGCGCTCCTGATCGGGGCGCATGGCCGTGCGCAGCGCCTTGGGAATCGGCCGCGCCCGACCGCCGCAAACGAAGGCGACGCGCACGCGCGCCTCGACCAGAAGCTCGTCCGCCCTCAGGATCTGCTGCTTCAGCGTGATCGAGGCGCCCTTCACCTCCTCCGGCGCGGTCACCACCTCGAGCACGTCATCCATGCGCGCGGACTTGAGGAACTCGATCTGCATCGAGCGCACCACGAAGGCGAAACCCGGCGCCTCGGCGCTTGCCTGTTCGAACAGCGCGCGATGTCCGGCGCCGACAAGGCGCAAATGATTGGTGCGGCCGCGCTCCATGAAGCGCAGATAGGTGGCGTGATAGACGATTGCGGAAAAGTCGGTGTCCTCGTAATAGACGCGAACGGACATGACATGACGGCCATCCCGCAACTCGCCGTCGAGCGCGTTCATCGCCACGGCACGCGCGCGCCCATCGCTGCCTCCCAGTTCTTGCCGTCGAACGGTTTCGGCGAGATCACGGCAAGGTCTATGTCGTCGAGGCAGCGCACATTGACGTCGATCTTGTCCGGATCCGAGCGCGGAACGTAGAAGGGATGGATGCCGCAGTGCTTGCAAAAGGTGTGCTTTGCGGTCCCGGTGTTGAACTGGTAGGTCGTCAGCTCGTCCTTGCCGCTGAGAAGCTCGAATCGCTCCGGCGGCACGATCAGATGCAGAAACCCTTTCTTCGTGCAGATCGAGCAGTTGCAATCGGTCACGCGTGTAAGATCGGCCGTGACGCGAAATCGCACGCGTCGGCAATGGCATCCGCCTTCCATCGTCTTGAGCATGGTCACCCCGCTCAGTCCTGCGTCCCCTCGCCAAACAACCCGAATTGCGCCGGATCGCGCGCGGGCTCTGCTAGCCCGAGATGACGGAAGGCGTGCGAGGTCAAGAGCCGGCCGCGCGGGGTGCGCTGGAGAAAACCTTTCTGGATCAGAAACGGCTCGATGATTTCCTCGATGGCGTCGCGCGGCTCGGAGAGGGCCGCCGCGATGGTCTCGATTCCGACCGGGCCGCCGCCGTAGTTCTCCGCGATCGTGATAAGGTAGCGCCGGTCCATCCCGTCGAGCCCGGCGGCATCGACCTCGAGCTCTACCAGCGCGCGGTCGGCGGCGGCACGGTCGATCGCCGTTGCGCCCGCCACCAGCGCAAAATCTCGCACCCGGCGCAACAGCCGTCCGGCGATACGTGGTGTGCCGCGCGCTCGGCGCGCGATCTCGTTCGCCCCATCGGCGGTCATGCCGATCCCGAGCACGCGCGCGCCACGGTTGACGATCTCTTCGAGCTCGCTCTCAGAATAAAAATTG
>Ga0209647_1003513_pt1 | contig 12101 bp, 6 predicted proteins | sample GraSoi_2013_60cm_FD_185827 | JGI IMG/M metagenome (GOLD analysis project Ga0209647, IMG submission 185827) | Grasslands soil microbial communities from the Angelo Coastal Reserve, California, USA - Sample 9_17_2013_60cm (SPAdes) (version 2) | ecosystem: Environmental > Terrestrial > Soil >... | reverse complement strand
ATGTGATCGTATTCGGACTCGTCGATTCGCAGACCGCGCTTTCGGTCATGTCTTCTCTGCGCTTGGAGTTTTTTCTTTACAGCCGCGAAAGTTTCGAAGAAGCAATTTCCCTGCTCGACCCGCAACACGGATTGTTTGTGGTGGGATTCTCCATAGGCTGGAAGGATTGGGTCGCGCAACGGATCTACCACACTCTCAAGCTTGCCAATCGCGGAGATCCGTTAGCCGTCAATGCATCGAATTATCTGGGCACCGTCAGTTTTGTGGCCGGCCCAGGCCTGACCCAAGCCGCCGCACGGATTGCGCAAATGCCAGGCGTGCGCTCGGTCGGCCCGGACCTGGCTCGCGTGCCCGCGCGGCCCGTGCGTGACGACTGGCCCTTTCTCTATCAGAATCCGAGAAGTTTTCCCTTCGTTTACCTGGGCTCGCTCGTACTGGTGCTGACTGCCGGAGCCTACCTGGTGCGCGGCGCTGTCGGTCGCGCCGACGCATCGCAAAATCGTCTGGACTGGACCATGTTCTTCATGGGCAGCGCATTTCTTCTCGTGGAGACTAAGAATCTCTCTCAGCTGTCTTTGCTGTTCGGCGCCACCTGGGTTACCAATGCCGTCGTCTTCTCCTCCATTTTTGCCATGGCCATCGCCGCCAACCTCATCGTGGAACGCTGGCCCGTGCCGCGCCTGCCATTTCTATTTGCCGCACTCTGGGTGGCGCTCTTGCTCAGTTATTTCGTGCCATTCAGCGAATTGACTCAGCTCTCGCCTATCGCACGCGGATTGATTGGAGGCGGCGTCACCGCGTTGCCCGTGCTCTTCTCAAGTTTGATCTTCGCAAAAATGTTTCAGCACACCACCGCCGCCGCCAATGCGCTCGGCTCCAACATTCTCGGCGGCCTCTTTGGCGGAGCCCTGGAGGCCTTCAGCATCTTTTTTGGCATTAAAGCCATGGCTCTGCTGGCCATCGCGGTCTACGGCGCAGCAGCCTTTTCCAATCAGCGCCAGGCGAGCGAAGCCTTGCCCGAGCTGGTGACGGCGAGTCAGTCCGCGGAGTAGTCGGCGAACCGGGAGCCACTGGGCGGCGGTGATACAATCGCCGCTCGATGCGCTGCCCTTCCTGCTCCAGCGAAATTCCGGACCCGAGCCGATACTGCTCCGCGTGCGGCAGTCTCGTCGACTCCGGCAACGACGCCACGCTCATCGATGACAAGGTGGCCAACGAAGGCGAGACCATCGCACCCGCCACACCTCGCCGCACGCCTTCCCATCCGCCGCCTCCTCGTCATAGCTCCTCGCGCATCTCTTCGAGCTCGGCCGCCCTCCTTTCCAGCTCCGATGCCGTCAGCGGCGGCCGGTTTACCCCTGGTCAAATCATCGCGGATCGCTATCGCGTCGTTGCTCTCGCGGGACGCGGCGGCATGGGCGAAGTTTATCGCGCGGAAGATTTGAAGCTCAGCCAAATCGTGGCGATTAAATTCCTGCCACCCAGTTTGTCCCAGGACGCCGGCGCACTGGCGCGGTTCCATTCCGAAGTGCGCATCGCGCGACAAGTTTCTCATCCTAATGTCTGCCGCGTTTTCGACATCGGCGACGCCGACGGCGTTCCGTTCCTGACCATGGAGTACGTGGACGGCGAAGATCTCGGGTCGCTGATTCGTCGAATCGGCAGGCTCTCCTCCGACAAAGCCATCGAGATCGCCCGCCAGATTTGCGCCGGACTCGCCGCCGCGCACGAACGCGGCGTCATTCATCGCGACCTCAAGCCCGCCAACCTGATGCTCGATGGCGCTGGGAAAATCCGCATCACTGATTTTGGATTGGCGGTCATCGCGGCGAGCCTCGATGGCACCGACGTCAAGGCCGGAACTCCTGCATACATGGCTCCGGAGCAACTCGAGGGCAAAGAGGTTACCTCCAAGAGCGATCTCTATTCCCTGGGCCTGGTGCTCTACGAAATTTTGACCGGCAAACGCGCCTTCAACGCCACCACGCTACCCGAACTCATCAAGCAGCGTGAATCATCAGTCCCAGCAAATCCATCGACTCTCGTTCCCGAACTCGATCCGCTCATCGAGCGCGTCATCTTGCGCTGCTTGGAGAAAGATCCCGCGCAACGCCCGGCCTCCGCGCTCCAGGTGGCCGCCGCCCTTCCTGGCGGAGATCCGCTCGCAGCAGCTCTGGCCGCCGGCGAAACGCCTTCGCCGGAAATGGTCGCAGCTGCGGGCGCCACCGAAGGCATGCGCCCACGCATTGCCATCGCGCTGCTCGCACTTTCCGCCCTCGGATTAATAGCGCTCCTCTTCATGGCCGATCGCTACAGGCTGCACAATCGGGCTCCGCTAGACAATCCGCCGGAGGTTCTGGCGGCGAGAGCGCGGGAAATCGTCCGCCAACTCGGCTACACCGAACCCTATGCCGACGAAGCCTATTCATTCGATATGCAAGTCGATTTTCTGTACTACATTCAGGAGCACCAGAAAACGCCGGACCGCTGGCGTGTGCTGGACACTGGCCGCCCGGCTTCCATCGTTTTCTGGTACCGCCAATGCCCGCGCCTCATGCGCCCGCTAGGATTTTTTTCCTCGTTCGGCAACGGCGAAGTGACCACGTTCGATCCACCCATGGATGTCAGCGGCATGGTCCTCGTTATACTCGACATGCAAGGGCGGCTCCTGCATCTGGAAACCGTTCCGCCTCAGAACGATGCTGCGCTCTCGCAAACCGCTCCCGCCGACTGGTCTTCGCTCTTTGCCGCCGGCGGCTTAAAGGAATCCAATTACCGCATCGCCCGACCGGAGTGGACCCCGTTAGCGTGGGGTGATGCTCGCGCCGCGTGGCTCGGCGCGGTCCCAGCAAATCCTGAAATACCCGAACGCATCGAAGCAGCCGCCAATCACGGCCGCCCCATTTATTTCGACGTCATCTACCCCTGGACCAAAGCCGGCCGTTCGGTGCCGTTTACGCAAACAGCCCGCGAAAAACTATCCACGGCTATCTTGCTGACTCTTTTCGTTTCCTTGGTTATCGCCGGCGTTTTCGTAATGCGTCGCAATTTACGCCTCCGGCGCAGCGATACGCGGGGAGCGTTGCGCCTCGGCGCGACCGTTATTCTGGCGTTTCTCGCTATGTGGCTGCTCCGCGCGCATCATGTCCCATCCATCGATGAGTTCGATTCCATTCTCATCGCGCTCGCCTGGGCGCTGCTCGGCACTTCGCTGATTGCCGTGTTGTACCTTGCTCTGGAACCGTACGTGCGCCGCCGCGATCCGCATACCTTGATTTCCTGGAGCCGATTGCTCGCCGGTCAATGGCGCGATCCGCTGGTGGGACGCGATTTGCTGATCGGCGCAGCCTACGGTGTGTTGCTCACCGTCTTTGAACAATCCGACAATTTCCTGCTGCCGCTGTTCGGCAAGCTTCCGCCCATGCCCGGCGGCCTCCAGCCTTCCTCTCTTTTGGGTGTGCGTCCCGCGCTCGGTGGTCTCTTGTTTTATGTTCTCTTTTTTCTCCTTTACTCCCTCCTGATTTTCTTTCTTCTCTTTCTCTTGCGTTTGGCTGTCAGGAAAGATTGGATTGCCGCGCTTGTCGTTGTGCTCGTGGGTGCCGGCACTAATACCAGCGGCGAGGATGCAACATTCACGTTCATCGCTGCCGCGGTTATCTGGGGTTCGATCGTTCTGGTTTTGAGGAAGTTTGGCCTTTTCGCTCTGGTTGTAGGCCTTGTTGTCCAAAACATTCTGGTCGTCTTCCCGACAACCTCTCACTTCTCGCGTTGGTACTCGAGCGCTGGTTTGGCCGGCATTGTGGTTATCGCCCTGGCTGCTGCCTTCGGTTTCTACACTGCGCTGGCAGGCCAGCCCATATTTACCGGCGCTGCTTTGGACAAATAACGTGCGTGTGTTCCTTGCTATTCGACCCAAGAGCCGGTGTGTTCTCTACCTAAGCGTCGAAACCACTTGCTCCGTTAGTTCTTCCAGCGAGGTCAGTGCCCCGCTCGCTGCCACCCGCGCCTTCTCCAGAAACGACGAATCCAGCAGGAACGCGCAGCGATCAACAAACGGATGGTTCGCTGCTTCAAATGGTTTCCGTCGCCGCCCCCGAGCGCTGCGCGCGATGAGCTCCTCATAAATCTGGAAATCCTTTTGAAAATCTAGCGCGTCGCCCATCGACCATTTCTGCTGGCGAGCTAGTGCTCCCAAGTAATTCCGGCGGTAGGCCGCTGCGTCCTTCTTTGCCATCGGTCTCGGCTTGGATCTCGCGGTTGGTTGAAAGTCGCTGGTAACGATTTCCATTGCACGCACGCTTATCGCGATCAGCGCTTCTCTTTGCAACAACGCCAGCAAATCGCGATATAGCGCGGCGTGCACTTGCAATCCGTGTCGCCCATGTTCCACCACGTAGGAATCCACAAACCGCGGCACGATGCGCTCCCTTTGCAGCGCTTCGGTCAATCGCGCTGCCAGCTCAACCGCTGCATTCGTGGTCGACTGTTTCGCCGGACTCATTAGGCCCATGGTAGCAGCAGTGAAAAAAGAAAGGCCCGGCTTTCACCGGGCCTGATTCTCTTTTTGTAAGGCGCAGCAAGCTGCGCCAGCTATCGAGATTTGGTCGTTAGTGGATCGCGCGAGGCACTTCAACTCGCTTGCCCTTCGGCTCCGGGGGCACAATTGCCGGTTCCACCGGATCCTTCTGCAACGCGTGCTCCAGCACCTCGTCGAGCGTCCGCACGTAGGTGATCTTCATGTCGCCGAGAATTTCCGGCGTAAGATCCGCCACGGCGTTAGGCTCGTTGTCCGCTGGCAGCAGCACTTCCTTGATGCCCGCGCGCTTCGCGCCAAGCACCTTTTCTTTCACTCCCCCGATCGGTAGGACAATGCCGGAAAGCGTCATTTCTCCGGTCATGGCCAGACCCTCGCGCACCGGACGCCCGCTGAGCAAGCTAACCAGCGCGGTCACCATAGCCGCCCCTGCCGAAGGTCCGTCCTTCGGTACCGCCCCGGACGGCACGTGGATGTGAATGTCCTGCTTGCGGAAGAAGTCGGGATCGATGCCATAGCGTTCGCCGTTGGCTCGCGTCCAGGTGAGCGCCGCGGTCATCGACTCTTGCATGACTTCGCCGAGATGGCCGGTCATGGTGAACTGCTTGCCGCCGCGCATGCGCGTAGCTTCGATGAAGATGATGTCGCCGCCCACAGGCGTCCACACCAACCCCACCGCCACTCCCGGCTTCTTGACCCGCTCCGCAACTTCCTTCTCCGTGCGGAACTTCGGCACGCCCAGGAATTCGCGTACGACTTCCGGAGTAACCACCATTTTTTCCGTCTTGCCTTCCGCAATGCGCCGCGCCTGCTTGCGCGTGATCGTCGCGATCTCGCGCTCCAGATTGCGAACGCCCGCTTCGCGTGTGAAGCTGTGGATGATTTCGCGGAGCCCTTCGTCAGTGAACTCCAGTTGCTCGCCCACCTTTAATCCGTGCTCCGCGGCTTGCTTCGGGATCAGGTACTTGTGCGCGATATGCAGCTTTTCTTCTCCCGTGTAGCCAGGAAGTTCGATAACCTCCATGCGGTCACGCAGCGGTTCCGGGATGGGGTCCATCCAGTTAGCCGTGGCAATGAACAGCACTTTGGAGAGATCGAACGGCACGTCCAGGTAATGATCGCGGAACGAGTTGTTCTGCTCCGGGTCAAGCACTTCCATCAGCGCCGAAGACGGATCGCCGCGGAAATCCCGTCCAAGCTTGTCGACTTCATCCAGCATCATCACCGGGTCATTCATCTCCGCGCGCTTGATGCCCTGAATGATTTGCCCAGGTAGCGCGCCGATATATGTCCGGCGGTGTCCGCGGATTTCCGCTTCGTCGTGCATGCCGCCCAAGGCGATGCGCACGAACTTGCGTCCCAGCGAACGCGCGATGGACTTGCCCAGCGAGGTCTTGCCCACGCCTGGAGGCCCGATGAAGCACAAGATCGGTCCCTTCATGCCCGGCTGCAGTTTCTTCACCGCCAGGTAGTCCAGGATGCGTTCCTTGACCTTTTCCAAGTCATAGTGATCCTCGTTGAGGATCGTCTGCGCTTTGGTGATGTCGATTTCCTCGTGACCGGAAGACTTGCTCCATGGCAGCGAGGTCATCCATTCCAGATACGTTCGCGAGACCATGTACTCGGCCGAAGCAGGAGTCATCTTCGCGAGGCGCTTTAGTTCGCGCTCGCTTTCCTTCTTGGCCTCCGCGGGCATGTTCGCCTCTTCGACTTTTTTGCGAAGTTCGTCGATCTCCTGCATGGAGTCGTCGGACTCGCCCAGTTCCTTCTGAATCGCCTTCATCTGCTCGCGGAGCAGGTACTCCCGCTGGTTTTGGCTGACTTGCTCCTGCACTTGCTCGTGAATCTTTGAGCGCAGTTCGAGTACTTCGAGTTCTTTGGAAAGCTCACGTATCAGCGCTTCCAGGCGCTTGCGCACGTTGGGCGTTTCGATGAGTTCCTGGCGCACCAGCGTAGAAAGCGAAGGCAGCGTTCCCGCGATGAAATCCGCCAACCGGCCGGGATCGTCGATGTTCATCGCTACGGATTGCAGATCATCGGAAAGTTGTGGCGAATGACCAACCACGTCGCGGAACAGTTCCTGCGCATTGCGCTGCAAAGCCTCAAGTTCAGCATCGACTTCGCCGACAATGTCCGGCTGCGGCTCAACCCGGGCCCGCATATACGGACGCAACGTAATCAGCTCCGTGACTTGCACCCGCTGCAAGCCCTCGAGGAAAATGACCACATTGCCGTTCGGCATTTTTACGGTCTTATGTACTTTGGCCACGGTCCCGACCTTGTGCAGGTCCGCAGCAGAGGGATCCTCAATGCGTGGGTCGAGTTGAGCGACCACCGCCAACAGCTTCTCGTCCCCCTCCAATGAATTGACCAGCGCCAGAGAGCTTTCCCGGCCAACCGTAAGCGGCAGCACCGCGCCGGGAAACAGCACCGTGTCCCGCACCGGCAGGACCGGCAGAATATCTGGCACCGAGAATTTTTTCTCAGCCATGATGTCCCCTAATCTTAAGCGCGAAGAGAGAAAATGAAACGCGCTTGAATGGTTAGATGCGCCGGGGTAGTAAAGGGTGCGCCAAGTTGTAATCTACAATAGCATAAAATCTTAGCGTGATAAACTAAGATTATAGCTCCCCCAACCCTGCTTGGCAACCCACACATAAATTCCCGCCAAATCAATTAGATGGCTAGCAGGTCCCTGATGATTCCAGGGCTATTCCCGGTCATAGCGACGGTCTCTTAACCATCTTTCGCTTCCTCATCACAAATTCACGCCGTACGTATTCCTTGGCCTCTTCCTTCGTCCTGAGTTGCCCCTCCAACTGGGCGTCCTCTACCGCATGCAGGATTTTGCTGAAAATCGGCCCTGGCTTGTACCCCATTTCGAGCAGATCGTCCCCGCTAAACAGACGTGGAGGCCGAATCTCCGCTGCCGGCGTCTCCGCCAGCGTGCGGCTGACAAATCCGTAAGACTCAAGACGCCTGTGGCTGGAGAGGCAGTCAAGCCGGTGTAGCTCCAAATGCTCCTCAAATCGTGGCATCCGCACAAAGCGTTTCAGCGTCGAAGCCCGCATCTGTTCGACGTCCTTAAACCTCATGTGGTTGGCCACCAGCGCCACGATCTGCTCCATTTCTTCGTTCGAGAACCGCAACCGCCGGGTAATGTCCCGAGCCATCCGCACCCCAACGTCGACATGCCCATCGAAACGGATGCGATCGCCCGTCTCCTGAGCCGATTTGAAGGTAGGCGGCTTACCTACATCGTGCAAAAGAACACCCCACGCCAGCGTTGGCGAGGCCCCCGCCGGCAGTTGCTCGATCATCAGCCGCGTATGGATCCACACATCGCCCTCAGGGTGAAACTGTGGCGGCTGTTCCACCCCCTTCAATGCCGCGACCTCCGGCAGAACTGCCTCCAGCAGCCCTGTTTCCTCCAATAGCTCAAATCCCCGCCGCGCCGCGCCCTCCGTCAGCAATTTCGTGAGCTCATCCCGCACGCGCTCCGCCGAAACCTGCGTGATCTCGCGAGCATGCCGGCGCATGCCCTCGAACGTGGCGGGCTCAATGCCGAACCCAAATCGAGCCGCAAAGCGCACCGCCCGCAGCAACCGCAGCTTGTCCTCTCGAAAGCGGCGATCGGGTTCGCCAACTGCCCGGATGACCCCGGCCCGCAGATCAGCCTGCCCGCCAACAAAGTCGAGCACTTCTCCCAAGTCGTGCCGCATCAGCAACCCGTTTATCGTGAAATCGCGTCGCTGCACATCCTCCTGCGGAGTACGCGCGTACACCACACTGTCCGGATGCCGCCCATCGGAGTAGCCGGCATCGGCCCGAAACGTCGCCACCTCTACCTTCAGCCCGTCTCGCGGCACCACAATCACGCCGAATCGCGCGCCGACAGCCACGCTCTCCGGAAAAAGCGCCATGACCCTATCAGGAGTAGCGTCCGTCGCCACGTCGTAATCCGCTGGCTCGCGCCCCAGCAAAATATCGCGCACGCAGCCGCCCACCAGCAGCGCCTGATGACCGGCGCCCAGAAGTGTTTCGCAAATCGACTTGGCCAGCTCCCGCGGGGTCATCACCCGATTATGCGACGCCGCATTCCCCCTGGCTATTGGAACCTCTATCCCAAATTCATCGATCTCTCAGCCTTGGCTTTTCACGGGCGCCGCTAAGCTATGCTTGTTTTGTGACGAATCCACCGAAAGACGTCGATGCCGGACTCTGCTCCCACTGCCGCCACGCTCGCACGATTTACTCCGATCGCGGCTCGACCTTCGTGATGTGTCAGCTCTCGGCAAGGGATCCAAATTTTCCAAAGTATCCGCGTTTGCCAATCCTGTCGTGCCCAGGTTACTCACGCAACGCCGAGCCACCACGCAGCCCTGCCGCCTGATTCGTTTCTCTATGAAAGTAATTCCATAGATGGTAATCTCGACGCCGCGTGGTTTCATTCTTCTCCGGAGGTGGGCGCATGGCGTCCCGCTCGCATCTCCTTCTTTCATTCGCGTTCGCGCTATCTCTCTATCCCGCCTTTACATGTGCCGATACGCTGAAAATCACCAGTACTCCCCCGGGCGCAAGCGTCGAAATCGATGGCGTAATGGTGGGAACTACGCCCTACAAAGCGGAAGTGCCGGGCGGTTATTTCCATAAAACCCGGACCGCACTAGGTCGGCGCCTACAGCATTCCATGATCGCTCGCATCAGCCTTCCCGGCTATACGACCAAAGAAATCCAGATGACCGAAGGCCCAATGAACTGGGTTTCCCTAAAGGGCCACAGCCACGGCGAATATTGGCTCCTTAAATTGAAGCAGTTCCATGTGGAACTCGATCCCATCTCGAAAGTCTTTACAGGCAACATTTCCGCGGAAATTGCGGAACCTGCCGAGCGGTTCCCAGAGACTGACATTGCACTCGCCCCGCCAATAGAGGACGTAATTGCACGCGCCAAGCCGGCGGTCGTTCGCCTAAAGGGATTCGGCAAATCGGGTAGCGGTTTCTTCGTCACTGAAACAGGCGTAATCGCCACGAATGCCCACGTAGCCCGCGGTGACGGCTCGCTGCTAGCGATTCTGCCCGGAGGAGAGCAGCTTGCAGCCAAGATCATTGACATCGATGCAGACTATGATATTGCGTTGGTAAAAGTGGAAGGCGACGACTTTCCACACTTGAGTCTCGCCACCATCAGCAACGTGCGCCAAGGAGAAACCGTGATCGCCATTGGCAACCCCGGTGGCGCCATCCCGTTTGCTGTTACTAAAGGAATTGTCAGCGCCGTTGACAAATTTTCGCCCGCCGGACCGGGAATCTGGATTCAGACGGACGCAAGCATCAACCCAGGCAACAGCGGCGGTCCGCTCCTCAACGCGCGCGGCCAAGTCATCGGAATCAATACTTTCAAAATTGAAGGAAAAAATGTGAATGGCATCGGCTTTGCCATCAGCGCCAGTGACTTACTAAGTGTCCTGCTCAAGCACTATCCAGATCCGGTTTGGCCCGGCAAACAATTCCTGTCTTCGCCTGACTCCGGCGGTGAAACCAAGCCAACGTCCCGAGATCAGCCCTTGGGCACCGTTGAAGTGCGCGGACCGGAAGCTGCGGAAGTTTACGTGGACGGTGTACACGTTGGTGGTACTCCGGCTACTCTGCAACTTGCGGCCGGGAAATCATACGTTATCGTCGTGAAAGCGGCAGGCCGCGCAGATTGGACCAGTGAGATATCCGTTTTACCTGGTATGCGCACGACCCTGAGTGCTTGGGCCGAATGAGGTCGCCTCGATTGCCCTCCAGAATCCCCTGTGCTAGCATCCGCCTCGTGTGAGCCCCGACCAAGGGGTAAGCACCACTCGAGAGCGGACCAGGGGATTTTGCTGACTCTTCGTCCTTCTTCCCAGGACCCAGGGAAAGGGCCGCGCTCTCCAATCCCAGCACCACAAGCCAGGCGCAGGCCCGCGCCTCCATCATGCTTGGCGGACCTCGCCCAATGGAGGTCTATATGAAGAGCTATCTCACCAAGGACATTCGCAACGTTGGCATTGTAGGCCACGGCGGCACCGGAAAGACGCAACTGGTGTCGTCGTTGTTGTACACCGCGGGCATGACGCCCCGGTGGGGAAAAGTTGCGGAAGGCAGCACCACCACGGATTGGGACGAAGAAGAAATCGCCCGAAAAATTTCCATTCAGACCGGACTCGCTTACGCCGAATGGCCCTGTACGCTCTGCTCCGGCAACAACGTAAAAATAAATTTTCTCGATCTTCCCGGCTATTCCACGTTCATCACCGAAACCAAAGCCTCGCTGATCGCCGCCGACGCCGCGCTGATTGCCGTCGACGCCCACGTCGGCTCGCAAGTTACCACCGAAAAAGTTTGGGACTACTGCACCGAGTACGATATTCCCCGCGCGTTTGTCCTCACCTGGATGGATCGCGAGCTTTCCAGCTTCGAGCGCTCAATGGAATCGCTGGAGTCCGTGTTCGGCCGCAACGTCGTCGCCCTGCAGCTCCCCATCGGCACCGAAAGAGGTTTTCGAGGCGTGATCGATCTCGTGGCAATGAAGGCGCACATGTACAAGCCCGATGGCGACGGCAAGCCTTCCATCGAAGAAATTCCCGCCGCGCTGGCCGATGAAGCAAAAGCGGCCCACGAAAAACTGGTCGAAATGGTCGCCGAGGGCGACGACGACTTGATGGAAGAATTTTTCCGCGAAGGCACCATCCCCATTGAGGATCTGATTCCCGGCGTGCGCAAAGCCATCGTCGCCGAAAAAATCTTCCCCGTCCTGATGGTTTCCTCGCTGCGCAACGTCGGCACCGCCAGCTTGCTCACCTTCATCGCCGATGTCTTCCCGCATCCCGACGAGCACTCCCAGGTCGGCTTTAAAGAGCCGAAGGGCCAGGGCGACCGCATCGAGCGCAAATACGACGACACCCAGCCTCTTTCTGTTTTCTTTTTCAAGACCCTCGCCGATCCCTTCGCCGGGCGCATCAACTATTTCAAGGTAAAAAGCGGGGTATTGAAGAACGACGCCACGCTGCTCAACTACAACCGCGGCATCCCCGAACGTTTTCAGCACACCCAAGTCGTGCAGGGCAAGCAGCTCACCGAAATCCAGGAACTGCACGCCGGCGACATCGGCGCCATCGCGAAGTTGAAGGAATCGACCACCGGCGAGACGCTCGGTGACAAAAATTCGTCGATCTTTTATTCGCCCGCGCAGCTTCCCGAGCCTTCCATCACCTTTGCCATTGAGCCGAAGACGCGCGCCGATGAAGACAAAATCGGCGTTGGCATTCACAAAATCATGGAAGAAGATCCCGCATTGCGGTTCTCGCGCGATCCGCAGACCAAGGAATTTTTGCTGGCCGGTTCAGGCCAGCAGCACATCGAAGTCGTCGTCGCCAAGCTGCACAAACGCTATCACGTCGACCTCACGCTGAAGCCGCCCAAAGTCCCCTACCGCGAAACGATTCGCGGCCGCGCCGACGTAGAAGGCAAACACAAGAAGCAGTCCGGCGGTCACGGCCAGTTCGGCGTCTGCCGCATTAAAATGGAGCCCGTCGAGC
>Ga0209647_1003511_pt1 | contig 12103 bp, 12 predicted proteins | sample GraSoi_2013_60cm_FD_185827 | JGI IMG/M metagenome (GOLD analysis project Ga0209647, IMG submission 185827) | Grasslands soil microbial communities from the Angelo Coastal Reserve, California, USA - Sample 9_17_2013_60cm (SPAdes) (version 2) | ecosystem: Environmental > Terrestrial > Soil >... | reverse complement strand
TGAGAGCTGCGATTTCAGATTCGCCCTTAACGACCTTCGCGATACGCGTGCTTGAGCGCTGCATAATCGGTACTCCGGCGACAAACAACTTCCGAGCAAAAGTTTCGAGCTGCTCATCTGTAGGCTCTGCGATTCCTGCTTTAATGTGAGCCCGGCGGATCTTGCCTGGCGGGCACGAAGTTCTCTTCTCGGGTAATTTGAGAGATTCATTGGCGATACATCGTCCGAATCGTTAGTCCGCAGTCTTTAGCATGTTTTCACTTCTGCAGTTCCGTTACGGTAACCTCGCCTTTGATCACTTTTGCCAGCCGCGACGAGGTAAAGTCCATTACGGCGATGTTAGCTTCCTTGATTTCGGTTAGCCACTTGTTCAGGACCTCTTCGCTGGCGTCCGATTTGCCGGCCTTAGCAAAGGCGCGCTTGGCTTTTCCGAGTTGGCCGCGAGTGAATTCGGCTTGTGGTTTTTTCGCTGCCTCGGTTGGGGTAACTTCCGTCTCTTCGTTTGTTTTCAGTTCGAAAGTAGTGTCCATATCAGGGTTCTTCGCGCGCTTTTTGGAAGCGGTGTTTGAACGGCGTGCAGAGAGTTGATTCTGCACCCCGCTTGGGGTTTTGCGTTCGCGAGATGGTCTACGATTCGCTTTTCGAGTCGTAGTGATCTTTTTCATAGTATCATTACATTTAGCGACAGTGTTGGGCTAGACTGAGAAAATCGGAGCTGTCGCAATTGTTCCTTAAGGGAGCCTACTTCTGGCCGAGTAGCTCGGAACTTCTGCACTGCTTTCTTAGTAACCCGCGTGCAGTACTGGTTCGGGATACGATCCCGAGTTCAGCGAGTCTCGCGGGCCATACCGATATGCACTGCTTTATCCGAAGCTCGGCGAGGAGTTAAGAGTGTTACACTGCGGCAGGTTTGACGTATCTGGGTGTCGAACCGGCTCGGGCGGAACGGCTGGCGACGGCTTTAACCGGAATCTGGAGCGCTCCAGCTTAATTGACCTCGGTAATCACAAATTCTGATCCGTCCTCTAACTCTCCGGTGAGAATTGGAGTGCCGGATTTGTCTTCTACTTCAAAACGCCAAATGTCTTGGCTCTCATCTCCCTTTAATCGGTTGCCAGTTACTTTATCTAGCCAGATGTCGTCTGCTGTCGTGGCCACGTCCTTATCGAAGTTCACGCGGGCTCCAGGGCCTCGAGCTACAGCCATCATGAGGGCATAGCACTCTCCTCCGTGAAAGTAAGCGTTGCCACTTTCCTTGCCTTTGCGGTCGAGCGTTATCGAGGTGATATGAGTGCCTTCCTGATGAAATTTGATCCGGTACTCCATGAAAAACTGCTTAATAAGAGCTGGTTTCCCCCAGTCATCGAGTATTCCAGCGCTGGCAGGACTGACCGCTAACGTTGAGATAGCGAGTAGTGTTGTAATAAATTTGCGGTTCATAGGTCCGAAAACGTGAGAGTGTGTACAAATGGGCTCATCGTAGTGCTTTTTTGCATTCTTCGAGAGTCCAGCCTAATCCGGCTTTTCCGATATTCGCGAAGAGTAGGCTTGCAGTCGCTAGTAGGAAGAGGATAGCGGCATATCGTCTATTCAAACGAGTCTACCGCGAGGTCCGCATAGATTTGAAAATCTTAACCAAGAATGAGAGAACATCCACGTGCCCAATACTACAGCCCTTGTCAAGGTTTCGCCGATAGATCGGAGCCGGAGGAAAAGAAAAGGCTCCAGGGGTCGCCTGGAGCCGCTAACGAGGGGAGAATTTAGGGGCTGTTACTCCGGGTCGTGAAAATCTTTTTAAAAGTCTGTGCTCGACTTCCCAGTGTTACGTTTTTCGACGTAATCGGTACGAAATTGCTCGGTGCCAACTTGGAAAATCGTATAGGTGACGTTCCAGGTCGTTCGCACAGCATAACCTACTTCAACACCATTTTCTTTGGCACCTCAAAACGTGAGCGCCTCAGTATTTCGAGGGACGTCAGGAGACCAAGACGCACCGGAGAAATTGTTCTTCATGATGGCATCTTGCATCTCGTCAATAGTGCCCGCATCCGGTGACATATAGATGATACAAATGGCTTTTCCCTCGGGTGAAAAGCTTACCTGTATCGCTTCGAACGTTGGCCTTCCATTAAACGTACATTCTTTTAGACCAAACTCATTCAACACTGGTTGCTTAACGGGGTAACCCCAGTGCTTCGTACATTCGGCAAAAGTCCAACCTAAACCGGCCTGCGCCGTACTCGCGATTAAGAGGCTCGCGAGAGCCGACGCAAACGTTAAGAATGTTTTGTTCAGCATATTACCGTCTCGCGTCTGGTGTACCATAGTTCGTTAGAACAGCTGCAACCCTTCGGTGTCGGGTTCGGATAAACGCCGCGAGAGTGCATCGATCCGGGAATCGTAGCTTGTCTAGTGCTCAGGCTTGTCCAGGTCGTCAACACTGACCCACCAGAGTCCCTTTTGACCGGATACGCGGATCTGCCAATTGGTAAAAAAATCTGCGTCATGTACGGGATAACAAACTGCGCCCTTGTCGATAAAGATAAGATCCCCATCGGCAAGCATTTGACCTAGACTCTCCTTGTCTTGATTCTGGATCATGTCGAACACGGTCGTTCTGTCGTCTTTGTTCTTACATCCAAAGCAGGCGGATTTGATATGCCACGCGCCCATTTGAGCTTTCGCTTCTCCGGTCAGACAGAGAGCGGTTATCAATACAAGGAAGAGGGGAGCTAGAATTTTCATAAAATTAGCGGCCATTGTAACGTACTTGTCAAGCGATGTGGGGGTAAGTGGTCGCTAACTCACTGGACCTTAAATAAAAAAGCGCCAAGAGTCGAACCTGGCGCTTCAGAGGGGATTTTTAGCTCGCTATACAGTCTTTAGACTTGTGCAGCGCGAGGAACGTTTTGCGCAACTCGGTTATCTTCGCTAGCGTCTTCTCGTCGGAAGAGGCGACAGGCCTCGGAGCCGGAAGGCTCGTTTTACCTTTCGCACCTAAGCTCCGTTAGTGCCGCTTTGACATCTTCGCCCGAGAGGGTTTCGAAGTGCAAAACTTTGTCGCCTTTTTTGGGAGCCAATTTCTTCAACTGGTTCTCTACGCGATGTGAGTTTTTGGTGGTGGTCTTTTTCGAGGACTTGGTAGGTGTGTTCATCGGAACATAACGTTAGACAGATTTGTTGTGATAACTCGATAAATCAAAACAATTCGCACAAACGTTACAACTGACGACTGTGTAGCGATTTGCGTGGTAATCCGAAAGCCAATTTGGCAGAATCTCGGTTCTGCTAGATGAAAGCCGTCCTAAAATATATAGGAGGAGTGATTGTGATGGCGCTAATTGCCAGCGCCTACATGACTTGGTGGAGAGCAGGGCTTCCAGAGAGAGTTAGCCGGGCACTCGATGCACAAGAGCACGAGGCTGGACGCTTTCCGATGACCGACTATGCGGCAAAACTGGATAAGGGAATGCGTTCGGAAGATGTCCTGACCCTGGACGGCCAACGCATTCCGTCCAGCCTGACTATGCGGGGACGTAAGGGCCTGCTGGTCCTGCATTTGCCGGATCGAACTGATCGGAAAGTTTTTGTTAGCGCAGAGATTGAGCCGTACAAGGTCACCTATCATTACCGCTTGGCGCTGGAAGATGGTGGCTACAAGACGTGGGATAAGTCGTTCACAATAGATGAGCTAAACAAGTCGGCGCAGGCACGAAATAAGTAGAGCAACGATTATTGCTTCGGGTAGATCGCCCAAAACTTCGCTGCATCTTTGCGGGTAACGATGTCTAGATAGTCCTTTTTAATAACCTCGGGGGAATTGTCGGCTTCGAGCGCGGTCTTCTCGATATTTTCGTGATGCGCGACGTGCATCGAGATGAAGGTTTTCCGACCGGCGTTATCGGGCAGAGTAATCCCAGCCTTTTCTGCCGCTTTTAGAATCCGGTTACGAGTAGCGACATCGCTCGGTTTCCCTTTCTCTTTAGAAAAGCGATTAGTGGCCGTTGCCCGGACGAGTAGCGAGCCGCTTTCCCTTACGTGTGGCTTAAGCCAAGCGAGCGCATTCTCGGATAGGGTAACGCGATAGCGCAGATCGTTCTTTCCCCGGTAGCGGGGGACGATAACGCGCTTTTCGTCATACTTTACGTTCGACCAGTCTAGCTTCTCTAGAGTTGCGGTCCTGATTCCGCAAAAGAAAGAGAGAGTAAGAAAAGGGATGACTTCGGAGTCGGCAGCGCGAAAGAGCTTTTCGGTGTTTCCGGCGGAGAGTGCCGAAATGTCACCATTTTCCTCGCTCGAGCGTTCCCGGAACTTCTTAATTTTGGATAATGGATTTACAGCCGTGTATCCGTAGTCGACGGCGAGGTTAAAAACTTGGCTGGCGTAGCCGCGGTGCTTATTCCGAGTCTTGGCCGCGAGCGGAAGCGAAAGAAGCCATTCGCGGATTTCTTCGGTCCGAATCTCGGACACGAGTTGCTCACCGAAACGAGCCTCCAACTTATTTAGAGTTTCGCGGAGGGTTCTGTCGTGGCGGTCGCTAACCTCGTTAGCCTCTTTCCGCCGAACGAACTCCGCTCGGACTCGCAACGCCAGGGCGGAGAAAGGGACGGAGGTCGATAATTGATTAAGGTGTTCTAAGTAGTAACGAACCGCGTCCGTGATGGTCTTGCCGTGCCGTCGTAGAAGCTCCGAAGCGCGAAATGCTTCGAGCCTAGCTTCGGAGTCGAGATTTACTTTCGAGCCGTACGCGGCTCTCTCCGTATTCCGGTCGGCTGCATCGGCTTTGGCTTCCTTCTCGGTCGCGAACCAGTACTGTTTTCGTTGACCGTCCTTGTACCCGATAACTCGCCATTTCTTACCGTGGAATGGAGTCTTAGACTCGACGACTTTATACTCGGTCGGGCGTACTCTAGGCATAAGATTTTAACGTTAAAGATCCCGCCGATAGGAGTAAAGCTTAAACGTTAAATTTTAACGCTATGGATAGTCTTTCGGAGTCGTAGTCGTCGTTTCGGGGCGTTTCTCGAGGAAGATTCTCCTCGGAGAGAGGGTAAAGAGGTGAGGCGGGGGCGGGAATCGAACCCGCGAATAGAGGTTTTGCAGACCTCGGCCTTACCACTTGGCTACCCCGCCGGAGAGAGAATTGGCAGCATCGCCGCTAATTTTACGGTGTCAACTTCAAGAAAGGAGTTGCAGGAGTTCAGGACTGCCAGCTGCAGAAAGCTCCAGGGCGAAAGCCAAGTCCAGGACTAAGAATCGTTTCTGAGCCCGGCGTAAAGTCAGCACATGCATTTCTGAACTCCTGCAACTCCTCGAACTCCTGAACTCCTTTTTTTGGTTGCGGCTTTGCCGCGCTGTGATCTTTTGCGGCTATTCAGTTTTTGCTTGGGACGCGGGGTTCGCGTTTATCTCTTCCCACTCCGTAACGCGATCCCCGGTTGTCTCGACCTTTACCACGTCGGGTGACCAGCCTTTCTTGAGAGCTCGCCAAACCGCTGGGAAATCGCGTTTCATTAGTTCGACATCGTGGAGACCGACGGCGTCGCAGAGCTGGAGTTTCGCGGTTGCTTTGTAGAGCCGGGTGGAGCCGATGTTGCGGGCGAGTCCGGAAGGTTGGTTGCTCGCGGTGCGATCTAGAACCAGATAGGAAAACGCCACTGTTCCGTGATCGATTTCCAGTTGTTTCGCGAATTCGGCCCAATCCGCACTCATGAAGCTCTCGCCAGGTGGACGAGTGAAGAAGTGACACCAGTGCAGATGATTCTCTGGCGCCAACATTCCGCATGGCTGCCGGTGGGTGCACGGTGCAATTACCGGCCAATCCAACCGTTCGCGCCAAAGTCCGAGTTTCTTGCTCAACAGAGCGCTCCCACCTTCAACCCAAACCAGGCTGGATGCTTGATTGATAGTGGAAGCAAGCAGTTCTTCGGATTTGGGATCGAGCTCGCCGAGAACATGGCTCAGGACCGCGCTAAACGGTTCGCCGCCGGGAGGAATTCCGGTACGAACTGAGACCGCCGGGAATTGGGTTCGCACGGTTTTGGCGGCATAGCGCTCGGCATGGGGAGATAAATCGGATAAGTAAACGGATTCAAAATGCGGGAAAGCTCCCAGGATCTTGCGCGCGGCTATTCCCGAGCCGCAGCCCCAATCTAAAAACGTTTTTTCTCCCGGTTGCCAACGGAGAGAACCTAGTTGCCCCAGCACCGCATCCCATCGCCAGCCGATTCTGACCGCGAGGGTTTGATCATATAGCTCCACGGTCTTCTCTGAATCCCAGTAAGTCGCGCGATTAGGTTGAGCACTGAGAAAGAACTCGCGAAGCTCTCGCAGCTTTTGCCATTGATGGCCGGAAAGATTCATTACGCAAAAACAGGATATTCACCACAAAGGCACAAGGGGCACGAAGAACAGATCTTAAAAAACCTTCCGTCTCTAATCTTCGCGTTTCTTTGTGTCTTCGTGGTGAAAGTTAACTCTTTAACCGAGCAACAGAGTGCCCAAACGCTGGCTTTCAATCCCGAACCGGTGTTGAAATTCGAGTGCTCGATTGATCAAGTCTGGGCGAGGACCGGGTTTGTCCGTCCTAGATGCGACGATCAACAGGTTTTTAGCGGTGTGTTCTGTCCCGACAAATTCTTGAATCCGGGTTTGATAACCCCACGCCTCCAGGTAAAGACAGCGCAGGGTATCGGTGACGGTTTCAGTCATCCGATCCACTTGAATACCATACCGGAATAGTGGTTCTAAGCCGGCAGGAGCTGCTATCTGCGGCCGGAGTTCGTGCTGGCAACAAGGTGATACCACAATCCAGCGGCACTCTTCTTGGACGGCGCGATAGATGGCGTCATCGGTGGCGGTATCACACGCATGCAACGCAATCAGAATATCGATTGGCTTTACGTCGACGTCATTAATCTCACCTTGGATAAACCGGATAGCGCTGTCACCGAGTTTTCCCGCAATCTCATTCGCTGAATGCACCAGCGATCCGCGTTTCTCGACCCCGACCGTGACCGGATGCAGGCCGTTTTCTCGCAGGAATTGGTGAAGCGCAAATGTCAGGTACCCTTTTCCGCAACCCATATCGACGATGTGCAAGGTTTCGCCAGGGTTGGTCCCTTTTAGGATCGGCGCCAACGCTTCGATGAAGTGATGTACCTGGCGGTACTTGTCACCCATCTGCGACCGGGGCCGGCCTTCGGAATCAATGACCCCAAGCAATTGCAGTGCTTGTTCGTCTTGTAGCAGACGCACTTTTTCGCGATCATGAGATCGGTCCACTCCTGGGGATTCGAACGAATCCTGCGAAAATAATCGAGGACTGCCTCGCCGGCTAAACGCGAGTTGTTCTCTGGTTTTCGTCGTCAACAACGTCGCGGACCGGCAACTCGAACCCAACCACTCTGCTATCAAGGCAATTCCGTCAGGGACGAGGGTATTCTTGGTGATGTCCTGGTTGGGATACCGATAAACAAACGATAGATGCGGACCGGTTTTTAGGTCGACGAGTCGAACATAGACATGTTTAGCCGCGGAAAGCTCGTTCTCGAATTTTCCGAGGGTAAGCTTTTGAAAAGTCTGATCTTGTATCGAGGCTTTGATCGCAGTGACCAATTGTTCAACGGGATCAATCATCCGAAACAACCTCGAACGGACACTTGGGAAGCGCTTGCAGGAAGGAACGACCGTACGCTCTAGTCAAAATCCGATTATCTAAAATCACCACGATCCCTTTATCAGAATTAGCTCGGATCAAACGGCCGACTCCTTGGCGCAGCTTCAGAATTGCTTCCGGTAATGAATACTCGGAGAAAGGGTCGCCGCCGTTAGCTTGGATATGCTCTAGCTTAGCTTCGATCAACGGATGATCGGGAACGGCAAAAGGCAGGCGGGTAATCGTGACGTTCGATAAAGCTTCACCCGGCACATCGACCCCGGTCCAAAAGCTATCGGTTCCGAACAAAACACCGTTCCCGCAGCGCTTAAATTCGTCCAGCATTCGCGACCGGGAAAGTCCCTGACCTTGCACAAAGAAAGTGTAACGCTTCTCCAACTCGTCTTCCATCCGCCCGACAAGGGAGGACATGGTTCGATAACTGGTGAACAGAACGAAGGCGCGTCCCTGGGATCGCTCGAGGAAGTGGCGGATCCAATGTTCGAGCGCATCTTCATAACCTTTGTCGCCAGGTTCAGGCATCTTCTTGACCGCAAAAATCCGCATTTGGCGCTCGTAGTCGAACGGGCTGCCAATTTGCTCGGCCTGCACCTCGAAAGCGCCGATCCGGTTGCGAAAATAGGCGAGATCAGGCTGGCCCACCGACAGGGTGGCGCTCGTCATGACGCAAAGCCGGTCTTCGGCAAACAAAAGCCGATTCAAGATTTGGGAGATGTCGACGGGCGCGGCGTTAAGCGAAAGAAATTGGCCGGTCTTACCTGTGCGCTCGACCCAGTAGACATGCTCCTCCGGCTTTTGCTGCAGAAAATCTGTGACTGCGAAGCGGATATCCCTAAGTTTTCTACCGAGATCCTGGAGCTCGTTCTTGAGTGTCTCATCCTCGGTCGATCGAACGGCGGAAACGACCGCACTTTGGATCCTGGCCAGCGCGTTTCCAATCGTGTCCGGAACCAGCTCCGGAGTACGTACTCGGAATTCACGTCCTTTGGCAAAATCGCAACGGTCATCGATGGCTTGAAAGAATCGATCCACTTGCTCGGCCGTTTCCGTGGTCTCACGGACCGCATCACCGTCTCGCAAGACCGTGAACAATCCTTTGCGGGTTTTAGGATTGTAAAGGCGGTAAAGAATTTGGCGTAACCCATATTGGGAAATACCCAAGCCCACCTGTTTGGCCGCCACTGCTTCGAGTGTATGCGCTTCGTCAAAAATCACGAAGTCGTTGGCGAAAAGGTAGCCACTGGCGCGATTCACCAATTCTCCCACGGCTTCAAGGTAAAGAAAAAATAGCGTGTGATTGATGACGATGATGTCAGCAGTGAGCAGTTTTTTGCGAGCCTCCTGATAAAAGCAGCGACCGTCTCCGCTACAAGTTTTCGGCGTGCATAAATGCGGTTCGCTACAGATTTGTAGCCACAGCTCAGGATCCGGTTCGGCATCCAGCTCGCTCAACGTGCCTTCCTTCGTAGTCCGGGACCAGGCCTTGATCCGCACCAATTCTTCTTGCTGGCTGGAGGTGAACAGGTCTCCGCTATTTTGCAGGGCACGTTCGAGACGGCTTGGACAAAGGTAGTTCTGCCGTCCTTTCATCAGGGTCGCTTCGAAGGGCCGGTCAATTAGCTTTCGAGCGGCCGGGATATCCTTGTGAAGCAGCTGTTCTTGCAAGTTGATCGTGTGAGTCGAGACGATCACTTTCCGGCGGTTTTCCAGGCCGAAGAGCAGGGAAGGCACGAGATAAGCCAGTGATTTTCCCACGCCGGTTCCGGCTTCAACCACCAAATGGCGGTTTTCTCTCAGCGCTCGAGCGATGGTTTCGGCCATCTGCTGTTGCTCAGGTCGATACTCGAAATTCGGTTGCTCAGATAGAATGCCGGTGCGTCCGAACGTTTCACGGATTGACCCCTCGAATTCGTTATCAAAATCTTCCCGTAAAGCGATCACGGCCGGTGAGAATTAGTGCAAGGGACAGACCATCGGGCAGGAGTTCAAGGAGTTCAAGGAGTTCAAGGAGTTCAAGGAGTTCAAGGAGTTCAAGGAGTTCAAGGAGTTCAAGGAGTTCAAGGAGGCTGCGTGGGGTGTCAGCCTGAGTTGCAAGCAGAAAAGCGGTTCAGGGCGACGTCTTGCCCGAGCGCGCCCAATTGCGAGCTCCTTAACTCCTGCAACTCCTTGAACTCCTTGAACTCCTTGAACTCCTTCTTATTTTATCGGGTGTTTCTGGGAATCCTAGACCGCTATTTGCTCAAGAGCTTTTTTCTGTTTTTCGCGTATTCGATGTTCGGCATCCTGGGCATTTGGCTCGTCTATCAGCTTGGCGTCGAGGGAGCGAGATTTCTAGAACTGCATCTGTCGTTTCGAGTCATCACTCTCTACTATCTCGCGCAAATCCCGTACCTTGTGGTTATGTGGATGCCGCTCGCCGCTTTGCTCGGTCTGCTTTACGTGCTGACCAGGATGTCCCGGCGTAACGAGATCGTGGCCATGCTAGGGGCGGGGAGAAGCGTGCCTCGAGTTTTGCTGCCTTTAATCTTCTTTGGCGCGGTTCTGACCGGCGTCTGTCTCTATTTGAACTACGAATTGGCGCCGAGGGGATACTACGTGATGAACAACGGTATGGATGAGGTCTCAAAAGGACACTCTAAGGTCACGTACTTGGATGGCCATGTCTTTGTCAATCGCCGGCAACATCGCATCTGGTTTATTCAATTGCTGAATACCAAGACCAAGGAGGTCAAAGGTCTGGAAATAACGCAGCAGGATGAAAACGAGGTTATCCAATGGATCGCTTACGCCAGATCAGCGATCCAAAACCCCAGCCGGCACACCTGGACCTTGTACGACGGCAAGATTTCGCAAATAGACGCTGAAGGAAACGTCACCGACGAAGAGTTCTTCGACCAGAAAGAGGTATCAGATTGGTCGGAATCGATTTGGCAGTTAGGCAGCTCGGCGCTCAGCGGCCGCATGATGACCGTGCCCGAGCTACAGCGTTATCTGAGGATCAACTCGGATTTTCCTGACAGCACCCTAGCCGAATATCGGACGCAGTTTTGGTATCGCTTCGCTGTGCCCGTTAACGTGCTGGTGATTGTGTTGATCGCCAGTCCCCTTTGCGTCGTTTTTTCCCGGCGCGGCTCCTTCGGGGGGGTGGCTGGAGGTCTGTTGCTATTCCTAGCCCTTTTCGGAGCAGGAAACGTTTTTGCGGCTTTGGGAACCGGGTCGCGGATCTCCCCGCTGGTAGCGGCATGGACGCCGGCAGTCGCGTTTTTTTTGCTCGGTATCGGCCTGGTATATCTCCGTTCTACGAACCGGCCGATTCCGTTTTTGGGGTAGCCGCGTCCTTTTCCCAGAGGCGGGCTCGCAGAGCGGCTAAGGCGGCGGCCGTTTCGGCTTGTTTCTTACTTGAACCCTCCCCGGAACCGAGTTCAGCGCCGTCCCAAATCACTTTGGCAATGAACAGTTTTTGGTGTTCGGGCCCGGCCTGAGAAACGATCTCGTAGACCGGGCTTTTGGCGGAGATCGCCTGAAGGATCTCTTGTAGCTGGCCCTTGGGGTTCACTTCCAAAGGCTGTAAAGCCAGGCGTTGGATGTCCTCGTGCGCCTCGTCGAGTATGAATCGTCGTACTACCTCGAGATTACTATCCAGGTACATCGCGCCCACCAGCGCTTCAAAAGCGTCTGCCAGGATCGAGGCTCTTTCCCGGCCTCCACTAGCCTCTTCACCTCGCCCCATCATGAGATAAGCGCCCAGGCCGATGTTCAGGGAATGAACCTTGAGACCTTCGCGAGATACCAGGCGTGATCGCAGTTTCGTTAGCTGTCCCTCGCTGAAATGAGGGAACAATCGAAATAGATGCTCGGTAAAGATCAGTTGAAGCACTGCATCTCCGAGGAACTCCAGCCTTTGATTATCGAAATGATGTCGCTGAGTTTCATGGCCGAGGCTGGGATGAGTCAGCGCTTCGGCCAAAAGCAGCGAGTTTCGGAATTTGTATCCGATGCGTTGTTCTAGGGGGTTCATCAACTAAAGCGTAGGCCGACCGCCTGGCCACGGCTTAGGAAATGATGATTGACTAATCGAAGCAAGACTGATTTCAACCTGTTACTTCCTAAAGAATTATCCACTTCTCCTACTGGAACTCCATCTCTAGCTCAAACTGGATGTAGTTCGCGAGCAGTTGGCGTTCGATAGCCAAAGAGCTGCCGCTCCTTAATTAGAGCCGCTACTTTGGCGGGTACAGCGTTTTCCCAACCGCTCTCGCCGTTTTGAATCTTGGCCAGCACATCGCGAGAGAAAATATCCATAATAGAGGGATCGAAACCGACGATAGGAGAAATATAACGATTTTCCATCAGGTGAGCGTAAAGATTCCTCAAATTTAGGGCTACCTGCAGGTTCGTAGCATTGATCCAGACATCCGCTGGCAG
>Ga0209647_1003510_pt1 | contig 12103 bp, 9 predicted proteins | sample GraSoi_2013_60cm_FD_185827 | JGI IMG/M metagenome (GOLD analysis project Ga0209647, IMG submission 185827) | Grasslands soil microbial communities from the Angelo Coastal Reserve, California, USA - Sample 9_17_2013_60cm (SPAdes) (version 2) | ecosystem: Environmental > Terrestrial > Soil >... | reverse complement strand
CCGCCACAGTAGGTGTCGGCGATTTCGAGAATCTCGGCGGTGAAATCCGAGAAATCCGCCGTGCAGAGCAGCATGTCGGAAAGTGGGTCGCGCCAGTGGGCATCGAAGCCCGCTGAGAGCAGGATCACGTCCGGCTTGAACCGGTCGGCCACCGGCCAGAGCACTTGACGGAAGATGGGATCGTAGACGCTCCAGCCCGATTCCGCTGGCAGCGGCACGTTGACCGTCGTGCCCAGCCCCGCGCCCGCGCCCATCTCGTCCGACTCGCCGGTGCCGGGATACAGCGGGAACTGGTGGGTGGAGAAATACAGGACGTCGGGGTCTTCGTAGAACATCTCCTGCGTGCCATTGCCGTGGTGCACGTCGAAGTCGACGATCAGCACCCGCTGCCAGCCCCAGCGCCGTTGCGCGTAGCGCGCGGCCACGGCGACATTGTTGAAGAGGCAGAAGCCCATTGCCTGGGCGGGACGGGCATGATGCCCCGGTGGGCGCACCAGCGCATAGCCGTTGCGGACCTTTCCCTCGCCGATGGCGTCCAACGCGACGAGGGGCGCGCCGGCTGCCAGCAGCGCCGCGTTATAGCTGCCCGCCGAAACGTAGACCTCGGACGCGAATCTGCTCGGCCCAGCCTCGTAGCCGCCGCGCTCCACCAGCCGCTCGACCGCCAGGCGCACCCGCTCGACGTACGCGCGCTCGTGCACCGTCGCCAGCTCGTCCAGCGTCGCCACCCGCGATGCCAGCCGCAGCACGTGCTCGGCAGGCAGCAACCCAGCCCCCAGCAGCGCCTCGATTACCTCCATGCTCTTGCGCAGACGCTCTGGCTGCTCCGGAAACTCGTCCGGCACGAGATGGTCGAGAAACGCGGGGTCATAGACCAGCGCCGTCGGCAGGCGCGACGGGGTGGCCTCCGCGGGCACGGTAGCGGTTGTGTCAGACACGGAGCACTCTCCCAGGGGGATGGCGCCGCATCGGCTCGCGGCGCTCTCCGCGTATTCTATCAGCCCTGGGGTGACGGCGTCACGCGCCGCCAGCGTGTGGAGGACCGGCGTCGTGGCTAGGGGACGGCGGGGGCGCCGCGGCCGCTGAGGATGACACGTATCTCGTTCTCGGGCAGCTCGACGACGCCCGGACTCGGCACCTGGTCCAGCACGACGCCGGCGGCGCGACCGCGCGCCAGCCGCTCCGCGTCCACCACCAGCTTCAGGCCCGCCGCCTTGGCGCGCGCCAGCGCGTCCAGATACGGGAGGCCGCGCACATCCGGCACGGGTACCAGGAGCTCGTCGAGCACCGTCGCGATCCAGCGGTGATTCTCCTGCTTCTGCTTGTTCACGATGTTGACGTTCTCGCGCTCCTTGGTCTGGTTGAGCAGGAAGAAGATGCGGTCCATCACGGCGAACGCATGGGGAATATCGGACATCGTGACGGGGTACCTGCGGCCGGAGGTTTCGACGACAATCGTGCCAAACCCTAACACCCGGCCGATAGCATTGCGCTCCACATGCACATTCTGGACGCGGGCATAGGGCGCGTCATTACTATACTCGGACAGGATGAACAGCAGGCGGTCCACATCGATCACACGGTGGGTGGTGAGCACGAACACGTCGTCCACGAAGTTGAGATAGATCAGCACAATGAACAGGCCGCCACCCAGAACCGCAGCCATGAACACAAGAGTAGCATAGGCCGCCACTGAGCTAGCCAGCCGCAGGTACAGGCTCAGACCAATCCCCAGCGCCGTGCCGCCGAGTGCGGGCAACTCGCGCACCAGCAGCACCCACCAGTGGCGATAGACCACCTCGACGACGGCCTCGCCCTCGAACAACCGAATCGGGATCTTGCGATGCAGGAGGCTACCGAAGGGCGCGCGAATGAGCGAGGGCGGCACCGGCGCGTCCATCGGCTGGGCCAGCTTGTCCAGCGCGTCCTGCATGCGCTGGCTGCGCACGCTGGGGATGGGTGCGCCGCCGGCGGCGCGATCGGCCCCGAGGGAAGGATCGTCCTGCACGGCGAGAATCGAGTCCGCGACCTCGCGCGGATTGGCAACGCCGGGCAGGTTCAGCGGCGTGCCGAGCGGCCGCACCATGAGATTGCCGACGCGCAGCGCGACCTGGAGCGCGTTCATGCGCTCCACCAGCACCTGGGCGACGCTCTTGAGCGGGAGCTCACCGGTCGTGCGATGGAAATAGCCCTGCGAGGTGATGACACGCTGGTCGGTAAGGATGTAGAGGGTGAAGAACCACGTCCAGAAGCCGGTAACGAGCCAATAGACGAAGTAGAACAGCAGCGCCCCACTAATCACGATCTCTAGCAGCCCCGCCGTCCCCGACCCGATGCCGAGCAAGCTGGCGATCGTCCCCAGCCCCAGCAGCCCGATCACCAAAGGCCACGCTGTGATAAGCAGGTACCAGGGCGACTGCCGCTTGATCCAGACGACCTGCTCGCCGGGGAGCTGGCCGTCGAAGGTGCGGGTAGAGGCGCGCAGCTGCTGCGCTCGCTTGGCCTGGACACGTGAGTGCCCAGCCGCGCCTGGCGCCTGTCCATTCGGTTGCGGGGTCGGACCACCCACGAGCCACTCCTCAGACGGCGCAGGTGCGCCGTCCCCTCATCTTAGCTGCTCTTACCCTTAGAGGCTCCCGCGACCATCAATGCGATGAGCAGCCCGAGCAGCCCCAGGCCGAAGACCTCCGGCAAAAGCGAGGTTGTCGTTCCGGCGGTAGGCGCAAAGAAGGTCAGCTGGCGACCGTCCGGCACCAGCGCGTTGGTAAAGTAGTAGGCAATGGCGGCGCCGTTGAGCGCGCCCGGGATAATGCCGGCGATGCGATGGCCGCTGTGCTGCGCCGGCGAGCCGTACCTGCTGCCGGCACGATAGCCCAGGTAGGTCAAGAGCCCAAAGAGTCCGGTCGTGATCGTTTGTTTGGTGGCCGGCGAGCAGGTGGCAGGGTCCGCGGATGCGATGCCCCCAGTCGCCCCATTTGCGACGCTGCCCACGCCGCCGAGCAAGAAGTCGAGGCCACCGAAGTTGAGAAACAGCACGGTGCCGAGCAGAATCGCACACGTGATGACTTCGCGTATCCAGCCACGGTGCGCGCCCACCGCCGCGGCAATCACCAGCACTAGCGTGAAGCAGTGGGTCTGATCGACTACCATCCTTGCGCTCCTTCCCCATCGTGCGTGTGCGCGGCCACGCCACGCCCACTGCGACCTAGCACGATGAGTGTCCATGGTCTCGTCTTGCGTTGTCGCTCGCTGCGCGATGTTGCAAGTGTCATACCAGGGGGGCTAGGGGCGTAGCCATTCCGGGCCGTCAATCCAGGCCCAAAGCGGTCCGAGGCCGATTTAGTGATATAATAAGTAGAACGTGCGCGCGCGCGGAGCGAAGATTTGCCACTTCCGTCGCGTCGGCACGGAACACGTGGGTGTGCTGACCTTCGTCTCACTCTGGCTGATTGACTGGGTCATTGCCCCTTGCATACACAAAGCTATCGCACGCTGGCTGCGGAGAGGACATCACCTTCATGGATCTTGGCATCGTACGGCCGGTAGGCATCGTTGACCAAATGACCGGCGCCTACCTGGACTATTCGATGAGCGTTATCGTCAGCCGCGCGCTGCCCGACGTGCGTGACGGCCTCAAGCCGGTCCACCGGCGCGTACTCTACGCGATGGACCAGATGGGCCTGCAATCCAATCGCTCGTTCAAGAAGTGCGCGGGCATCGTCGGTGAGGTCCTCAAGGAATATCATCCCCACGGCGACTCCGCGGTCTACGACACCCTCGTCCGCCTGACGCAGTGGTGGAACATGCGCTATCCGCTGGCGCTTGGGCAGGGCAACTTCGGCAGCCTCGACGACGATCCAGCGGCGGCGATGCGCTACACTGAGGCCAAGATGTCGCCCATCGCGGCAGAGCTGCTGGCCGACATCGACCGCGAGACGGTCGATTTCCAGCCCAACTATGATGGGAGCACCGAGGAGCCGAGCGTCATGCCCGCGCGGCTGCCGAACCTGCTCGTCAACGGCGCGGCCGGCATCGCCGTCGGCATGGCCACCAACATTCCGCCACACAACCTGCGCGAAGTCTGTGACGGCATCACCTTCTTGATCGACCATCCCGAGGCCGGCGTCGAAGACCTCGCCAAGATCATCCGCGGGCCGGACTTCCCCACCGGCGGCATCATCCAGGGGCGTGAGGGCATCCGCAGCGCCTATACCACCGGCCGCGGCCGCATCGTCATCCGTGCCAAGGCCCACACCGAGGAGACCGAGCGCGGCAAGGTGAGCATCATCGTTACCGAGCTGCCCTATCAGGTCAACAAGGCCGACCTCGTCCGCAAGATCAGCGAGCTGGCGCGCGAAAAGAAGATTGACGGCATCACCGACGTGCGCGACGAGTCCGACCGCCAGGGCATCCGCGTGGTCGTGGAGCTGCGGCGCGACGCACGGCACATTAGTGTGCTCAATCAGCTCTTCAAGTACACCTCGATGCAGACGACGTTCGGCGCCAATATGCTCGCCCTGGTGGACCGCCAGCCGCGCACGCTGACGCTAAAGCAGTTCCTGTCCCATTACATCCACCACCGTGAGATCGTCATCACGCGGCGCACGCAGTTCGATCTGCGCAAGGCGGAGGCGCGCAAGCACATCCTGGACGGTCTCACCATCGCGCTGGACAATCTGGACGCCGTCATCGAGACCATCCGCCGGTCGCAGAACCGCGACACCGCCTCGAGCAATCTGCAGAAGCAGTTCAAGTTCTCCGAGGATCAGGCCAAAGCCGTCCTCGATATGCAGCTCGGCCGGTTGGCCGCACTGGAGCGCCGCAAGGTCCAGGAAGAGCTGGCCGAGGTCAATCGGAGCATCGCGCGCTTCCAGCGCATCCTCGCCAACATCAGCGAGGTGCGCGCGCTCATCAAGCAGGACCTCGTAGAGGTGCGCGAGAAGTATGGCGACCCACGCCGCTCCGAGATTGTCGAGTCTGAGGTGAGCGAGTTTAGCGAAGAAGACCTGATCCCCAACGATGAGGTCGTCGTAACGCTCACCTCGGCGGGCTACATCAAGCGCATCAACACGGGCGCGTATCGCGCGCAGCGGCGCGGCGGGCGCGGCTCGAAGGGCATCACGACGCACGAGGACGACGATGTGGCGCAGCTGCTCGTCGTCCACGCGCACGACTCGCTGCTCTTCTTCACCAACCGCGGCAAAGTCTATCAGCTCAAGGCGTACAACCTGCCGGACGTCGGCCGGGCGGCGAAGGGCGAGCACCTACGCAATCTGATCAACATCGAGCAGGAGGAGATCGTCACGGCGGTGGTCTGCGTGCCGAAGTTCCTCGCGCGCGACTTCATGGTGATGGCGACCAAGCGCGGTGAGGTCAAGAAGACCAGCCTCGATGAATTCGCGGTGGTGCGCAGCCTCGGCCTCATCGCGATGGACCTGGAGTCGGGCGATGAGCTGCTGGGCGCGCGGCTGGTGGGCGCCAACGATCAGGTCATCCTGGTGACGGAGCGCGGCCAGGCGATCCGCTTCGAGGTGCAGGAGCTGCGCGCGGCCTCGCGCACCAGCGGCGGCGTGCGCGGCATCCGGCTGGATGACAAGGACAACGTCGTCTCGCTCTGCGTGGTGATCCCACAGTCGGAGCTGCTGGTCGTCACCACCAACGGCTACGGCAAGCGTACGCCGGTGGATGAGTATCCGACGCAGGGGCGCGGCGGCGGCGGCGTCATCACCGCGCGGCTCACCGACAAGACCGGCTCCGTGGCGGGCGCGCGCACCCTGACGGAAGAGGACCGCGACCTGATGATCATCTCCGCGGCGGGGGTCGTGATCCGCACGGATTGGCATACGATCATGCAGGCGGGCCGCCCGACGCAGGGTGTCCGGCTGATGCATCTCGGCTCGGGCGACCGCGTGGTCTCCATCGCGACGATGTTCGGCGAAATCGAGGAGTACGCCACCGACATGCTGGTGTATGATGGCGCCGACGAGGACGACGAGCCGAACGGGAAGTAGGCCCTCACCCCCAGCCCCCCTCCCCCAAAGGGAGAGAGGAGTTGGAAGCCCCCCTCCCCTCTCCGCGCCGGAGAGGGGAGGGGGTGAGGTTCCGGCCTTATCTCTGCACCTGCCGATCCGCCGCCCCTTCGGTGAGGGCGCGGGCGGCGGCCTCGCTCGCCGAGTTGATGGCGGCACGTAGCTCCGCGATCTCCGCCTCGATGTCGGCAAGCTCCGCTTGGGGCGCTGTCTCGGCCCCGGCCGGCGGAGCGGCTGCCAGCTCGTCGCGGCGCTGCTCCAGCTCCGCCAGTCGCGCATGCGCATCGGCGACGCTGCGTGTCACCAGCAGCGCGTCCAGCTCGCTGCGCGCACGCTGCCGCAGGAGCGCCAGGTGCTGCACCATCATGTCCTGCAGCGTGATCTGCTCCTCCACCTCACGCAGGGCGGTCAGCGCATTGGCGACACCGCCGTTGAACTGAACGGTGAAGTCCACGATGCGCGCGCGCTGACTGCGGAGCTGCCGCAGGGCATCGCCGGCCCGTCGCTCGCGGTCGCCGATATCCGCCAGCAAGAGGCGCAGCATGCCGACCCGCCGGTCCATCTCTTGCATGATCCCTCCTCATAGCTGATAGCCGGCGCTGCTTTGCGCGGCCACGATGGGTTGTGCTATTCTACCGTATAGAACGGCGGAGAGGGAGTTGGGGGAAGGTGGCGCGCGAGACTATGATTAGGCACGACATCATCCTGCGCATCAAGCCAGGCGTGAGCCGTGAGACCATCGATCGTACCCTGCATGACGTTTGGCAGCTGCTCGCCGATATCCCCGGCGTTGCGCGCGTGCGTCATGGTGTGAACAACGCGCCGGCGTACCGCCACGCGCTGATCGCGATCGAGCTTCCCGACGAAGAGGCGCTGCAGCGGTTCACCAAGCATCCGTTGCATACGCGCGCGATTCGTTTCCTCAACCGCATGGCCGAATCTACCGCCGTGGGAAGCTACGTCGTATCCTCCGAGCCGCAACGCTAGCCGGCTCGCGTACGAGACACGCCAGCGCCCCGGAGTCGTCGCTCCGGGGCGCTCTTTATAGTGCTGGACGGATTGCCCCGAGCTTCCTCTGCTTCGCCGGTGCCACAGCACCTCCTCCTCAGACAGGCGTCTGTGCCTCCAGATATGCCCAGCCGTCAACCTCGGGCGGCGTCACGCCCCGCTGACTCAGGAGGGTGGCGATCTGCGAGCGATGGTCGCCGCCATGGTTGATGGCCTGGATTAGGACGTTGACGGCAGGCACCTCACGCGTCTGCCCCGCATAGGTGAGCTGCAGCGTCTGGCCAGGCGCGAAGCACGCCGCGATCGCGATCAACCCGTCGCCGCCCGCCCGTGCACGCCGCCGCAGCTCGGCGAAGCCCGGGAAGCCCTCGCTCTCGCGTAAGGGATGTGCGGGCAACTGGCCGGTGAAGCGGGTGACATAGCGCTCCTCGGCGGCGATGAGGTGTACCAGCGTCTCGCCGATGCTGCCAAATGTGCCTGGCAAGGCGGCATCCAGCGCCGTGCCATCGAGGCCCGCACAGGCTTCGAGCAGGCGTAGATTGGCCCAGAGATTGAACGTGAACAGCTCGACAAGCGCCGAAGTCGTCTCCACAGCGTCCTCCGTAAGGTTGTGACCATGACGCGCGCTGGATCGTCGCGCGCTACATCTCTGGCACCGACAGGCCGTGCATGCCCAGCGTGAGAAACAGCTCGCCGCCGTGATGCAGGTCGTGCTCAATGACGTGCCAGATGATCCACTGGCGGGTTAGGCTGCTGGTTTCGCCGTTGCGCGTCCGGGTGATGGGGTCGTCCAGCCGCGACGGCGTCCAGCGGGAGAGGCACTCTTGCATCATCTGCCACGTCGCTTCCAGCCCGGCAACCAGCTCGCCGGCCGTGCGCGGCGGCGCGCCGTCCGCGTCCCACGGATCGTAGGCGGCTATCGCCTCGTCGCCCTCCCCCATGCGGCCGTGGAACCAGCCGACGCGTGTCCCGATGATATGGGCCGTCAGCAGCCAGACCGGGCGCAGCGAAGGCGCCGCGCGCAGCGCCAGCTGCTCAGGCGTCAGCTGGCGAATTGCCTCGATCAGCATGCTCTGATAGCCATCCCACCCGCTATAGAACGGCGCCAGTGAGGTATCGGTGTCGTCTTGCCGCATCGCACGCTCCCTCTCGGATACCGCTGCACTGGAATACGCCGCGCCGCACGTGACGCAGCCCAAGCGAGCACTCCTCTTCCGAGGGTACCAGCAAATGCTGACATCTGCTGTCTTGTTTGGGCGCCGGTGTGGGGAGAGCGGCGTATTACGTTACGGCACCTGGCTCGGCGTTGCGGGCATCAGCAGCGCGCGAGCCGCGCGCAGGCGCTCGGCGATCGCCGCCGGCTCATCGCCGCCGAGCGCCATCTGCTTCAGCTCCGCGACAATCCGCGCCCATTGTGGCGCGGTCTCAACAAAGCGCGTGTCGCGCGCCAGCAGCTCCTGGAAGATGTGTACCTCGAGCTGCTGCCAGGTGGAACGGTCGCGCCCGTCGGTGGCATCGTCGTCGTCGTCTAGCTCGTAGTCGGAGTCGCGCGTGCCATCGTGGATGCGCACGGTGAGCGGCTCCGGATCGAAGTAGCTGCGCACGAACTCCTCCAGCCGGGTGCGCTCGTAGGCGCTGGCGTCGAAGCCAAGAATGCCGGTGAGGTGGATGTCGATCACCGGCGCGACACCAGCGCGACGCAGCTCGGCGCGGCACTCGTGCGCTTTACGTGCGGCGAACTGGTCGAACCGGTCATAGAACGCAGTCGGGTCGGCCAGGCCGTCCACGGAAAACGTGAAGCGCAGGAAGGGCCGCCGTATCGACGTGGACGACATAGTAGCCGCGCTCCCAGGCGCTTTCCTCCGCGCCCCAGGTCTCGGTCGAGCCAGGATTGTAGAGCCAGCCGTCGCGCTCGTACGCCTTGTGGACGTGCCCGAGCGCCACGTAGTCGATCAACCCACGCAGCGGCTGAAACTGCTCGTAGCTTGGCAGGCCGTGCATCATGGGCACGATGCCGTCCAGACCCGTGTGCATCAGCAGCACGCGATACTCGACGCCCGCCGCCTCCTCGTCCGCACGCGCCGCGGCCAGCTCGCGCGCGAAGCTCTCCATCACGCGCGCCGTGCTGGCGCCATACCAGGGCAGGCCATAGATGCGCAGCCGCCCCTCTTTGAGGTCCACATAGGCGCCGCGCAGCGTGACGGGGTCCCAGGGGGCGATCTCCGGCACACCCTCGCGCACGGTCGGGTTCAGCAGATAGAGCAGCTTCTGCCAGCCGAGAAACTGGAGCCACGAGACGCCGTCACGATAGAAACTGCGGTCGTGGTTGCCCTCGATGGCAATCGCGGCGATGCCAGCGTCGCGCAGGCGCTGCAACGCCTGCTGCGCCTGGATCAACGTGAGGGCGTCGATGGAGCGCTTGTTGAAGAGGTCGCCAGACACGACGAAGAAGTCTGCCTTGCGGGCGATGGCGTCGTCCACCACGGCGAAAAAGGCGCGGGCAAAGTCGTTGAACCGCTCCTTCATACCATATTGCTCGTAGCCGAGGTGGTTGTCCGCCGTGTGAACGAAGGTCGCCTCCATGAGGATGCGTACTCTTTTCCTTGGGGATAGCTGACGCGGCATCATGGAGCGCATTCCGCCGCTGCAAGCACGAACCGGAAACGCGTAGGCGAGCGCAGTATAGCACGCTTAGCATGCCGCGCTACGGGGCGTGATAGTACACCGCGTAGGTGCCGACGACTTCGCGTTGGTAGCCCTGATAGGGCAGGTGCTGCTCTCTCGCCTCGGCGACGAAATCCTTGTCCTCCGTGGTCGCGGCCGGCAGGATATACGCGGGGTAAGGCACGGCGGCCAGCGTCTGTACGAAAGGGGCATACCGGTTGTTGACGAGCGCGAGGCCGTGCTCGCCGTTTTGCCCACGCACGGCGCACGAAAGCTGTTCATTCGTCTCGAAGAGCAGCCGGTAACAGACCCAATAGTCGCCGTAAAAGGCGGTGACGTGCCGGGCGCCCAGGAAGGCGACGAGCCGCTGGTCCGCCGGCGACGCGGGGAGCGCGAACTGATCGGCCTGCGACGCACGGGCAAGCGTCTGTGTGCCTCCCGCCAGGCTCAGCGCCAGCAGCGCTAGCAACGCCGCCGCCGCCGCCACACGCCCTGGCGTGCGCAGCATAGCGACTGCTTGGGATCCCTTGACCGGTATGAAGCGCGGGAACGCGCGTGCTGTCAGCGCGCGCAGCAGCGGCCCGGCATGCCGCCACAGCTCCCCGAAGAGCAGCGGGACCGTTAGATACAGCGGTACGAGGTAGCGCACAGAGGTGAATTCGTTGAGTGCGGCGTTGACACTGCTGACATAGGCGAGCAGGGTAAGCGCCGCCACACCGAGCAGCATCCCGCGCAGCCACAGCCGGGCCGAGGCTTCCGCTTCCGCCGGCGTCACCTCTGGGACGAGCGTGGTCTGGCGTGCCGCGGCACGCAGCCGCGCGCGGATGAACGCCAACCGGCTGCCGGGTGTGCGAGCCGCCCGCCAGCCACTAGCCGCTCCGGCGGAGAAGCGCGCCACGGCCAGCGCGAGCCAGCCGCGCACGATCGCCAGCAGCTGCAGGGCGACCAGCAGATAGATGGCGCCGGCGGTGAGCGAGAAAGTGATGTTGGCAGCGTCGCAGAAGCTGCCTCCCTGCGCCTGATAATGCGCCTGGCCGGTAGGATAGTTATGCCAGATCGCTCCCGAGTTGACGCAGACGTGCGGACTGCCTAGCAGGACAGGCACCGCCACCGAGAGCGTCTCGCCCACCTGCGCGCGCCACTTATCCAGCGAAGGCAGCGCCGGCGCGCTCGTGCTCTGGTTCGAGATCGTCACAGCCTCCCGGTACGAGCTGCCCGGGTTGTCGAAATTGAAGTGCAGGTAGGGAAAGCCGCTGAAGAGGAACGCCAGGATGAGCGCGACCGCGCCCCAGCGCCACAGCTCGCGCCAGCGGGCGACGAGGAGGGTGGCGGCCGCCGCCAGTAGCAGTGGCAGGATCAGCAGGTCCGACCAGAGGCCGACCCCGGCGCAGAAACCGATCGCCGCGTACGTGGTGAGCCGCGTTGCGCGCGCGCGACGGCTTTCCACGGCTTGCTCCGGCCGCCGCAGCCGCGTCCACACGCCCAGCACCACCAGCGCGCCGAAGAACAAGATATCCTGGTAGCCGCCGGAAGCAGTCAGCTCGCGCAGCGTCGCGATGGAGGGCCCGAACGTCAGCCAGGCCAGCACAAGCAGCCCCACCATCTCGCCATAGGCGGCGCGTCCCAGCAGATATATCGTGGCCAGGAAGCCACTCACGAGGACGAGCAGGCTCAGATGCAGCGCCAGCACGGACGAGCCGAAGACGGCGAAGAGCGGCACCGCGAGGTAGGCTTGCAGCGCGCCCATATAGTGCTCGCCCCAGAAGAACACGGGGCGGTCGCCGAAGAGCAGGATGTGGCGCGCGACGAGGCCAGTGATGGCCTCATCGCTATCCAGCGCGGGCCACCCGCGCAGCGCCAGCGCAATGCGATAGACGATGGCAAGGACGAGTAGCCCGCCGGCGATGCGCTGCGGCAGGCTGAGCGTCTGCCAGCGCGTGGCGGCCTGCCGCGGCCGTGGCAGGTGTGCCGTGAGGCGCCACGGCTGCGCGCGGGGAAGCTGCCCAAGCTCGCGCGGAATCACCTGCGCGTGCCCAAGCACCGCCAACAAACGCGGCGCTCGCAGAGATCGTGGGACAGCGCGCCACCAGCGCACGCCAGAGATGCGCATGCTCATAGGGAGCTGCCTCGCCTCCCGTCACTCGACGGCGCCGCATTGCCGCCGATTGCCTTGCCGTGCGCCCACTCGGCCGTCATGTCGCTGCCGCATATCTTTGCCCAGCGCGCGCCGGCTGTCAAGTGACCCAGGCTCACCGCTGCTAATAGTACACAGTGCGCGTCCGATGGTACGGCCGCATGTCCGGCGTCGCCGTCTGGCTCTCGACCCACAGCCGGTAGTCAATTGCGCTGGCCGTGCGCGAGACGCCTCGGGCCGCCAGCGCCCGCCGCAGCAGCTCGACCGC
>Ga0209647_1003507_pt1 | contig 12110 bp, 9 predicted proteins | sample GraSoi_2013_60cm_FD_185827 | JGI IMG/M metagenome (GOLD analysis project Ga0209647, IMG submission 185827) | Grasslands soil microbial communities from the Angelo Coastal Reserve, California, USA - Sample 9_17_2013_60cm (SPAdes) (version 2) | ecosystem: Environmental > Terrestrial > Soil >... | reverse complement strand
TTCCGCCAACATAGATGAATCCATTGCTGACATTAAACAGGTTTGGGAAAAGGTATTTACCGACAACCCGTTTGATTATTTCTTCCTCGACGATTATTTCTTCAACCAGTATAAAAGCGATCAGCGTTTCGGGCGGGTGTTTGCCCTGTTCTCCGTACTGGCGATGATCATTGCTTCGCTGGGATTGTTTGGAGTGTCTTCTTACTTGATCCTGCTACGCACCAAAGAAATTGGTGTACGCAAAGTACTGGGCTCGTCTTCGGTAGGTGTCGTGCAGTTGCTCACGCGCGACTTCATGTGGTGGGTGTTCATTGCGTTTGTATTGGCTTGTCCCATCGCAGCGTACCTGATGAACCAATGGCTTCAGGAGTTTGCTTTTAAAATTCCCTTAAGTCCGTGGATTTTCATTGCTGCGGGTGCCTCGTGCATGACAATTGCACTTATAACCGTTACCTGGAAAAGCTGGCGCATGGCAAATGTCAATCCTGCTGAAGCGTTGAAGAATGAGTGACGCAAAGTGATGTTTTTCGGCTGGTCCATGAATTGCATTAACGTGAGTGATGAAAGACGGCCGTTTCTTGTGTACAGATCTCCGCTCCGTGTAAATATGATTCGAATCCGACCCCATGATGTGTCTCCAGTCTGCATTATTTGTACGAATCCTTTCCCGAAACAGGGATGTGTATTTACTTAAGGTAATCACGCTGGCTGTAGCATTTGCCGCCAGTATCCTTGTGACACTTTTCTCGACCCACGAGTTTGGATATGACACAAAGCATGAAAATGCTGACCATGTATTTCGAATGCTTGCTCGCAACACCGACAAGGATTACACTGGCAATAGATTGTCGGCGTCGATACCTAAAGCAATCCTGAAAAGAATTAGTGAGCAATTCAGTGACTTAGTCACAATTTCACGCGTCAAGGCACTCAACAAGGTAACCATCATCATGGTTAACCTACCAGGATCGATTGAACGCATTGTCGCGCATTCTAACGATAATTTCCGTGTTACTTGCAGGTTGTTCGATCTACGGACTCACGGTAAGCCTGGTGCGCGACAAAGTAAAGGAGATTGCTGTGCACCATCTTTTTGGAGCAAGATTACCAGACGTCATTCGTTTACTCGCACATGAACTACTCAGGCAACTATTTATCGCTTTTGTTACTCACATCGTGTGTATAGCTACAAAATTCTCCTGGGTGGATCTTTTGTATCCATTGGTGTATTGTCTCGTTGTGATTATTGGGTTGTCTGCCTATCAAGCACTCAGACTGAATCGAAGCGATTTTGTCTCGACGCTTAAGGGGAAGAGTTAACTAAGAAATTTTCAGGATTACTACCACAACTCCTGCCTGATTTCGGTAAAAAAAGCCCCGAAGAATGAACATCACAAAAAGGCTGTTTGCGTTCTTTTAATCCTTTGGGCTTTCAATTCATCGGCGCAGCAAGAACCTTATAGTCAAGAGAAGGAAAATGATTCCGAAGACTCCTAAATCTATTGAACCATTCCAACAAGAGAAACTTACATCCGCCTCATTTTATTCCGACCTTAGGCTTTTCGCAGGCTTCATGAAGGCAGCCTTCACGACTTTTCTTCTACAGTTTAAATTCATTCTGATCGAAGGGCCTTCACAGGATCCATCCGCGCTGCAGCAACAGCTTGGTGGAATACTGTCAGGATCGCCGCCACCAATGGAAGGGAACCGGCAGCCAAAAACAAACGCCAGTCCAGTTCAATCCGGTAAACAAATCCCTCAAGCCAGTTACGCATCAGCAAATAACCAACTGGTGAAGCGATGATAATGCTGAGTAGAATCAGGTAGATAAAATCCCTCGAAAGCAACGCGCCAACGTTGATCACCGAAGCACCCATCACTTTTCTAACTCCTATCTCTTTAGTTCGTCTTTCAGCGTTGAATGTGGCTAGGCCGTAGAGCCCCAGGCATGCAACAAAGATGGCCAGAAGGGAAAAAAAGAACACGACTTTGCCAGTCCTTTGCTCGGACTGGTATTGGTTTTCCAATTTTTGGTCAACGAAATTGAAATGTGCCGATATAACAGGATCATACTTCTTATAAAGCTCTTCGATCAAGGTAATTGACTCTTTCACCCGATTTGGACCTGCCTTTACCATGATGCCGGAATAATAACGGCTAGGCATGTAGCTGAAAACTAACGGTTCGATAGCCGCTGTCATCGGCCTGAAGTGAAAATCTCCAACAACTCCAATAATCAGTCCTTTGACACCATGCAGTGTGAAGCTTTTTTCCAGCGCTTCAACGGGAGTCCAACCCATACGCCTTGCTGCGCTCTCATTAATAATATAGGCAGTGGTATCTGTCGGCATTTCAGGATTAAAATTTCTTCCACTGATAAGTTTCATCCCTGTTGTCGATAAATACCACGGGTCCACGTTAAGCCGTGTGATCAGAAATTTATCTTCTGGCAATTTTCCTTCCCACTCGAAACCGACGGTCGAATTAATGACATCAATGAGGCTATTGGAAGTTGAAGCCGCACCCATGATCGCACTCTGTTTTTGAAGATCCGACTTCAGCAACTGCGCACGTTCTTTCGAAAGGTTATCAGTCTGAACGTATAGCAATTGTGATTTGTCAAAACCAAGGTCTTTGTCACGAAGAAAAGAAAGTTGTTTGGAAATAATAATTGAGCCGGCAACCAGGATGACGGTGAAGGTAAACTGAGTGACCACAAGAATCTGCCGGAATCTTCGCCCTGAGCGGATGTCGAACACACCTTTAAGCACTTTGGTAGGCTGAAAGCCAGATAAGTAAACGGAGGGATAAAAACCGGCCATCAGGCTGACGATGACCATGAATAACAATAAGGCCATCGCAAAGGGCAGCTCGGTGATCGGCAATGTGAGCGACTTGGAAGCAACTGAATTGAGAAAAGGCAGTCCAATGTTGACCAGCACAAGGGCAAGAACTACTGAAATGCCAGTGATCAAAAAAGATTCCGCCAGGAATTGAGTCATCAGTTGACTACGATAAGCACCAATCGTCTTGCGTATGCCAACCTCTTTTGCCCTGCGAATCGCACGCGCTGTCGACAGGTTGATGAAATTGAAGACAGCAATCAGCAATACAATCATTCCCACTGCAAAAAAGACACGGACATAGACAATGTTGCTGGTTTTAGTCCAGTCAGTCTGAAAATCAAAGTCAGAATGAAGATAGATATCCGTGAGTGGTTGGAGATAAAACACAGGTGACGTGAAATTGCCATTCGCTGCCGAGCGATACTTGTCGATGTAACCATCAAGTTTACGGTTCAGGTCCGCGGGATTTACATTATGGTTCAATTGAATATAGGTGAGATAATTATTGCTTAACCAATTGTCGTTATTATCCGCTTTGGGGTCGTAGGTGAGAACCACCTCGAATTGTATATGCGAATTGACCGGAGGCTCCTTTACCACACCTGCCAGGATCAACTCATCCATTCGAGTTCCTTCACCACCCTTTCTATTGTAGATGATCGTTTTGCCCAACAGTTGACTGTCTGCCATCCAGTCACGACCAAATAAGTTGGCGGCCATCCGGTCTGTAATCACAATCTGGTTGGGTTCGGTAAAGACTTTATCAGGACTACCCATCACCAGGGGGAAGTCGAACATTTTTAGAAATCCAGGGTCGGCCATAGTTATAGCAGACGATTCAACAGTGATCGTCCCTTGCTGCAAGACACCAGAACGTTTGTATCCCAGGAAACACGACTTAAGTACCTCGGGGAAATCCGCTTTTAATGCTTCCCCCATCAGTCCGGGACTGGAGGCAACATGGTAAAGTTCCCCGGCCTGGACTTGCTGCTGGACAACGCGATAGATATCACGTGCGTTGCGATGGAACCGGTCATAGCTGTATTCATCCTGGATAAAAAGACCGATGGCCAATGCGCAGGCCAGGCCGATAGCCAGGCCGGAAATATTGATCAATGAGTACCCTTTGCTCTTGAGCAAATTTCTCCACCCGATTTTGATATAACTTTGGTACATACTATATGAGTTAGGTTGGCGAGAATTTTTTAACGACTTCAAAAACTCCGGCCTGAAATAGTTGACGACTCGCCCGACAAAGACCGATTGTGCCAGGCGTGGTGAACTGGTATATTGTTTATTGAAAAGCTCAGTCAAGTCTCCTTCGATCTCCTCGATATAATCTTCGCGGCAGAACCAGCGAAGGAACTGCAGGGCTTTTTTTGGAGGGCCTGCTTTCATCAGCCAAAGGATATTTTAGGGATCTGCTTATAAATGCTATTCCGTACTTCGTACTGGGCATCAAGCATCCGTTTGCCTAGCGCCGTAATGACATAGAACTTCTTTCGCCGGCCTCCACGGTCCTCCGTAATTCCGCCGAATCTAGATTTAACAAAGCCCTTGTCTTCAATACGCTTTAAGGCTACATGAACCGCACTGATGTTCACTTTCTTTTTCAATTTCTCTTCCAAGCCTTCCAAAATAATTACGCCATACGCTTCATCGTGCAGCGCGGCTACCATGAGCAATACGAGCTCTTCAAACTCACCCAGAGATTGTTGTGCCATGTATTATTTACTTAACAAACGTGAATATAATATATTAGTTTCACTTTTGCTAAGTAAATTACTAAGTTGATGGCAGCGGAGTTTGAATCTGTTGAGTGGAATGCACCTCACTCACCGACGTTGCGAGTACCAAGAACGCCTTTTTTCGCCTTAAGAGGAACCCACTTAAAGATTGATAATCGAATATTCTTTAAGAAATCTGAGGTACTTCAATCGCTCCAAACTCCAGGATTTGGTGGGCGTTATAGTGCTAACCGTAAGCCTACGCGTCCAAAATAGTTGAATTCCAAAGACGCTTTTTTCTGATTCTTTACCAAAGATTGTCTTAATTAGTACCGCTAAATCAACGGATTATGCTAAGCAGTTATCTGAAAATCGCATGGCGGAATATGGCGCGTCACAAGATTTATGCAATTATAAATATAATTGGTCTCTCGCTTGGTATTTCGGCCTGCATCGTGATTTATCTTATTGCTCATTATGAACTTTCCTTCGACGGCTTTCATCCTGACAAAGACCGCATTTATCGAGTGGTTGCGGAAGTGCAGGTGAGTAATGGAGAGAAATACTTTTTGAAATCTTTCCCTCCACATTTGCCAGCTGTAATTGGCGAGGAAATGTTAGGGTTTAGGAAAATGGTTGGGTTAATTCCGTACGATGCTCAAATAAGCATTCCTGATCGAAATGACCCTGAAAGGAAATTTGACAGCAAAGTAGAGGGAGGATATGTCACAACCGCCTTCACAGAGTCAGCCTATTTTGACATTTTCACATATGAGTGGCTTATTGGAAACGAGCAAACTGCCTTGAATGAGCCCTTTAAGGTAGTCCTTACAGAAAGTAAGGCACGTCAATATTTTGGCTTGTTGCCGTTAGATAAAATCATTGGAAAAGAAGTGGTTTACAGTGATTCATTGTGTGCCAGTGTATCAGGTGTTGTGAAGGACTGGGATGAAAACACTGATTTTCCCCTGACCAATTTTATTTCCACTAGCACACTAAATAACTTTCTTAGGAATGGCAGTAACAATAACCCTTACGGCTCCACAATCTTCATCAAACTGGCGCCCGGCATAACACCCGCTCAGGTAAATTCTCAGTTTTCGGAATTCGTCAAAAGGCAATCGATATTGCTCGTTGGCCAAGGAAATAAATTGCTTATGTATCTGCAATCATTGTCCGATATTCACTTTACGGGGAACTTTAACAGAGGAGATGGGGATGCGCAGCACTACGACGGCGACTCATTTAGAAAAGCCCATTTGCCAACGTTATACGGTCTTATGGGGGGTGCGCTGTTTATCCTGATTATCGCCATTGTCAATTTTGTCAATTTGTCCACTGCACAATCCATCCGAAGAGCCAAGGAAATAGGTATCCGCAAAGTATTGGGCAGTATACGAACAAGCCTGATCATGCAATTTTTGATTGAAACTCTTATGCAAACATTTATTGCTGTTTGTATTTCCGTTTTGTCGGTAGCACCAATTCTATCAGCGTTTGGGTCCTTCATACCAAGTGGTGTAAGGTTCGATTTCTTCAGCCCTCAGACTTTGTTTTTTATACTCCTTGTGACTGTGATAACTTCATTGTCAGCTGGCTTTTATCCTGCAAAGGTATTATCATCTTATCTACCAGTCTTAAGTCTGAAAGGTATCAGTGGGCACACAAGCAACAACAAAGGATATTTTCGAAAAGGATTGATTGTTTTTCAGTTTGCCATTTCGTTAATTTTTATTATTGGCACACTTGTTATTGGAAATCAGATACGATTTACAAGAGCAGAGTTAGGCTTTCCTAGTGGTACAATTGTTAGTCATTGGGGCGGCGAAAGCAGCAAAGCACCAGTTCTTGCCGAGAAGCTTAGGCATTTGGCTGGAGTGGATAGGGTTGCACTTCAGGGTTTTCCACCTATCGGCATGACTCGCGTAATACGATCTGTTACTAACAAGGGTAAAGACGAAAATGTGGTTGGCGTTTCGATGAAAATAGGCAATGAAGAATTTATTCCATTGTATCAGATGAAATTGCTTGCCGGTCGAAATTTGATGGCTAGCAATATTCTAAAAGAGTTCGTCATTAATCGATCTTATACCAAGTCACTTGGTTTTACAAAACCTGAGGAAGCCCTTGGCGCATTGATTTATTTCGAAGGGATTCCCTATCCGGTTGTTGGTGTGGTCGAAGATTTTCACGAAGGTTCTCTCCACGAAAGGATCGCACCAATTATGATTGCTCATATCCCTCAAGATGAAAACACTATTGTCGTTAAACTTGGTACACAGGGGAGGTCAGGGAACAACTTGCAAATCTCCCTTGCTCAAGTAGAGGATCAATGGAAACAAGTATATGGTGATCAACCATTTAATTACCGTTTCCTGGACGACGATATCGCTTGGTTGTACGAAAAAGAGCGGAGGTCAGCCACACTCATGAATGCGGTTATGATGATTACTATGTTTATTTCCTGCATGGGTATTTTTGGCCTGGCGATGTTTGCAGCTGAATTGAGGACTAAGGAAATCGGAATTCGAAAAGTCCTTGGAGCAACGGTTACGAACATTACTGTCATGTTAAGCAGGGAATTTGTTCAGTTGGTATTAATCGCGATGCTGATTTCAGCCCCCATAGCCTGGTATTGCATGGACCAATGGCTACAAGATTTCGTTTATCGTATAAATATTAGCTGGTGGGTATTTGTTATTGCTGGCTTAGCAGCTCTGGCAATAGCGTTGATCACCATAAGTTTTCAGACAATAAAGGCCGCAAACGCCAACCCTGTGGAAAGTTTAAGGACAGAATAAAGACCTCAGGCCCAATCGATCATGTTCAAGAATTATCTATTCATTGCAACTAGGGTTTTCCTTAAGCAGAAGACCTATTCTTCAATTAACATTCTTGGACTTTCCATAGGCCTAGCCTCAAGCTTATTAATATTTGTTTACATTTTAGATGAACTTAGTTATGACCGTTTCATTACTGATGCCGATAGAATTTACAGAGTGGGAGTCACTGAGAAATTTCAAGGTCAGGAAGTTATTTATACGGTCACCGGTGCTCCATACAGGTTAAAAGGGAAGAAAATTGATCCCAGAAATAGAACGAAAACTCATTTTTTTAAATTTAATATAAGCATTCAAATTTAGATTATCATGTCAAAAACAATAGCAGCAAAGCTGGTAGAAATACTGGAGCATGCCGGTGTAAAGCACATTCACGGTGTGGTGGGCGACTCGCTCAACGGAATTACAGATGAATTACGCAATTCCAAAATTAAATGGATCCATTATCGCCATGAGGAAGCTGCGGCTTTTGCCGCAGGAGCCGAGGCACAGTTAACAGGAAAACTGGCCGTGTGTGCTGGCAGTTGCGGACCTGGAAATATGCACCTTATTAATGGATTATATGATGCTCACCGCAGCAACGCCCCTGTGCTTGCCATTGCCGCGCAAATACCCAGCGAACAAGTAGGCAGCAGTTATTTCCAGGAAACCCGTCCGGAAGCATTGTTCAGGGAGTGCAGCTATTACTGCGAGACTATTGCCTCCTCACGTCAGATGCCCCGCGTGTTACAAGTTGCTATTCAAAGTGCCATCGGCCTGAATGGTGTCGCTGTTATCAGTTTACCAGGTGATGTAGCAATGCAAAACATTCCAGATGATGAACTGGAACATCCATTGTTTTTAAATCGTCCCAGCATCCGCCCATCTTATGCCGACATGCAGCAACTGGCCTTGTATATTAATCAGTCAAAAAAGATAACGCTACTTTGCGGGGCCGGTTGTGCCGGTGCGCACGATGAGTTAATATCACTTGCCGGAAGAATTGCATCGCCAACGGTTCACGCGCTCAGAGGAAAAGAGCATGTGCAATACGATAATCCATATGATGTAGGTATGACAGGGCTTATTGGTATTGCTTCAGGCAACCACGCAACTCAAAACTGCGATCTGTTGTTGATGCTCGGCACTGATTTCCCTTACAAGGAGTGGTATCCCGCAGACTCAAAAATTGTCCAGATAGATATTCGCCCTGAACGTTTGGGAAGAAGATGTAAACTCGACCTGGGGCTTGTTGGGGATGTTAAAGAAACTATTAACGTTTTACTACCTTTATTAGATCAAAAAAACGACACAGCCTTTTTAGAACAATGCCGGGAACGATATAAAGAAAACCGGAAGAATTTAGATTCCCATGCGAAAGGTGAAACCGGCAGCTTGATCCACCCGGAATACCTTACAAAAGTAGTCAGCGATATGGCTAAGGCCGATGCCATATTTACAGCAGATGTAGGCACGCCGACGGTTTGGGCTGCAAGGTACCTGGACATAAAAAAAGGAAGAAGGTTGATTGGCTCTTTCAATCATGGCTCCATGGCAAGCGCTATGCCGCAGGCCATAGGGGCACAATTGGCATTTCCCGGCCGGCAGGTTATTTCGCTATCCGGCGATGGCGGTTTTGCAATGATGATGGGCGATATCCTCACCATTTATCAATATAATTTGCCGGTAAAACTCATCGTGTATAACAATGGCTCCCTTGGCTTTGTAGCCATGGAAATGAAAGTAATCGGCATGCCGCCATTTGGCACCGATCTAAAGAACCCCAATTTCGCAAAAATGGCTGAAGCCATTGGCATTATGGGTATTCGCGTAGAAAATTCTGAAGATGTATCCGCGGCGATAGAAAAAGCACTGGCCTACAATGGCCCGGTTTTAATTGATGTATTAACAAACCCTACGGAGCTGGCGATGCCGCCTAAAATAAACTTTGAGGAAGCAAAAGGATTTGGGATTTATATGATAAGACAAACCCTGCTTGGCGATGGCGCCGAAGTATGGGATACCCTTAAAACAAATTTTTTGGATTAATGAATTAATAGAGATTGCTATGGTGTTCAGATGATTAAGTAATGAATAAGTTTAAAATAATAGAAAATGGAAATAAATGATAAATATGATGTGATCGTCCTGGGTGGCGGTGCAGCTGGAATTGGTGCTGGGATAGGTGCTGCGCAGGCAGGCGCAAAAACGTTGGTTGTGGAAAGTGGCCCTTGTCTGGGCGGAGCGGCAACCCAAAAGAATGTCTTAACTTACTGCGGCCTTTATACCCAGTCCACACCCTCCCGGCTAGCGGTTGGTGGTGTCGCCGAAAAAGTATTGGCCAATTTGAAAAAAATTGGGGGCGTCAGAACCCCGGTTAGGCTTGGTGAGCCGAGCCATAGTGTTATCGCTTTGATTGACCCTGAGGCGACAAAGTTAGCATTGGATAATGTTATGCAGGTGGAAAGCCTGGATCTGTTATTGCACACCATGTTGATAGACGCATCCGGTGTTGAAAACAATATTCAAAGTGTGACATTATTTGACGACAATGGCCCACACAAAGTTGAAGGCCGGTTTTTTATTGATGCAAGCGGAGAAGGTGACCTGGCAGCATTCGGCGGTGCGTCAATTCGTTATGGTAATCATGGCAAAGTCCAGCAAGGTACGCTTGCCGTTCGCTTTGGCGGAATTAAGCCTGGCTCTGATATTTCAGCCGAACGTTGGGCTGAAGCTATACAACAAGCCGAACAATCCGGGAATACTATTTTAACAAAAGTGAATGGATTAAAAGTTCCTATGCCATTCTCAGGAGACCTTTTAACTTACATCATTAGTGCCGAGTACAGTGCGCTTGATAGTGTAAGCATAACAAAAGCTGAAATAGATGGCCGGAAAAGAGCCTGGGCATATTTACAGGCGATACGAACTATACCCGGGTATGAAAAGGCTTATATTGTTTCAACCGGGCCAAAATTCGGCACGCGGGAATCACGGCATGTTAACGCGCGTTATCAGCTTACCGAACAGGACGTAATTACGGGCGCACGACACAATGACGTTATTGCACTTGGCGCCTGGCCAATAGAATATCATCCGGGTGCAAACAAACCGCGCATCTGGAAAACCATTAAAGATGATCTTACATTTGATATTCCACTCAGGGCCCTGGAAAGCATAGATACAGATAATCTGTATGCTGCCGGCCGATTGGTTGACGGAGACAGTGGCGGTGGCGGGTCAATCCGCGTTATGGGTACCAGCTTTGCAACAGGTCAGGCAGCCGGCGTTGCGGCAGCAATGAGATCAAAAGGTAAAGGAGATATTTCTGATATTCAAAATGAACTGGAACGGCAGGGAGCAATTTTAGAGGCTGACAATCTTTGTGTTGTTGAGACAGAACCGGTATAGTAAAAGGAATGGAATGTAAAACTTTTTATTATTAAAAATCAGGAATATGAGTAGAAGTTTAAGCACTGCAGACAATTCCAGATAGTCACTGAATTTTGATTGCATCCACCGGGTTTTTCCTGAATCCCCCCAAGAATTCTCCCAAAAAAAGGAGAGTAAGCGTTTTTACGAAGTCAGAAACCACATTGGTTCGATTCCTGTCGGTGCTACCAACAAGCAGACCCTGAAGCAATCAGCTTTGGGGTTTGTATTTAATATCCGCTTGCTTCAGGGCACAATGGCGGGACCACCAAAGCTGATTGAATTTGTAGGCAGGTTCTTTTAGTTTGCGCGGGCGAGTTTGCTTATGCAAGCGTTCAAAATGTTCTAAGGTCGTTTGCTGGTCTGTTTGAAGTCTTACAAGCCGCTGAACCTTGCCCAAAAGGAGGGCGCTAGCCTTAGCAGAGAACCAATTGCTTCCCTAGCATGAACAGTGGTCGGTGGTCGTCAAGAATGGCTGGGGAGAGGGGGCTTGTAATCGAGGGATCTAATTTCAATGAGTAAAGAAAAGAGAGAGATTGGCCCTCTATTTTTTTTCCAAAAAAATTGCGTAAAGGCTCGGCCACTTTTTTAACGACCCCGAATTCGATAGTTTAAAATAGGATGGATCAAACGTCCTGCAATAAAGCGTCACGCCAGCTGGGTCATTTGGGCTCGTGAGAAACCCTGGCAAGAAATCTGTTGACCATCCCGAGGGACCATATTCATTTCGAAAGTCATAAACCTTGACGACGTTACCTGCGGAGTCTTTTTCAGTTATCACAAATTTGCAACAGACTTCCTTCCTGAGTTCGAAATAGGTGGTTCGTGGGGGTGAACAAACATAGGTATTTTCAACTTTAAGCGTTGCCGAATTGTATAGAGAGGAAATGACCATTTGTTTCAAGAAATCAAATTGTTTCTCATAGTTACAATTGACAGTGTCGGTCCCAATCCATCCGTTTTGCGTATCATCGATTGCGGTCCTGGAACATTTCCACGTGGCAATTAGAAACGATGCAAACTTTGCAATTTCGGGATCAACATTCGTTGAATCGACTATGACTGTAGTTGGATATATCTTTTTTTCAGTGCACGAACCACAAAGAATCGTACAAATACAGAAAAATGGTATGATAACCTTCATAGATCTTGCATTTCCAGCAAAATTATCTGACAGATAACGTTTTTAAACGTCACGAAGCGATCTCGTCGACTTTTGAGAGCAATGCGTGATCTCGATGGGCTGCCGCATAAACGCAGGCGGGCACACAGGTTCCAAAAATACA
>Ga0209647_1003506_pt1 | contig 12110 bp, 11 predicted proteins | sample GraSoi_2013_60cm_FD_185827 | JGI IMG/M metagenome (GOLD analysis project Ga0209647, IMG submission 185827) | Grasslands soil microbial communities from the Angelo Coastal Reserve, California, USA - Sample 9_17_2013_60cm (SPAdes) (version 2) | ecosystem: Environmental > Terrestrial > Soil >... | reverse complement strand
TGGGGGCAAGCGGGCGGGCGAAGTAATTCGCCTGGGCGCTGAAGAATGGCAAGCACTCCGGAAGCGACAATTATTCGAATCTCATCGGTTGCCCTGTTGCCGCCAAAACAGCCTTCCACCAAAAGCCACCGGGGTCGATCCGCTTCTTCTCAAGGACGAGCATCTCAATAGGGATATGAATAAATACATCATGCAGATACCCGATCACTAAACTGGTTTTGCCAGCCATCGCAGCGTGCACGGCGTTGCGCGCATAAAGATCACATAGGATCGAATCGGCAGCATTGGCGGGGCTGCTTCGAATCAGGTAGCTTGGGTCGAAGTATCGCATGGTGATCGGAATGTTAGCCTCCTTAAAGTAATCCTTGATTCGTTCGCGCAGAAGCAAGCCGATGTCTTTGAGCTTGATGTTGCCGGACGGATCCTTGTCGGCAGGCGCATCCTCGAACAGCTCTTGGCCGGCGCCTTCGGCCACAACTACGACGGCATGGGCCCGCTTTTTGAGGCGTTCTTTCAATTCTAAAAGGAGCCCATTCGGACCGTCCAGCTTGAAGGGTACTTCCGGGATCAAGGTAAAATTCACGTCCTGGTTCGCTACCGTTGCGCCGGCTGCGATGAACCCGGCGTGCCTGCCCATGAGTTTTATCAGAGCCAGGCCGTTGTGAACACTGCGTGCTTCGGTGTGTGCGCGGTCGAGAACTTTGACCGCTTCCTCAACCGCAGTGAAGTAACCGAAAGTGCGTGCCACAAACGCTACGTCGTTGTTGACCGTTTTCGGGATGCCAACAACCGACAGCGGATGACCTCGCTGCCTGGCTTCTTGAAAAAGTGCATTGGCGCCGCGCTGGGTGCCGTCGCCGCCAACCGTGAACAGGATGTGAACATCGCGCCGAATGAGGTTCTCGACAGCGCCTGCCATATCGACAGGGCCGCGAGAAGTCCCGAGTATCGTTCCGCCGTGTTGATGAATCTGGTCAACAAAAGCGGACGTGATCACCGTAGGTTCCGGACCGTGCCCGGGGTCGAGCCCCTGATAACCGCCCCTGAACCCCAGCACCTCGGCCACTCCGTAGGTATGATGGAGTTCAAGGAATAACGCGCGGATCACGTTGTTCATGCCTGGGCATAAGCCGCCGCAGGTTACGATACCGGCGCGCGTCTTTGCCGGGTCAAAGAACGACTTCGCACGCGGTCCGGCGAGCTCAAAGAGCACTTCATCCCGCTTGGGTGCGGCCGGATCGCGCACAATAACGACGGGAACCCGTGCCTGGTCACTGACTGCGTGTGGAACGGGTGAAGGGAATCGGCCCTCGCCAAGAGAGGTTATATTCATCGTCCCACCTCTTCGTGTACGGGATTCATGTTCCAGATCTGCTCGCAATATTTGCCAATCATCCACATAAGAGCAGCACGAGGATCTGCGCCGACAGGATGCGTAGCACCATGGTGAGTGGATAGACGGTGGCATAGGACACCGTTGGAACATCTGAGCGGCTGATGTTCGAAGCGAACGCGAGCGCCGGTGGATCGGTCATGCTACCTGCCAGCAAACCGCAGAGCGCCATGAAGTTCATCTTTAGCACACCGCGCGCAAACACGCCGACCACCAGGAGGGGCGGGACTGTGACGAACAGCCCCACACAAAGCCAGAGCGCACCGACCGGACTAAAGACGGTCGAAAAGAATTTCGCTCCAGCCATCAGTCCAACGGTCGCGAAAAACAGGGCGATACCGAACTCGCGAAACGCCAGGTTCACGTTGGCGGGCATGTGCCAGACCAACCGGCCAATCCGCCCCACGCGCCCCAGCGCCAGCGCAACGATGAGCGCTCCGCCCGCAAGCCCAAGCCGTAGCGGCTGCGGTAAACCCGGCACCGCTACGGGCACAGTGCCCAAGGCAATGCCGAGCGCGATGCCAATGAACAGGGGAATGAAGTGCGTTTCATTGAGTTCTTTGAGCGAATTGCCCAGGAAAACCGCCGCCTGCTGGGTGCTCTCTTGGCTGCCCACCACCTGGAGCACGTCCCCAAAACGCAGGCGCAGGTCCTGCATGGCGCTCAGCTCCAGGTCGGCCCTCGTCATCCGGGTAATGACCACGCCGAACAATTGATCGAGCCCCAATTCCCTGACCGACTTTCCGAGGGCGCGCTTGTTGGTCACCACGACCCGCGAAGCGGTCAAGTCGCCAGGCGCCTGAAGCAAGTCCTCGTCGCTTCGACGTCCCACGACCTGCTGGAACCGGTCCAGCATCGCGCCTGTGCCCACGGCGACGATCCGGTCGCCGTTCTTCAACACAGTGCCGCCTGCGGCAAGGTGGACCTCGGCCTCGCCGGCCCGGCGAATTCGCGACACTGTCACACCCGTTTCCCGCCGACCTGGAATGGCCTCGACCTCCACGCCTTCCAAGTTCGGGTTCTCGACGATCAGGGTACGCCGTTCCAGCGGTTCAGCGCCGCGGCGTTGCTCAGCGGCAAATGCCTTCGCCTCCTTGAGCGGGTCGATGCGAAAGAGTCCTTTCAACGCAAGCAAGGTGCCGATGATGCCGGCAATCGCTACGGGGTACGTGACCGCGTAAGCCAGCGCCGGCAATTCATGTCGGTCAGGCGAAACGCCGGGCAGGGTCGTGAGGGTCTGCTGTGCAGCACCCAAGGAGGGTGTGTTGGTCGTCGCGCCGGACAGAAGGCCGAGCACAGCGGCCGGGTCAATGCCCAGCAGCCAGCCCAGGGCCGGCGCCGTCAGCGCGCCGAGAGCGACTACCGTCGCGGCGAGCGCGTTGAGCACAAGGCCCTGCTGGCGTAAAGCAGCCAGAAAACCGGGTCCAAGCTGCAGGCCGATGGTGAAGACAAACAGGATCAGGCCAAACTCCTTCACGAATTCGAGGGTGGCGTGATCCACCGGTTTGCCAAAGTACCCAGCCAGGATGCCGGCAAACAGCACGCCGGCAGTCCCCAGGCCGACGCCACGCACCTTCAAGCTCCCGACCGCCATTCCCGCCACGCACACCAAGGCGAGGACGCCGATGGCGTGCGCAACCGGTTGCGCCGTGTGCATCTGGAAGAGCCAGTTCATAGGGCTAGTGAAACCTCCCCTCAAAACAGGAAGATGTAAGGGTATTCAGGCCGCGTTGGGAATAGCGCCGCATGGGTGAGGCGACCTCGCTATTACGGGAACGAAACCTTGTTAAAGATCGGGGTCGATCACTGCTGCAGAGGGACACCTCTTCCATTTGCCTGCGCATCTTATCCCAGAAGCTCTGCGACCAGCCCTTTTTCTTCTTTCAACTCGTTGACACTCGCGTCAATTTTCCGGCGGCTGAAGTCATTCAACGACACGTTCTGAACAATCTCCCACGCGTGACCCACGGTACAAATAGGGAACGAACTGATCAGACCTTTTTCGACTCCGTAGCTCCCATCCGAACAGACGGCGACGCTGTGCCAATCACCTGCAGGAGTCGGATGTACCAGCGACCAAACCGCGTCAATTGCGGCATTTGCTGCGGAGGCTGCCGAGGAGGCTCCCCTGGCTTCAATGATCGCCGCGCCACGCTGCTGCACAATTGGAATAAAGGTCTCCTTGAACCACGGTTCATCCTTGATTACTTCAGTTGCAGGTTTGCCTTCAATTTTGGCATTGTAAAAGTCGGGATATTGCGTCGAGGAATGATTGCCCCAAATCGCTAGGTTAGTGACCGAAGAGACGTGGGTGCTGGCTTTGGCCGCTAGTTGCGATTTTGCTCTGTTTTCGTCAAGGCGAGTCATCGCGAACCAACGATCGCTTGGCACGCCCTTTCCGTTATTCATCGCAATCAGGCAGTTGGTGTTACACGGATTTCCGACCACGAGCACACGCACGTCTGAAGCCGCATTTTTCTCGATGGCTCGTCCCTGTCCGGTGAAAATCTTACCGTTGATTCCGAGTAACTCGTTGCGCTCCATCCCTTGTTTCCGGGGCACGCTTCCGACCAACAGAGCCCAGTTCACTCCTCGAAACCCCTCGTCGAGATCAGTGGTGGGAATTATGGACGTGACCAGGGGAAACGCACAATCTGCCAACTCCATCACGACTCCCTCGAGCGCTTTCAGGGCGCTGGGAATCTCGATTAAGCGCAGCTCGAGCGGTTGGTCCGGACCTAACATCGAGCCGGAAGCGATACGAAACAGGAGCGAATAACCAATCTGACCTGCAGCACCTGTCACAGCGACTTTCACGGGAGATTTCATATTTAAGAGTAACTAAGAGTTTTACCTGTTAAATAAGCGCCGATTTCGTGTGTTCACCCACAGCGACTCAATACTGTCGAGTCACTAACATGCGCGAGTCCGCCAGTTACAACGCTTTTCCAGAGTTTTGAACAACATGGTCATGGGCCTCCTTAGCTTGTGCGGCAACCGAGAAGTTTCCCAGACAATAGTGCGTTTTCCGGGTCGAGGTTGCTGCCGGTAAAGCAACTGAGCGTACAAGGCTCATGCGGATGAAACCGGCCCAGCGGCTTTGACTTCGGCACTCACGCCCCCTTCGTAGGCCGTGAAGTTTTTGGTGAAAAGACCTGCAAGCTTCTTTGCGGTTGCATCAAAGGCTGTCTTGTCGGCCCAAACATTGCGCGGAATCAGTATTTCAGCCGGCACGTTTGGACATTCGCTCACCACATCGAAACCGAACACCGGATCGCGCTGGGTTTTCGCCTTTACGAGTGCTCCATTATGGATGGCATCGATGATTGCGCGAGTGTTAGCCAGCTTGATGCGCTTCCCGGCGCCATAGGCTCCTCCGCTCCAACCAGTGTTCACCAGCCACACCCGTGTGCCGTGTTGCTTCATCTTGGCGGCAAGCATTTCTGCATATTTGTTTGGATGCCACATAAGGAACGGGCCACCAAAGCAGGCGGAAAACGTCGCCGAGGGCTCCTTTACTCCCATCTCAGTGCCCGCAACTTTCGCGGTGTAGCCGCTGATGAAATGATACATTGCCTGGGCCGGTGAGAGCGAACTGACTGGAGGAAGCACGCCGAATGCATCGCAGGTTAGAAAAATTACGTCCGTCGGATGGCCGGCAACGCACGGAATCTTCGCATTCTGGATGAATTCTATAGGATAGGCGCCGCGGGTGTTCTCGGTAATGCTGACGTTTGTATAATCTACCAAGTGGTCTTCATCGAGCACGACGTTCTCGAGCACTGCGCCGAAGCGAAGCGCTTGGAAAATATCTGGTTCGTTCTCTGGCGTGAGATTGATGGCCTTGGCATAGCAACCACCTTCGATGTTGAAGATACCTTCGTCGCTCCAGCAATGCTCATCATCTCCGATGAGATAGCGTTTGGGATCGGCAGAAAGCGTGGTTTTACCGGTCCCACTTAGGCCGAATAACAACGATGAGCGTCCGGTCTGTTTGTCCGCCGTGGCCGAGCAGTGCATCGAGAGTATGCCGCGTTTGGGCGCAAAGTAATTGGCAACGGTGAACACGCCTTTCTTCATCTCGCCGGCGTATTCAGTGCCAAGAATGACGAGTTCCCTGTCTTCGAGGCTCAAGTCGACGCTCGTCTCGGAACCCATACCCGCGGTGAGCCGATTCGCTGGGAATGCACCGGCGTTGCAGATGACAAAGTCAGGTGCCCCGAAATTTTCCAACTCCTGCTTAGTGGGCCGGATAAGCATAGTATGCATAAAGAGCGCGTGGTACGGCCGGGAGCAGATGACGCGGACCTTGATGCTAGATTTTGTGTCCCAGCCGGCAAAGCCATCGAAACAATAGAGCCGGTTGCAGATATTAAGATAGTCGCGCGCTCGCTCGCTGTTGATGGCAAAGGTTTGGGGTGTGATCGGGATATTGACCGTGCCCCACCAGATATCAGCTTCGGAGTCGGGATGATTTACAACCCGCTTGTCCTTGGGCGAGCGGCCGGTTTTTACTCCGGAATAGGCAACCAGCGCGCCTTTTTCGGCGATGCTAGCGTCCTTCTCGTAGCGGATGGCGTGCTCGTACAGCTCGCTGGGAGGTAGATTGCGGTGGATTTCGGCGACGGTAATGCCGTGATCCTTAAGGTCGAACAGAGCAGGCATAAGCAGTATTATTCTTTTTCTTTTATTTCCGCGAGGCTATAGCGTTCCAAATTGTCAATCGTCGCCTTTTGTGCCGCCATTAACCAGTTTACCACGTCACCGATCGAGAGAATCCCAACCAGCTGGTTCCTTCCAGAACAGGAAGATGGCGCACGCGCTTTTCGGTGATTATTCGCATGCACTCTGAAACACTGTTGCTCGGGTTAACGGTTACGAGCTGCTTAGTCATTATCTCATTTACGGGAGTTTCCTTGGAGGATCTTCCCTTCAGAATGACTTTCCGTGTGTAATCGCGTTCGGAAACAATTCCGACCAGTGTTTTATTGTCTACAACCGGTAGCGCTCCGACGCTTTTCTCATCCATTAACTGGATGGCATCAAAAACCATCGCATTCGGACCAATCGACCAGACGGTGGAGGCCTTTTTACGCGCCAAGATCGCCCTGACATTTCCGCTGACATTCATACTCGGTTTTAGTTTGTTACAACCATATGATTATTTGTTCCAACCCCAATCACCGATCCGTAAGGGCCGCGATTCCGGGCAATTCCTTTCCCTCCAGAAGCTCGAGAGACGCCCCTCCTCCCGTCGAAATAAAAGTCATCTTTCCCGCGAGGCCGAACTGTTTAACTGCGGTCACCGAATCCCCTCCTCCAATGATCGTCTTCGCAGTGGACGCCGCCAGAGCTTCGGTTAATTCCTTGGTGCCAGTCGCGAAATCTGGAATTTCAAAAATCCCGACCGGCCCGTTCCAGAGGATGGTCTTGGCCTTGGCGATTTCGACCTTAAACCGCGCAATAGTCTCTCGGCCGATGTCAACTGCTTGCCATCCCTCAGTGATGCCCTGACCCGAAGCGTGCGCGGGAGTGTTTCGACTCTGTGCGCCAGCCTTCAATTCGTCCGTCTCGATGTCGTCGACGGGTAACAGAAATTTGAGGCCTTTCTCTTTAGCGAGTGACAAGAGCTCTTCGGCGAGATGAACCTTGTCCGTCTCTACCCGACTTTTCCCCGTTGGAATTCCAAGCGCTTGGTAAAAGGTGTACGCCATCGCACCGCCGATCAAAAACACGTCGGCCTTTTCCATCAGCGCCTTAATCACGCCAATCTTGTCGGAAACCTTTGAGCCGCCCAGAATCACCAGAAACGGCCGATCCGGATTTGCCAGCTCATCCTTTAAATATTGAAGCTCGCGTTCCATCAACAATCCCATAGCAGCCTGCGGCAGGTATTTGGCTACTCCAGCCGTACTGGCATGCGCGCGGTGAGCCGCACCGAAAGCGTCGTTGACGTATACGTCACCCAGTTTTGCGAGGGCCTGAGCGAAGCTGTCGGCGTTGGCTTCTTCCTCTGAGAAAAACCGCACATTCTCAACCAGTAGAACCCCACTGTCAGGCAAGGCCTTGGAGAGGGCTTCTACGCTCGGGCCGATCACCTCCGGTGAAAAATCTACTGGAGGCGGAATCATCTCGGGCAAATAATCGGCAATCGGCCTCAACGAGTATTTCAGGTTCGGTTTGCCCTTCGGACGACCGAAATGAGCGAGCAAAACGACTTTCGCTCCTTTTACGCGTAGAAGCTCGATCGTAGGTAGACTTTCGCGAATCCGGGTATCGTCTGTGATTCGGATCTTTCCATCGATCTCCTCGGTCGGCACATTGAAATCGACGCGCACCAGGACGCGTCCTCCTCTCACCTCCAAGTCCCGAACGGATAATTTCTCCATAGTCCGACGATCCAATTACAAGAGTTGCTTTAACAGATCGACGCAACGATTGGAATAGCCCCACTCGTTGTCGTACCAGCTGACCAATTTGAAAAAGCGGCTATTGAGTTCGATGCCGGAGCCCGCGTCGAAGATACTGGAACGCGCATCATGGAGGAAATCGGTCGAAACCACTTCGTCTTCAGTATAGCCGAGAATCCCTTTTAAATAGGTCTCGCTGGCTACCTGCATAGCGGCACAAATCTCCTTATAGCTGGTCTCCTTGGTGGTTCGAACCGTCAGGTCGACAACCGAGACAGCTGGTGTCGGCACCCGGAAGGACATCCCCGTCAGCTTGCCTTTCACCTCAGGGCAAACCAGCCCGACAGCCTTTGCAGCTCCGGTGGTGGATGGGATCAAATTGATCGCTGCTGCCCGGCCGCCTTTCCAGTCCTTCCGAGACGGACCATCAACTGTCTTTTGGGTTGCAGTGTAGCTATGGACAGTTGTCATGAGTCCTTCCTCGATCCCAAAACCCTCTTTCAATAAGACGTGAACTACCGGCGCTAAACAGTTCGTCGTACAACTGGCATTCAAAATGATGTGATGCTGGGAGGGGTCATATTTCTCATGGTTTACCCCCATAACGACAGTGATATCTTCACGCTTGGCGGGAGCAGTGATAATGACCTTTTTTGCTCCAGCAACGAGATGGCCCTTGGCCATCTGTGCATCGGTAAAAAGGCCAGTCGACTCAATGACGATCTCACAGCCTAACTCTTCCCATGGAAGCGCAGCTGGTCCCTCTCTGACGGCAAGGCATTTTATCCTGTGTTCGTCGACGACCAGCGTATCGTCATCGTGTAGATCCGGACGGGACTTTGCGCTACTTACTTCGGCTTGAAAGCGACCTTGAGTCGAATCGTATTTTACAAGGTAGGCGAGATTACCTGCCGGAACCAGATCGTTCAGCGCAACAACTGCGATATCCTTCCCCAGGAGGCCTTGCTCAACAATCGCTCGAAACACGAGACGACCAATGCGGCCAAAGCCATTTATTCCAACGTTTTTCATAGTGCGTATTGTATTATTTGATTCCGGACAGTAGGCACCGGTGCGATTTTCTTCGACCGGCGTTGCTATGCTTCGTCGGGTTTTGTCATTGTCTGACAGATGCGCAAGGGAAAATGGTCATTGAGTTTTCCGGCGATGACCTCGTCTGCGGCTGCGACGATCAGTTCGGCTTTCTCGTTTGGAAGCTTTCCCAGATCATAATTTACGAGTGCCGCGGCCTTCTTCAGAATGCCGATAGCCCGAATCAGTTCGGGCGGCCTTCTATCCTCACCAATGTTAAAATGAATTAGCGAGCGAGCGGTTTGCGCCCCCCAATAAACCTCGTCAGGAAATTCGATCGTTCCCATGCTATCAGATTCCGTACGCATAAGTCTTTCCTCGAATGCTCAATCGCAGGTTTTTGCGGTGGGTATTGGCAAATGGTTGCAGCACGCACCAAAAACGCTCGTGGATTCGGGGGGACGAGAACTCTGCTTTCTCTACCTTTCCTAGATCTTTTGGAGACTTAACGCAACCCTTCATCGTCTGATCCTTTGCCCGATTATTGAGATCCGGCACCCTGTATCGGAGAGGCGGTCAGAACATCCATGGGATCAGCCCGCCGAAACAGTTCCTCGCCGGAAGCGACGCCCTCACGGTGGTCACGCCGGTCCTCGAGACCCGGCTGCAGGAAATGCGTACCTATGAAGAGCTGTCCAAGCCAACGGACGGCACATTCTAAAGAATGGCTATGGAGGCACCCTCCTAGCTCTCCCCAGCATACTTTCTTTGGCGCACGGCATCTATGCCTTCCGTAACGGGCCGTTCCTCGATCAACTCGTGCTCCGCAGCCGTCTGAAACGACACCACGACCCAGTTCTCTCCAGGTACGACCCCCTGGTGCCAGACATTCGGCGGAATCGAGATCCACCGCTCGGCAATTGGCGCCGTCGGGTCCCTCGTCAGTAGGTGCGCCGGTGACGATGAAATCTCCGCCCTTGCTGCCTGGGCGCAACGCAGAAACTTGGTGTCCGCTGGCGTTTGCGGGCGCCTTCTCTATCTGGGCGCCTAATTTCGCTCAGGCCGACACCACCGGCATGTTCGGCTTGGCTCGCAACGGCCCAGCTGGCTGGATGTCGTCCAGAACCGACAACGTGTAGGCCCTTTCGCGACTTGGACCCGCGCCAACGACGTCGCGAATTACTATCGGCAGATTGGATGCTCCACCACCCAGGCCTTCCACTCGGGGGACGGCTATTATTTTGACGTCTGGAGCGACGACGACATCGGTTAACCGGTTGAAGCTGCGCTCAACGATCCTCGATGGTGAGATTGTGGCACTAGATGAGGAAGGGATTCCCCGCTTCCAATTGCTTCAGAAATGGCAGAAACGGCCGACCGCTCCGGTGGTGTATTTTCTATTCGATCTGCTTTGGCATGAGGGGCGGGACATTACCAGCAAGACCGTTGTCCAAGGACGTGAGCGATTGGAGGAGATCATTCTACCCGTGGACGGAATCCAGGTCGGCGGTTACATCGAGAACCGCGGGAAAGATCTTTTCGATCTCGCAAAGGAGAAGGGGCTGGAGGGCATCATTGCAAAGCGCAAACGGAGCACCTACCAGCCTGGTCGGCTCTCATCGGATTGGTTGAAAGTAAAGTCACGGCCGCAACAGGAATTTGTAGTGTGCGGTTTCACGGAAGGTAAAGGCAGTCGCAAACATCTGGGAGCGTTGTTGCTGGGTGCGTACCGAAACGGAAAGCTCCGCTATTTTGGCCACTCCGGCACCGGCTTCAGTGAAAAGGGACTGAAGCAAACGATTGAAAGACTAAAGCCGCTTTTCATCCGTAGACCGCCGGTAGAAAATCCGCCCAAGATCCCAGAGAAAATCCAGTGGGTGCAGCCAAAGCTGGTCTGCGAGGTAGCCTTCGCCGAGTGGACTGAAGACGAGCAGTTGCGACAGACAACCTTCCTTGGGTGGACGGATGACAAAAACGCGGAAACTCGTGACCCGCAACCCGCAACCTGTAACGTCTTACCACCACGACCATCCTGTCCCAATGAATCGCGCAATGTAACCGTCCCAGCGGGCTAAATGATTGCGCCGAGGCAGATCAACGGACACAAAGCCAGGGCGAACAAATCGATTATTTAAGGTGTCGTAGATCTGGATGCCGGTAAGGTTGAGATTGGAGTACGTATTTCTGCCACCATGCGCAAAGAAATCATTTGCCGTCTCAGAATTAATCAGCTTTGGCCACGGGTCCATCAGATCGGCGGATAAAATTGCGCCGGCCTCGACCGCCAGGTATCGGGTATTGGCTCCGTACTGGGCCTTGTGCTTGTTCCAATAGATTTGGACACGTTTTTCTGCGACTCGCCTGTCGTTGGGGGTCGGTGAAAAGGTATCCAGAGCGAAATCGCGTTGATCGATAGATTCGGCTTTTCCAGACGCAACCCAGATCAAAATACATGTCAAAGTTAATAAGCGTTTCATCACAAGCAAAGGAAGTGATGCTATAACTGGCGGAGATCAGACGGTCCTCGTTATACATCGGCCAGCGGGAATTAGAGCAGCCGTTCGACCTGTTCCATCTTATCCTCTTCGAGCACGCCGGGATCGTTATTTTCTGGTTTATTGATCCGTTTGGAGATCGGCCTTGCGGTCAATTCTTTGGCGGGATACGGCCGTAAGACCTCCTTCCCCGCCTCTCCAGAAAGCCATGCATCATGAGTTTCCAGGGGCAGAATAACAGGCATCCGATTATGTATTTCTGCGACTAACTCGTTTGGTTCGCCGGTTATGATTACGCAAGTCCGCAACCACTCTTTGGTATTGGGATTTTGCCAGCCATCCCAAAGCCCCGCGAAAACAAAAGGGGAAGCGTCTTTCATTTCGATCGAATAAGGAATTTTCCCCTCGGGAGTTTTCCTCCACTCGTAGAAGCCGTCGGCCGGAATTAGGCATCGCCGTTTCTGAAAAGGGCGACGAAATGCCGGTGCCTTATCCACGCCTTCTGCTCGGGCGTTGATGAAGCCTGTCTGGCCATCCTTGCTCCAATAAGGAACGAGGCCCCAGACCAGGGTTTCTAGTGCAGTGAGTCAGAGCCTCGTTGAGTGCGTGGTTTAATGCGATGATCGACATTCTTAAATCTCCAGCGGAAGGGAGTGGCGGTTTTGTTGTACTGCTTGATGTAGCGGATCAGCTTTCTGGACAGGTCGGTTGTAGAAGTGAAGATTCCGCGAGCGATGACATCGCGTTGGATTTTGGAAAACCAGATCTCGACCTGATTGA
>Ga0209647_1003505_pt1 | contig 12111 bp, 7 predicted proteins | sample GraSoi_2013_60cm_FD_185827 | JGI IMG/M metagenome (GOLD analysis project Ga0209647, IMG submission 185827) | Grasslands soil microbial communities from the Angelo Coastal Reserve, California, USA - Sample 9_17_2013_60cm (SPAdes) (version 2) | ecosystem: Environmental > Terrestrial > Soil >... | reverse complement strand
CCTTCCTCGAACAATTGCGCCGGCGGCGCATTCTTGCGCGCGTTGTGGTACGCCATGCCCGTCCCCGCCGGGATGAGCCGGCCGACGATGACGTTTTCCTTGAGTCCGCGCAGGTCGTCCTTCTTACCCATGATCGCCGCCTCGGTGAGCACGCGCGTCGTTTCCTGGAACGAAGCGGCCGAGATGAACGAGTCGGTCGACAGCGACGCCTTGGTGATGCCGAGCAGCATGTAGCTGTAGGTCGCCGGTTTCTTGCCTTCGGCCAGCACCTTCTCGTTTTCCTCGAGCACATCGGCGCGCTCCACCTGCTCGCCCGGGATGAAGCGGGTTTCGCCCGGGTCCTCGACCTGGATGCGCCGGAGCATCTGCCGCACGATGACCTCGATGTGCTTGTCGTTGATCCTGACACCCTGCAGGCGATACACGTCCTGCACTTCGTCCGTGATATAGCGCGCGAGCGCTTCGACGCCCTGCAGGCGCAGTATGTCGTGCGGGTCGGCGGGGCCGTCGACGATGAATTCGCCCTTGTTGACGACCTGCCCGTCGTGCGCCATGACGTGCTTGTCCTTCGGGATCAGGTACTCGTGCGAGACGCTCTCGGGATCGGTGATGACCAGGCGCTGCTTGCCCTTGGTGTCCTTTCCGAAGGACACCGTTCCCGTGATCTCGGCGAGCAGCCCTGCGTCCTTGGGCGAGCGCGCCTCGAAGAGCTCCGCCACGCGAGGCAAACCGCCGGTGATGTCGCGGGTCTTGGAGGTCTCCTGCGGAACGCGCGCGAGCACCTCGCCCACTTGCACCTGCTGGCCGTCCCGAACCGTGATGAGCGAGCCGACCTGGAACGTGATGGTGATCGGATGGTCGGTGCCGGCGATGCGAATCTCCTCGCCCGCTTCGTTCAGCAATTTCACCTGAGGGCGCAGGCCCTTGCCCGCGGCGGCGCGGCGCTTGGGATCGATCACGACGAGCGTCGAGAGGCCCGTCACCTCGTCGATCTGCTTGGCGACGGTGACGCCTTCCTCGATGTACTCGAAGCGCACGAGGCCGCCGTACTCGGTGATGATCGGGCGGGTGTGCGGGTCCCACGAGGCGAGCGTCTGCCCCGCCTTGACGGGCTTGCTGTCGGCAGCGAGGAGCGTCGCGCCGTAGGGCACCTTGTGGCGCTCGCGCTCGCGGCCGTTGTCGTCGGTGACGAGCACTTCGCCGGTCCGGGAGATCACCACCTTTTCGCCCTTCGGGTTGGTGACGTAGCGTATCTGCGGCGTGAAACGCACGGTGCCGTTCGACTTCGCTTCGACCTGATTCGCCGCGGCGGCGCGCGAGGCCGCTCCTCCGATGTGGAAGGTGCGCATGGTGAGCTGGGTTCCCGGCTCGCCGATCGATTGCGCCGCGATCACGCCGATCGCCTCGCCGACGTTGACGGAGGAACCGCGCGCAAGGTCGCGTCCATAGCAGGCGGCACACAAGCCCCAGCGCGTGTCGCAGGTGAGCGGCGTGCGCACTCGCACCTCGTCGATGCCGAGCGCCTCGATGTTCTCGACCTCGTCTTCGTTCAGGAGCGTAGAGGCGTTGTAGAGCACTTCCTGGGTTTCAGGGTGCAGCAGATCGGAGGCCGTGACCCGGCCTAGAATGCGTTCCCTGAGGGCCTCGACCACTTCGCCGCCTTCGACCAGCGCTTTCATCGCAACGCCGTTCGTGGTGCGGCAGTCCTCTTCCGTGACCACCAGATCCTGGGTCACGTCCACCAGGCGCCGCGTGAGATAGCCCGAGTTCGCCGTTTTCAAGGCGGTGTCGGCGAGGCCCTTGCGCGCGCCGTGCGTCGAGATGAAGTACTGCAGCACGTTCAGCCCTTCGCGGAAGTTGGCCGTGATCGGCGTCTCGATGATCGAGCCGTCGGGCTTGGCCATCAGGCCGCGCATGCCGGCAAGCTGCCGGATCTGCGCCGCGGAGCCGCGGGCGCCGGAGTCGGCCATCATGTAGATGGAGTTGAACGACTCCTGCTTGACCCTTTGGCCCTTGCGGTCGGTGACGTCCTCCGAGGAAAGCTGGTCCATCATCGCTTTTCCGACCTGGTCGCCGGCGCGGCCCCAGATATCCACCACCTTGTTGTAACGCTCGCCCACCGTCACCAGGCCCGAGGTGTACTGGGTCTCGATTTCCTTCACTTCGTTTTCGGCCGAAGAGATGAGGTCGTGCTTTTGCACCGGCACCAGCATGTCGTCGACGCAGATCGAAATGCCCGCGCGCGTCGCAATGGTGAAGCCCGCCTGCATGAGCTTGTCGGCGAAAATCACCGTTTCGCGCAGTCCGCAACGGCGGAACGACGCGTTGATGAGTTTGGAGATCTCCTTTTTCTTGAGCGCCTTGTTGATCAATTCAAAGGGTAGGCCCACGGGAAGAATTTCCGAAAGCAGCGAGCGGCCGACCGTGGTCCGGTGGCGCACGAGTTTTTCGATCTTTTCCCCTCCCGGGCCGAATTCGGCTTCGCGGATACGCACCGTGACCCCCGCATGCAGCTCGACCTTCCCGGAGTCGTACGCGCGCGCCACCTCGGTCACGTCGGCAAACACCATGGCCTCGCCCTTGGCATTGACGCGCTCGCGCGTGGCGTAATAGAGCCCCAGCACGATGTCTTGCGAGGGCACGATGATCGGGTCGCCGTTCGCCGGAGAAAGGATGTTGTTCGAGGCGAGCATCAGCGTTCTCGCCTCCATCTGCGCTTCCAGCGACAGCGGTATGTGCACCGCCATCTGGTCGCCGTCGAAGTCGGCGTTGAACGCCGCGCAGACGAGCGGGTGCAGTTGGATCGCCTTGCCTTCGATCAACACGGGCTCGAAGGCCTGGATGCCGAGGCGGTGCAGCGTCGGCGCCCGGTTCAGCATCACCGGGTGCTCGCGGATCACCTCTTCGAGGATGTCCCACACGACGGGCGTCTCGGCCTCGACCTCGCGCTTCGCCGCCTTGATGGTCGTGGCGATGCCCTGCATCTCGAGCTTGTTGAAGATGAACGGCTTGAACAGTTCGAGCGCCATCTTCTTGGGCAGGCCGCACTGGTGCAGCTTCAGCTGCGGGCCCACCACGATCACCGAGCGGCCCGAGTAGTCCACTCGCTTGCCGAGCAGGTTCTGGCGGAAGCGCCCGCCCTTGCCCTTGATCATGTCGGCGAGCGACTTCAGGGGGCGCTTGTTGGCGCCGGTCATCGCCTTGCCGCGGCGGCCGTTGTCCAGCAGCGAGTCCACCGCTTCCTGGAGCATTCTCTTTTCGTTCCTGACGATGATCTCGGGCGCTTTCAGCTCGAGCAGCCGCTTCAGCCGGTTGTTGCGGTTGATCACGCGGCGGTACAGGTCGTTCAGGTCGGAAGTCGCGAAACGGCCTCCGTCGAGCGGCACCAGCGGACGCAGCTCCGGGGGCAGCACCGGCAGCACCTCCATGACCATCCAATCCGGCTTGATGCCGGATTTCTGGAAGCCTTCGAGCACCTTGAGGCGCTTGGCGAGCTTCTTGATCTTGGTGTCGGAGCCGGTGGTCTCGAGATCCTTCCTCAAAGTATCGATTTGCTCGTTGAGGTTGATCGCGCGCAGCAGCTCGCGAATGCCCTCGGCTCCCATGCTGGCCGAGAAATCGTCGCCGTGCTCCTCGATCTTGGCGAGGTAATCCTCCTCGGAGAGGAGCTTGGCCCGCTTGATCTTATCGTCGTTGACCATGCCCGCGTCGGTGACGACGTAGGCCTCGAAATAGAGGACGCGCTCGATGTCCCGAAGCGTCATGTCGAGCACGAGGCCGAGGCGCGAGGGCAGGCTCTTCAGGAACCAGATGTGCGCCACGGGGCTGGCGAGCTCGATGTGCCCCATGCGCTCGCGGCGGACCTTGGCGAGCGTGACCTCTACGCCGCACTTCTCGCAGATCACGCCGCGGTGCTTCAGGCGCTTGTATTTGCCGCACAAGCACTCGTAGTCCTTGATCGGCCCGAAGATCTTGGCGCAGAAGAGGCCGTCCCGCTCCGGCTTGAAGGTGCGGTAGTTGATCGTCTCGGGTTTCTTCACTTCGCCGTAGGACCACGAGCGGATCTTTTCCGGCGAGGCGATCCCGATCTTGATCGCGTCGAACTCCTCTTCCTGCGTGACCTGCTTGAACAAATCGAGCAGTGCTTTCATGTATTACTCCTGTGCCAGACTTTCACCGACACTCGGCGCACATGCGCCGAGTGTCGAAAGGCAAATCTTTTTCAGAAACGCTCCAAGTCGATGTCGATGCCGAGCGACCGGATTTCCTTCACGAGCACGTTGAAGGACTCCGGCATTCCCGCGTCGATCTTGTGGTCGCCCTTGACGATGTTCTCGTAGACCTTGGTGCGGCCGTTGATGTCGTCGGACTTGACCGTGAGCATCTCTTGGAGCGTGTAGGAGGCGCCGTAGGCTTCGAGCGCCCACACCTCCATCTCGCCGAATCGCTGTCCGCCGAACTGCGCCTTGCCGCCGAGCGGCTGCTGGGTGACCAGGCTGTACGGACCGGTCGAGCGCGCATGCATCTTGTCGTCCACCAGGTGGTGGAGCTTGAGCATGTGCATGAAGCCCACGGTCACCTGCCTATCGAAGGGGTCGCCCGTGCGGCCGTCGTGCAAAGTCACCTGGCCTCCGCGCGGCAGCCCCGCCGCCTCGAGCATTTCCTTGATCTCGCTCTCAGAAGCGCCGTCGAAGACAGGGGTCGCAAAAGGCACCCCTTCCCTCAAGTTCCCCGCCAGCATGATCACGTCCTCGTCGGAGAATCCGCTCAGGTCCTCGGGCTTGCCGCCGTGGTTGTAGATGCGGTTCAAGAACTTGCGCATCTCCGCCGCCTTGGTGCCCGCTTTGAGCATCTCGCCTATTTTCACTCCCAGACCCTTGGCTGCCCATCCCAGATGAGTTTCGAGAATTTGCCCGACGTTCATGCGCGAAGGCACCCCCAGCGGATTGAGCACGATGTCGACCGGGGTGCCGTCGGCCATGCAAGGCATGTCTTCTACGGGCACGATCTTCGAGATCACGCCCTTGTTCCCGTGCCGACCGGCCATCTTGTCGCCCGGCTGGAGGCGCCTCTTCACCGCCACGTAGACCTTCACCATCTTCTGCACGCCGGGCGGAAGCTCGTCGCCCTGCGTCAGTTTCTTCTTTTTCGCCTCGAACGCCGCGTCGAACCTCACCCGGGTCTGCGCGAGACTCTCCTTCAGGCTCTCCAGCTGTTGCGCCGCGTCCTCGTTCGCCAGGCTGATTTCGAACCAGTCGTGGCGCTCGACGCCCTCCAGGTAGGATTTCGTGATCTTGGTCCCGCGGACGAGCTTCTTCGGGCCCTTGTTGGCGGTCTTGCCGATGAGCAGGCGCTCGATCCGCTCGAAGGCGTCGCCCTCGACGATGCGCATCTGGTCGGCGAGGTCCTTCTTGTAGCGCTTCAGCTCCTCGTCGATGATCTGCGCGGCGCGCTTGTCGCGCTCGATCCCCTCGCGGGTGAACACCTGCACGTCGATCACCGTTCCGGAGATTCCCGAGGGCACGCGCAGGCTCGTGTCCTTCACGTCGGAGGCTTTCTCTCTGAAGATCGCACGAAGCAGCTTTTCCTCGGGGGTAAGCTGGGTCTCGCCCTTGGGCGTCACCTTGCCCACCAGAACGTCGCCCGCCTCGACTTCCGCTCCGATGTATACGATACCGGACTCGTCAAGCCTCGAGAGTTGCGCCTCGGACAGGTTCGAAATGTCGCGCGTGATCTCCTCGGGCCCGAGCTTGGTGTCGCGCGCGACGACCGTCAGCTCCTCGATGTGGATCGAGGTATAGCGGTCATCCGCCACGACCCGCTCGGAGATCAGGATCGAATCCTCGAAATTGAAGCCGTTCCATGGCATGAAGGCGACCAGCATGTTCTGCCCCAGCGCGAGCTCGCCCATGTCGGTCGAGGCGCCGTCGGCCACCACGTCGCCCTTGGCGATGCGCTCGCCGGGTTTCACCAGTGGGGTCTGATTGATGTTGGTGTTCTGGTTCGACCGCGTGTATTTCACCAGGTTGTAGATATCGACGCCCACGTCCCCCGGGACCGTTTCGTCGTCGTTGACGCGCACCACGATCCTGCTCGCATCGACGTAATCGACCACACCGCCGCGCAGAGCCTGCACCGCCGTGCCCGAGTCCACCGCGACGGTGCGCTCGATCCCCGTGCCGACGAGCGGTTTTTCCGGACGAAGGCAGGGCACCGCCTGGCGCTGCATGTTCGAGCCCATCAGCGCGCGATTGGCGTCGTCATGCTCGAGGAAGGGGATGAGCGAGGCCGCCACCGAAACGATCTGCGAGGGGGCCACGTCCATGTACTGCACCTCCTCGGGCGATTTCAGCTCGAACTCGTTCTTGAAGCGGCAGGACACCAGCGTGTCGACGAGCTTGCCGTTCTTGTCGATTTGCGCATTCGCCTGCGCGATGACGAAGTTGCCTTCCTCGATCGCCGAGAGAAAATCGATCTCGTTGGTGACCTTTCCGTTTACCACCTTCCTGTAGGGCGTCTCCAGGAATCCGTACCGGTTGGTCCGGGCGTAGAGCGCGAGCGAGTTGATGAGGCCGATGTTCGGGCCTTCCGGCGTCTCGATGGGGCAGACCCGCCCATAGTGAGTCGGATGCACGTCGCGCACCTCGAAACCCGCGCGCTCCCGGGTGAGACCGCCCGGTCCCAGGGCCGAAACGCGCCGCTTGTGGGTGATTTCCGAAAGCGGATTGGTCTGGTCCATGAACTGCGACAGCTGGGAGGAGCCGAAAAACTCCTTGATCGCGGCGGAGATGGGCTTTGCGTTGATGAGATCGTGCGGCATGAGGTTCTCGGACTCCGCCTGAGAAAGGCGTTCCTTCACCGCGCGTTCCACCCGCACCAGGCCCGCGCGGAACTGGTTCTCCGCGAGCTCGCCCACGGAGCGCACGCGCCGGTTGCCGAGATGGTCGATGTCGTCGATCTCCCCGCGCCCGTTGCGCAGTTCCACCAGAATTCCCACCACGGCGAGGACATCGTCGTTCGATAGGGTTCCGAGGCCTTCGGCTCCCTGCGAGCCCACGCGAGCGTAAAAGCGGCGCAGCCAGCCGGGGGTCTTTTCCTCGATCTTCTCGGGGTAGGCGCGGCGGTTGAACTTCATGCGGCCGACCGCCGAAAGGTCGTAGCGTTCCTCCGAGTAGAACAGGCCGTTGAACAGGGTTTCGACCGCATCTTCCGTGGGCGGCTCGCCGGGGCGCATCATGCGATAGATGGCGACACGCGCCGCGGTCTGGTCGGCGGTTTCGTCGATCTTCAGCGTCTGCGAGATATAACCGCCCTGGTCCAGGTCGTTGGTGTAGACGGTCTTGATCGTCTCGACGCCCGCTTCGGCGAGCTTCGCAAGCAGGGGTTCGGTGATTTCGTCGTTGGCGTTGGCGAGTATCTCGCCGGATTCCTTGTTGATGACGTTGTGCGAGAGCGTGCGTCCCATCAGGAACTCGTCCGGTACCGCCATCCGCTTCATTCCCGCGGTTTCCATGTCGCGAATGTGCTTGCCGGTGATGCGCTTGTCCTTCTGCGCGATCGTTTTGCCCGCCTTGTCGACGAAGTCGAAGCGCGCCACTTCGCCGCGCAGGCGCTCGGGCACCAGCTCGAACTGATTGCCGCTCTTGGCGAGATGGAAGGTGTCGAAATCGTAGAACGCCGCGAGGATGGCCTCGGGAGTCATGCCGATCGCCTTCAAGAGGATCGTCACCGGCATCTTGCGCCGGCGGTCGACGCGAAAATACAGGTAATCCTTGGGGTCGTACTCGAAATCAAGCCACGAGCCGCGGTAAGGGATGATGCGCGCGGAAAAGAGCAGCTTCCCCGACGAGTGAGTCTTGCCGCGATCGTGCTCGAAGAACACGCCCGGCGAGCGGTGCAGCTGGCTGACGATCACGCGCTCCGTGCCGTTGATGATGAACGAGCCCGTGGTAGTCATGAGCGGAATCTCGCCCATGTACACTTCCTGCTCCTTGACCTCCTTCACCGTGGGCTTGGAGGCTTCCTTGTCCATGATGGTGAGGCGCACCTTGGCACGCAGCGGCGACGCGTAGGTCAGCCCGCGCTGCTGGCATTCCTTCACGTCGAAGGGCGGCTCGCCGAGCGAATAGCTGACGAATTCGAGCCGCGCGTTCCCCGAGTGGCTGGAGATGGGGAAGATCGAGGTGAAAGCCGCTTGCAGGCCCTCGTTCTTGCGTTTCTCCGGAAGCACCGCCGCCTGCAGGAAAGCCGCGTAGGAATCGAGCTGGGTCGCCAGAAGAAACGGCACGTTGAGCACGCTCGCGCGCTTGGCGAAGCTCTTGCGGATGCGTTTTTTCTCGGTGGATGAATAGGTTGCAGCGGTGGTCATGGACACTCCGTCTCGAAGCCAGAGGACAGGGGACAGGGGGCGGCCCGGAAAGTTCCGCCCCCTCTCATCTGCGCTCTGCGCAGTGAAAACTCCCGGACCACGGAGATCACGGAGCACGCAGAGAAAATCCGGAACGACTCTCTGTGCTCTCCGTGCGCTCTGTGGTCCAAGCTTGTTTGGGCCGTCGTTACTTGATCTCGGCCTTGGCGCCGGCGTCGATCAACTTCTTCAAAATCGCCTCCGAGTCCGCCTTGGACACGCCTTCTTTGACGGGCTTGGGCGCCCCATCCACCAAGTCCTTGGCTTCCTTCAGTCCGAGCCCGGTGAGCTCGCGAACCGCCTTGATCACGTTGACCTTGTTTTCGCCGGTCGCGTTGAGCATGACCGTGAACTCGGTCTTCTCCTCGACCGCGGCCGCGGCGCCACCGCCGCCCGCCGGAGCGGCCGCCGCAACCGTCGCCGCGGCGGCGGACACGCCGAACTTGTCTTCAAGGTCCTTGATCAGCTGCGACAGCTCCAATACCGACATGTTGGAAATCGCATCCAGAATCTCTGCTTTTGCTACAGACATTTCTTTTCTCCTGAATCAGTTTCGTTCCGGTAGGGTAGCCGCACTACTGCGCGCTCGCCGCCTGTCGCTTGTCGCGCACCGCCGCGAGGGTGCGCGCAAAGCGCGCCGGCACCTCGTTCAGCGTCCGCGCGAACTGCGCGATCGGCGCCTGCATCGTTGCCAGCAGCTTCGCGAGCAGCTCCTCGCGCGAGGGCATCAACGCGAGCGCGGTGACCTCCTTGGCGGAAATCACGGCGTTCAGCATTGCGCCGGCGCGGATGACGAGCTTCTCGTTCGCTTTGGCGAACTCGTTGAGCACCTTGGCGGTCGCCACCGGATCGGGCGAGATGCCGTAGACGAGCGGTCCCTTCATGTGCGGGGACAGCCCGGCAAACGGCGTGCCTTCGACGGCGCGGCGTGCCAGGGTGTTCTTGAGGACGCGCAGGTACACGCCCGCCTTGCGCGCTTTCGCGCGCAGTTCGGTCATGCGGCCCACTTCCAGACCACGGTACTCTGCGACGACGATCGTCTTTGCCTTCGCCACTTGCGCGGAGACTTCGGCGACCACCGCCTTCTTCTTGTCAAGATCGAGAGCCAAGGTCTACCTCCATTTTTTGTAAAAGCCGCCCGTCGCGAGGACCGGCGGCGCCCACGGCGACCTTGCATTCAGGAAAATCCTGCATGGGGTTCGCCATCTGCGTAGGACGGAAGGACGCTTCAACATCGACTTTTCCCTCCGATTGAACCTCTCGGTTCCTACGGTCTTTGATAACCCACCGCACGCCTTGCGAGCCGTGCGATGGCCCAAAGTTCTGTCATCCATATCAGTGCTGCGCCGTCGCGCCGCCGCCGAAGCTCCCCACATCCACGCGGATGCCCGGTCCCATGGTCGAGGACACCGACACCTTGCGCAGGTAGATCCCCTTCACGTTGGAGGGTTTCGACTTGTTTACCGCTTCGACGAGGGCCACCAGGTTGTCGCGAAGCTGCTCCGGGGTGAAAGAGGCGCGCCCGATGGAGCACTGGACGACGCCGGACTTGTCGGCACGGTACTGCACCTGGCCGGCGCGGGCATTTTTCACCGCCGCTGCAACGTCGGGCGTCACGGTCCCCACTTTCGGGTTGGGCATCAGCCCGCGGGGACCCAGGATCTGACCCAGCTGCCCGACCACGCGCATCGTATCGGGGCTGGCGATCACGACGTCGAAATCGAGCTTCCCGGCTTTCACGCTCTCGGCGAGGTCTTCCATGCCGACGATGTCGGCGCCTGCGTCCTTCGCCGCCTGGGCCTTGTCGCCTTGCGCAAACACGGCGATCCGTATCTTCTTGCCCGTTCCGGCCGGCAGCACGACCGATCCGCGCACGGTCTGGTCGGATTTCTTCGCGTCGATGCCCAGGTTGATCGCCACATCGACGGCTTCGTCGAACTTGGCAACCGCCGCCTGCTTGATGATCTTCAAGGCGTCGAGCACCGGGTAGTTCCTGTTGTGCTCACGCAGCTTCGTCCAAGCTTGTTTCCGTTTCGGGAGCTTGCTCATTTCACGCCCTCCACGATCACGCCCATCGAGCGAGCGCTGCCCGCGATCGTGCGCACCGCCGCATCCAGATCGGCGGCGGTCAGGTCGGGCATCTTGGCCTTGGCGATCTCCTCGGCCTGGGCACGCGTGATCTTCCCGACCTTGTCCGTGTGCGGGGTCTTGCTGCCCGACTCGATTCCCGCCGCTCGCTTGATGAGAACGGTCGCGGGCGGAGTCTTGACGATGAAGCTGAAGCTCTTGTCCTGGTAAGCGGTAATCACCACCGGCAGCATCAGGCCGGGTTCGGTTTTCTGCGTCTGCGCATTGAACGCCTTGCAGAATTCCATGATGTTCAGGCCTCGCTGGCCGAGCGCCGGCCCGATGGGCGGGCTCGGATTGGCCTTGCCCGCCGGCACTTGCAGCTTGATGAATCCGACGATTTTCTTTGCCATGCATTTCTCCTGGTGGGTGCGAACGGACGCACTACGCGTCCTCCCCGGTTGTTACGCCTTTTCGACCTGCCCGAATTCCAATTCCACCGGCGTCGCGCGCCCGAAAATCGTCACCGACACGCGCAGCTTCGACTTGTCGTAATTCACGTCCTCGACCGTGCCGTGGAAATCGGTGAACGGGCCTTCCCTGACCCGCACCGCCTCGCCGATCTCGAACAGCACCTTGGGCTTGGGTTTCTCCACGCCTTCCTGCATCTGTTGCAGGATGTTCTTCACTTCCTTCTCGCTGATGGGCGGCGGCTTCCTGCCGTGCGCCCCGCCGACGAAACCCGTGACCTTGGGCGTGTTCTTCACCAGATGCCAGGCGTCGTCGGTCATGTCCATTTCCACGAGCACGTAGCCGGGGAAGAACTTCCGCTCCGAGATGTTTTTCTGCCCGCCCTTCATCTCGACGACTTCCTCCGTCGGCACCAGGATCTTGCCGAATTTTTCCTGCATGCCCGCGCGCTGGATCCGATCCAGAAGCGTGCGCTGCACCGATTTCTCGAATCCGGAGTAGGCGTGCACCACGTACCAGCGCTTGCTTGCGTTAGCGGTCATAGCTACTTTTTCCATCCGAGAAGCACGTCGTACATCACCTTTTCGAGGCTCTTGTCGGTGAGCCAGAGGAACACCGCCATGGCCACCACGAATGCGAACACCGCGCCAGTGGTCTGCAGCGATTCCTTGCGCGTGGGCCACACCACCTTCTTCGCTTCGACCACCGCTTCCTGGGCGAACACGAAGAACCGCTTTCCCGGCTCGGTGGTCCACCCCACGAAGGAGCCCGCGGCGATGCCCGCAAGCACGCTCGCTACGCGCAGCAACATCGGGCTTTCCGAGAGGAAATAAAAGCCCGCGATGCCCGCGATGAGCAGCAGCACCGCTATCGCAACCTTGATTTTGTCCGCCATCCGCCTCTAATCGAGCGGGACCGCAGTCCCGCACCCCGTCCGTTCCTTGGCAGGCCAAGAGGGAATCGAACCCCCAACCTTCGGTTTTGGAGACCGACGCTCTGCCAGTTGAGCTATTGGCCTGTGTCCCGCCTTCACTCAATAACCTTCGCGACGACGCCCGCGCCGACGGTCTTGCCGCCCTCGCGGATGGCAAACCTCAGGCCCTGCTCCATCGCAATCGGCGCGATCAGGCTCACCACCATCTTCACGTTGTCCCCCGGCATCACCA
>Ga0209647_1003504_pt1 | contig 12112 bp, 6 predicted proteins | sample GraSoi_2013_60cm_FD_185827 | JGI IMG/M metagenome (GOLD analysis project Ga0209647, IMG submission 185827) | Grasslands soil microbial communities from the Angelo Coastal Reserve, California, USA - Sample 9_17_2013_60cm (SPAdes) (version 2) | ecosystem: Environmental > Terrestrial > Soil >... | reverse complement strand
CCACGGCGAATAGCTCCATAAGCCAGGCCCATCGCATCGAGGCCGCCAGCCGTATCATTGGCGGGTGTTTTGCTGTAGCCTTGCAGGCCATAGCGGATGGATGCCTGGCCTACATTGGCGACCTGAAGCCATGCGATGGCAGTATACGCACTTACAGCGCGTGGTCCGCGTGTGTAGAAATTGTTGAGCTGTTCAAGCACATATCCGATGCCACCGAAGGTATTGGCTATGACTGAACCAACTCGCCTGGGATTCTCTTCCGCAAGCGTTATATGTGCATCTTGTAATGCTTCCTGGATCGCGGCAAGAGCGAAATGCGTCATGCGATCGGTACGATTTGCGAGCTTGCGATCAACATAATCACTGATGGTGAAATCGCTGATCTCACCTGCCACCTTAATAAGCAGATTGTCGGAGGCGAAGCGTTGAATGCGTTTAATACCGGTGATACCCTGGCTAGTTGACTGCCAGAAGGCCTGTTTTCCAATACCATTTGCCGCCACGACACCCAGCCCTGAGATGACGACACGTCTTTCTGTTGTGTGGACCATAGTTATTTACCTCTAATATGTATGTGTCATATCTTCTCTACTGTTTGTTCTACATGCTTGTGGTCATTGACCGCTCCGCCTGCTGTCTTGCCAGGTGCTGATCAAGCCACTCTGGGCGGGTGAGGAGAAGCGCGCTATTCACACCCCCGAAGCCGCTGGAAAGAGTAAGGGCCACATTGACTGTAGCCGGGCGGGCGACATTAGGCACATAATCAAGATCGCACTGCGGATCTGCTTCGACCTGGTTAATGGTCGGATGAATAATTTGCTGATCCAGTACAAGGGCTGTAGCGATCGCTTCAATGGCACTTGCTGCTCCCTGGGTATGACCAATCATGGATTTGGTGGCGCTAATCGGAATATGATAGGCTTGTTCGCCAAAGACGGCTTTGTAAGCAACCGTTTCCGCTGCTTCGTTAAACGGTGTTGAACTTCCATGTGAATTAATATAATCTAGATCATACGCGCTAATCTCGGCCTCTGCCATGGTTTGCTGCAGTAGTTGTTGCAAAGGCGCACCATCAGGTGGTAGGGCAGTCATATGATGACCGCTGATATTCGACGTAAAAACAATGATTTCAGCATAGATGTGCGCGCCGCGTGCCAGGGCGGACTCGCGCTCTTCAAGTACCAATACGCCTGCGCCCTCGGCCATTACGAAGCCGTCGCGCTGGCGATCATATGGACGCGAGGCACGCTCCGGATCATCGTTGCGTGTACTCATAGCACCCAGCACACAGAAGACATCCATGCTGAGATTGGTTAGAGCGGAGTCTGAGCCGCCTGCCAGCATACGGTCAGCGCGCCCTTCCTGGATAGCCCAGAAGGCCTGCCCGATGGCATCAGCGCCGGCCGAGCAGCCTGTCGAAATGACTATGCATGGTCCATGGAGCTGATGGTGTATAGCGACAGCTGCTGCAGTGGCATGCGTCATATACAAAGTGGGTGGTACGAAGTCATTGGACAGGCTGCGCAGGGGATGAGCACCGCTTCCGGTAAGGGTAACCCAGAGCTTTTCTCCCTCCTCCATTGAGGCTATAGCCGTACCCATATACACACCTGTTGTATCGCGCTCTTCTTCGCTCAGGACATTGAAAAGCCCGGCATCTTTGAGTGCCATATTGGCCGCCGCCAATGCAAACTGGGTAGTGCGATCCGTAACGAATGTCTCGATTTCCATTATTCCCAGCGCCAGGGGGTCAAAGTCTGCTACCTCACCGGCTATTTGGGATTGGAGTTGGCTCGCGTCAAAACGAGTAATCTTCCTGATGCCAGAGCGACCAGAGACGCAGGCCTGCCAAAAGTTTTCTTTGCCAATGCCATTGGAGGCGACTACGCCCAGACCTGTAATGACGACACGTCGTAACATGTTTTCCTCCCATCGTGAATGCTTATCTGTTTATATCTTAATCTCTATATAGTATTCATCAAAATATAAAAACCTTCAATGAACTACCTGGCTTTTATTCTATGAAATGCTTCACTATACAGAATAAACGGGTTACAAAAGAATGTATTGAAATCAGGGATTAGGCAAGGCAATCTACAAGGCTGGCATACAAGGTTGAAGTTAGTGGGGAGTGGAGGGGCGTATGATGGCACGACACGCCCCTCCCTCTTCTCTATTTGCGTACGTCTTTCCGTTTGAGAAGGACGCCGGTTAGGATGGCAAGGACAAGGATAGTCGCACCCATCGCTCCCCACGCGAGCCACAGACGATGCATTGCGTCGGTCTGGCTATAGATTGAGAATAGTGTCCCATGATAGGTAGGATCATCTCCAAACACTACGTCTCCACCTAATTTATCCGCGTGTAAGCCGAGCGATGAACCTAAGCCTGCCATTACCCAGCGGGTGGGGAAAAACCAGGCTACGGTAGAAGTGAAGGCGTCCTTAAGCGGAATCTCAACGCCAGCAAAGATGAGTTGGGGAATGAGAATGACCGGTAACAGGCTGGTGGCGCTATCTTCGTTGGGAGCCACAGCTGAAACCGCCAGTCCGATCATCAAGCCCGCAAAGGACGCGAGGAGCAAGGTAATATAACATTCCAGCAAGACAGGTAGGAAGATGCCCTGGTGTAACGGTTCAAAGGCGTTGACCACCAGGATCAATACCCCACTCTGTAAGAGGGCCAGAAGGCCGAGCAAAAGGATTTTGGATAGCAGGTAGGGTACAATACCCAGGTTTACGGTACGCTCGCGCCGGTAGATGGCTCCTTCTTTGACGATCTCACGAATGGCGTTGATTACTCCAAAGAGCAAAGCAATGAAGGCGCTGAGGAAGAGTGCCCGCTGGGCGTTGATACTATCGCCTATGACAATGAAATCCTGCAGAGCCTTAGCTACACCGCCATTTTTCTGCGCATATGTCTTTCCAGCTGCATCGTTTTGCAAGAACGATTGGATAAGGTTACAACTTACTGTCCCGTTACCGTTTTTCTGCTTCGCGGTGGGGGTAATACCCAGGGAACCGGCGGGATTGGTCTGGCTGACCGCTGAAGATGTAAAGATCTGTGGAGTACATTGTACTACCTTATTTGCATCAAAGATGCCTGCGCCGACCTCGAAGCGTATCAAGAGCATCAGGAACAGCGCAATGAGGGGGGCCTGCAGGAGCATAATCAAAAGTGTGGCGCGGTCATTCTTCAGCAGCTCGATATTGCGCTGGGAGAGCAGGAAAAATTGTGTCAAGGGATTGCCGCGCTTGGGACGTTTTACCGGCTGTACAGCTACCTGGCCATTAACTCCACTACTCGTCCCGCTTCTCAAGGGATCCAAGACAAATTCCCGGTATTGTTCAGAGACCTTAAACCGCGCAGCAGCCTCTTCTGGCACCTTGGGATTAGCTTCAGTCGGCTCCAGGCTACTGTAGATTTCAGCAAAGTCGGTCTTGCCGAAATACTTTTTGGCGTCATCAGGAGGTCCAAAGAAGGCCAGCCGACCTCCCTGACAGAGGAAGCAGACATAGTCGCAAGTATTGATATTGTTGGTGGCATGCGTGACCAGGACGATGGTATGTCCCTTGTCGGCAAGCTGACGCAGGAGGAACATCATCTTGCGATCCAGGCCGGGATCAAGGCCTGAAGTTGGCTCATCCAGGAAGAAGAGACTGGGATTGGCGAGCAATTCCAGGGCAATTGAGACGCGTTTGCGCTGTCCGCCCGAAAGCTTCTTCACGAGTAATTTGCGCCGGGCCGTCATTTCAACATCTTCCAGGACTTCATTAATACGCTGCTTGATTTGAGCGGATGTAAAGTCGCTGGGCAAGCGCAATTTAGCTGCGTAGTAGAGGGCGCGATCGACGGTGAGGTCGCGGTGAACGATATCATCTTGCGGCACATAGCCGAGTTGAGAACTAAAGGCCGCCAGGTTCTTATAGTAGTCCTGCCCATTATACAGCACTTTGCCACCCTGTGCGGGGCGCAAGCCATTGAGGGCGTCCATCAGCGTTGACTTACCGGCACCGGAACCACCGACCAGGGCCACGAATTTACGCGGTGGTATGGAAAAAGACAGGTCATTGAGGAGCGTAACGTTATTATTGCCTGCCTTCTTCAGTTCGAGGGCATCGATGCGAATAAAGTTACTCTCGTCGTACTGCTTTAGTTCGTTGCTTTCATAGACCAGCTTGTACGGTCCAATACGAATTTCATCCCCCAACTTGAGGAGATGGCTGGTGGTTAGTTCTGAGTTGACGTAGACATGATTGGTGCTGTTCATGTCCATGATGCGATAGGAACCACCTTCTTTTACCATGCGAGCATGATGGGCCGAGACTTGTGGGTGGGGAAGGACAACGGTATTGCCCTGCACCCTACCGATGGTAATTTCAGGCGCTTCCAATTTAATTGGCTGCATGGGCAACAGGGCCTCTTGCTGCGTCCCCGTCCCATCATTGAAGACAAGCGTGATGAGCGTCCCATTTTCATCGCCGATACGGAAAATATCACCACGTACTAACTGCTTGCGAAATGGCTCATCGCCGCGAATTTTGCGGCCCTGATAAAGCAAGCCATTGAGCGTTCTTGGTTTATCAGGGTGGGGATGAATAAGTATATACTGGTTGCCCTGGCGGATAATCTGCAAGTGTTGACCGGAAACAATGCCGCCATCGCGAATGACGATGTCATTGATGGCATCACGCCCAATACTGACAACATCCTTGGTAAGTGGATATGCTTGCCTTGCACCAGAAATATTGCTACTCACCTCAAGTGCCGGTATGCCCATGGAGGTAGGCGAGGCAATTTGTGTTTCGTCAGGCCGCCCGACTAAGCCCGAGGTCTGTCCAGCAGAAAACTGTCGTTGTTGCGAAGCAGATTGATAGGCCTGGGGTGGCATGCCCTGGTATTGTGGCTGTACTGGGGGAGGAGGTTGGACCACACCGGACTGGTATTGCTGTGGCGGTGGTGTGCCAGCATAATGCGGTTGGGATACTACTGGTTGATGTGCTGATGAGATCTGTTGTGGTTGAACTGGAGGTGGTGGTGCCGTTTGTACTGCGGCCTGAACGAGAAAGAGAAACGACGTCTCTTCTCCCAGGCCAATGGTTGTATTATTAGAAATATTTGCCTGTTGAACCTGTTGATGATTTACGGTGAGTACATTTTGTGGGGCAAGTTTCTCAATATTCCATGAACCGTTGCTCCATTGGAGCCTGGCATGAGCCCTGGAAACCTTCTGGTCGCCTTTCACGACGATATCGTTGGTCGCATCTCGACCAATCGTTATTATTGATTTATGGAAGGGGAAGGTTTGCCCTGCGAGTGGGCCGCTGAGGAATTTAATTGAGACTGGTGGTGTATTCCCTTCGTTCACTGGCGTCTCCTGTTCCTTTGATGGGCATTGGCCATTCTAGAGTTAAATGCTAGCAACAACTCTACTGTCGCGAACTATTATATTATAGGGTTATAAAACTAGCAATACATCGGTTTTTTTGCGGATCGCTCCTGCGCTGAAAAAAGAATCATCCGGGCTAGCCCACATTATGCTGCTGACTCCATGTTATGTACTTCGGCATTTCATTACAAAGAGACAGCTACAAACCATCCACCTACCAGTACAAGTCATATCTTAAAAATTTCGAGCGTTTAAGACGCTGGTTTGCTATATTAACGCTGACGTGTCCCAAATTAGGCAAGTTTTGTGGGTTTATTCATACTAAAATCCTTTCCAGGATGCTATACTAGGGTTAATAGCACAATCTTTAGGCGTCCGAAAACAAAGAAAAAGTCTGGATTGTGATTAGTAGCTCAACATATTCTTCAAAGGAGCCACAATGAATAGCTTCACAAAGGTACTTATCATCGGCGGAGGACCTGCCGGATCTACCGCTGCAACTTTGCTCGCGCGGGCGGGCATCGAAGTCACTTTAATCGAAAAAGAGGTCTTCCCACGCTACCATATTGGTGAGTCACTGCTGCCATCGTGCCTGGAGATCCTGGATTTGCTAGGTTTACGTGAAAAGGTGGATGCCTACGGCTTTACACGTAAAGGCGGGGGATACTTCGAATGGGGAACCGAGGAGTGGGAACTGGATTTCTCGAAATTGCGCCATCCCTATAGTTACCAGGTCGTGCGCTCCGAATTTGACCATCTGCTGCTGGAACATGCCAAGAACCAGGGCGTGAAAGTGTACGAAGGCTATGAGATCCGCAAACTCGATTTTGAAGGGGATAGGCCAAAGAGCGCTAGCTGGTCGAAGGTAGGCGAGGATGGAAATAAAGGCGAAATTGCCTTCGATTACTTAATCGATGCCTCGGGACGCGCTGGTATTATGGCCACACGCTACTTACGCAGCCGGGAATACCACAGCGCCTTCCAGAATGTTGGCGTCTGGGGCTACTGGCAGGACACCAAGCGTCTACCTCCTCCGCAATCCGGCTCCATTGCTGTTGGCTCCATTCCCGAGGGCTGGATCTGGGCGATTCCTCTGCATGATGGCACGATGAGCGTCGGATTGGTGACCCATAAAACGTCGTTTAAGGCCAGGAGAGAGCAAGGCGCAACCGTCGAACAGATTTATATGGATGCTATTAACTCCTGTCCGCTGATTACCAACCTGATTTCGACAGGTAAACTAGTTACACCTATAACGGCTGAACAAGACTATTCATATATGTCGCATACCTTTGCGGGACCGGGCTACTTTATGGCCGGCGATGCGGCTTGCTTTATTGATCCCCTGCTTTCAACCGGCGTGCACCTGGCTACCTACAGTGCGATGGTTGCCGCGGCAAGCCTGATAAGCGTTCTGCGCGGCGAAATTCCAGAGGATGATGCGGCGGCTTTCCATGATCAGAGCTATCGCCACTCCTACCTGCGCCTGATGCTGATTGTCTCAGGCATGTACCAGCAGTACAATGGCAAGGATTCCTACTTCTGGCAGGCTCAGCAGCTTACCGGCCCTGATTATGCTCAGAACCCGGATATGCAATTGGCCTTCCTGCAAGTTGTGTCTGGCATGGAAGATATTAAAGATAGCGAAGAGACCGCCCAGGTAGTGGTTCCAGAGGAAGATGCATCTGCCTTGCTGAGGGAGCATTCTCAGACGCTGCTGGCGGCTGAGGAAGCCGAACGCCAGATGGCCTTTTATAAGCTGTATAGCTCGGTGGTGACGCGTTTCTCGATGTCGGCTGATACAGCCATCAACGGTTGGTATATCACAATGAAACCAAGCTTTGGTTTGGCGAGGGCCTAGAAAACGATTATCCCAACACAAAGCCTGGCAAAATAATCTTGCCAGGCTTTGTGTTGGGATAATCGTTTTCATTGAGTTTTACCGGTCTCGGACTCGGATAGGAGAAACCGGGCTATCACCTCGTTTACTTTCTCCGCCTGTGAGTACATAAAAAAGCGTTCACCGCCCGAGATAATATGGTAGCCTGCACAATGTGGTAATTGTTTGGAGAGCCAGTGGGTTTTGGCCTCAGGCGAGAGCGCGTCATCAATCCGGTTGATCAACAGGATGGGCATGGTCAGTGCTGACAGACGCTTGCGCATATCAAAATAGTGGATGACGGGCAGGACCGAGAATTTGTAGACGAAGGGCCAGCGCTGAATTTTGCGGAATTGTTCATCGATCAGATTGCGTGGTAAGCGAGGCAAGGGATTGGTGTTCGGCAACCTGGAAGCCATGATATAGTTAACCACCGTGCGGCGCAGGAACCAGGCCGGTAGGATATGCTGGACGGGTAAGCGCACAAAAAGTTCATGCAGCATCCAGATAAAAGGATGGGGCGCAATTTCGTAATCAGCGCCCTGGGCAATGATAGTCAACGAGCGACAGCGCTCAGGGTAGCGGACAGCGAATTCAAAGAGCACCATGGCCGCGTCGCCGTGGGCCACCAGGTCCACCACTCCCAGCTCTAAACTATCCAACACGCTGCGCAGCTCTTCGGCACGTTCTACGAGCCCCACCGGGTGCGAACGCGTCTCGTGGCGCCGGTACATAATCACGCGTCGCGTCTGACTGAAGGCGCGGACCTGGCGTGTATAGACAAATTCAAGATGCTCAAGGATAGGAACAAATACGAGTGGCTCACCTTTGCCGATATCTATGATTGGCATGTCCAGGTTGCCAATTTCCCTGTGCTGCCAGAGCGATTCGATGTATTGCACGCCATCATGGAACGTCGTATCATCAATGTAGGGGCCTGCGTTTGTGCTCATGTACAACCTCCCGCGCTAAGAATAAAAACTCTGCTACGTCGCTTATCTCATTATATAATGTGGAATATCTTGACCGAAAGAAAGTAGCACCATGTGATGCAAGGAAAAAAAACATGACAACAGATGAAAGCGAGATCATTACCTATCGTATCCTCGTCAATAGCTGGATTACTGCCTTCAACACACATGATGTGGCCGCTATCGTCTCTCTCTACACGGATGACGCGGAACTCTTTGACTCGGGTATGAAGTATCCCCGCCGGGGCAAAGAGGCTATTGAACGCTGGTTTACTCAGCGTTTTCAAACCATGCCTACCATCAGCTATACGCCCGCCTACCAGATTATTGGCGAAGCGCAAGCGGCGGTTACCTGGACGGCTCGCGGTAGAAGTCCGCGTATCCTGGGGCAGGCCTGGCTTGTGCGCCCCTTCCAGGCTGACGGAGTGAGTATTTTTACCCTGGCCGATGGCCTGATTCAAAAGCAGCGCGGCTATTATGATCACCTGGCCACGCTGGAGCAGCTTCTGCCTTTTCTGAAGTGGATTCTGCGATTGTAAGCTTAGCGGCTTTCATAAAAGAGAGGTGCCAAAACAACATGTCTCAAATTGAGACATGTTGTTTTGGCACCTCTCTTTTATAGGCATACTATCTACTCTACGCCGGGTTTGACTGGTTGCAGTGGTGGTACCAGCAAGAAGCTGAGTACCAGGCCAACGATACCGGCCATAAAACTTGAGCCGAGCCACAGGTGGATCTTCCAGGTGGTGCCGTCCATGGCCATAAGCAAACTAAAGTAGCCAGGGTAGTAAAAGGTAGATTTAGCCTCTCCTGCTCAGCGTTTGGGGCCACTGCCCATGACGAGGCTCATAACGCTTTCATGACACTTCCTCCTTATACTCGTACCAGAGAGGTTGAGGCGCCTCAGCTGGGTCGTGGCCCCACACCCTGTCGGCTGAGCCTTTAAGTGAGGACATGCCCTCAAAGAGAGCGAAATAGATGTTACCTTTTTTTCTGTTGAGATACTCGTCAAGAATATGAAGAGATATACAATCGATGATGCGGCTAAAACCCTTGGCATAGATACTGAAACGTTGGGGCGCTGGCTTTCGAGTGCTCATCTTGCGGCATTTCCAGAGCCTGGCAGTCATGAATATGTGCTGGATCAGCAGCAGTTGGATCAGCTGGCGCGTCAACATGGCTTGCAGGTGAGCAGGGTGGCAGCGTGGGATGGTGGGCAGGAAACATTATCCCGGTTGCAACAAGAGGATGGAGTGAGTGGCGTGCCTACCATGCATTTACAGCAGGGGAAGGCGGCAAATCCTATTCCTGCTTCTCCCCCACTGCCACACAATGGTACACCTGCGCCAAATGGAGTAGGGCAGGTACCATTTATCTCTCAGGTACCTCAGCAGACGGTGACCGAGCAGTTTCCTCCGACCGGTGGAGGAGCGCGTAACGGGCAGGCAGCGGAAGCGCTGGATGGTGTACCGGAAGTTCGCCCCATCAAGCTGGATGCTCCTGTTATTACCATCGGACGTTTCCCAAATAATATGGTGGTGTTGAATAATCCACAGGTTTCTGGATATCACGCGTGTCTGGAGCAGCTGCCGCTGGGTGCCCATCGTATCATCGATTTGCGTAGCACCAATCATGTCTATGTTAACTCTCAACGCGTGCGGAGCCAGGTACTTAAGCCGGGAGATGAGATCAGTATCGGCGCGTACCAGTTCACCTATACGGGCGATCAACTTGTGCAGGCGGGTGAGGGTCACAGTATTCGTATCGATGCGTTGCATCTGAAGCAGTATGGTGAGTGGCGCGCAAAGTTGCTGAACGATGTTTCTCTCGATATTCCACCGCATTCGTTAGTTGCGCTGGTGGGTAGTTCAGGTGTAGGCAAGACGACACTGCTCGATGCGCTGAATGGTATTCGACCGGCAGATAAGGGGAAGGTGCTATATAATGGGCGGGACTATTATCACAACCTGGCTTCTTTTAATACACAGATTGGCTATGTACCGCAGAGCGATATTATCCATAAAGATTTAATGGTTCAACATGCATTGTACTACACGGCGAGGATGCGCCTGCCCAACGATTTCACGCGTAAGCAGATCAAAGAGCGCATCAAAGAGGTGCTGGACGAGGTAGAAATGACCCACCGGCGCAGGATGCTGGTGGGCCGACTTTCGGGCGGTGAGCGCAAGCGTGTTTCCCTGGCGCTGGAACTGCTGGCAAACCCCAGCGTTTTCTTCCTGGATGAGCCGACATCGGGGCTTGATCCCGGTCTCGATCTGAAGATGATGCAGTTGTTGCGCAAACTGGCGGATAAGGGACACACCATTATCCTGGTAACGCACGCTACGACGAATATCAGTGTGTGTGATTATGTCTGCTTCCTGGCACGGGGCGGTCGCCTGGCGTTTTACGGTTCGCCGGGTGAAGTGCTGTCATATTTCGGGAAGCAGAGTTTTGCTGAGATCTATAACGCTCTAGAGCCGACGGCGGAAGATAAAAATATTCCAAAGGAGGTTGAAGAAAAATTCAAGCACTCTCCCTATTATACTCGCTACATCGCTGAGCCGCTCAACCGGGAGATGGCGGAACATGAAAACCGGGATGAACTGAACTTACCTGTGGAGCAGGCCAGGCAGGGCAACCCCTGGCGGCAATTTTGCATACTGACGATGCGTTACCTGGAGTTACTGAAGAATGATGTCGCCAACCTGGCGATCCTGCTCTTGCAGGCTCCGATTATCGGGCTGATCCTCTTTTACCTGGCAGGCCCCACCACATTTTCATCGACGAACGTAACGACGTGTCCTTTGCGGGCCAATCCGCTCAACCATACGGGCCCCATTGTATCTTTAAGCTGTCAACGTGTCGTGGACCTGCTCAACTCACCGCAAGCGGCCAGTTTAGTGGCTCAGCAGGGCATGACGAAGCAGCAAATTTTGCAGTCGGCAATCGCGCCTAATTCGGGAGCCGATGCGCAGACGATGTTGTTCATCATGGCTTTCGCGGCGGTGCTGTTCGGCGTACTCAACGGAGTACGGGCAATCGTCAGGGAGGTTCCCATCTATCGCCGTGAACGCATGGTGAACCTGGGAATCGTACCCTACATGTTCTCGAAGATTGTGGTGCTGGGCATCTTATCGCTGATACAGAGCGCCATCCTGGTTTACTTGGTAAATCTGAAGGCGCCATACCACCAGGGTATCTTCTTACCACCTTTCGCGGAAATCTATATCACCATGGCCCTCACCTCGCTGGCGGGACTCATGATTGGTCTTTTGCTGTCAGCGATATCCCCAAACACCGACCGGGCCATGAGCCTTGTGCCGCTGATCCTTATTCCACAGGTCATCTTCTCAGGCGTCGTTTTCAATCTGGACACACCGATTTTGCAGGCGGTAGGGGCATTGTTTACGGCCCGCTGGGCGATTGCCGGAATGGGTTCAACGATTGGTTTGCACGGTGATAAGCTGGGGGACGATAACTTCTCCTTCCAGGGTACACACTTTGTCACCCTCAATCCTGCCGATGCCCTGCCCGGCGCTCTTGAACACATCGCGCTGGTGTGGGGAGCGCTGATCATCATGATTGTTGTGTTTGCCCTGGCTATCGCTTTTGCCCTGAAAAAGAAGGATGTGAGGAAATAGAACACGTTGTTTTACTCGTTATGAGTATACACAGTTTTCCTCCTGGCTTGCCTGGAAAACGCATGAGAGCCTCAAGGTGAGCATCTCAAGGCTGTAAAGATCATCCTCTCAGTATTCCCAAGAGATCTACTAATGCATATCGATAATAAGCTAACTACCCCAGTTGTCTTATATTATCCAACTTTTTGTTGTAAACTAATACATAACAGAGGAGTTTTTAATTACTGTT
>Ga0209647_1003502_pt1 | contig 12117 bp, 14 predicted proteins | sample GraSoi_2013_60cm_FD_185827 | JGI IMG/M metagenome (GOLD analysis project Ga0209647, IMG submission 185827) | Grasslands soil microbial communities from the Angelo Coastal Reserve, California, USA - Sample 9_17_2013_60cm (SPAdes) (version 2) | ecosystem: Environmental > Terrestrial > Soil >... | reverse complement strand
ATGTGTGATAACGTCCTTTATCACACGCTTGACGACCGGGCAGGGGACCGGTAAAACAGCGGCTGATGACCACTGAAATCATCCTCGCACCTTCGCCAGATCTCCGCCCGGCGCCGCTTTTTACGCCGACCCCGAAAGCCGCGCAGCGCGTTCTGGAATTCTTCACAGCGCAGATCAATAACGACCACACGCGCCGAGCATACGTCAACGCCACGCGCCGCTTCGCAGCCTGGTGCGCGCAGAAAAACATTGACGAGCTTTCGCGCGTCCAGCCTTTTCATGTTGCCGCTTTCATCAAGGACCTGCAGGACGATCTCTCGCCACCTTCCGTCAAGCAGCACCTGGCCGCGCTTCGCATGTTGTTCGATTGGCTTGTCACCGGGCACATCATCGACGTCAATCCGGCCCACGCGGTACGCGGTCCAAAATACGTCGTGAAAAAGGGAAAGACGCCGGTCCTGACCGCCGATGAGGCCCGCATGCTGCTCGATAGCATTCCGATAGTTAAGACGACCGACGAGCAGGGCACCACAATTAACCAGCCCGATCTCCTCGGATTGCGCGATCGAGCGCTAATCGGCGTTATGGCCTACAGTTTCGCGCGTGTCGGCGCCGTCACCAAAATGAAAGTCCGTGACTTTTTCGTGCAAGGCCGCCGCAGATGGGTTCGTCTGCACGAGAAGAGCGGTAAGGAGCATGACGTTCCTTCTCACCATAACCTCGATCACTTTCTCGACGAATATATCGACGCGGCCGGCATCGCGAGGGACGTCGACGGCTACCTGTTCCGCACAGCGGCCGGAAAGACAGGCCTCCTGTCGGACAAACCACTTTACCAGCAAGACGCCTATCGCATGATCCAACGCCGCGCGAAAGCCGCCGGCATAGAGACGCGCATCGGCCATCACACTTTCCGCGCCACGGGCATCACCGCGTATCTAAAGAACAGTGGCAAGCTGGAAGTGGCGCAGCACATCGCCAGCCATGAATCACCGCGGACAACAAAGCTCTACGACCGCCGGCAGGATGAGATTTCCCTCGATGAAATTGAGCGGATAGTTTTGTGATCCTATGGCATTTCCCAGCAGGTTGACCACTTCCTCGCAGACCTGCTAGAACAACATTCCCCTAACTGGTCATAAACTGCTACCAAGCGTTTCTACCCGTTGCGGAAGGAGCAAATGCATGTGGCCAGATAATGAGACAGACCGCGATTTCCTGAATTTCACCGGGGTTTCAGAGACCGTCGCCGAGATCATCGTTCAGGCGAACGGTAAACCAATTTCCATCGGCGTATCAGGCGCATGGGGCGTCGGCAAGTCGTCCATGATTAAGCTTATCCGCAAATCATTGGAACAACGTCCCGCTCAAGAAGACCGCGAATACATCTTCGTCGAGTTCAATGCCTGGCTTTATCAAGGCTATGACGATGCGCGCGCGGCGCTAATGGATGTCATTGCCACCACCCTGACCGACGAAGCTGAAAAGCGACAAAAAGGCGTCCAGAAAGCAATGGATTTCGCTGCACGCATTAACTGGTTCAGAGTAGCTAAATTAACCAGCGGCGCCGTTGCTCTAGCTATGGGATTACCGCCCGCCGGATTAGTCGGCGAATTATGGGGCATCGGCAAAGACATCATCGGCGGCCATGTTAGCGACACCACCATTGAAGACGCCGGAAAAGCTGCCAAAGAAGTCAAAGAAGGCGCGTCAGGAATAATTCGTCCGAAAAAGAAAACCTCCCCACCAAAAGAGATCCAGGCATTACGCGAAAACTTCGAAGAGACCCTCGAGGAAATGGGCGTTACACTCGTCGTTCTAATCGACGATCTGGATCGCTGTCTGCCTGCCACTACCATCTCAACACTCGAGGCAATCAGACTCTTTCTTTTCCTCAAGAACACTGCGTTTGTCATCGCGGCCGACGACGCCGTGATCCGCCATGCCGTATCCAAGCACTTTGAAGGAGCGACTGATAACCTTGTTACAAACTATTTCGACAAACTCATCCAGATTCCCATCCGCGTCCCTCCACTCGGAACCCAGGAAGTTCGCGCGTACATGATGTTGCTCTTTGTCGAAAACAGTGCGCTTCCAGACGAAATAAAGGAAAAACTTCGCAAGGGAATATGCGATCAGCTCGCGCAAACCTGGCAGGGCAAGCGCGTCGACCGCGCCTTTCTGAAAACCCTCTACGAATTCGACGGTGAGCTCATTGGTCAGTTCGACACGGCTGATCGCCTTGCGCCACTCATGACAACAGCCACTGATATTCACGGCAATCCGCGCCTGATAAAGCGTTTCATGAATGCCGTCTCCATCAGAATGGCCATTTCCCGCGCTCATGGTGTCGGTGTCGATGAAACTGTTCTCGCGAAAATGCTCTTATTCGAGCGCCTCGGAGACGCCAAAGCTTATGCTGCGCTCGCCAAAGCCGTGACGGAGAATCATGAAGGAAAGCCCGCGTTCCTTTCCGAGTGGGAAGAGAAGGCCAATGCTGGAGAAGAACTGAAACTCCCTGCGCCATGGGACGATCCCTTTGTCCTAGAATGGTTAACTCTGCCGCCGAAACTCGCCGACAGCGATCTGCGCGGTGTGCTCTACGTCAGCCGTGAGCATGCGCCACTGATTACACCGGCAGATCGCCTTTCTTCGGAAGGCGCAGACCTGCTCACAGCCTTGCTGGAGCATCCGGACATGGCTGCAAGTGTTAAAGATCGTCTACAGAAACTAACCCGCATCGAAATCAACGTCATAATGGATCGTCTTCTCGGCAAAGCCCGCCAGGAACAGGAGTGGGGTGTCCCGGATATTCTTGAAGCTTGCTTAGTTGTCGCACAGACAGATCCATCGCAAGGCCAGCGTCTCGCGGCATTTTTAGCCGACCGGCCTGCAGCCCAAGTCAAACCAGACATTATTCCAAAAATTAGCGATCAACCTTGGGCTAAGCCTGTCATGGATCGTTGGGCAAGCACTACAGGCATATCGAGTCCCGTTAAAACAGCAATTAAGAGGCAAAAGACGGATAGGAACATCAGCATCTAGCAAAGGACCAACCGGCGGCGTTCCTATGGTCCCCCCATGGGTGCCCGATCCTTCGCCTCTGCCGCCGCCAGACGGTGCAAAACCGCCACAGCCTAATCCAGACGGGCAGGGCGTCGAAACGCCTGTTCAAGCATCACCAGGGACACAGCTTACGCCGCCCGTTCCAATAGCGCCTGCGGCCCGCTTCGGTGGCGCACGGCGAAACCTTGGAAGCTTTGCACGCGGTGGAAGTTCCGACGATATGCGCCGCGGTCTCGGCCATTATGTTCGCAGCGGATACGGCGGCGCCAGAACCGCCACGCGCCGTTTCGGCGGCACAGCCTCTACTGCCGGTGCGTTATATGGCGCCCTATCCGCACTAGCACAGGGCCAGCGCGCTGGGCCCGGCAATCAGCTCGATCCCGCCATACTCCGTGGCCGATCTGCACGCGAAGTTATCGACGCCGTCGTCGAAACGCTCCGCCCCATAGACGGAACCCAAGACGCAGAGGCCAGCCGCGCAGCGATGAAAGATTCCCTTTCCGAACTCCTCACGGCATTTCCTGACGCCGATTTTCTCAATCTTAGCGAAGAGCAGTGCACGCTCGCTGTCGAACGCTATCTTGCACATGATATTTACCGTCGCTTTTTCCTCGACTTGGGCAAAACCATTCAGGACAAAGCCCCGTCCGCTGTAGCAGCCATGGCCCGGCTCAAAGAGGTCAAAAACTATATCAAACAGACCGTTGCCGCGGCTTTCCGCAAGCTAGCCGCCGCAGGCAATCCATTGACCAGGAGCAAGGTCAATAATGTCGTCACTACAGCTCTGCACGAAACATTCCAGGTCTTTGAGGGTTATGCCTCATGAAGCTAATCTGCGCGACCAGTGATTATGCGTTTCCTGGAAACGACGATGCCTTGGAGGTCGTTCTGTATGGTCGTGCCGACAGGCAGACACGCGGCAGCGCCGGCGCTGCAATTAAAGAAGAAATAGTCAGGGACAAACTTCATGCCGCTACACGCGCATGGGATTTTCTCTCCCTGGCACTGTCAGCGACAGCTGCAGACCTGGCGGGCCATTGCAACACTAGCTCCGATGGCTGGACGCGGGAATTTGACCTCGACGTTTCCGTTTCGGACCCCGATTTCTGGAACACACAACACGACCCCCTCCAAAGACTACTCTCATTTTTAACTACAGACCGATGGCAAGTCCGCTTTGTCCCCGGCGGCCTTGCCTCCGTTCCTGATCTTGCGCCTCTGCGGCCCACGCAGGATTGTGTCGCGCTACTATCCGGCGGGCTTGATAGTTTTATTGGCTGTGTCGATCTCGTGACGAACGGAAAACTTCCCTTTGTCGTCAGCCAAATAGTGCGCGGTGACGCCGATAACCAGCGTTCATTTGCGCGCGCTATGGGCAATCTCAAACATCTCCAGATCAACCATAATGCGGATGTTCCTGATCCAGAAAATCCCCCTTCCCAACGTGCACGATCACTTATCTTTTTGGCCTATGCCGTCCTTACGGCTACCACTCTGCAGCGCTACCATGCCGGCGACAACGTCACCGTTTATCTATGTGAAAATGGCTTTATCTCGATAAATCCGCCTCTCACTGCGGCGCGCATTGGAAGCCTCAGCACCAGAACAACCCATCCTGTCTTCCTCCGCCTGGTCCAGCAGGTGCTCGACGCTGCAAGCCTGCGCGTTACCATCGAAAATCCCTATCAACTGAAAACCAAAGGCGAGATGTTACGCGAATGCGCTGATCGGCAGCTTTTGCTCGCTCATGCTTGCGACACCACCAGCTGCGGCCGCTTCAAGCATTTCGGTTATAAGCATTGCGGTCGATGTGTACCATGCCTCGTCCGCCGCGGCGCCTTCCTAGCCGCCGCCATTCCCGATACCACCGAATACGTATATAAAAATCTTGGGATTGATGATGACGAACATGCCGCATTCGATGATGTTCGCGCCGCTGCAATGGCAGTCGCTCAAGTTGATGCCGACGGCCTAGAATCATGGATCGGAACGTCATTGAGTACTGCGCTTCTCCCCGACATATCTTTGCTCGAGACAGCGGTGCATCGCGGTCTGAGAGAAGTTGGAGCATTGCTAAACTCTTACGGTGTTAAGTGATCGACTTTCATTGCCACCTCGATCTCTATCCGGACCCCGCGGCGATAAGGGACGAATGCGTCAAACGCGGCCTTTACATTCTGTCAGTGACAACCACGCCGTCAGCCTGGAAAGGGACATCCGCTCTTGCTAATCACACGGAGCGCATCCGCACCGCGCTTGGCCTTCATCCGCAGCTCGCTCACGAGCGCCAGAACGAATTACCTCTTTTCGACAGCCTTCTTTCTGAAACCCGCTATGTCGGCGAAATCGGTCTCGACGGTGATCCTCACTTTCGCCGGCATTGGGATAGCCAGATTACAGTTTTTGAGCACGTTCTTCTCAAATGCCGAGAAGCCGGCGGTCGCATCATGTCAATCCATAGCCGCCGTGCAAGCGGTCCTGTGCTTGACTACATTGAAAAATTTCCAGACGCGGGAATACCAATCCTTCATTGGTTCTCCGGAAGTTTTCGTGACCTCGATCGCGCAATAAGCCTCGGATGCTGGTTTAGTGTCGGGCCAGCTATGCTTGCCAGCGAGAATGGCAGGGCTCTTACCGCCCGAATGCCCCGCGACAAAGTCTTGACGGAATCCGATGGACCTTTCGCGCAACTTAACGGAATTCCCGTCAACCCTTGGGACACTGAGCATGCAATCGATGCTCTCGCCTCCATTTGGTCTATTACGCGTGAAGAGGTAGGCGACAATATTCTAAGCAATTTGCGCCGCCTGGTCACAAACGGCTAGGCATTGCCAGCAAGCCGCAGCGCGTCACCCAAAAAGGCCTAAACCCAACATTGGAACCACCATGGGAAAAGTAGCCTTTAAGCCGCTGTTCTGTATAGGGGTTTTTCCCCCATCGCACCGAAAAGGAATAGTTCAGATTATGTTTATGCGGCTGCGGACTAAACTGCTTTTTCGGGATTGTCGTAGAGGCTATGCAGCATCAGGGCTTCCTGCAAAACCAGATCGACATTTGCGCGCCTCGTCGCGGGCGTATGAAGGACGCCCGGCGTTTTATCCAGGACGTCAAGCGCGTGACTGATAAACAGGCGCATGATGGTTTTACGGTCAATGCCGTCTGCCGCAATCGCTTCTGCGGCATCGGCGAGAAAGCAATCAAAGCCGTTTACCAGATGGATTTTACCGTCATTCGCACTGCCCATGGATCTGCCCTTTGTTGTTTCAAAAACAACGGGGCACGGCCTCGGATGCCGAGAGGTTAGTACCGCCAGTAAGTCGGCGAACGGCGTATTCCCCTTGCGGGTGTTATATTCCGCCGCCCTCTCGACCCAAGGGGTGCGAGAGGAGCAATGCGTAAATACGCGCTCCAAAACGTATACTTACGGAGGGTACTAATCCCCGTTACATTTCTGAGATTATCAGCAGGATCAGAAAGGGCCAAATGCTATATTGTTGTTCACTTTATCGGGGTTAAAACCCGATAGTTTGTCAGGCATGCGCAGCTGTGGTCTGCCGGCGTGGTCGGCCTGGCGGCTTCGGTTCAAAGGTGATTCTGAGGCGTGAGCCGGTGGCGTGCGCGAAACGCGCAAGCGCGGTCGCAGAGGGCTGAACCTGTCCGCTTTCGATACGGGCGATGTAGGATTGCGACGTGCGCATGCGCCTGGCGAGCTGGGCTTGTGACAGCCCGGCCCGGTTCCTGGCTTCGATCAGCGTGCGCGCAAGCTGAAATTCCTCGTCAAGCCGGTCATATTCGGCCTTGTAGCCCGGATCTTTCAACCAGCTCCGGTGCAGGTCTTTTACTTTGCTCATTTCTTTAGCTCCTTTGCTCGTTCTAGCGCTATGTCGATTTCGCTGTTCGGTGTTTGCTGCGTCTTTTTCACAAAAACCCGGACAATAATGACACGCTGCGGGTGGACCGTTACGTAGAGGGCGCGGGCGATGCCAGCTTTGGCTTTGAGGCGGATTTCCCAAATCGCGCCGCGAATGTGGTCCACATGAGGCTTTCCTACCTGCGGCAGTCCTACGGCCTCGATCAGTTCCGAGATGCGCACAAATCGGGCGCGCATATCAGCCGGTAGAGCCGCCAGCTCCTCATTTACGGTTTCGTTAAGCGTCTCGACAGTCCATGCCATTCTCGTTTACAATACCATATCTGGTATTGAATTACAAGCAGCCCAGGGTTAACCATAGTTGGGCGTCAGGACAGGAAATGCTCGATATTTCGTACTATATACCCCACATGAACACGTTAAATTCCATCATGCTTCATGCTAATGAACAATGGCGTGGTAATCGGCCTCATGTAACCAAGGCTCACCGCCGGTTTCCAGTCTACTTTGCCCCCAGTGGTTCTAATGTTGGGTTTGGGCCTTGTCATCACGATCACCAAGACTGAACCTGAACGGCCTCCGGATCAATTCGAGGTCGAAGTTTGAACTGATCGACAGGGATCAACAAATGGCAAAGCTGTTCCGGGGCGGTCTTGAAAAAAGAGCTGGCCAAACAGCTTCCCGATAGCGTGGCAACGCATTAAAATAATGCTCGTGCCAGATAAGCGCAGGCCCATTAAGGCTATAGAAGAACAAATAGACACATGGAATTTCCGCGCCCACGAAGCTTTAGATTCCAGACACCAGGCGATGCAGCAGCAGATGGAGAAACGCCATGAGCTGGAGCGCACAAAATCACAAACTAAAGACACCCGCACGCGCCACGCACAAGAACAGGATACTTTAAAGAAGAAGATATCTGACGAAATCGAGCGCCTAAATCAATCGGTGGAGGCCGCGCGGCAGACTGGTATTATTCCTGACAAAAACTACGCGCCTATTCACACTATTGATGAGATCACACGATGGAGTAAAGAAATGGAGGAGCGCTTGGCGGCCGAGCTGCGGAGAAAGGACCCAGGGCCACGCCCCGGTGATACTGGATGGCACGACTCTATGATGTTCGACCCTACCAATGAAGGGGAATGGGCCGCCTTATATGACTTAGATCAGGAAGCCTTTTATACAGGGCGCATTCCCGACGAGGATTATTGCCGGGAAAATGGGTTGCCGCTGCCGGATAAGGATCAGGAGCGGGACAAGGATCACGGACAGGAGCGATAAATAAAAAAGACCCCGCTGCATGCTATGTCTTTCGACGTAATCCAAGTGAAACTTGTACGCCCATCAAGCTGGAAAACATTCCGTAGTTGTGTTATATATCTAGTAAGGTAGGAGCGAAGCTCATACGAAGCCGCATCCGGCACATACTGGCCGCCAGCGCTTTGCTTTGAACCCTACCCATCATTTTCCATAATAAGACAGCTATTTCCACAATCTATATTATCACATCGCTAAAAAGCGTTATATAACAATGACTTACTGCTATTTTTGCTAATATACAGAACGGCTATTCAGCGACATCGGCGAAAGATTCGGTTCGCAGCGATCCAACGTGTCGATAAGTGTTCATGAGCACGCCCGAGGACGCGGCCTTCGTGCTGACGAGAGCGAGTTCGCGCGGGTCAGCACTGTCCGAAAATAATCGTTTGCCCCGGCCCAGCAAGGCCGGGTAGACGAGCAGCAGGACCTCGTCGACCAGTCCCTGCTCGAGCAGCACGGACGTCAGCGTCGAACTTCCCCAGACGATCAGGTCAGGGCCGTCCTTTGACTTGACGCCGCGAACACCCTCCATGATGTCCGCGCCTAGGTCCTCGACCGGACCCCATCCGAGGCTGTCCGGCCTGTGGGTCGCGACGTATTTCGTCGCGGCGTTCAGACCGTTCGCTATCGGACCGTTCTCGACCTTCGGCCAGTAGCCGGCGAAGATATCGTAGGTGCGGCGGCCAAGCAGCAGATCGAAGCTCTTGCCCTGCGCCGCGACGATGGCCTCTCCTATGGCCGTATCGAAATACGGCATCGCCCATCCGCCATGCGCGTACTCGTCGCCGCCTTCGTCCCGTCCGCCGGGCGCCTGGATCACGCCGTCCAGCGAGATCTGTTCGATGATCCTGATCTTTCTCATTTTGAGTCTCCAGCTTGTCGTAGGCTAGTAAGAATGTTGTTACTGCGCATTCTCTCCCCTCTTCCACTTTAAATTCTACACATGATTTCTGCTGGTGAAGATGAGATAATCGTGGATTGTCGTAATTAATTAATGTTATCACATCACGAGTCCGTAGCCTCATCCTTGGGCGCCCGCTCAGCCGCTCGCGTCGGCTGTCGCTGTATCCTGGTTCAGTATAATCACGCTTTCGTGCCTTCTCACAGGCGCTTTGTGCCCTAATTCTGTATAAAATGTGGGCTCACGTTTGCGCTGTTTCCCAACGTTTCAGTTGGGGTTGCTAACTGTTTGTTTCGCCGATTGCGAAAAACGCTTTTATACAGAATTAGGGTATAAATTATACTGAACTACGGCTCAATTCAATTGAACCACGATACATATCCGGCGCCAAAGCATTGATTTACTTAGTGTGCTAATATACAGAACGCTATTCAGCGACACACTGGCTGCCCCTATCCGAGGAAGACCGAGCGCAAGCCCTTAAAACCCCAACTCCACGCGTTGGCACTTGCCAGCACGTACTTGAAGCCGCTATATCTCAGCTCCATGAAACTCACGTCTTGCGCTGCCGCATGCCGCCATCATTCGTAGATAACGATCTCTGCTCTTGCAGGGAAAATGAAACCTGCCCGTCCTGCCGCTTTTGCGAGACGCGTAACACGACCGATGGCAAAAAAGCGCTGTGTGAGAAGATTACTCACTTCCTTGTTTTCACGCCTTTCTACCAAGCGGCCGTAGCTGAAGCGGTACAGATGCTGTTTCCTGACAAGGTTATTTATGACGACGAGAAAGATATATGCGCCATGCTCTTTGAGGCGGTATTATTTGAAGATAACCGCACCGGAACAACGCCTTTTTCCTACTTCGTTCAGAATGCTCCGCTTTTCGTGGGAGAAAAACGACTCTATGAAGCCTGGCGCACCCGCACCCGCTACGAGTTCTTTGTTGTTGAAGAGGTCATACCCGGCAAGGGACTTCATCTCACCGACCTTGCTGGTGAAAACCGTTACCGTGTATATGAACACAAGGGGACGACATCGATAAAGAAAGACAGCGTGATCATTGCCCGTATTGTTCCGTTCCTGAACGGATGGATGATCACCACAGAAACTGTTGTTTCGTTCTCCGGCAGCCAAGTGCGTAAACAACTGCAAAGTTCTTATGGGATAGCCATCCCTCAGCTCAGTTTTGTGCGCAAGTACCACGAAGATAGAAAACGGCGAATGGTCAGTTGACCCGATTTGCCTATTTGTCACAGCTGATTGACGCCGGTGAAACTCTCAAGAATGACGTCCGGCCGTGTAGTTCTTTGCGTATTCGACGGCGTATTGGGAGAGCGCCAAAAAGTCGGGGGTCAAGCCGCCTAGGTTTGAACGAACCCGAAACACTTCGCCGAGGGTACTTCGCCCTCATCGTCCCGCCGAAAGGCGACAACACTTTTGCCCGCGATCACTTCGAACCATCCCTGCTTGTGCGCCGCGCGAACGTAACCGCCGTCGATACCCACCGTGATCGGACCATCGGGTAGAGGCTGTCGTTCCCACTCCTGTTCCGAGCCCTCGAACCGATTGAGTTGGCGCTCCTGACCCAACTCCTGCTCGATGCGTTCTGCCGTCAGTTGCAGGTGGTTTCGGACGCTCGCCGCATTCAGCAAATCACCGACCGGCAACGCTTCCTTCAGTAAATCCGTCGCTCTTGCAAACGGGATCAAGGATGCCCATTTCGTCTCCAGATATAGCATTTCTGGGCTGGTTTGCCCGTTGAGCCAGGTCCTCATTGGACGGAACGTCTGGGGACCCTCCGTCTGGCAGCCGCATCGGTTCCATCGCGGATTGGGCACCTCAACTCGGCCGAATACCGTGCTAACCGAGGTGCTGCCGGAGTCCTTGGTCGTATACCGCCTGCGGCAGCGTGGACAAGCACGTCGCTGCTCCAACTCTTCGCGTGCCTGCTGGGCGACTACAAAATCCTGCACGGCTGCCAACAACGCTTTGCTCTCGGTCAAATTCATGCCAAGCGTTTCCATCGCCAGTTCCCGCCGCTCGATCGTCAGGACCTGCCGGCGTCGTTCGTCCCCGTCTGCGTTTAGGCAAACGACCTCCACCCGGACCTTCATGGCCGCAACCTCCAACGCTGTGCCAACTCACTCAAACGCGCGTTGGCCTCTTTCAGGCTGAACCGATCAGGTTGCAGAGGTCCGAGTTCGTGCAGTCTTCGATCGATGCTCTGAAAGCCCTCGTCCAGCACGGTGCGGAGCAGGTCCCAGGTTCGTGCCGATTGATCCGAGCAGGCCTCGGCCAACATCTGAACACCAGCCTCCAGCCGTACGGGATCGGACATTGCGGCACCCTCTCGTTGCCGCTTCAGCATTAGACGGTAGCCGGTTGGACCTCCGCACAACTCCGGGGGCGCAGCGCCGCGGCCGCCCACACAGACCGGCGCGTGGTCGCCTTCGACCCCCTCCTGAATATCCAAGACGCGAATGTCCCACTCCCACATGTGCAGGGTGTCGCAGACGTAGAGGAACTTCTCCTGCCGGTGTAGCTTAAACTCGTGCAGTGCTTTCGACCGCGTCTTCCGCCGGAAGCTATTAATTTCCTGAGCGTGCACGCGAATGATGTAGCCCAGATCGCCGTCCCACCCGAGAATCGTGCGGAACACGTCGTGAAATTCGTGGAGTGGCATCTGATCGGAGACCGAGACCAGGCGGATGACCATGGGGCTCACTTGGCGCAGAACCGCTCGCACAATCAGGCGTTTGAAGGAGGGCGTTTTAACCATTTCTCCAGACTACTCGGATCGCCCGACCCCCGACTTTTTGGCGCTCTCGTAGCAGCCGCTACGGGAGATGCCGACGGGCTGGCATTCTGTGCTTCCGTGGAAGCGGTCACAAAGACCACAAGACAGAGGATGGAAGCAAGAGCTCCGTAATTGATTGTCTTTCTGTTCACGAGCA
>Ga0209647_1003501_pt1 | contig 12117 bp, 11 predicted proteins | sample GraSoi_2013_60cm_FD_185827 | JGI IMG/M metagenome (GOLD analysis project Ga0209647, IMG submission 185827) | Grasslands soil microbial communities from the Angelo Coastal Reserve, California, USA - Sample 9_17_2013_60cm (SPAdes) (version 2) | ecosystem: Environmental > Terrestrial > Soil >... | reverse complement strand
GGCACCGAAGTAGTCGCTACTCTGACGAGCACCGACGTAATAGCCGAACGCTGACACAATGCAACTGTTCGGATGCGATGATCACTTAAAAGTTTGCGCCACCAGGCACAGCTCCGAGTGCCTGGCGTCTCCGGTCGTGCGCGTGGCAGCGGGGGTCAGCAGTGATGGAGTTCCGCAAGTCCAAGCCGGTCAGCCTGAAGACGCACGATACCTATAACGAGAAGTGGCTTCAGGCGCAGATCTCGGAGGATCCGGGGCTGCTCGGGCTGGGTGACCTGATCGTCAAGGACATCGAACGGCGGCAGCCCAGGGCAGGCCGACTGGATCTGCTGCTAAGCGACCCAGAGACCCATACCCGGTATGAGGTAGAGATCCAGCTGGGCGCGACCGACGAGTCACACATCATCCGGACTATTGAGTACTGGGATATTGAGAAGAGTCGGTATCCGCAGTACGAGCATGTTGCGGTGATCGTCGCCGAAGACATCACCAGCCGATTCCTGAACGTGATCAATTTGTTCAACAAGGCGATCCCTCTGATCGCGATCCAGCTCCGCGCTCTCGACGTCGGCGGTGTCCTCACGATCAGCGCGACGACGGTCCTCGACCTCGTCCGCGTCGGCACCGAGGAGGAGGACGAGCCAGGCCAGGCTACCGACCGCAGCTACTGGATCAGCCGCGGCTCCGCGGCATCCGTCGCGGTCGCCGACCAGATCCTAGCCCTGGTCAACGAGATCACTCCGGGCATGGCGTTGAAGTACAACAAGCACTACGTCGGGCTGACCCGTGACGGAATCGTCGACAACTTCCTAGCCTTCCGACCACGCCGCGAGAACGCAATCGTCGATTTCCGCATCCCGCGCGGCGACGAGATTACTGCCCTAATCGATGACTCGGGCGTGGACAGCCTGGAGTACGACAAGCGCTATGGCCAGTACCGGCTGCGCCTCACCACGAAGGACGTCGCGGCCCACCGCGACCTGCTGCTCGAGCTCGTCCGCCGGGCAAGCAAGACGCCGCCACCAATAGAGGAGTAACGCCGGCGACGCGATCACGACCAGGTCAGGCCGTGATCAATCGATTGGATGCTGTCACCCAAATTGCCGATCGGTTCGCGGCAGAAGAGTGCGATGCGAATACCTCAAGACTCGGCCTCGATCTAGGTAAACGGCTCATCACTCCAGCCCACCAAGCATCCTCGCCACGGATGTGGAGCAGGAACTCCGGCACTTGATGGCCTTCTGGATAGCGAAGATGAACCGTCCTGCGGATGTTCTCGTATGCAGCTTCCCACGCCTGGACATTCTCATCGATGTTGTCCAGCAACCGCAGCTCCTCCTCGAACAGCAGGGCTCCGGCGTGTTCCCTGAATGTCCGCTTCTGTCTTAATCAAGGCCGTGGAGGTGGAGGGCTTCGGCGGGGGTGGTGTGGTCGCGGCGGCCTTCGGGGATGTGCAGGTAGCCGGCGTCTTTGATGGCCGCGATGATGGCGGCGCGGATGGTGGCCAGGTTGGCGGGCCCGCTGCCGGTGCGGCTGGTCGCGGTGTCTTCGCTGAAAGTCACGTCCCGGATGTGGTGGTGCGCCTCAACGGACCAGTGCTCGCGGGCCAGGCGGGCCAGGTCCTGAGCGGTGGCGCAGGCGCTGGTCAGGCTGGTGACGGCGTAGACGGTCTCGCGGGAGGTCTTGCCGGTAGTGGCGTCCTCCCGCCGACGGGTGATCTTGATGGCCTGACGGGCCCGGGGGAAGTCCAGGCGGCTGACGTGGGCGGTCTTCAGGGTCTCGGTGCGGCCGTGGCCGGTGTCGCGGGTGAGGCTGCCGGCCGGTACCTGCCGCCAGGGCAGCGCCTTGACCCGGGCGTGCAGTAGCGGCTGGTTCTTCTTCACGACGGCGATGTAGCTGGCTTTCTTGTGGCCTGCCAGCCAGTCAAGGTTCGCCCGCACCGTATGGAGGGCGTCGAAGGTCACCACGGCACCGTCCAGGTCCAGGGGTTCCAGGAGTGCGGTGAAATGGCTGGTCTCGTTGTGCTTGACGTCGACCTCGAGGTGGTCCAGGAGGCGCCCGCCGTGCTCGGCGACGCCGAGGAGGTGGACCCGGGTGCCGTCGGCGCGGCGGGCTCCGCGGGAGGTCTTGCCGTCTACGGCCACCGCCCGTAACCGGTCGCGGGCCAGAGTTTTTGCCTGCTGGGCGGCGCGCCGGGCCCGGTAGTCGCGCACGCTGGCCGAGGACGGGCCGCCGGGGCGCCGGCGGCGCGGGCGTGGCCCGAGCAGGGCCCGGGTCAGGGCTCGGGGGTCAAGCCGGTCCAAGACCACCCGGATCGTCTTCTCATCTGGTGCCCGGTACCGGCCGGTGACCGGATCCCATGGAGCTCGCAGGCGGGCCAGGTCCGCCTGGCTGGCTCGTCTGGTCCATTGCCCGATCGCGGTGAGCCGATCATTCCCGGCGGCGGTAAAAGCGCAGACCGCGATCGCGATCAGGCAGGCCAGCGGGTAAATCCGCCCTTGTGGTGAGCGCGGGTCTGGCAGCGCTTCCAGCCGCTGCCACGTCCCGGCAGCCAGATCCTCGCCGCCGGAACCGGGTTCGACCACGCGCGCACCGGCGCGCGACAATGCCACTGCGGGCACGCCACACCTCGTTCACGTAGACCTCAGAGACCTACATGATCACGTGGCGCGCCCGTACCCACAAACCGTGCGAAGCCATCCTATTGGCTGCATACATGACAGACCGTGCTAAGTCGGGAACACGCCGGAGCCCTGCCTCGAACAGCGGCCGGATCTCCTCGAATCCAGGTGCCGCCTGTACCCGGGCATTCAGCCAGGGGAAGTCCCCGCCGTCGACGACGAGTTCGGCGACCACCTCCTCGCCGCGCAGTAACTGCCACACCTGCTGGCCTTCGTTCATCAGGCCAGTCTCCTCCCGTCACCACCGCAGCCACACCGTCTCCCTCGGGCGACCAGGAAGTGGCCACACGCGACTGGCAGCTGAACGCACGGCCACACGGCGGGTCGCTGTCGACGTGCCTCATCGCGGCATGAGCGTGCGGCCGATGCGTCGCCGGCGGCGACCATCGCGGCGGCCCGCAGGGGCGGTGTTGTCGACGTCGCGCTCGCAGGCGCCGACCGGATGCGCCCGTTCATATCCGGCCGGGAGGTGGGTGAATCAGCTGCGGAGCCGGTCGAAGGCGCGTTCGACGTGACGAGCGAGGATGCCGGGGTCATCGTGTGCTGTTGCCTGCCCGATGTAGTAGCAGGCAAGCCCGATTTCTGCGGCCTGGCGGGCCGTCGAAGGGGTCGCCCCCCAGCTCTGGAGCCGGTTGGTGAGCTCTTCGGCGTAGCGCCGCTGCTTGACCAGGCTGCGGGCGTACAGCTCCGGGTGACTGTTCACGAGTTCCTGATGCCGCTCGTAGGCCCGGGGATCGGCGGTGATGCCCTCGATGTAACCGACCACCAGCCGGCGGACCGCCGCGAGCGAAAGGGCCATCGAAGACCCGATCCGCTCCGTCGGCGCTGGCGGCCCCTGGGCGGCGTCGGCGACCGCCTCGTCAGGTTCGCTGAACAGGACCTCCTGTTTGTCGCCGAAGTAGCGGAAGAAGGTCGTTCTGCCCACCTCGGCGCGCTCGGCGATGTCGGTGACACTGACCGCGTCGAAGCCGCGCTCGCGGAACAGGTCCAGTGCCGCCTGCCGGATCGTCTCCTTTGCACGGCGGCGTTTCCGGTCGGTAAGCGAGTCGCCCTGAGCCTGCTCATCGGCCATAGACCCAGTGTAGGGGACGGTTGACACCGGAGCCCTGCAGGTATCCAATACTAACTGGAACTGAGTACCAGCAACGAAGGGGATCCAGTGCGAATCGACGAGCTCGTCGACCAGACCAATCGTTTCCTGGACCTCCTTGAAGCCGGAGACCAGGCGGGCATGGCTGACATGCTCGATGAGCAGGTCGTGTGGAGCGCTCCTATGTCCTCCGGCAGAGCCGAGGACGGTGAGCCTGCCCGCGGCCGGCAGGCCTTCGGATCCCGCCTGGGCTCGATCAGCGGGCTGATGAGATCGGCCAAGTTCATCGATCGCCGGGTCACGGCTTCGGCCGATACAACCACGACCTTCGTGCAGACCAAGGGTGACTTCGTCACCGCAGACGGGCGGCCGTATCGAAATGTCTACGTGTTCCGTTTCGACTGGCGCGACGGCAAGATCGTGGCGTGGGAGGAGTACGCCGACCCGATGACCATCATCCGGGCTTTCCCGGACCAGTATGGCCACCTGCTCGAGGCACTACTCAACAAGGACTAACAGCTGTCCGCGAGCTATCGATCGACCAGACAGTGCCTCGACGCTCTTCTCGGGCGGCCGTCCTGCCGTAGCTATTCACCAAGCGTCAGCGACGTGATGTGACGAGTGCCGTCGATCGAGTTATCCGAAGGGTTCGAGGCCGGGCGGGAGCCAGGTGTCGCCGTTGAACAAGCAGCGGAGGGCGTCAAGTTTGGTGATGCCCCACTTGGCGGCGGTGGACAGGTAGGACTGGACGATGGCGAATTCGGCGAGTCCTTCGAGGGTCCGCCAGGCTCCTCCGGAGCCGCGCTGCTGGACCTTGACCGGGCGGATCGTCCGCTCGGCCTCGTTGTTGGAGAAGATGTCCAGGTCGGGGCGGGTGGCGAACCGCAGGATCATGTCCTCGAAGGAGCGGAATCGGCGGGCGAGGCGGCGGGCGTCTTTCGCGGTCGCGGTCCGGCGGTAGAGGTTGGCGGCAAGGCCGGCCGCGGCGAGTGCCCGGTACCTGGTGACCAGGCCGTCCAGGACCGCAGTGTCCAGATCCGCCTGGCCAGCGAGGCGGGCGGCGGCCGCGGCGTCGCGGGCCTCGATCAGCAGGCCAGCCATCCGGGATGCCCATTCCTGCTTCGCGGGCTCGAATTCGTACAGGCCCTTAAGATCCCGGAGCAGATGAACCCCGCACCAAGCGTGCAGGGCGCTGGTCAGGTGCCCGTAGCCGGCGTAGCCGTCCCGGACGATGACACCCTCGTAACCGGGCAGCACTGCGCCGGCGTCGATCGCCTCGGCTGACCGGTCACCGGTATGCATGCAGGTGAGATAGCGGGTGCAGGCCAGGTGCACGTACCGGGTCCCGCCTGCGGCGCGGGCCGGGGTCTCATCAGCATGAACCGCCGGGGCCGTCTTCAGCAGTTCCCGGATCCGGTCCATGAAGCCGCTGCCCTCGATCAGCGCGGCGGCCTTCCCCCGGACGCTGGCCATCCACCCGGTGGAGACCGCGACGCCGGCGAGCTGGCACAGCAGCTGCGTGGACCGGTGAACGGGGATGTGGTGGCCGCAGGCCAGGTTCGCGGCCTGCGCGCAGGTCTCCGGCCCGAAGCTGGCCCGGGCCCGCACGTGTGCAGGCAACTCGCCCTCGGTGACCGTCCCGCACCCCGAGCACTCCTTGGCCTGCGCCACGTACTCGGTGACCTTCGGCGCCGGCGCAGGCTCGATGTCGGTGACCTGATGGCGCCGCTGCGCCGTCACCGGCTCGCCGGCCAGGTCCGCGCCGCACCCGCAGCACGCCGCCGGCGGGAACTCGAACTTCTCATCCGGGTCATCCACCAGGTTCATCGTCACCCCCGGATCGCCCGGCTGCTTGCCCGGCCGCCGTTTCCCCCGCTCCCGCAGCGACCGGCCGGCACCCCTCTTCTTATACGGGCTGTCAGACGAAGGGGGCCGCGAGGACGTGGACGAGTCCTTGCCGGCCTGGCGCTCCAGCTCCCCCACCCGCGGCGACAAGCGCTCCACCTGCCCAGTCAGCAGCGCTACCTGCCCGGTCAGCTCAGCCACCAGCCTGTACGCCTCCGCCAGCCGCTCAGCCAGCACGGCAGCGGGAAGAGCCGACAGCTCCTCAGCGGAAGGAACACCAGGCACGGCGGGCACAACTGGCGATGATCACCATTCCGGCCAGCCAGTCAACAACCCGCCCCGGCGTGTCGCCTGAAATGTCGGCCCGCGGCGTTACGCGCCGGGCATGGCGAATCTTAGGAACGTGTGGGTACGCGGCATGGAGCTTGCACTCGTTCGGGCCGGCCGGATCGTGCCCGCTCTCGTGCCAGCCCCGGCCGGCCCCGGCTCTGCCGACGTGGATCTGGGCGCCAGTAACAAGCCGGCCTGGCTGCAGGCGGTAGTGAACGGCGGCTAGGAGGGCGGCTCGGTGCACCGGGTGCGGTTAGCCGGGTGCCGCGGCAAGCTGGTGCCTCGCGTCCTGGCCGGCCAGGCGTCCGCGCTGGCGACGGCCGCCGCCGGGCACTTTGCGGCACAGTTCGTGTGGGCGGAAGTGACTGCAGACAAGGACAAGGAAACCGGTGTGGAGCGTTTCAGGCGAGCTGCCGAAGAAGTGGATCGTTTGAAACCTGCAGCGAGCCGGGCCGCCTGTCGCCTGGTACTGGGATCACTGCCCTGGCCCGGCCTCGTGACTGTCTGGCGGCGAAGCCGTCCCTGCGAGCAAGAAGGGAGCCAGAGGCTTACCGCCTTGGGCAACCATCTGGAGGGGTCAGGTCGTCATAGTGGTGCGCAGGCCGCGCGGACGGTGGTGACAGGTGAGCGAGCCGGAAGGGTTCCGCGACTTCGTCGCGGCACGGTCGGCTGCGCTGAGGCGGAGCGCGTGGCTGCTGACGGGCGACGAGACGACCGCGCAGGACCTCGTCCAGGCGGCGCTGGTCAAGACGTGGGCGCGCTGGGCCCGGCTGGTTCGCCAGGATGCGCCCGAGGCGTACGTGTGGCGGGTGATGCTCTCGACGTTCCTGACGTGGAACCGGCGGCGCTGGCGCGGCGAGTTCCCGGTCGCCGCGGTGCCCGACCAGCCAGAGCTACGGGACGCGGCCGCGGAGGCCGACGTCCGCCAGGCAGTCAGTCAGGCGCTGCGGACGCTACCCCGCCGGCAACGGGCGGTGGTGGTCTTGCGGTTCTTCGACGACCTGACCGAAGCACAGGCCGCGGACATCCTCGGCTGCTCCGTCGGCACCGTGAAGAGCCAGACGTCGAAGGCGCTGTCGCGGCTGCGTGGCTGCCCCCAGTTGCGTGGCGTATTCGAGGAGGAGGAGGTCAGCCGTGACCCGCGTTGAGGACCGGCTCAGCGAGCTGCTGCACCAGGCAGCGGCGCCCAGTGCGCCAGGAGTGAGCTTCGAGGAGGTGACCCGTCGGGCACGCCGCCGCCGGGTGGTGCGGGCAACCGCATCCGCCAGCGCCGCCGCCGCCGTGGTCGCCGCAGTCGCAGCGGTCGTCGTCGCCTTGCCGGATGCCAGCGGACAACGTCTTGCAACCGGCCCATCCCCCACCGCCAGCACCGCGGCGCCGCAGTCCGTGTCGTTCCAGGGCATCACGTTCACGCTGCCCCGCGGCTGGAGTGTGGCCAAGCCGAGCTGTGGCCCCCTCGAGGACACAGTCGTGGTCGGCACCTGGTCCGGTCTTTGTACCCTCATTCCGCCGCGGCCGGCGACAGCGGTCAGGCTGACGAGCGTCTACGGGCGGGCCGGCGCACAAAGCTGGCCCGGCCGGCGCACGGTGTGGCAAGGACAGCCGGCCTGGGTTGCCGAGCAGACGAGTGAAGGCGTGACCACGGCCACCCTGACCCTGCCGTGGCTCAACGCGGCGGTCGCGGCGCAGTCCGCCGACCCGGCGAAGGCACGAGCGCTCCTCGACCGGGTGTCGGCCCGCAGCAGTGCCGGGCTCCACGTGCCGCGGCAGGCGTCGTCGGTGTTCATCCAGTCGCTCGCCGGCCGCGACGGGGACGGCCAGCAGCGGAACGCGACCGTCACCGCTCCGGCGGACGTCCAGCGGCTGCTTGCGGACCTGCGGGCCCTGCCGCCCGTCACATCGCCGACCCGGGCGTGCGACGGCTCGTGGTGGCCGAGTACCGCACTGCTGACCGTGCACAGCCCGCAGGGAGCGCGCACCTACGCGGCCAACTTCGACAGCTGTGGCCTTGTGACGGCGGGGACGGGCTCCGCGGCAGCGGTGAGCCAGCAACTGCTCTCAGACGTCAAGCGCCTGGTACCGAACTCGGGGCTGTAGCGGGCTCGTTTAGCGCTGAGCGGGAACCGGTCAGCCCGCGGATCGCATCGACCATCCATGCCCGCGCCGGGCCGCCTCGGCGTAGCCGCCACCTGGCACCTCCGGACCCGCCACGTCCCGCCCCATCAAGGCCGCAACCACCCAGCGTCCCCTCGATCACCCATGGTGAATAGCTACGTCCTGCCGGGCCGGCCCGACTGCGAGTCTGTCCCGCCCTAACCTGTGACACACCCCGGCCGGCATCACCGGACACCACCAGCCCACCGATACTCGCAGGCCTGCCCGCATCGCTCGCCCGGATTGACCGCTCAAGACCGAAGCGCGGCGCGACCGGGCGCGGCCGGATCGTGCAGGTCCGAGACCTAAAGTGGCTGCTTCGTATGGGCAACTGTCGCTATGTGGCCTCCCCTCTTGCGACTTGCCCAGGAAGCAATGGGCGCATGAACGTCCGTTGGTAACGGAGCACGCACCCGCTTTCATCTCTTATCCGATCGGCCGCGACGAACTCGGGATCCTTGCCGAACAGGGCACGGTACTGCTCGTATGCAGCGAGGCTGGGGAAGCTGAACAGCGCGAGTGCGTTGTCGCTGGCGCCCTCGGCTGGCAGGAAGTAGCCATGGTGAGTGCCACCGTGCAGATTGACCAATTCCATCCAGCGCTGGGCAAAGCGTTCGAAGGCGTCGATCTTGGCAGGATCAATCACGTATTCAACGACACAGGTGATCACAGACTGCAGGCTAGCCCGTCCGCTCATCGGCAGATCCGGTCGACCTCGGCGTGCCTGAGCCCAGAGCATCGAGGCCGTCCTGGGCCGACCAGATCGCGGCTGGGCGAGCGCTCTTGATGACCTTCTACGTCACGCACCGTGCGGCTCAAGATCGAAGCAGTCCGAGGCAGGCAGGCTGGGGGAGTGGTGCTGGCAGCGCGGTACGCCGCGGTCCGGCGCGCTTTTGCCGGCGGCCTGGCTATGGGCAGTTCGTGGTCGTCGCAGCCGGGCTCAGCTGGGCTGCGGTACTCGTTGCCTTCGTCAGGAACCCGGGCACGGGGTACGGAGGCAGTGAGCTGGGCGAGGGGTTCTGCATCGTCGCCGGCGGGAGCTAGGGCGCCGTGGTCGCGCTCGAAGCCGCCCTCGTGTCGCTGGGCATCGCCGTCTCGGCGGTCCGAGGCCCTCCCTCGCCCCAGCGTTGCTGCGGACAGCGCGAGGTCGCATCGAGCGGTCCGGCGGCCGGCCGGGATGGCCGGCCCGGTGGCCGCCGGCTCTGGCCGCGCCCGTCGCCGGGCCTGCCCAGCCCCGCGCCCGCCTGTCTTGGCCTGCGGGTGTCATCCTTGGTGCACCTCGGCTCGCTGAGGCCCGGGGCCCGGGTTGCCAGCGCCGGCGCGGGTAGCCGCTTGGTACGGCGCGGTCCGGGCGGGCTGCCTCCTCGTCCGGGACCGCTCGCTTATATGACCTGCAATTCCAGGGTGGGCAACACCATGCCTGCCGGACCTTGGCCCAACGGCATCCAGGAGCCCGGGGCATCGGCCGCTACAGAAAGTAAGCACTCATAGGGGGCGGCAGCCAGGGGCTCGCGCTGCCGAGTATGAGTCGTTCGCCCGTTAGGGCCCTCGATGCCGTGACAGTCACAGATGCACCACTTCTGCGCGATGCTTTCATGTGCAGACGCAAGGCGATCGGGGCATCGGGTAGCGCAGTGTTCTCGGCCAGGGCCGGCGATCTCCTGGGCAGGACCCTGGACGCAACCAGGGCAGCTCGGCGGTCGGTGACCGGGCCCTGCGCGGACAGGGGCACACTTCCCTGGGCACCCCGTCTCGAGTCTGGCGAGCGCCGTCATCCTTGCATGCACCGAGCCTGCGTTCTGGTGCTTTGTTTACGGTCCCCGCTGGTGACAAACTGTGCTGAAAGGGCCGTCGACGCCTAGGAGGCGGGATGACTAAAGGACAACGGCCGCTACAGGCTCCCGGCGCCCGGACGATCACCACTCACGGCCTGGCCCACGACTAAATGCAGCGGTACGACAAGGCCCTGGCCGACCTCAACCGTGCCATTGAGCTCGACCCGGCCGACGCCTTGGACATCGCCAGCCGCGGTGAGACCTACCGGCTGATGGAGCGGTATGAGGAGGCCCTGGCGGACCTCAACCGTGTCATCGAGCTTAACCCCGTCGACGCCCGGGGCATCGCCAGCCGCGGTGAGATCTACCGGCTGAGGAAGCGGTACGACGAGGCCCTGGCCGACTTCAACCGGGCCATCGAGCTCAACCCCGGCTACACCTCGGCCATCGCCAGCCGCGGCCAGGTCTACCAGGCTATGCAGCGGTATGAGGAGGCCCTGGTGTTAGCGACCTCGCTATATGACGATCCTGCGGCTGGACTGTGTGGTGACGCTCCGGCAGGGCTCGATGAGCATCCCGAGCACGGATTGTGAGTGCTGACGAGGCCGCGGGCGCGCGCGTACCCGCCGATCTGGCGCGGCTGTCGGAGGCGGGCGCCGACGTTCGGCGTGCCCGTTCTGCGCGCCCTCTACCGGCACCTCGGGGCTACTGCTGTCAGCCCTGCGGATGCACGTTCTGGGATATCCGGCTCAAACAGCCGAGTGGACAAGAAAGTCTTAGGCTGTGTCTCCCGCCAGTCGAGGTCTCCATGACTTACCGTCGGTCTTCAAAGACTTCTCCGTTGCAGGTACCTGTAGCTACGTATCGGGCTCGAACGGACCCGGTTCGGAGAAGCCCTCGATCGATTCGACCTTTGCGTAGTTCTCGGCGATGCTCTCGGGTGTCAGATGTGGATCGTAGAAGCCAGGTCCCATGACGATGGCGATACGTTGGATTGATCCGGCTTCCACGTGGTAGATGCTGTTCGTCTCCGAACAACCATCGCTTGCCAGCCAGACGATCGCTGGCGCAACAGCAGCAACCGGCGTGGCGGCTTTTCCATCCGCTTCAGCCACGCGGGATCCTGCGGCCGGGTGCATCCTCGTGTACCCGACTGGCGAAATGGTGTTCACGAGAATCCCATGCTCAGCACCTTCAATTGCAAGAATGCGCATCAATCCGACTACTGCGCTCTTGGCCGCCGCATAGGTGGCTTGGCCACGTAGTCCGAACAGGCCGACGTATGACGTGACGAGGATGATCTTCCCGTAGCGCTGTGCGACCATATACGGCCAGGCAGCCTTCACTGTGTTAACCGGTCCGCCGAGGTGCACACGCCAATAGTGATCGAAATTGTCAAGGGTGGCGTCCTCGAATAGCTGGCTTCCGCAGATACCAGCGTTGTTCACGAGAAGGTCTATTCTCCCGAAATGCTCGATGGTTGTCGCCATCAGGTCACGGCCACCTTCAGGGGTGGAAACATCGCTGTCATTCCCGATTGCCTCGCCTCCGCGTGACCGAATGAGGTCGGCCACCTGTTCCGCTACCGTGGAGTCCTCCCCGAACCCCGATACGTCGGTCCCCAGGTCGTTTACCACGACCCGGGCACCTCGTTCGGCGAGAAGTTCGACGTATGCCCGCCCCAGCCCGCGACCCGCCCCAGTCACAACCGCGACCTTCCCCTCTAACGAAATGCGTTCAGTCATCTCGCTCTCCTCTTCCGGAGGTTGTCCCGAGTTCCGTTGAACTTCGGTGGCGGCCCCTTGATCATCAGGCTGCCCTGACGTTCCCACCCTCGCATGCTGCGCTGACATTCTCGGTGAAGCACGCGTCGAGCGCGGCGTGCAGCTTCGGCAGGCGCAGGAGCGGAGGGTGCGGGCCAGGGTGGGCGGTACGCCCAGCCGCAGCACGGTCAGGGTCTCGGCCATGTGCTCGCGCAGGCTGCCCGCGGGGCTGGGGTGGGTCTTGTCCAGCTCGCGGGCCAGCTCGGTCAGCTCCGCCTCGGTCGCGTGCTTGATCGTATGGCGAGAACGCTCGACGCCGTGCTTTCGGTGAGGTTCCTCCTCGGGCCGAGCGCTAGCCCGAGTTTCCTGGCTAAGTTGATCTTGGGAGTGTTTCCGCAGGTGAGAGCCTGCGCTGTGCGGCTGATCGCCTATGACCTAACTGCGGGGTGCCCAGCGCCGGAGTCCGAAGGTCTCGTGTA
>Ga0209647_1003500_pt1 | contig 12117 bp, 13 predicted proteins | sample GraSoi_2013_60cm_FD_185827 | JGI IMG/M metagenome (GOLD analysis project Ga0209647, IMG submission 185827) | Grasslands soil microbial communities from the Angelo Coastal Reserve, California, USA - Sample 9_17_2013_60cm (SPAdes) (version 2) | ecosystem: Environmental > Terrestrial > Soil >... | reverse complement strand
GACGTACGGATCCATGATCACCTTGAAGACGTGGGCCAGCACGTGCTTCTTCGGATCGGGCACGGCGTGGAATTCCTCGCCCTCGGTGGTCGCGGACTTCACGAAGGGCGGGGGATTGCTCTCCGTCGCGTTGGGCGCCAGCCGCGCGAGGATCTCGAGGAACTCGGCCACGCCCGCGCCGGTTCGCGCCGAGGCGAAGCACACCGGAACCAAATGCCCTTCGCGCAGCGCCTTCTCGAACGGCGCGTGCAGCTGCTCGGGGGAAAGCTCCTCGCCCTGCTCGAGGTAGAGCGCCATCAGCTCCTCGTCCACCTCCACCACCTGGTCGATCAAGGCGGAATGCGCCGCCTTCACCGACGAGAAATCGGAATCCCCATCGGGATTGAAGAAGCAGTCGACCACGTCCTTGCGCCCGTGCGCGGGGAGGTTGATCGGCAGGCATTCCTTGCCGAACACTTCCTGGATGCGCGCGAGGAGCGAGCCGAGATCGACGTTCTCCGCATCGATCTTGTTGATGAGGATCATGCGGTCCAGGTTGCGCTTGCCGGCCGCGCGCATCATGCGCGTGGTGTTCAGCTCGATGCCGTTCTGGGCGTTGATGACGATCACCGCGAGGTCGACGCCGGCGAGGGCCGCGATCGATTGCCCGGCGAAGTCCGGCATGCCGGGGGTGTCGATCAGGTGGACGTGGATGCCTTTGTAGGGGAAGTTGACGACGGCGGAGCTCAAGGAGTGGCCGTAGGTCTTTTCGAGGGGGTCGGAGTCCGCGACGGTGCTGCCGCGTTCGGTGCTGCCCATGGCGCCGATCATTCCGGTTTTCCACAGCAGGGCCTCGGCCAGAGTCGTCTTTCCCGCCCCGCCGTGGCCCGCTAGAGCCACGGTATGGATGTTCTCGGTAGTGTATTTCGCCATGGCGAAGACTCCTCTCTGCTGCTCTGCAGCAAGACCGATCTGGGGGGTTTCCCTAGATTACTAGCCTCGCAAAGCGGAGCGCAACTAGGCCGAGATCTGCAGCTGGACGGTAGCGCTTTCGCCGGCGAGGGCCTGGGCGATCCAGCGATAGGCGCGGATCGCCGAGCGCGCGTTTTCCACGGCTTCGACCTCGCTCGCGCCGCGGGTGAAGCATCCGGGAAGGTCGACTACTTGAACGAAATAACATCCGCAGGCGCGGTAGATGGCGATGCGGTAGCGGATCGGCGTGTCGGAATTGTGCATGCGCGGAACATAGCGCGCGCGCGTTCCGGGGGCGGCCGGAAAACCCGTGCAACGCATTCGCGATTCTCGGCTGCCGCCGCCGTCCGCCTTGCCTACGATGGCCTCACCGGTCGGGGCGCGAAGCCAACCCTCTCCGGATCCAAAGGCACCAGCTTCAGTGGAGGAGCCGTGAAAGAACTGAATCTCGAGGAAGTGTTGCGCATCGCCGGCGGCGTTCCCGTCACTGCGACGCTTGATGAAGTCACCTACCGTGCGCCGGAGGAACCGGTGAGCGACCCGGTCGACTACGCACGCCTTCTCGGGCCGGGACTTCGCGGGTCCGAGCCCGTCTGATCCGCGCGAGGCGCGGCCAAGCGTTTCCGGCCGCTCGCAATGCCGGGCCCAGGTTGCGCCCGGACGACCACAGCGATACCAGCAGCCGAGGACGTGAAGGAGAACATCGATGAAGGAAGTGGAGAAGAAGGACGCCCCCGAGGTCTCGGGCGGGGAAACGATTCCGGCCGTCGGCTGGCTGCCGATCGAGCCCTATCCCATGCCCGGATACCCGCCGAGCCCGGCATCACCGACCGATCCCCTGGATCCGCTCGGCGATGCGATCCGCAAGAACCAAGTTCAATCCTGAAAGCGAAGGAAATCGAAATGGAAGACAGCAAACAGAATCCCGGCCAACCTCTGTCGCCGGAACAGGTCGCCAGCATCGCAGGTGGAGACGGGACGTCTTGCCCCACCACGGTTACGGTCAGCGGAAACCCGTCCCTGGTCACGGGCGGCGCTACTCCGACGGACGCGCTCATCAGCATCTACGACGGATTCGTCGATCTCACCTCGCATGTGATGGAACGGCTCATCGGCGCGGTGAAACAATAGCGTGATCGAACGGGGCCTCTCGAAGGCCCCGCTCCCGGACGGGACGACATGGGCAACGTTGCAAGGATGGCGCTGGTAAAGGGCGCGGTGAAGCCCTGGCACGTTCTCTTCCTGTACTCGGTGTCTTTTGCCGTGAGCACGGTCGCATCGTTCTACCTGACCCGGAGCGAGGTGCCAGATATCCGCTACGAGATGAGGGATGTCGTCTGGCGCGGGATCAACGGGGTGATCATCATGTTCATCACGATCGTGGTGCCGGAATTCCGGCGATCGTTATCGATGTTGTTCGCCCCGCCATCGGAAAGGATCGAGGGCCGGGACGTGGCTCTCGCCGTCGCAGTGTCCCTCGCCTGGGGTTACGGCCTCTACCGCATCGCACTTTGTTTCCCGCTCGTCCACGTGGATCCCGAGAAGTACTACGGGATGTTTCTCATGGGGCGGCTTGCAGAGTTCAAGCCCAAGCATCTCCTCATGCTGATCGGCACGACGATCGCCGCGCCTCTGGCCGAAGAGTTGATCTTCCGCGGATACCTGCTCAATTTGTGGACCGCGCGCTGGGGACTGGCGGCGGGGATTCTCCTCTCGTCACTCATATTTGCGCTATTCCACTTCTACACTGCGCCCTTTGCATTTCCTCTGGGGGTGGCATTCGCGATGATCTACCTCAGGTACGACTCGCTGTGGCCGGGAATCGCGCTTCATTCACTGTACAACGCCCTTGCATTTCCGTGGCTGCTGGGCGGTGTCCTCTACCAAAAGGACAGGGCGACGGCCGGCGAGCTCACGAGCTGGATACCGGAGTTGCTGCTCGCGTTGGTTTTCTTTCCCCTGGCGGTGATTTTCTGGAAGCGCTTCAAGCCGGTTCGGCGGAATTGACGCGACGCACTCGTCATGCCTGAAAAGATCATCCCCCCCGCCACCGGCCTGCAGATCGCGTTTTTCGTGTGCGCGCTTCTTCTGCTGGCGGCACCGGCGGACAAATTCCTCTTCAGCCACTGGACGTGGGCTCGCGCCCACGAGCTGCCCGTGTCGCGCGTCGCAATCTTCGCGATCGCGGCCGCGATCCTCTTCGGCATGCGGCCGTTGAGGCGCATCTGCCTCGATCTTCTTTCCGTACCCGTCCCGCGCGACAGGCGAGCCGAGGTTGGCGCCGCGCTCGCCCTCAATGTCGCCGCGGCCTTCGCCGCCATCGGCGCCGTCATGCTGTGGACCTGGTTGGCGGGCGGGGACCCTGCGCTCGCACGGCGCGTCGGCGAGCAGGCGAAAGACACGGAGCAGATGAGTTACGCACTCTCGCTCGGCGGGGTGAACTGGTGTTCCGCGGCATGCTCTATCCCGCGTGGGAATCACGATGGGGCTGGCTACCCGCCGCGCTCGCGACGTCGCTCGTCTTCGCGCTCCTGCATCCCAATGGGTTCTCCCAATTCTTCGCATCGCTCATCTACATCGGCCTTCTTCGCAGAGCGGGATCGCTGCGCGCGCCCATCGTGGTGCACGGGGCGTTCAACATGCTCATGTGGTATCCCCTCACGGGACAGTTCGTGTTTCCCGACGCAGCCCGTGGAACGGGCGAGCTTTCCTACTGGACATTCAACCTTGCCTGCCTTGCCGCGGTGAGCGTCGCCCTGCCGCTCTATCTGTGGCTCGCGAGGACCAGGAATTCACGCTGGGCGCCGCGCCGGCGGGATGAGCGGTAAACCCATCTTCCGGCAAGAGTCGGAGCAAGCGCGCGCCAGCGCCTGGCTCGGCCGCGTCGTCCTGATCCGTCCCGTCTCGTTCTCGTTCATCACCGGTTGCGCGCTCGCCTTCTCGCTCGCGTTGGTCCTCTTCTTCATCTGCGGCGAATACACGCGCAAGGCGCGCGTCGCGGGCGTTCTCGCCCCGACCGAGGGCGTGGCGAAGATCATCGCGCAGCAAATGGGCATCGTCGAGGCGGTCCACGTGCGCGAGGGCGAGCGCGTGGCGAAGGACGCCGCGCTCATGATTCTCGGCGACGGGCGCGCCGGCCGCGCGCGCGAAGACGTCGGTGCCGCGGTGTCGTCACGGGTTGCGGACCGGCAGCACGCGCTCGCGCGGCAACGCGAGTTCGCCATGGCCGCCCTCAACGCCGAGCAGGCTTCGTTCGCGAAGCGCCGCGGCGGATTCGAGCGTGAGCTCGAGCAGGTCGACGCCGAGATGGCCGCGCAGGCCAGGCGCATGGCGATCGCCACGGGCGCAGTGGATCGCGCGCGCCGGCTGGAGGGCATCGGCTTTCTCTCGCCGGCGGCGCTGGACCGCGAGCGCGACGCGGCCCTCGACCAGGAGTCGCGCCTCGAGCAGCTGCGCCGCACGCGCCTCGGGCTCGCGCGCGAGCTCGCGACGATGGAATTCGAGATGGACACCGCGCGGGCACGCGCCAACGCGCAGCTCGCCTCGATCGACCAGCAGCGCGCATCCCTCGACCAGGAGCGCATCGAGCGCGACCTTCAATATCACGCGGCGATCGTGGCACCCGCCGCGGGCATCGTCACGACGGTGCTGGTGGAGCCCGGCCAGATGGTCACGCCGGGCACGCCGCTCGCCACGATCATCCCCGCGCATTCCATCCTCGAGGCGCACCTCTACTCGCCCTCGCGGTCGATCGGCTTCGTGCGCGCCGGCCAGGAGGTCCTGCTGCGCTATCTCGCCTATCCGCACCAGAAGTTCGGCATGTACCGCGCGAGCGTCACCTCGGTGTCGAGGAATCCGATGACGCCCGCCGAGCTCGGCTTCACGCCGCCCGACGGCAGCCGCGAGCCGGTATATCGCATCAGGGTCGCGCTCGAGGGCCAGGCGATCCGCGCCTATGGCCGGCTCGAGCCGTTGCAGCCGGGCATGCAGCTCGAGGCCGACATCCTGCTCGACCGGCGGCGCCTCATCGAGTGGATCTTCGAGCCGCTCCTGAGCCTCGCCGGAAGAACCTGATGGAGCTGTTGGCGGGCCTCAAGCTGGGCTCCTCGAAGCGCCTGCCGGTCTTCCTGCAGACCGAGGCGGCCGAGTGCGGCCTCGCGAGCCTGGGCATGATCGCGTGCTTCCACGGCCACCGCATCGACCTCGCGGGGCTGCGGCGGCGCTTCACCGTTTCGCTGAAGGGCGCCACCCTCGCATACCTCATGCAGGTGGCGGGGCGCCTGCACCTCGCGCCGCGCGCGCTGCGTCTCGAGCTGGGCGAGCTGGCGCAGTTGCGCGCGCCCTGCATCCTGCATTGGGACCTCAATCACTTCGTCGTGCTGCGCTCGGCGGACGCGCGCGGCGCGGTGATCCACGACCCGGCCTTCGGCATCCGCCGCATGCCGCTTACGGACGTCTCCAGGCACTTCACCGGCATCGCGCTCGAGCTTTCGCCCACATCCGAGTTCCATCCCGCGGACGATCGGCGGCCCGTGCACGTGCGCAAGCTCCTCGGCCCCGTTGTGGGCCTCAAGCGTTCGCTCGCGCAGGTGTTCATCCTCGCCCTCGCCCTGCAGGCGATCGCGGTGGTGAGCCCCTTCTACATGCAGTGGGCGATCGACGGCGCGGTGGTCTCGGCCGACCGCGATCTGCTCACCGTCCTGGGCCTGGGATTCCTGCTCCTCGCCGCGATCCAGGTCGCGCTCACGCTGCTGCGCTCCTGGGTGGTGCTCTACCTCAGCACGATGCTGAACCTCCAATGGCTCGCGAACGTGTTCTCGCACCTGCTGAAGCTGCCGGTCAGCTGGTTCGAGAAGCGCCACCTGGGCGACGTGGTGTCGCGCTTCGGCGCGGTGAGCAACATCCAGCGCACGCTCACCTCGAGCTTCGTCGAGGCCCTCATCGACGGCGTGATGGCGATCGCCACTTTCGCGATGATGATCGTCTACAGCGCGACGCTGACAGCGGTCGCGGCGTGCGCGGTCGCCCTCTACGGCGCGCTGCGATGGACGTTCTACGATCCCCTGCGGCGCGCCACCGAGGAGCACATCGTGCACACCGCCAAGCAGCAGAGCCACTTCCTCGAGACGGTGCGCGGCGTGCAGTCGATCAAGCTCTTCGGGCGCCAGGAGGAGCGGCGCTCGCGCTGGCTGAACCTGGTGGTCGACGCGGTGAACACCGACCTCGCCACGCAGAAGCTGGGCCTGGGATTCCGCGGCGCGAACGGGCTCGTGTTCGGCATCGAACGCGTCGCCATCGTCTGGCTGGGCGCGATCCTCATCCTCGACAGCGCCTTCTCCGTGGGGATGCTGTTCGCCTTCATGGCGTACAAGGACCAGTTCTCGGCGCGCGTCGCCGGCCTCATCGACAAGATGATCGAGCTGCGCATGCTGAACCTGCAGGGCGAGCGGCTCGCCGACATCGTCTTCACCGCGCCTGAAGAGGAGTCGCCGCCGCTGCCGGTGGACGCGATCGACGCGTCGCTCGAAGTGCGCGCCCTTTCCTTCCGTTATTCGGACATGGAGCCCTTCATCCTCCTCAACTGCGCCTTCGCGGTGCCGCCCGGCGAGTCCGTGGCGATCGTGGGGCCGTCGGGCGGCGGGAAGACCACGCTGTTGAAGCTCATGCTGGGCCTTCTCGCGCCCACCGACGGCAAGATCCTCGCGGGCGGCATCGACATCCAGAAGCTCGGCATCGACCGCTACCGGAAGCTCGTCGGCACGGTGATGCAGGACGACCAGCTCTTCGCCGGCTCCATCGCCGACAACGTGAGCTTCTTCGACCCCGCGCCCGACCAGGCCTCCATCGAGCACTTCGCGCGCCTGGCCGCCGTGCACGACGACATCGTCGCGATGCCGATGGCCTACAACACACTGATCGGCGACATGGGCGCGGCGCTCTCCGGCGGGCAGAAGCAGCGCATCCTCCTCGCCCGCGCGCTCTACAAGCAGCCGCGCATCCTCTTGCTCGACGAGGCAACCAGCGCCCTGGACGTGCAGAAGGAGCGCGCGGTGAACGACGCGATCCGTTCGCTCAACTTGACGCGCATCATCATCGCGCATCGTCCGGAGACGATCGCTTCGGCCGAGCGCGTGATCGTCCTTCAAGGCGGCAAGGTGACGCAGGACCTGAAGAGGGTCGCTTAGAATGCGCGGGTGACTCCTGCCCTGATGCTCGCGGTCGTTGCCGGATACTTCGCGCTGCTGATGGCGGTGGCGTGGCGCACCTCGAGGGGCGCCGACAGCGAGTCCTTCTTCATCGGCAACCGCTCCAGCCGCTGGGGCCTGGTCGCCTTCGGCATGATCGGCACGTCCCTCTCCGGGGTGACCTTCGTGAGCGTGCCGGGCGCCGTGGGCCGCGAGGGCTTCGCCTACTTCCAGCTCGTGCTCGGCCTCTTCGCCGGCTACCTCGTGATCGCGTACCTGCTCCTGCCGATCTACTACCGCAACCACGCCACCTCGATCTACGATTTCCTCGAGGAGCGCCTGGGCCCCGCCTCGCACCGCACCGGCGCCGGGCTCTTCATCCTGTCGCGCACGCTGGGTGCCACCGCGCGCCTCTATCTCGTGGTGAATATCCTCCAGGAGGCGATCCTCGACGGGATCGGCGTGCCCTTCTGGCTCACCGCCGCGGTCTTCGTGGCGATGATCGTCGCCTACACCTACCAGGGCGGCGTGAAGACCATCGTCTGGACCGATACCCTGCAGACCACGTTCATGCTGGCGGGGCTCGCGATCATCTCGGCCGGCATGTTGAGTGCCCTCGGTCTTACATTTGGCGAGAGCCTCGCTCGCCTCAACGAGAGCGGGCTATCCACGATCTTCTTCTTCGACGTGGACGACGTGTCCTTCTTCCCCAAGCAGTTCGTGGCCGGGGTCTTCATCGCCGTCGTCATGACGGGCCTGGACCAGGAGATGATGCAGAAGAACATCTCGGTGCGCACGCTTCGCGACTCGCGGAAGAACGTGGTCACGCTCGCCTGCATCATGCTGGGCGTGGTGCTCCTCTTCCTCTATCTCGGCGGGCTTCTCCATCTGTACGCGCCCACGGTGGGCATCGAGGCGAGCGGCGACCGCCTCCTTCCCGCGGTCGTCCTCGGCCACCTGCCCGCCGCGGTGCAGCTCGTCTTCCTGATCGCGATCATCTCGGCGCTCTTCCCGAGCGCCGACGGCGCCATCACCGCCCTCACCTCGATCTTCTGCATCGACCTCCTGGGCCTGAAGCGCCGCCCGGAGGTGGACGAGGCGCGGCGCAATTCCATTCGCCATCGCGTGCACATCGCCTTCGCCTTCGTGTTCCTGGCGCTCCTCATGGTGTTCAAGCACGTGGCGAGCCCGAGCATGATCGGCGTCATCCTCACGCTCGCCGCCTATACCTACGGGCCGCTACTGGGCCTCTTCGCGTTCGCCATCCTCACCCGCCGCGCGGTGCGCGACGGCTGGGTGCCGGCGGTGGCGATCGCCGCACCCGCCGCGTGCCTGTGGATCGACCGCCACCAGGAGCTCCTTTTCGGCCATTACCGGTTGGGCTTGGAGATACTCGTGGTGAATGGCATTCTCACGTTCGCGGGGCTGTGGCTCGCTTCCCGCCCGAAGACCCCAACGACACCATGACCATCCTCGAGACCGAGACCCCGCACCCCGACCATCCCAAGCTCGACGAGTACGAGACGCGCAACCTGGTCGGCGCGCTCATCGACGACCAGGGGCTCGCCGCCGACGCGGTGCGCCGCGCCGCCGATTCCATCACCGACGCGGTGGATGCCGCCGTGCCGCGCCTGGAAGCGGGCGGGCGCCTCATCTACATCGGCGCCGGCACCTCGGGGCGCCTGGGCCTCCTCGACAGCGTGGAGCTCTATCCGACCTTCTCGTGGCCGCCGGAGCGCGCGCTGGCGCTCCTCGCGGGCGGCCGCGAAGCGGTCTATCGCGCCATCGAGGGCGCCGAGGACGACCGCGAGCGCGGCGCGCAGGACCTGCGCGCGGTGAATCCCTCTCGCGACGACGTCGTGATCCTGCTCGCGGCCTCGGGCGCCACGCCGTACACCATGGGTGCGGTCGCCGCCGCGCGCGAAGCGGGCGCGCTCACCATCGGCATCGGCAACAACGCGGGCGCGCCGCTCGCGCTCGAAGCCGAGATCGGCATCGTGCTCGAGACCGGCTACGAGCTGATCTCGGGCAGCACGCGCCTGAAGGCCGGAACCGCGCAGAAGATCGCCCTCAACACGTTCTCGTCGGCGGTGATGGTGCGCCTGCACAAGGTGTATGGAAACCTGATGGTCGACTTGAAGCCCACCAACGCGAAGCTCATGGACCGCGCGGTGCGCCTCACCGTGCTCGCCACCGGCGCCACCGACGACCGCGCACGCGAAGTCCTCGAGAAGAGCGGCTTCCACGTGAAGGTCGCGATCGTCGCCATCGCGAGGAACCTCACGCCGGCGCAAGCACGCGCGCGCCTGGCCGCGGTGCGCGGCAGCGTGCGCGCGGCGCTCGCCGAGTGAGCGCGGGGCCCGCGGCGCGCCTCGCTTCCCTCGACGCGTTCCGCGGCTTCGCGATCGCGAGCATGGTGCTGGTCAACAACCCCGGCGACTGGGGCCACCTCTACGCGCCGCTCGGGCATGCCGCGTGGAACGGCTGGACCTTCACCGATCTGGTGTTCCCGTTCTTCCTCTTCGCGGCCGGCGTGTCGATGGCGATCTCGATCGAGCGCCGCGCGAGCGCAGGCGATGGCCCGCGCACGCTCATGGCGTCGATCGCTCGGCGCGCCGCGGTGATCTTCCTCGTGGGCCTCGCGTTGAACCTCTTCCCCGCCTTCGATCCTTCCACGCTGCGCATTCCCGGCGTGCTGCAGCGGATCGCGCTTTGCATCGTGATCGCCGCGCCGTTCGCCATCTACGCGCGCACGCGATCGATCGCGATCGGGATCGCGCTGCTCCTCGCCGCCTACGCGATCCTCATGCTCTGGGTGCCGGTGCCGGGGCCCGATGGCGTGGTCGCGGCGGGCGCGCTCGAGCCGGGGCGCGACTTCGGCGCGTGGCTCGATCGCCGGCTCCTCGCCGGGCACCTGTGGGCGCAGTCGCGCACCTGGGACCCCGAAGGGTTGGTGAGCACGCTCCCCGCGGCATGCAGCGTGCTCTTCGGGGTAGTCACCGGGCGATGGCTGCGCGACCAACCTTCGGATCTCGCCACCTCGGCGGCGTTGCTCGGCGCGGGCGCGATCGCGCTCGGCGCGGGCCTCGTGGCGGACGACCTCTTCATGCCCATCAACAAGAACCTGTGGACGCCGTCGTTCTGCATCTTCATGACGGGGTGGGCGCTCGTCTTCTTCGCGGCGTTCCACGCGGCGATGGACGCCCGCACCTTCGCGCGGCGCGCGCTCCTGCCCCTCACGATCTACGGCATGAACGCGCTCTTCATCTTCGCGCTCTCGGGCTTCGTCGCGCGGCTCCTCAACCTTCACGACATGAAGGCTCGCCTGTACGCGCCGTTGCAGGCCCTGGCGATCGCCCCAGAGAATGCGTCCCTCCTCTTCGCGATCGCCTTCGACCTCGCGATGCTCGCCGTGGCCTGGTTGATGTGGAAGAAGAAGTGGTTCGTGAAAGCCTGATGCGCGCCATCCTCGCGGCCGTTGCCGCGGCGATAGCGCTCTCGGGCTGCGTGAGCGCTCCTCCCCGGCCGTACGCCGTTGCACCACCACCCGTGCGCGAATTCCGCGGCGCGTGGGTGGCATCGGTCGCCAACATCGACTGGCCCAGTCGCCCGGGGCTCACTGCGGCCGCGCAGCAGGAGGAGATCGTGCGCATCGTCGAGCGCGCGCAGGCGATCGGCCTCAACGCCCTCATCGTGCAGGTGCGCCCGGCCGCCGATGCGCTCTACGCGAGTGCGCTTGAGCCGTGGTCCGAATACCTCAGCGGAGAGCAGGGCAAGGCGCCCGAGCCGTGGTACGACCCGCTCGCGCTGTGGATTACCGAAGCCCACCGCCGCGGCATCGAGCTGCACGCGTGGTTCAACCCGTACCGCGCGCGCCATCCCTCCTCGCGCTCGCCGTTGGCTCCCGGCCACGTGGCGAACACGATGCCGGGCGCGGTGAAGGCCTACGGCGATTACCTGTGGCTCGACCCCGGCGAAGAGGAAGCCGCGCAGCGCACGCTCGACGTGATCGTCGACGTGGTGCGCCGCTACGACGTCGACGGCATCCACATCGACGACTATTTCTATCCCTATCCGATCGCCGCACCCGATGGCGGTGGCGACCTCGACTTCCCCGACGAGCCGTCGTGGGCGAAGTACCGGCTGTCGGGCGGGAGCCTCCCGCGCGAAGACTGGCGCCGCGCCAACGTGGACGCGCTCATCGAACGCATCCACGCCGCGGTGCATCGCGAGAAGCCCCGCGTGCTCTTCGGCGTGAGCCCGTTCGGGCTCGGGCGCCCGGACCTGCGGCCGCCGGCAATCGCGGGTTTCAGCCCATACGACAAGCTCCACGCCGATGTCGAGCTGTGGCTCGCGCGCGGTTGGCTCGACTACCTGGCGCCCCAGCTCTACTGGCCGATCGACGCGCCGGCGCAGCCGTTCGGGCCGCTCCTCGATTACTGGACCGCGGCGAACACGGCGGGGCAACATGTGTGGCCGGGGCTTTTCACGAGCCGCATCGACGCGAGCGACGCCTCGTGGACGCCGCAGGAGATCGCGGGCCAGGTCGCGATCGCGCGGCGCCTCGGCGCGGGCGGCCACATCCACTTCAGCCTTTCCGCGATCGCGCAGGATCGCCGCGGCATCGCGGGCCTGCTGCACGAGATGTACTCATGACGGACGCCGAGCCCATCGCCCTGGGCATTGACGCGGGCGGCACCGAGACGCGGTGGGCGCTCGCGCGCGGCGCGGGCGAGATCGTCGCGGAAGGCCAAGTGCGCGGATTCAGTGCGCTGCAGGTGCGCGGGGCCGAGGAGTCTCTCGTCAAGGAGACGTTGGAGAAGCTCGCGCGCGAGGTGCTCGCCATGGGGCGGCCGCAGCGCGTGCATGCGGGCCTCACCGGCTTCGGCGGCGAGAGCGACGCCCTGCGGCAACTCGTTGCCGAGCCCTTCGCCCTCGCGCTCAATGCAGTCACGGTGGGCAGCGACATCGAGACGGCGTA
>Ga0209647_1003499_pt1 | contig 12120 bp, 10 predicted proteins | sample GraSoi_2013_60cm_FD_185827 | JGI IMG/M metagenome (GOLD analysis project Ga0209647, IMG submission 185827) | Grasslands soil microbial communities from the Angelo Coastal Reserve, California, USA - Sample 9_17_2013_60cm (SPAdes) (version 2) | ecosystem: Environmental > Terrestrial > Soil >... | reverse complement strand
GGCAGGCGTCGAATGTGACCGCGGATACATCCGTGTGGACGACTCGTTGCGGACCACGGCGCCCCATATCTTTGCGGCCGGCGACATCACCGGGCGCATGATGCTAGTGCAGAGCGCTACCGCAGAGGGGGCACTCGCCGCCGAGAGCGCCGTCTTGGGGTCGGGTGGCAAAGACCGGCACCAGATCGTGCCGCACGGAGGCTTCACCGATCCTGAGTATGGCAGTGTAGGGCTGACGGAGAGCCAGGCCCACGCCCAGGAGGATTGCGCTGTGGCCGTCGTGCCGTATGCGCACGTTGACCGCGCGCTGATTGATGGGCATACGGAAGGCTTCTGTAAACTGATCGTCTCACAGTCCTCGCATCGCCTGCTCGGCGCGCACATCGTGGGCGAGCAGGCTGTCGAAATCCTCCAGATGGTCGCGGCGGGCATGGCGGCGGACATGTGGGTAGAGCAGCTAGCCGAGCTTGAGCTCGCCTATCCCACGTTCGCGGCCGTCGTCGGGCTTGCGGCCAGGACGATTACGCGCGAGCTGGGGGTGATTCCGCTGGCGCCGCAGTGGCGTGCGCTGGGACAGACGGCCGCCGCCGAGTGGGAGCGTAGCGACGCGTGAGCGCCGCCCCGGCGCATGGCAGGGTCACAGTCACTGACCAGCTAGCCAGCAACGCGGCAAAGTCGGCGGAAATCAGACACCACATCGACGCGAGAGCGACGCGACGCCACCTCCTGGGCGCCTCGTGGCTCGTGATTAAACCTCTCTCGACTTCCTGCCGGTGCTTCCCGGCTTGATCGCGGAATGTCGTCGTGCCCTCGGCGCACCCAACAGGTTCGGCAAGACGAAGCAGAGAACCTGCTGAGTGCGCCTATGTGGGGACAGGCAACTACATCCGATTCGCTGGACGCGGCGGCCATTTATCCATCCACCCCCAAGGAAATTTGTCCACTTTGAGCAAGATCTTCGCCTGTAACGCCTGGCGTAACGTTGCCGTGACGGCGGCTGACTACGCTGGAAGCGGAAAGATGCTGAACACCTCGACAAGACGAGCGGCATCTTCCAGGCATCCAGCCAGCGCGAGGTTCTCGACGGACGAGGACGTTCTACAGAGGAGGCGCCACATGCCTACCACACGTACGGCTCCCACCCAAGTCTCGTCGCCACTCACTCACCCCACACCAGTGATCGTCGCGCCAACACGGCGCTCTCGGCGGCGAGTGCCCCCTCTGCGGTCTGGCGCTACAGCTCTTCTTCGCCGGACTGGGCGTCTTCGGCATCACGACCTTCCTGCCACACATGATCCTGGGCACCGGCATCGTGGTCGCCTCACTGGCGCTGCCGATGGTCGCCTGGCGCGGGCATCTCGAGGCCACGGTGCAGCGACTCTCGTGACTCCTGGCCGGCCTGATGTTGCTGCAAGGGCTACTGATCGACCTCGGTCGCGTGGCGCACGTGATCTCGGCCCTGCATCCAGTTAACGCCATGCTGCTCGTGCTCGTCACCTATAGCCTGGCGCGCCGGGCGGTGTAGGCAGCCCCGTCCGCCTCGGGTGTTCCCAGCACCATCACACTCACGTATAATGGCCTCATTCACTACACTGTGAACAAGGCCGGGGATTTTTGGATACCAGGCAATCAAACCGGTGACTTTAGCTTCGTCCCCGGTGTAGCGGGACAGCCAAGCTACACCAGAACCTTTCACATTTGGTTCGGCGAGAGCGACAACCGCCAAAACAACGTCAGCCATTTCACCTTTCAAGTTCGCGGCACCGGCTCCGACGGCTCTCAGCTCAACTTCCATGAAACTGAGCACGTCAGCACCAATGCCAATGGCGATGTCGTCGTTTCGTTCGACAAGATGACGTGCGGCTAGTCCGCCCGGTCGTCTGCCAGCGTGCTGGCGCGGTATACCGCGCCAGCACGCCCTTACATCCCCGGCTGAGGGGGTCACGGCCGCACTACCCGCATGCTCCCGTGTGCGGGTGACGCGGCTCGCGCGATGGTTCTTACACGGTGATGTCGCGAACGGTCGCGCGTCAATCCGCCAGCGACTATGGCGCGGAGCCCTGCACGTAGCGGAGGTATGCGGTGAGCGGTGCCTTGACCGAGCAACCAGCGGAGGACCGCCGGGAGCCACGCGCCGCGCACAGTGACACGCACCTGTCGCTTTCCGGCTGGCATCTCGCCGCCGCTCGGGTCGCCTGGGCCGCGCTGGCGCTCGGAGCCGCCGTGCTCTATGCCGCCGCTCTTCCGGCTCGCTATGCGCAGCTGCAAACGACCTGCGCCGGCGGCGCGTGCGCACCGGGACAAGTCGCCGCGGGCACGCTCGTGCCGTTCGGCGCGCACCTGCCCACCACCACCTACGCGGGCGCGCTCCTCACGCTTGACCTCATATTTGCGGCGGTGTACATTGCCACGGCATTGGTCATTTTTTGGCGCAGATCCGACGATCGGATGGCGCTCTTCGTTTCGCTCATGCTCGTACTGTGGGGGCTCACCTTCACCGGCACCATGAACGCATTGGCTCAGGTTCATCCGCTATGGTTCGTGCCGACCGCGAGCGTGCGCTTTCTGGGTGCGGCGCTGATTACCGTGTTCTTCTACGTCTTTCCGGATGGGCGATTCGTGCCAGACTGGGCACGCTGGCTGGCAGGCCTCTGGGTCTTTTCTCAGGTCCCGAAATACTTCTGGCCCGCCGCGCCGCTGAATCCCGATCGCTGGCCGCACGCGCTTACCTTTGTCGTGAGCGCTGGGTTCCTCGCCGTCATGATCGCGTTGCAAGTCTATCGCTACCGCTGGGCGTCGAGCGCGCCGCAGCGCCGGCAGACCAAGTGGGTGGTGTTAGGCATCGCCGTTTCTCTTACCGCCTATCTCATCGTCCTGCTGGTCGGGTATGTCGTGAATCCAGGACCGGGCACGGCCGGCTATGTACTTGGCGCCGCTCGGCTCAACGCGTCACTGCTCTTGATTCCCATTGCCATCGCCATCGCGATTCTGCGCGACCAACTGTACGATATCGACCTGCTCATCAACCGGTCGCTGGTGTATGGCATCCTGACGGGCGTGCTGGCCGCGCTCTACGCGGGAAGCATCTTCCTCTTTGGCGGGTTCGTACGCACGCTCACCCACCGGCAAGACGACTCGCTCGCCATCGTCGTCTCCACGCTGGGTGTCGCGGCGGTGTTCCAGCCGCTGCGCCGGCGCATCCAGTTCGCGATCGATCGCCGATTTTACCGGCGCAGGTACAATGCCGCACGCGCGCTGGAGGCATTTGGCGCGGCGCTGCACAGTGAGGTGGAGATGGCGGAGCTTGGCGAGCAGCTTGTGGCGGTTATCGAGCGCACGATGGAGCCGGCGCACATCTCCTTGGTGCTGCTGCCTGCGCGTGCGGTGTCGCGCGAGGCGTGGGACGTCGGCAGGTTCGATCAGCCTATGCCCATGGCCGTGCCTACTGATCGAGCAGCTCGTAACGATTTTCGTAACGCTCTCGGAACGCGGCGCCCGTACGATGATGAGTAGTCGAGGTGGATCACCTCGAAGGTGAAATCGAGAGGCGGAGTATCGATGGCTACACTTCTAGAGAGCGTGCAGCACGTGCGCTTCGGCCGGCGCCGCGCGGCGCCGCAGGCAGCGGAAAAGCCTGCTCTCGAGCGCATGCCTCAGGTGGCGGCGCCCGCGTTGGACATCGCGCCCAACGATCCGATCATCGCGTACTTCGTGAGCTCACCCGGCGCGGTGGAGCTCGACAAGCTGCATCTAGACTCACCAGCCGTACGCGAGTTGAAGGCGGCTGGGGTATCGCTCGTGATTCCCCTGGTGAGCCAGGGCGAGCTGGTGGGGTTATTGAATCTCGGTCCTCGTCTCAGCCAGCAGGACTATTCCACCGACGACCGCCGGCTGCTCGACAATCTCGCCACGCAGGCTGCGCCCGCCCTACGCGTCGCGCAGCTGGTGCGCGAGCAACAGGCGCAGGCCCGCGCCCGCGAGCGTGTCGATCAAGAGCTACGCGTCGCCCGGCTGATTCAGCAAACGCTGCTGCCGCGCGATTTGCCTGCGCTGCCGGGCTGGCAGCTCGCCGCCTATTACCAGCCTGCGCGTGCGGTAGGTGGAGACTTCTATGACTTTCTGTACTTCGAAGATGGCCGGCTCGGCATCGTCATCGGCGACGTGACGGATAAAGGCGTGCCGGCGGCACTCGTGATGGCGACGACACGCAGCATTCTACGCTCGGCCGCCCACAGCGAGCTCCCGCCGGGAGCGGTGCTGGAGCGCACCAACGATCTGCTCCATCTGGACATTCCGCCCAAGATGTTCGTCACCTGCCTGTACGCCATCTTGGACCCCTCGACCGGCCGATTGACCTACGCCAACGCCGGTCACGACCTTCCCTACCAACGGCACGGCGACAGTGTGTGTGAGCTACGCGCGACAGGCATGCCGCTGGGACTGATGCCTGGCATGCACTACGAAGAAAAGGAGACGATCCTCAGCCCCGGTGACAACATTCTTTTCTACAGCGATGGGCTGGTAGAGGCTCATAACCCAGAGCGCGAGATGTTCGGCTTTCCACATCTCGCGCACCTCGTGGAAACGTACGCCACCGACACGCCGCTCATAGAGGTCCTGCTCAACGAGCTGGCGGCATTCGCCGGCAGCGACTGGGAGCAGGAAGACGATGTCACGCTGGTGACGCTCCAACGAGCGGAAGGCTCGGGACACAGCATGATTACGAACGCATCCGCGCCGCCGCCGGGCGATCCGTCCGACGACCAGAGCTGGCGCACGCTCGACGAGTGGGCGGTAGCCAGTGAGCCAGGCAATGAGCGCCAGGTCATCCAGCGCCTCGGGGACTCGGTAGTGGACCTGCGACTGCCAGAGAAGCGCCTGGAGGACCTCAAGACCGCGGTGGGCGAAGCGACCATGAACGCCATGGAGCACGGCAATCACTACCAACCTGACTTGCCTGTCACCATCCAGGTGCGCGCCTCGCAGTCCACACTCTCGGTGCGGATCACCGATGAGGGCGGCCACGCTGCGATTCCTGAAAGCCAGACCCCCGATCTGGAGGCCAAGCTGGCCGGGCTTCAGTCGCCACGGGGATGGGGACTGTTCCTCATCAAGCATCTTGTCGACGACATGTATGTGACGGGGGACGAGACCCATCGCACCGTTGAGCTGATCATGTCCCTAGAAGGAGGCAGCAATGCCAGCCAGAACGCTTGAGGCGAACGTCCGCCACCAACGGCCGCGTATCGCCGTCGTGGAGATGCATGGCGAGATCAACGCCTTCGCGGAAGACGTGCTGAATGCTGCCTACACCGATGCCGAGCGGGAAGGTCCCGAGACCATTCTGCTCAACTTCGCCGGCGTGGACTACATCAATAGCACCGGCATCGCCCTGATTGTCAGCTTGCTCGCAAGGGCGCGCGCGTCACACCGTAGGCTACTCGCCTGCGGCCTCAGCGAGCACTACGTGGAGATCTTCCACATTACACGCCTGGCCGACTTTATGAGCGTTTTCCCAGATGAAGCGAGCGCCTTGGCAGGCCCATCCACCATCGTCACCGACCAATGAAGGAGGAGTGATCATGCCGCAAGCCAACGTCACCATGACCGTTCGCCCCGTCACGGCCAGGACCAGCATCATCGACATCACTGGCGAGGTGAACGCGTTCGCCGAAAATGCCCTCACGGAGGCGTACGCCAAGGCGTCCACGCCGACCACCGTGAACATCATCCTGAATTTCAGCGGGCTGGAGTACATGAACAGCAGCGGCATCGGCCTGCTCGTTACGTTCTTGATCCGCGCGAACCGCCAGAAACAGCGCTTGCTGGCATATGGCCTGAGCGACCACTACAAGCACATCTTCGAGCTGACGCGACTCAACGAAGCGATCGCCATCTTCGACTCTGAAGCCGGGGCAGTGGAGGCCGGTGGCCGCGGCTAGTAGGCAAGCCACCGCGAAGGGAGCAGTCGCCATGACTACCCCGTCATTCACACCAGCGAACGACGAGCCGCCACGGGACGCGGTCTACTGGGCGCAGATGGTCGCGACGCTCAAGGTCGGCGAGGTGCCGGCGGGCGCGATAAATCTCAACGTCGAAGGCCGGCGTGTCACCAATCCGCTGCAAGGCTTCGGGCCGATGTGGCAGAAGACCTACCGCGTGAGCCTGACTGGCGCTGCTGTCACGCCTGACGAGGTGGTGCGCATGTGGAAGGCGCGCTTCCCCGATTTTCAGCCACGAGAGAATCGCTTGTACCCTGCGCTGGCCGGCGTCCAGCCGGGCGAGATCGTCTTGCTCAACGCCTCGATGCGCGGGTTACCCGTGGATAGCGGTCTGCTGGTGCTGTACGCCGACGACGAATCGTTCACCTTCATCACGCCGGAGGGCTGTCCCGAAGCTGGCTGGATCATGTGCAGCGTCTACGAGAACGAAGGCACCATCGTAGCGCAGGTCCAGACGCAGGGCCGTTCGAACGATCCAATCTTTGAATTCGGCTTCCGCTTCCTTGGGGGCGCGAAACAGCAAGAGAAGATCTGGATGCACGTGTTGCGCGAGCTGGCGGCGAGCTTCGGCGTGAGCGAGCAGGTACAGGTCAGCAAGGTGTGCCTCGATCCACGCATACGCTGGTCGATGGCCACCAATGTTTGGACGAACGCGACTGTCAGATCCGTGCTGTACACCATGACGACACCGGTGCGCTGGGTCCGCCGCGGGAGCAGACGCTGAGTCCCACCAGGCACGCCCAGGCAAGTGGCTACTTGAGGAGAGGAACAATGGAGAGCTCGCCTCGTCGCGCGGACGATGCGCCACTGCGGGACGCCACGTATTGGGCGCAACAAGTTACGACACTCAAGGTTGGCTCGGTGCCTGCCGGCGCCGTAAATCTCAATGTCGAGGGACGTCGGGTCGTCGGGCCACTGCAAGGCTTCGGGCCGATGTGGCAGAAGACGTATAAGGTGCCGCTGACCGGTGCGTCGGTGGTGCCGACGGTGGTCATCAAAGTCTGGAAAGAGCAGTTCCCCCGCTTCTGGCCGCGCGGCAATCGCTTCTACGCGCCGCTCACCGGCATCGCCCCCGGAGAGGTGGCGCTGCTGAACCTCACCGCCGGCGGTATGCCGCTCTCCACTGGGGTGCTGGTGCTCTACGCCGATGACGAGTCTTTCACGCTGATGACGCCACAGGGCCACATGTTCGCGGGGTGGATCACGTTCAGCGCCTTCGAGGAGGACGGCAGCACGGTGGCGCAGGCGCAGGTGTTGATGCGCGCGAACGACCCGATCTACGAGCTGGGCCTGCGCTTCGGCGGCCACCGGCAGGAGGACCGCTTCTGGCAGAGTACGCTGCAGGCGCTGGCGACGGAGTTCGGCGTCAGCGCGCCGGTGCAGACACAGGCTGTCTGTGTGGATCCAAAACTGCAATGGTCGCACGCCCGCAATATCTGGCAGAACGCCGCCATGCGCACGACCCTGAGCGCGCCGACGCGCTGGTTGCGCCGTGCGCGCTGAGGGTGCCCAGCTGGCAATGTGCTTAGCGGTCGAGGAGATGACGGAGTGATGGCAATGCGTGACACTTACGACGCGGTGGTGATCGGCGCCGGCCCTAATGGACTCGCCGCCGCAATCACGCTTGCACGCGCCGGTCACTCCGTAATCGTGTACGAAGCCAAAGACACCATTGGCGGCGGTAGCCGGTCGCGCGAGCTGACGCTACCCGGCTTCGTGCACGACGTCTGCTCGGCCATCCATCCCTATGCCGTCTCGTCGCCATTCTTCCGGGCACTGCCCCTGGAGCGCTACGGCCTCGAGTGGGTCTATTCGCCCGCGCCGCTAGCGCACCCGCTGCCAGACGGGCGCGTGGCGGTATTGGAGCGGGCGTTTGGGGACATGGCGCGCACGCTCGGCTCAGACGCGGAGGCCTGGCGGCATCTCATCGCGCCTCAGGTCGCGCAGTGGAGCGCCCTCGTGGACGGCGCCCTCGCCCCGCTGCGTCCCTTGCATATCCTACGGCGCCCGATGGAAGCGGCCGCGCTGGCGCGCTTTGGACTCTACGCGCTCAAGTCCGCACGCGGGGTAGCTGAGCACAGGTTCACGGACGAGCCGGCGCGCGCCCTGTTTGCTGGCATCGCGGCGCACGCGATGATCCCACTGGAGCGGCCACCGACGGCAGCAGCGGCAGTGCTAATGGCGACAATGGCGCACGACGTCGGCTGGCCGCTGGCGCGCGGCGGCTCGCAGCGCATCGTGGACGCGCTCGCGGCCTATCTGCGTGACCTTGGCGGCGAGATCGTCACCGGCAGGCCCATTACTTCGTTGAATGAGTTGCCGAGGGCACGAGCGACGCTCGCCGACGTCACGCCACGCCAGCTGCTCGCCATTGCCGGTGACCGGCTCCCCGAGGGCTATCGAAGGCGGCTCGCGCGCTTCCGCTACGGGCCGGGCGTCTTCAAGATCGATCTTGCGCTCGACGGACCGATTCCATGGCGAAATTCCGACTGCCTGCGCGCCGCGACGCTCCATCTCGGCGGCACGCTGCCAGAGATCGCGGCCAGCGAACGAGCCATTTGGGAGGGCGTACCGCCCGAGCGACCGTTCGTGCTGCTGGCCCAGCAGAGCTTGTTCGACGAGACACGCGCACCGTCGGGTAAACACACTGCGTGGGCGTACTGCCATGTGCCAGCCGGGTCAACGGTAGACATGACCGCGCGCATCGAGGCGCAGATCGAGCGCTTCGCGCCGGGCTTCGGCGAGCACATCCTCGCGCGGCACACGATGAACGCCGTGCAGATGGAGGCCTACAACCCGAACTATGTCGGTGGCGACATTAACGGCGGGCTAGCCAACCTCACCCAGCTCTTCACTCGGCCTACCATCACGCCGAATATTGCTGATCCCTACGCGACACCGGCAAAGGGCCTGTATATTTGCTCGTCGTCCACGCCGCCGGGCGGTGGGGTGCACGGTCTCTGTGGCTATTACGCCGCACAAGCGGCCCTGCGCACGATCTTCGGGTGGCGCGAGACGCCACAACGCCACCAGGAGGGGGCAGGGACACATGAGAGTGCCGGGCCTGGCGACGTCGAGCAGGAAGCCATGCGCGAGCACGATGCCGACGAGATGAGAGAGGGGCTGGCTCCGTGATGCGACGCGCACCTGCTGTTCTCGCGTGGCTTGTGCCGCTCGTCTGTGTTACCGGAATCGCTGCGGGCCATGTGCTGCAATCGTCAGTCGAAACCATACCACTCGATACCTGGCTGTTATCGTGCAGCTTCCTCGCGTTTCCTGTGATCGGGGCGTTGATCGTCTCGCGCCGGCCCGGCAACACCGTCGGCTGGATCTTCTGCGCCATCGGTCTGGGCACCGCGGCGACCTCCTTTTCCGCCGGGTACGTGCACCACGCCTTTGCCATGCACGCCGACACGCAGGTCGCGACGGCCTGATAGACGTGATGGGCAACATCGTCTGGCCACTCAATCTCGGGTTAGGTTCGCTGCTGCTCTTCCTCTTCCCGGATGGGAAACTGCCTTCAAGACGCTGGCGCTTCGTCTTCTGGCTCGATGTTGTTGCCGTCACGGTTTCGTCCCTCTCCGCGTTGGCTCATCCAGGCCCATTGGAGCACGTGAACGGGCAGGGGCTCGTTCCTAATCCGCTCGGTATTCCAGGCGCCGGCCCATTGCTGGACGCCGTAAACAATCTCGCACAGTCGCTCTTCGCCTGGCTGGCGCTCGTGGCTGTCATCTCGGTAATCGTTCGCTACCGGCGCGCTGCGGGCACGCAGCGGCAGCAGATCAAGTGGTTTGCATTTGGCGCGACGCTGTTGGTCGTGTTCATCCTGGGCGGCATTGCGCTAGCGCAAGCGGTCACACCGAGCGGACAAGATTCCTCGAACAGTTTCATCGCCAATTTGGGCTTTTTGCTCGGCTTCGTCATGCTGCCCCTCGGCGCCGGCATCGGCGTGCTGCGCTACCGGCTCTACGACATCGACCTCATCATCAACCGCACGCTGGTCTATGGCTCGCTTACGCTCATTCTCGCGGCGGTCTACTTCGGCGGCGTCGTCGGCGCGCAGGCGGTCGTGCAGGCGCTGACCGGGCAGACGAAGCCGCAGCCGGCGCTCATCGTCGCCTCCACGCTGCTGATCGCCGCGCTCTTCACGCCGCTGCGCCGCCGTGTACAGCGGCTCATCGATCGCCGCTTCTTTCGCGCGAAGTACGACGCCGTGCACACGCTCGAACAGTTTGCTGTCACCCTGCGCGGCGAGCTCAATCTGGCCGAGCTCAACGCGCATCTGGTCGGTGTCGTAGAGGAGACGATGCAGCCAGCGCAGGTCTCGCTCTGGCTGCGCCCACTCAGCGCCGGGAAGGACGCGAATCGCGGTCGCCGCGTATGATGGCTTCCCGCTACCACGCCGTCAGTTTCCAGATTTCCAGTTGCACAGCGCGTTCCTCAATGCCGATCTCCGCGTAGATGCTCACCGCCTGTTTGACGTGGCTCCTGGCGTCCTCTGGCCGGCCCGCCGCATGCAGAAGGTCGGCCAGATTCCCGTGCAGCGCCGCCTCGTGATGACGATCGCCTTGCGCCGCACACAAGGCAAGCGCGGCCTCCGCATAGGCAACTGCCCGTGCCGTCTCGCCAAGGGAGGAGAGGGCCAGCGCCAGATTGTTCAGCGCCGCTGCCCGTGCCTCAACGTCGTCCACCTCTTCCGCCAACGCGAGGCTGCGCTCCAGATAGCCGACAGCGCTCTGGGCATCGCCGCGGCAGCTGGCGAGCACTCCCAACATGTTGTGGGCCTGAGCCAACGCACGCCCGTCTTGAGCGCTAGCTGCCAGCTCCTTTGCCTGGTTGGCGAGCTCCCACGCCTGATCGAGCTGTCCGCGGCGGTGGGCGACGAGACTCCAGTCGGCGTACACGCGGGCGCGCTCGCCGGCCGCTCCCGACGCGCCGAGCCGTGCCAGCGCCGCCTCGAAATGGTGTTGCGCCTGCTGCCAGTCACCCTGGCGTGCGTAGACGTTGCCCAGCTTATGTTCCAGCCGCGCGGCCGCCTCCGGTGCGCACCCCGCCAACGCCGCCTGATAACTCTCGAGCGCGGTGGCGTAGTCGGCGAGAATCGTCTGCACATTACCGATGTCCTCGTGCAGTCCCGCCGTGTCTGGATGACCCAGCGCGAGCGCTTTGCGCAGATGCGCCAGCGCCTCGACGTTCGCGTACAGGGCCTTCGCCCGCTCTCCCGCCTGCTTGTAGTACTCGGCTGCCGCGGCCAGGTCACCCCCCAGCTCATGATGATGGGCGATCTGCCCGAGCGATCCGCTGCCCTGGCGCCGCTGGCGCGTGATGCCGGCGAGCGCCTGCGCCGTGCGCCGATGCAAGAGGCGCCGGCGCGCCAGACTCGTCTCTTCGTAGACGAGCGAGCGCAGCTTCTCGTGGCTGAAATCATAGCTGAGCGCAGTGAGCGGCGTCCCGCGCTGCTCGCGAATGAGCCCTTGCCCGACAAGCTCCTCCAGCGCCTCGATCGTCTCCTCTTCGCTGCGTCCACTGACCTCGCGTGCCGTCTCAAAGTCGAACGATCTGCCGATGACTGCGGCCGCCGCGATCACCTGCGCGCTCGTGTCGCTCACACCGCGTAGCCGCCCGCGCAGCAGATCGCGGATGCCTCCGGGCATGGACCAGCTCTGCTCGGCTGGTGTGACCATCCCCTTCGACAGGGCCTGCATGTATTCGACGAGGAAGTACGGCAGTCCTTCAGTCTCCTCGTACAGGCGCTGTGCCGTTTCGGCAGGTAGGGATGGACCCGCGGACGTCCGTAGCAGCTCGCGTACGGCAGGCTCACTCAGCCGCGACAGCGCGATGGTCGTTGCGGCACCGGCGCGCTGCGCCTCGGCAAGGAGCTGGCGTACTTGCTGGCGGCCGGAGGCTTCCGCGCTGCGCCAGGTCAGCAGCAGACAGACCGGCGCACCGTGCAATCGGCGCGCGAGATACGTCAACACGTCCAGTGAGGCGCCGTCGGCCCACTGCACATCGTCGAGGAAAAGAACGCCGGGTGTCGCGCCCCGGATGGCCGCGAACAAGACCTGCCTGAGGCCTTCGAAAAAGTGACTCCGGGCACCGGGACCATCGAGCGGCGGGG
>Ga0209647_1003498_pt1 | contig 12120 bp, 9 predicted proteins | sample GraSoi_2013_60cm_FD_185827 | JGI IMG/M metagenome (GOLD analysis project Ga0209647, IMG submission 185827) | Grasslands soil microbial communities from the Angelo Coastal Reserve, California, USA - Sample 9_17_2013_60cm (SPAdes) (version 2) | ecosystem: Environmental > Terrestrial > Soil >... | reverse complement strand
TGATCGGTGATCAGTAATCGGTCTGTGTGTTCAGATGTTGAATGATTATAGTTCCAATCACAGTTCAGACGCTACTTTGCAAAAATGCAGGTCACGAAGTTCACAAAGAAGACACAAAGAAATAGCAGGGTAAACAGGTTAAGTTAGTCAATACTACCGGTCACCGATTACCGATCACCCATTCCCCATCCACCAAATAAAAAAGGCCCCGATAACTGGGGCCTTTTTTCTATAAGTGGTAATAACTACTACTCACTCTTCTTTTCCTTCGAAGAAGCTTTCGTCTTTTTCGTCTTAATAATCAACAAATCTCCCTCTCCCGGATAGTCGGCCTGGATGGTACCGCCCTGCTCCACTTCTCCTTTCAGAATTTCTTCTGCTACCGGATCTTCCAGGTATTTCTGGATGGCGCGGTTAAGCGGCCGGGCACCAAACTGTTGATCATACCCCTTTTCTGCCAAAAAGTCTTTGGCTTTGTCTGTCAGTTCTACATTGTAACCTAGTGCCGTGATCCGGCTGAACAATTTGCCCAAGGAAAGGTCAATGATCTTATGGATGTCTTCGCGTTTCAGCGAGTTAAAGACAATCACGTCATCGAGGCGGTTAAGAAATTCCGGGGAGAAGGCGCGTTTCAATGCGCTTTGGATCGTACTCTTCATGTTCTCCTCGTCGCTTTGCTGCTTTGCTTTGCTGGCAAAACCAATTCCGCTTCCAAAATCCTTCAGGTCGCGTACACCGATGTTGGAGGTCATGATGATGATGGTATTCCGGAAATCAACCCTTCTGCCCAATCCATCCGTCAGGATCCCGTCATCCAACACTTGAAGCAATATATTGAACACATCCGGGTGTGCCTTCTCAATTTCGTCCAACAGCACAACGCTGTAGGGCTTCCTTCTCACTTTTTCCGTGAGCTGACCGCCTTCTTCATACCCAACATAGCCGGGAGGAGCGCCGACCAAACGCGACACAGAGAATTTCTCCATGTACTCACTCATGTCAATGCGCACCAATGCATCGTCCTTATCAAAAAGGTAGGAGGCCAATACTTTTGCCAACTCTGTTTTCCCTACGCCAGTTGGACCGAGGAAAATAAATGAGCCGATTGGCTTTCTTGGATCTTTCAATCCTACACGCGTACGCTGAATGGCTTTCGTCAATTTGCCAATGGCTTCTACTTGTCCGATTACCCGGCCGCTGAGCTGGTCGCCCATGCCCAGCAGTTTGTTGCTTTCCTTTTGCGCGATGCGGTTGGCGGGGATACCGGTCATCATGCCGATCACGTCGGCTACATTATCTTCGGTGACGGTGTATTTTTCCGTGCGCGTCTTTTCTTCCCAGCGCGCCTTCGCCAGATCAAGTTGCTCGATGAGTTTCTTTTCTTTGTCGCGGAGTTGCGCAGCCTCTTCGTATTTCTGGCTCTTTACTACGCGGTTCTTCTCTTTCTTCACTTCTTCAATAGCATCCTCAAACTTGACGATGTCATCCGGTACATGAATATTATTGATGTGCACGCGCGCACCGGCCTCGTCCAACACATCGATGGCCTTGTCCGGAAGGAAGCGATCACTGATGTAGCGATCCGAAAGTTTTACACAAGCGTCAATGGCTTCTTTGGTATACGTTACATGATGATGGTCTTCGTATTTTTCCTTGATGTTGTCCAGGATCTGGATGGTTTCGTCTACCGTCGTGGAGTCGACCATGACCATCTGAAACCGGCGGGCCAGGGCTCCGTCTTTTTCAATGTACTGCCGGTATTCATCCAGGGTCGTCGCACCGATACATTGGATTTCTCCCCGCGCCAATGCTGGCTTAAACATGTTGGAGGCATCCAGCGAACCGGAAGCGCCGCCGGCCCCTACAATGGTATGCAATTCGTCAATGAACAATATCACGTCCGGTGATTTCTCCAATTCATTCATAACGGCTTTCATGCGCTCTTCAAACTGGCCGCGGTATTTCGTGCCGGCCACGAGGGAAGCGAGGTCCAGGGTAACAACCCTTTTTCCAAAGAGAACCCGTGAAACTTTCTTCTGAATAATGCGCAAAGCCAGTCCTTCCGCAATCGCGGTTTTTCCCACACCGGGTTCACCGATCAGGATCGGATTGTTTTTCTTTCGCCGGCTCAGGATTTGAGCCACGCGTTCAATTTCTTTTTCCCGGCCAACTATCGGATCGAGTTTATTGTCCTCGGCGAGTTTCGTCAGGTCACGACCAAAATTGTCGAGCACGGGTGTGCGCGACTTCTCAGCGCTTCCTTTTTTCTCTTTTCCGGTAGCCCCTGAACCGGAGCCGCCACCAAACATCTTTGACGAATCCTCATCGGGATCGTCGGTATCTTGCGAGGCCATGGGCTGTTTGTCCTGGTACTCGAGCATTTCTTTTACCACATCGTAAGCCACGTCGAATTTGTTTAAGATTTGAGTCGCCAGATTATCGGGATCACGTAAAATAGAAAGCAGCAGATGTTCTGTGCCGATCAGTTGAGCTTTGAATATTTTCGCTTCGAGGTAGGTGATCTTGAGAACTTTCTCAGACGCCCGCGTCAAAGGGATATTGGCTAAGTTCTTGATTTCGTGTGTGGCTGTTCCTTTCGATATTTTTTCGATTTCCCCCCGAAGGTCGTCGAGCGGTACGCCCAGCTTTTTTAGTAATGCTACGGCTACTCCCTCACCTTCTCTGATCATTCCAAGAAGCAGGTGCTCGGTGCCGATGTAATCATGGCCTAACCGTAACGCCTCTTCCCGACTCAAAGAAATGACTTCTTTCACCCGGTTGGAAAATTTTGCTTCCATATTTGCCATATTGAGTATTGTAAATGTAAAGTTTTCAGTCTGTTATTCAAAAGGAGCAGGTTTGTTTGCAAAGGTAGTCGATGGCCTCATTTTCGCCCTGCCCCAACGACGAAAAAACAACAATTGAATTTTATTTGTTCAAATCTCCCTTCTTGATGCCTTGAGGATGCTCAGGGAATTCGGTCCCTCACAAAATAACAAGTCGATAAGACTGAGGTTGCTTGCAAAAGTATTGCCAAAAACCTGGTAGTAGCGCTTGGGTTGGTAGAAAGCCCTGCTGGAATAGGGCTTTTTGGAAGTTATCAGCGAACGCAAGTCACAAATCGGCAAACTGACCTCCTTTTGATAGTTCTCCGTCTCAGAAAGGTCCTTTCTTAAACCCAGATTATTCAGACAGAATGACAGCACCTCCCGGTTCAGATCGAAAATAAAGTCGAAGTTACGGCACAATATGTCGCGCAGGTCCGGAGCATAATGTTCAAAGAAAGGTGCTTTGGCGTAGGCCGATTGGATGGACCGCCAATGGTTGTTCTGCCATTTCCCGGTGTGGTCGATCCGGATGTCCCTGAACGGAACTTTATTATGTTTCGCCGTCAACGGCACGACCAGCATGACGGGGCCTTGTGCTGTATTAATATAACAACGGTTCCGGTATCCTTGCTTTATATAATGCTCCTGTTTTTCCAAAACAAGTTTATCAAACGGAAGGAGAGCACAAAAATATTCGAGGCAAGGAAGATAGTGGGGCTCAATCAGGCCGATGTTCATGCGGGAAAGATAAAAAGTGTTTCCCGAAAAATTATCTCCCGCAGATCGCGAAAAAATTGTCTCCCGCAGATCTCGAAAATTGTTTCCCGCAGATCGCGCAGATTTTCGCAGATAACAACATTAGCCATTCTTCGTGCTCTTTGTGCTCGCTTCGTGTTCTTTGTGACCCTGCATTTTGGCTGGGTCAACGTCATCACTATTTGAGACATTTGATACAAAATGAATAATACGGTAGATTAGGGGATGCCGAGATATTTTATGCGAAGTTGTTTGGGCCACCAATGGATCGCAGCGATGCTTCTGGTGAGTTCCTGCGTCCTGAAAGAGACTGTCATACAACCGGCTCCGCCTCCAGTTCCACTGCCGACGACGCCGTGCTCACCGCACGTGGTAGAGGGTTTCACAGACAAGGTTTCCTACTTTCCCGGGGATAGCGTAATCGTATACCTTCAAACCCGCGAATCGGTTTCTCCGTGCAAGCTCGATATCTATGATGTAAATGGAAATGTAGTTTTATCGGTACCCGCATCGCTCTTTCCCCAACTTTCCCCCGACACGACCGAGGCGGGCTACGGCTACCTCCCTACCGTAAAGATCCTTGTTCCCCCTGCCACGGCCAGTGGAATGTACTTAATAGAGAATGATATTCCTTTTATTGTAAAGACCCGGAAGCGGGTGGATATTACCATTGTCTATCCTGTCAATACAGCCAATGCCTATAGCAATAGCGGGGGGAAAAGTTTATACAGCATCGACCATCGGCCCTTCCTGGTTTCATTCTTAAGACCCATTTCCCTTCAATCGCGGTCGGAATATTGCCTGAAGTGGTTTTCTTCGCTTCACGACATTACAGTCGGTTATGTGTCGGACGTGGACCTGGACTCCTACAGCTCGATTGAACTGTCTAAGATAATTGTTATTCCCGGCCACAGCGAATATTGGACGAGAGCGGCCCGATTGAATTTCGACAGGTTCGTGAATGAGGGCGGTCACGCTCTTATCCTTTCCGGAAATACGATGTGGTGGCAGGTGAGGTATTCGGCCGATTATACAAACATGATTTGTTATAAAGACGCGCTTCTCGATCCCGAAAGCGATCCGTTACTGAAGACCATAAACTGGGACCGAGACGAACTCCACTATTCCATCCTGTCCAGCATTGGCGCCGATTTTCCCCACGGAGGCTATGGCCTGAAGGATGATGCCGGGTGGGATGGATTCAAAATAAACACACCCGGTTCACCCCTGCTGAAGGGACTGGGTCTTAAAAAAGGCGATACCCTCTCCCTGCCTTCCGGCGAATACGATGGGGCTCCTGTTCTGGCATTTGATGCCAATGGCTATCCTGTCCTGGATTCAGTCCAGTTGAATTTTAAAAAAATAGAACTCATCGGTTTTGACAAAGGCAGCCGTGCCGGAAAGGAAACCATTGGAACCTTCATCGTATTTCAAAAGTCAGCCTCCTCCGGAATTATAATGAATGCAGCGAGCTATGGTTGGTGCTCATCCGACGGGATGGGAGGCGCGTCGGCCCAATCAATAAAAACGATTACACGGAATGCGATTGACCTGCTGCTGAAGGGTGAATCCGTATTTTCGAAATAGATTCCCGCAGAACTCGGAATAATCTCCCGCAGGTTCTCGGAATAATCTCCCGCAGATCGCGCAGATTTTCGCAGAATTTATTTGGGTTAATTCGCGATGAACAAAATTCCTTCCGGGGTGTAAATTTTCTCGCCTGATAGAATTACTATGTCAACGATCACGCTTATCTGCGAGATCACTGCATACTCATTCGCATGAGGCGCGGGAACAATATTAAAACCTAGAACAGATTTTGTCGGTCGCCAACTAACTTAAAATAAGTCTGCGAAAATCTGCGCGATCTGCGGGAGACAATCTATGCAAACGCTTCGAAGTTGCCCTTCCCTTCCCGCACGACAACTGGTTCCCCGGTGCTAAAATCAACAATCGTTGAGGGCACATTCCCGCCGGGACCACCGTTGATCACAATGTCAACATGATGTTTCAGGTCTTGGAAGATTTCTTCCGGGTCGGTAGTATATTCTTTGATCTCATCACCGCTTTTGACCGATGATGTGATCAGTGGATTTCCGAGCAGCGCTACGATCTCGTGCACGATCCGGTGGGCAGGGATGCGGATGCCTACGGTCTTTTTATTCACACCCACTATCTTAGGCACGTTGGTACTGGATTCAAATATAAAGGTAAAGGGGCCCGGCAACGCTTTCTTCAGAATTTTAAAAACAGGTGTATCAATCCTTTTGACGTATTCAGAAATATGTGCCAGGTCGAGACAAACGAACGACAAGTTTAGCTTTTGAGGCTTGATGTCCAGGATCTGACAAAGGCGCTCCACAGCCCTGCGGTTCATCAGGTCGCAGCCAATACCATAGACCGTGTCCGTGGGGTAAACTATAATTCCCCCTTTTCTAAGGACGTCGACAACCCGCGCAATTTTCCGAGCTTCGGGGTTGTCGGGATGAATCGGGAGAAGTTCAGCGGTCATGGTTCCTGCAAATTAATCCAAAGCGGATCAGTATTTTCACAAACAAAAAAGGAAAAAGATTCTCTCCATAACCTCCGCGCCTCCTTTGCGCCTCGCGCTACGCCTGCCGAAGCCGTCTCGGCGAAGGCAGGCCTCCGCGGTTGAAAATCATTTCGTATTTTTGAACACTTTTTTTCTTATGCCGGAAATATCACGCAAGAAATTGGCTTTTTTTCTGATCAGTTCCACCCTGTTCATCACGTTTGTTTTTTATGGGTACCAGATCCTCTACACGCCCAACATCCTGGTAGACCGGGACGACAAATTATTCATTATCCGCTCTGGGTATACATTCCGGAATGTACAACAGGACCTGGCGGATGGCGGCTATGTCAACGACCTCGTGTCATTCAGTTTTCTCGCGCGGCTGATGAATTTCGATAAGGGGATCAGGCCGGGCCGGTATTTTCTGCGCCGGAACATGACCAATATCGCGGCGATAAAAGCATTGGGATCGGGCGGCCAGGAGCCGGTGAATGTGACGTTCACGTCGGTACGCCTGCGCCGTGAGCTGGCTGAAAAAATAACAAAGAATATTGGTTTTAGCCCCCGGGAATTTGACGAGTCCCTGGATGCATTTGTTGCCACGAACCAGGAGGGATTTACAAAGGACAACATCCTGACCTTATTTATTCCGAACACCTACCAAGTCTATTTCAATATTAATCCCGAGGATTTCATCGGACGTATGGAACAGGAGTACCAGAAATTCTGGAATGATGAACGGAAGACGCAGGCAAAGGAAATAGGGTTAACTCCGATAGAAGTCTCGATCCTGGCCTCCATTGTCCAGGCCGAAACTGCGAAGCAGGATGAAGCTCCCGTCGTTGCCGGGCTGTATATCAACCGTCTGAAGAAAGGCATCGCGCTCCAGGCCGATCCGACACTGAAATTCGCCCTTGGCGATTTTACGATCAAGCGCGTTCTGAACGAACACAAAGAGGTCAACTCACCCTACAACACGTATAAATACGCCGGGTTACCTCCCGGTCCGATCAATGTGCCCGGAATTGCGATGATCGACGCCGTCCTTCACTACCAAAAGCACCGGTATTTTTATATGTGCGCCAAAGAAGACTTCTCCGGCTATCATAATTTTGCCAACTCCCTCGAGGAGCACAATGTAAATGCAAGGCGGTATCAGAGGGCTTTGAGTATTGAGATGAGGAAGGCGGCTCTGAAGAAGAATTGAGTGTTTGTTTATAGTACTCGTGTCTGAATAGTTTTTGCAATGGTGATCGGTGATCGGTAATCGGTGATCGGTGGAGTGTACAAAGTTGTTTATGTTACTCTTGTTTGAATCGTTTTCGAAATGTTAATCAGTAATCAGTGGAGTGTACAAGGTTACTAATAGTGTGGCCATGTTCTTAAACAATAAGGCCGAATCCACCGATTACCGATCACCGATTACCGATCACCATGGCAGATCTAAATTATTGAGTGTTTGTTTATATACTCGTGGTGAAATAGTTTTTGCAATGGTAATCCGTGGAGTGTACAAGGTTACTAAAAGTGTGGCCATGCCCTTAGATACTAAGGCCAAATCCACCGATCACCGATCACCGATCACCATGGCAAGGTTACTAAAGTGTGGCCATACTCTTAAACACTAATGCCGAATCCACCGATCACCGATAACCGATCACCATGTCAAATCTAAATTATTGCAATATTCTTGTTACCCTAGATTAATCTCAATGTGAGAATATGTACACAAGCGAGACCCGCATCCGCGTTCGTTATGCAGAGACCGATCCAATGGGGTATGCCTACTATGGCTACTATGCGATGTATTACGAAGTAGCCAGGGTCGAGAGCTTACGCCAATTGGGCATGACGTATAAGGAACTGGAGGCGATGGGGACCATGATGCCTGTGCTGGAAAACAATTCCAAATACATTTTACCGGCATTATACGATGATGAAATCAAGATCATTACCCTCATCCGCGACCGGCCCGGTGTCCGGATAAAATTTGAATACGATATTTACAATGGTGACGGAAAACTGATCCATCAGGGTGAAACGTTTCTGGCTTTTGTCAATAAGGCGAGCGGGAAACCGTGCCGGCCCCCGGAAGCGTTTATGAAACTTCTTCAACCCTTCTTTCCATGAGTTACAGGATACGAAAGCGGATCTTGCAAATTCCCTCGGCGCGCAGCGCCCGAAGCTGGCTGAAGAAGGTCAAGTTCAGGAAGCACGATAATATCTCACTTTACCGGTTCTTGAAAATCTTTTTTTACAACATTGACGAAGACGAAATCATGGACCGGTCGTATGGAGTTGCCTTTAACTTCATCCTGGCCATTTTCCCAACAATTATTTTCCTATTTACTCTCATCCCCTACATCTCCCACTACTTCCCCGATATCAACAAAGACACCATCATGAATTTCATGGGGGATCTCTTACCGGCCAGTATGTACCAGGTTTTCTCCTCCACCATATTGGACATCATCAGCAATCAGCGGGGCGGCCTGCTCACGGTTGGTTTTGTTTTGGCTGTTTGGCTTGCTACCAACGGGATGATGACCTTAATGCGTGCCTTTAACGCCTGCTACCGGACGGTGGAAAGAAGAAATTGGTTCAGGATGCGATTCATTGCCGCATGGCTGACGCTTTTTCTGGCCGTTGTCCTGTTTTCGGCTACCGCGCTTTTGGTGGTCGGGCAATTGGCATTAAACAAGATCACACTGGTGGGGTCCGAGTATAGTCATTTCCATTTGGACCACTACACCATTTATTTTCTTCTCTTCCTTCGGTTCGCAGTGATCTTTATCGTTTTCTTTGTTGCCATTTCATTCATTTATTATTTCGGTCCCGCGGTCCATTACAATTGGCATTTTATTTCCCTCGGTGGGTTGGTGGCCACGATAGGGTGCCTGGCTATCTCCTATGGATTTTCTTACTATGTCACCAATTTCGCCAGCTATAATAAAGTGTACGGATCCATCGGCGCCCTACTGGCGCTGATGGTGTGGGTACAGTTGCTGACCGCCGTACTCTTATTTGGATACGAGATCAATGCCAGTCTTCATTATGCCCGAAAAGTAAACGCTATTGATACCCACCGCAGGAAGAAGCGGTTGGAAAAGGCGATGCGTTGATGGGGTGATTTGCCAGGGACGTTGGCCACAAAGACACGAAGACACAAAGGAATTTTTTTTGGAGTTCCCCCTCTCGGCCACGAAGACACTAAGACACAATGGAATTTTCTTATCGCTCCAGTGGACGTATGAGTAATTAGAGCAATTAGAGTAATTAGAACCGATAGGTTGGGCTATAAAAAAGGTCAGAAAAAAAAATTCTTAGTGTCTTCGTGCCTTTGTGGCAAAAGAGACTCTATAACAGAAGAGACTCTATAAAAAGAGCGCACTCAAAAATATCCCCAATGAAATTAAAAAACCTTTTAAATGAACACGCAGCTTCTTCAACGACTGAGTGATATGATATTGGATCGCTTTCTCGGAAAGATTCAGGATACCTGCGATTTCGTGCACCGAATGTCCTTCGAGGCGATTTAGTCTAAACACTCTTTTCGATTTATCAGGAAGGTGATCCATACCGGCCTCTATGGCCTCCATTAATTCGTCGAACTCAACCATCGTCTCCGTTCCCTCCTCCTGCTGCGGGAGGTAATTCCTGGAATAATCCCAATATTTCTTACGCACCATCTCCGATTCAATGTAATTCAATGCCTTGTGTTTTACGGCTGTAAATAAATAGGAAGGCAGATTGTTTATGGAAAGAGAACCGCGCCGGTCCCAGAGCGAAATGAACAAATCCTGAACAATTTCCTCGGTTACTTCCTTTGACCGCACTTTGGAATAGGCCATAGAATGAACCCTTCGCCAATGACGCTTAAAAAGCTCTGCAAAAGCCTTTTCATCATCATTTCGAATCGCTGCTAATAGTTCGCAATCAGTATAGGCAGCAAAGGCAGGCAACAGTATTCGGTTTCGTTACTAACAAGGTAATAAAATTCGCCCTCATTTTCTCCATTCGTTTAGGAAAAAGCCTGACTTGCCTGTCATGCTGATACTGATATCCGCTTTTTTTATGCTGCAAAATGATTTTCACCTTATTTTAAAGAGATACCTGCAGGGACAGGCTACCAAAGGGGAAGAAATACTTATTGACTCCTGGTACGCCGACTTGGGAAAGGACACCCATTCATCATTGACGAGCCAGGAGGAATCTGAACTGGAAAGACATTACTGGTCAACTGTTGCTGCACATATGAAGCGCAGTAAAAAGAAAAATAACCATGCCATCCTACGTTGGTATCCTATCGGAATAGCCGCTTCCGTACTGCTGGCCCTGGTCTCCCTGCTTTATGTATTGGGTTATCGGGCATCCGGTAAAGGTGTCCAGGACGGGGAAAAAGAAATAGCTGCATCAGCCTGGAAAAAAATGACCAACACAGGAAGTGCACAACAGCTCATTTTCCTACCCGACAGTAGCAAGGTCAGTCTCGAACCCCGCAGCACATTGGAATTTCCAGTTTCCTTTCCCGGATCCAGGAGAGAGGTCTTCCTGGATGGAGAAGCTTTCTTTGATGTATCGCCGGATGTTGATCGCCCATTCCTCGTCTATGCGAATAAAGTAATTACAAAAGTAGTAGGCACTAGTTTTAGGGTGAAGGCCTTCCGGGAAGACAGGAAGGTAACGATAGCGGTACGAACCGGTAAAGTGTCCGTTTACGCGTCCCCTGAGAATGGAAAGGAGAATGCAATAACCGACGAGATCATTTTGACACCCAATCAACAGCTTGTCTATGACCGGGACAAGAAAAAGGTTTCAAGAATGATCGTTGATACCCCGCAGGTAATTCTTCCGGCGGAGAACGTTAAACGAATGCGCTTTGAAGGTGCACCGGTCAGCGAAATATTCGAAACCATTGAAAAAGTCTACGGCGTGGAAATCGTATTTGATAAGACTAAATTTTCATCGTGCACGCTGACAACCTCTATTTCCGATGGTGGTCTGTATAACCGGCTCGATATTATTTGCGCCGCCATTAACGCAACCTATACGTTGAAGGAGAATCAAATCGTGGTGGAGGGAACGGGATGCAGTAATCATTAAAAGGTAAACCTGAAAGATTCAATACAATTTAACTCTTTAACAATGGAAAATTCTACCTGATTCCGTAACGTAAAAGCCGATGATGTTGCGAGCACCACCGGCTTTTGAAGATGTGCATCCAATTGTTCGCGGATGCACGATTTAGTTTTGCCATTCTTAACAAAACCATTCAAAAATATGAATAAACCAAGACCAATTCAAGGTGTATTCTTTGTCATCATGAGAGTAACGGTAACACAGATTTTGTTAGTTGTCGCGTTGACCTCACTGGTGTCTGCCGCCCATTTGAAGGGGCAGGGAATACTGGAAAGGAAAGTTTCGTTGGATGCCCGTAATATCGAAATCAAATCGATTTTAGCGGAAATTGAGAAGCAGACTGCGGTTGTATTTACCTACAGGCCCAGGGTTATTAAGGCGTCAAAAAAAGTATCCCTGAGCGTAAAGGATGCCAGACTGGCAGATGTCCTGGGGCAACTCTTCAGCCCGGCCATCTCTATTCTCGCGGTGGATGAGGAGGGGGAGATTGTATTGAGGCCAACCCGGGCGGTGCCCGTGGAAACGGTCGCCGCACCCGTGCCAGCCCTCAAGGTATCGGGGAAAGTGATTGATGAGACAGGCCAGCCCGTGCCCGGTGTAAATGTGATTGAAAAAGGCACCAACAATGGTACGACCACGGATGTAGCAGGCCTGTTTGCCTTGAATGTTCTGGATGAGAAAAGTGTACTCGTTTTCACCTTTATCGGGTACACCACCCAGGAGGTTGCGGTTGGCGGTCAGACCGAATTTGCCATCAATCTCAGTCCAGATATCAAGTCATTGGACGAAGTGGTAGTAGTGGGGTATGGTACACAGCGGCGCAAAGATTTGACGGGTTCGGTAAGTTCGATCGGTGAAGCA
>Ga0209647_1003497_pt1 | contig 12126 bp, 10 predicted proteins | sample GraSoi_2013_60cm_FD_185827 | JGI IMG/M metagenome (GOLD analysis project Ga0209647, IMG submission 185827) | Grasslands soil microbial communities from the Angelo Coastal Reserve, California, USA - Sample 9_17_2013_60cm (SPAdes) (version 2) | ecosystem: Environmental > Terrestrial > Soil >... | reverse complement strand
TGGCAAACAAACCGGGCCTGACGATCAAGCAGATGGCAGACAAGTTGGGATACCCGGTGAAGGTTCTTGCCGAGAAGGTCAGCGATCTCGTGAGCCTGGATAAGATCAGCAAGCAGGGCGCGGAGTATCACATTGTAGGGACGCTCATTGAAGAATGGGGGAAACACAATCTGGAGATGCCTTCCAGGAAATCGCCCTGGCCGCAGAGAATGAGATGGGCAAGCGCCTTCTTGCTTATCGCATTGGCCATAGGTGTCTATGTCTATACCCATCCAGGAATACAAACATTTTCATTTCCGATCTCTGGCAGCATCGTGACTGTTCAGATGCCCGCGTCTGTCGAACAGGGCGAGATGGGAAATGTTGTTGTCTTTGTCCAGAACACTAGCGATCACGCAGCAGCCAAGGTTCACGTGTTTTTGAGTTCATCTGCCATCAACTATCAGCTTGATGGAACTAACCAGGTGACGTTCGATGAGTTGGTCAAAGGAGAGAAACGATCGGGGCAACTAGCCTATACGGTCGATGGAGCAGAAAGCTTCTCTTCCGGCACATTAACTTCGCGGGTTCTAATCACGCAGGATCAGACAACCAGAACTGTATCTCAATCCTTTACCACTGCCAGAAGGATCCTCCCCTTGCGACAAATTTGGCTTCCTGTCAGTTCGTTGCTCGCTGCTCTTGTTGTATTCATAAATGGGAAAGACTTGTGGAAGCTTCTCGCGGGCCTGATTGCCTTTGTGCAAAGCGGGCCGCAGTAAGAAGAATCTCCCGTTTGATGTGATAAAGGAGAAGCCAAAAAGGCCCTGTCCAGTCCCCGTGAGAATTCCATCGTAACTCCGAAATGAAATGAGCACAAGATGACCAAAAAGCCGTTGGAAAACTCCGAAATATTCCATGCTAACTCCGAAAAAAGTGAGCGATTCCAGCGTAACTCCGAAAAAAGTAGATGCTTGTTCAGTATACTAATACCGCTATTTCATGATCACTTAATTTGTATCGTAATGATGGGAGCGAATTAAAATCGATTAATTTAGAACGGACAATCTAAGTAGCCAGTACAGGCCTGCCGAAGCCTGGGAGCAGCGATATCTCCCCTGATAGCGTTGGGCCTTAGCCTGCCGCAAACCACGCGGTTTCGAGGAGATGGTGTAGTGTTATCCATCCACGGATGTGTTTCGCCAGTAGACCGAGCCATCCTCCGTGCTGAGCGCGAACAGCGCATTCGCTGGCTCGGAGAACTGGGGCATAAAGTCGTAATAATGCGGAAAGACTTTCTGGCTGTTGGCAAACAAGACACCATGATACATGTCAAGTACCCGTTTGTATGGTTCTCCCGCACTTGTCGTGCTCAACCATTGAGCTTCTCGTTCGTAGAACGAGGGAATAAAGAATATCAGCCTTCAACAGGAGCTTTTCATTGCCATCCATTCCTTTTCCCTTGCCAGGCTTTCAGGTAACAGATGTGATCTCTACCGAAGAAAAAGTGATTATCTGCGCATCCTCGCAGGCAACGCAGGCGCAGTGTCCTGCTTGCCAGCACCTCTCAGAGCGGGTTCATAGCTATTATCACCGCTCGCCACGCGATCTACCAGTCAGCGGTCAGGCCGTCCAATTACGGCTTCGAGTGCGACGATTTCGCTGTCTCAATGCAGCGTGCTCGAAAAAGACGTTTGCAGAACCTTTAGCAGATCTCGTCGGTCCTACCGTTCGGCGAACCATTCGACTCACTCTCCTTTGGAGAGTCTTCGCCATTCACAGTGGAGGGGAGCCAGGAGCGCGACTGCTCAAAGCCGTCGGGACAAAAGTGAGTCCTGACACGCTCTTACGTCTTGCCAAAGCCGGGAGTTTACACGAGGTGACCGTCCCCTCCATTCTTGGTGTAGACGATTTTGCTTTTCGCCGTGGTCTTAAGTACGGAACTCTGCTTATTGATTGGGAGCGGCACTGTCCAGTCGATCTGCTCCCAGACCGAACCGCTGAGACCTTTGCCGATTGGCTACGTGCCCATCCAGGTGTGAAGTGGATCAGCCGAGATCGCTCAGGGGAATATGCCCGCGGCGCACAACTTGGTGCCCCGTCCGCTCAACAGGTCATGGACCGCTGGCACGTGATCAAAAATTGGCGCGAGGCACTGGAACGGGTGATGAATCGGGTGTATCCTCGTCTCAAACAGCGGCAGGAACAACCGCGTTCTACTCCGTTCCCCAAGCGCAAAAAACCACGGACGCTGCATGAGCAAGCCGTTTCCGATGCTTCACGTGAACTTCGTCTCGCGCACTATGAGCAGGTCTTAGCGTACTATCAACAAGGACTGCCCATTACCCAGATTGCTCAACAAACCCATCTCTGCCGGGGAACGATCTACAAATATCTGGCGACTGAGAGTTTTCCAGAACGCAGTCCCCGATCAGCATCCCCTGGTACAGGGAAACTCATTGCTCCCTACACAATGTATCTGCGCGAGCGTTGTGCAGAAGGGTGCCAAAATGCTCAGCAGTTATACCGAGAAATCCGTGAGCAAGGATTTGCAGGCAATCCCAGAACGGTGTTACGCTGGCTTCAAGCACAAGGATTGTTCCCCCGGCGCTATGAACTGCATCGATTTCAAGACGATTGGAAGCAAGCAGAGGCAAAAGGGAGGCAAATACTCCCTGGAGGTGAAGAGGAGAAGCCGGCCTTCCTCCCCACTCAACAAGAAGAACGGATTTCCACTGTGGAACTGGCCGTACCCCTCACCTCCGCCCGTCAGCTTTCCTACCTCTTTGTGAAGGATGTTTCCCGGCTGGAGATCAAAGACCAACAGGCTCTTGCCTTCATCCGGCAGGAAAAGGAGCTTGAGCTAGTACACGTGGGCAGAAATCGCTGTGTGATAGGATAGGAGAAAAAGCGAGCGGGAAAAAGATGCCAAAGCGAGCGACCCTGGTAGTGTTAAGCGAAGAAGAACAAACAGCATTGGTGCAACTCACCAAACGGCACAAGAGCGGTCAACAACTGGTCTTGCGAGCACAGATTGTGCTGGCAGCAGGAGAAGGGCAAAGCAATGTCAAGATCGCGCAGGAGTTGTCGGTGAGTGTCGAAACGGTACGTCTGTGGCGAAACCGTTGGGTTGCAGGGCGAGGCATTGCTCTCAAAGAAAGAGGGGTCGAAGAGCGGTTAGCAGATGCTTTCCGGCCCGGCGCTCCGGCCCGCATCAGCGCGGAGCAACGATGCCAGATGGAGGTGCTCGCGTGCGAAGCGCCAGGTCAATCAGGACGCCCAATCAGCCAGTGGAGCGGGCGAGAAATTGCCGAGGAGATAATCCAACGAGGCATCGTGAAGCAGATCTCGCGTCGGCATGCAGCCCGCTTGCTCAAAAAGGGGGCTTTCAACCGCACCGGTTCCGCTATTGGCTAACACCGGTGCCCGATCCACAACGAGAGGAGAAGATTCATGAGGGATGTCACCTCTATCTCACGGCGCAAGAACGGGCGAAGCAGGGAGAGCGAACCGTCAGTTTGGATGAGTTGACCGGAGTGCAAGCGTTGGAGCGGTTGCATCCCGATTTACCGATGACCGCAGGCCATGTACTTCGGCGCGAATTCGAGTATATCCGGCATGGGACGCTTTCCTGGTTTTTCAATTTCGATGTGGTCACTGGACAAGTGGTTGAACCCTCTTGGGGACCCACTCGCAATGAGGAAGACTGCCTTGCTCATCTGCAACGCCTGATCGCCAGTGATCCTGCGGCAACCAAATGGCACATTCTGGTCGACAACCTCAATACTCATCAGTCCGAGTCACTGGTGTGCTGGATTGCCAAACGGGAAGGCATCAAGAAGGAAACCTTAGGCCTCAAAGGGAAAAGTGGAATCCTCCAGTCAATGGCCACCCGCGCAGCCTTTCTGCACGATCCAACGCACAAAATCGTCTTCTCTTACACGCCTCTGCACGCTTCCTGGATGAATCAAGTGGAAATCTGGCTCAGCATCCTGGTGCGCAAACTGCTCAAGCGAGGCAATTTCCGCACTCTGGAGGATCTCAAGCAACAGATCCTGGCTTTCGTTGCTTACTACAATCGGACTATGGCCCATCCGTTCAAGTGGACGTATCAAGGCATTTAAGAGGGAAGAGGTTTTTGGCTTGCTCTTCACGAAAGATGATACCCAAACAAATGACTTTAAAAGCGCGCATGCAGACGCATGATCCCTGGAAAGGAGGAAGCGATGGGTGCGCGAATCGAGAACTCAAAGATCGAAAATCAGCGTGAATCGCGCGAAACTGTCGGTTTATCCGTCTTCTCAAGCCGCAGAAGACTCGGCACTTCTGTCCCCGTCGCTGTAAATTGTTCCAGGCTGAGGACGCCTGTTGGGAATTCATCAGAGAAGTGAGGAGTGCAACTCCACGCGGGTCCTCTCTCGCCTCGTCTTTAATACTCAACGCCAGAGTTCGCGTTGGAGGCGATCCCGATTGGTTAGTTGGAAGGCGCGTCCATCAGCGGCGAGCCTTGCTGGTAAATGTCCTCCGATGTGAGCAGGTTTAGCCCTCCAACAGAAGCACTTGCCCTCCAATATGAGCACTTGGAGAACCGTACCTGGGCAAACCGCTCCATATCTAGGGTGTTGGCTGAAATCAAGGGAAATAACCTGACGGATCAGGCGACGCGTTCTCATCAAAAAAAGCGGGGAAGCCGACTTGTGGACAGACTCGCGCTAGGGCACAAAGCGTTTCCAATGGCCCTCGGAGACAACTTCGACTGCTCCGTCGATCACTTTGATGGCGGTCTGATCGTCAATCGCGTACGTCGGCACCGGCCCCTTGGCGGCCCATTTTTCTGCGTTGGCCATGGAATTGTCCGGACTCTCGGGGAGATCCAGGTGCGGAAACAACGAAAAATCAACCAGTCCTAGCGCTCTATCGTCGCCGATGGGCAGATTACTTGCCGGAATCCTCGACGGCTCGCGACAGAACCAGCCATCGTAGGCCTCTCCGAAGTTGGGGGTCACCACCATGCTCCCGGAGCTCACCCCCACGTAGACCGTCTCGCGAGAAAGCTCCGGCAAGAGGTCTGCCAGTCCGGACTGCCGCATCCAGTAGCACAGATACAGGACATCGCCGCCGTAAACCAGCAGGGCGTCAGCCTCCTGGACCAGAGGGACCCACTGTTCTTCTTTGATACTGGGGAGCGCGGTGAGCTCCAGCACTCCCAACGACTTCCAACCCAATTCGCACAAGGGGCTGCGCGCAACACCGCAGATAAACCGCCAGGCCATGGCAGCACCGCTGGGGCAGGCGTACGCCGCGGTGGGAATGCAGAGGGCGCTGGACTCAGCGATCGGTTTACCCAGCAGATCAACCAGGGCGTGACGAATGCTGTCGTTGGAGATGCCGCTAGACGTGAGCAGAAATTTCATGATGCCTCTCCTTGCCGATTAAATAGAACATTTATCTACTCCAAGAGTACCTGATAGACAATCAAATGGCAAGATTTTACATGAGCAAAGTAAACTGTCTGAGAAGGACGTTTAGGTTGGCAAATCACAGTTGCTCTAGAAGCAAATCGCCACGTACTGTTTTTGTCAATTCAGTGCCCATTCTTCGCCGCAAAATGGATGGATCTCTGCTCAAATGCCTTTCCAGAACCGGCCAAATTTGCGCCTCCATATTCGGACACAAGCCCGGCTTGGAAGAACTGTCCGAGCATAGAGGCTCATTTTTGCTTACCTTCATAGCTGGTAAATTCACCGAAGGGCTGACCAATTTTGCCCTGAAGGATAGAAATTTTCACTGAAGGGTGAAACTTGGCGCTTCGACGCCTGGAAAAACCGCTCCCCATCAGGTATACTCGAGGTATGACAACTATTCTCACCATGCTCGCAGGCTCACACGTCGTGCAAGGAATCATCCTCGGCGCCGTGCTGGCGTTTCTCACGGCCAATATCATTATGAACGCGGTGGTGAAAGCCATGACCACGACCGTCAACGGTTGGAGCACCACCACCAAATGCGGCCAGCCCGGCAATGGCATCCTCCTACGGGCCGCTTGCGCCAGAAACCTGCCCGCCGTCAATGTGGTGCAAGAGGCGGCGTACTGGACGACGACCGTCGACAGTGCGGGGCGCAGGCTCTCCGGCCAGCGCGATTACGTCCTGCATTTTCCTGAAGGACAACTCCCGCCCAACGATGCCTTCTGGTCGCTGACCATGACCGATGTGGTCGGGTACATGGTGAGCAACCCCATCGATCGCTCCAGCGTCGGCTCTCGCTCCGGCCTGGTGCCGAACGCCGATGGCTCACTTGACATTTATATGCAGCGCACGGCTCCCGCAGGGCACGAGTCCAACTGGCTGCCTGCACCAGCAGGCAACTTCAAGCTGATGCTGCGCGCGTATCTGCCCGGCCGTGCTATCCTCGACGGCGAGTACCACGTGCCGCCAGTCATGAAAGTGCCATGAGATGAACAGGTTGATTCTGAAATACAAATATCCCATTACGTTCGCCATCCTGGCCGTCCTCGCATGGGTCGTCTACAGGTATTTCTCGATGGGGGGGAGCCAGCTCATTACGTTCATCGTCGTGGCAGTCATCGTATGGGGACTCGGCACGTTCGTTTTCCTTTATTTTTGGCCGCCTATCACGTACAGTGCCTACAAAAGAGCGGTCGTTGTGCATGGGCTCGGCGGCGACCCCATCCCCGTCAATACGCTTTACGCGGTGCCCACTCTCGCTTCGCCCTCGGCGTCAAACTCCAGCTTATTAGCAACAGGGACCGACGACGTGCTCTACGTCGGCGGCTTGCTCGACCTCTCCAAAGGGCCGCAAATCTTGCACGTGCCAGACATGGCGGGCCGTTACTACAGCGTGCAGTTCACTGATCCGTCGGACGGCACGAATTTTGCCTACGTCGGCAAACGCACCACGGGAACCGAGGCAGGCGATTACCTCATTATCGGGCCACGCTGGAAAGGAACCGTGTCGCAGGCAATGACACAGATTGCTTCACCGCACAATTCGGTGCTCGTTATTGGTCGTGTCTTTGTCGAGAGCGACAGTGATCTCCCAACCGCCTACGGGCTTGCGAAGCAGATACAGCTCACACCCCTCAGTCACTGAGAACCCGATGTTTTTCAGGATGGACGCTACAGAGGCGCGCAAGCAATTTATTTACAACATTTCTGACTTCTACCCTGGATTTAGAGCGGTTTTCTAGGCGTCGAAGCGTCAAGTTCCACCCTTCAGTGAAAATTTCCATCCTTCAGGGCAAAATTGGTCAGCCCTTCGGTGAATTTACCAATAGCACCTAGAATTCCCAAAAACGATTCATCGTCAACGGCTCTAGAAGTGGTTTCTCAACCGATCAATGGTTGTGCTGCTCAAGTGGAAAGGCAAATGCTCATGTCGGAGGGCTAAACTCGCCCATGTCGTGGGTCATTTACCATGCGCACCATGATGTCCTGGTCATTGATGAAAAAGGTCGCCAAGTAGGTTCGCTTCGTATTGCTCACACCCCAACCGGAATGCAGCAGTTGCAGACGTTTTTGGAGCACATTCTCGGGCAAGCGCCCAAAGAAGAGATGGCCTGCATCATCGAAACCTCTCATGGGAGGCTCGATACCTCTTTGCTGGAAGCCGGGTGGCGTGTGTATCCCGTGCATCCAAAAACGGTGGATCGAAGGCGTGCCGAGTCTTTTGCCAAAACGGACAAGATTGATGCCTACTTGGTGGCCAAACATGGCAGAGCCGAACTGGCCGACTTGCGGCAGTTGAAGCCCGATAGCCCCCTGGTTGCTGAACTCTTGGGCTTGACCCGCGATCAAGAGAGCCTGATCCAGATGCAAACCCGGCTGGTCAATCAACTGACAGCCTGACGCGTAACCTACTTTCCTGCTGCCCTCGATCTCAAAAGCTTTGTGCAGCAACGCTGTACCCTGCTGTTCTTGCAAGCCTATCCGACCTTGCAAGCAGCGCGGTCGGCCGAGGTTTCCCAGGTAGAGACCCTGCTCAAACAGTGTCGGTATCCAGGTCCAAAGAAGGCAGCCGCAAAGATCGTTGAGCAGGTAGCCCAGCCTTCTCTTGCTGCCGATGCCGTGACCACCAGAACCAAATCGCGCTTGATGCTGGCTTTGGTCCGTCAACTCCTGCCGGTGATCGAGGAGATCGCTGCCTATGACTCCGACATTGAGCGCCTTTTTTTGACGCATGAAGACAACGAAGTCTTCAGCTCCCTGCCTCGTGCTGGCCAGCGCCTCGCCCCTCGCTTGCTCGCCGAAATTGGCGATGACCGAGATCGCTATCAAGACGCCTCCAGCCTGGCTGCTCTCTCTGGCAGCTCCCCAGTCATCTTTCAAAGTGGAACGTATGCCAAAGCGCATCGACGCTATGCCTGTAGTAAACCGTTGCGCAATGCGATGCCTCAGTTCGCCTGGCAGACGACACTCTCTGAACCCTGGGCGGCTGACTACTATCAACGCAAACGAACCGAGGGCAAGAGTCACACCAAAGCGGTTCGCGCGCTCTCCTGCGTCTGGGTGAGAATCATCTTTGCGTGCTGGAAGAAGCACGAGTGCTATGATGCAGCCACCTTCCAGGCAGCTCAACTGGCCCATGCCCCAAGAGCAGCTTAGGGCTACCACAGCTTGAGAGGCAAACCCGCCTCTTTTTTTGCCTTGCACTGAGCATGCTTTCTTCCCATCATGCAAGCGGTGCGGTGTCAAGGGAAGCGAAGCGGCTTGACACCGGAACGCGGCATGATACACTGCTTCATGCTCAGTTGAAAGGAGTCCCCATTTCTGCGGTTTCATGGCTCCCTCTCAATTCCTTCTTCATGAGCTTTTAGCACTTGACATAGAGGATCTGTCGAAGGCACTATTCAGTTGCTGCTTGCTCCTGCGTCTCCGCATCCAGAGCCGCGACGGCCCGCTCATGCAGTCGGCGCACCCAAGCCAGCTCCCCTTGCTCTTGCTGGGCAAGATGCTGCAGGATATCCACCACAGCGTTGGTAAATTCGGTACGATCATCGGCTTCCTGCTGCGGCAGCTCGGCCTCGGACTGCATCCGCTGCATATCTTGGGCTTCGGACTGCATATGGAGGATGGTTCGCTCGCAGTAATTGCTGTAGTGATCGGCGAGATACAGGCGCTCTTTGGGCGAGAGAAACTGGAAATGCACGGCTTTTAGATGAAAGATGCGCGGATAGTCCCCCAGATTGGAGGAGGTATCCATCATTAAGGTATGGAAACGGCGTCGGCCTGCTGGGGTAATGGCATAACGATGGGCCTGACGAAGCGTCCGAGAGACTTCTTCTTGGGGAAGAGCCTCGATGAGTCCGTTTTGTTCGAGGCGGGCCAGCAATGGGTAGAGCGTGCCAGGGCTGATCTTCGCCCACGGGCCGATCATCTCATTGGCGATTTTGGTAATCAAGTAACCATGCCAGGGACCATGCATCAACAAGGCCAGAACCAGCAGTTCATACATCGGTGACATCCTCCTGTGCTGGCTACGTGCGCCGTGTCACGCACGGTGAGATCGCCGATGGAATCGGCTAGAATTCGAGGGAAATTCTAGGAACACCGGCTAACCTGGCGGCGAAAGCCAAAGGGAACAACAGCATGCCGAGAAAGCGGGCAAAAAGTGAAAGCGTTGTAGCTTGAGGGAGGCCTCGTTCCGCGCACTAGGGTGAGGGCAGGATTGCTCGAACCTCAATTACCGAGGATGGAAGCACACGTCCTCTGGCAGAACGCTTGCAGCCAGAGCCTTTCTGTACCCAGGATGAAGTAGCCGTTTTGGGTACCCTTGCGGAAAGGATGGGGACCAATGAGGTCTCATCAAGGTGATGTGTGAGGCACCTACGGTGCGCTAGATACGTCTCACTGTGACGGAACACGGGATTTCCTAAGGAGGGCGACCACGAGGCGAAACGGAGTGCCCATAGTAGTCGTGAGAGTGACGGCTCACCGGGGAGGACGAGAAGGTCGTCCACAGGGCGAAGGGGCATAGGTGGTCAGACTGAAGCCTCCATGCGGTACGCGAGATGCGGAGAGCCAAATGGTGCTGAAGGTCACTTGTGGCTGCGAGGCGACAAGAGTGACTGCTGGAGAGCGAAGTGATACGGAAACGGTCACGCTTCGTGAGGCTCGGGGCGACGGGAAAAGGGCTATTAGTACCTCGCCAGTCGCCTACTCAACTTCGGCTATCCGTTCCAAAAAAGGCATCGCCGATGTCGCTCTCAGATCCTTTACCGCTCCATCTTTATATTGGGCAGATGGCCATAGAGCTGCTTACGTTGCTGTTTACTGCTCTGTTTTAGAACGGATAGCCGAAGTAGCCAGCGCAGCGGGCAGAAATGGAGATAAGCCTGCGGTTGGGTTGGCAGATTGGGAGCCTGCGTCGTGTGGCAACTACCAAGCGGCTACTGGGCAACCTGGCGCGAGATGAGGGAAACTATGAGCTAGCAGCGCAGAGGTACAATGAAGCCCTAGAGATAGCCAGCCGGCTCGGTGATCAGCCTGAGACGGGGCGGCTGTTTATAGCGCAGGGGGAGTTGATGATCAATCTAAAACAGCCACAATACGCAATACAGCTTCTCTCAGGAGCCCTGACTACCTACAAAGAAATTGGACATGCAAAAAGGAGCAGCGAAAGCTGCACTTCCTTTGCTACATCTCTACCTAAGCCAGGGACAGGGATGGCAGGCACTAAAAGTGGCTCTGCTAGTCTTGAAGATGATTTACGCAGCGGGAGTGCTTCGCCCGGCTATCCTGCTGCGTCTACTGCGACAAGCAGCGCGGGGAAACTTACGCGGCGAGTAGTAGGTGTTGTGGTGGCTACCTGGGTCATCCGTTGTGAAAAGCAGCTCATCAGAGCAGAATGTACCTCCATCTCTCTCATTGCTTTCTGCTTTCAAGAACGGATAGTCCAAGTAGCCAGCACACATGTGGACCGCTCACATTCGAGTGGGCAGCGTGCTCTTTCCACCACATCCACCGCGTACCACCAGGGTGGTCCAAACCATCTCACGATGGATCAAACACGGAGGAGCCTGGGAGCTTTCTGAACACAAGAGGTAACTGGATGGAATCTCCTATGCAGAGGTATCTTGTCGAGGCTTCGATGACATGGGCGAAACTGGTACAAGTACTCGGGGGGGGCTGCCACTTCAAAGAAAGAGCAGCCCACCAGAATGCTTACCGAAATCACCCGTTGGAATTTTCAACTATCCATCCCAAAGAAGAGAATGTTTTCCCCTTTCAAGAAGGAGACGACCATGATGAGCACCAAAAATACCACCATCCTCATTTCAGGAGCCAGTATTGCTGGGCCGACCCTGGCGTATTGGCTCAAGCGCTATGGGTTCACTCCGACCGTGATCGAGCGTGCGCCACAGCTGCGAGCAGGCGGGTACCCGGTCGACGTGCGCTATGAGGCCGTGCAGGTTGCCAAGCTGATGGGGATCTGGCCGCGCCTGCAACAAGAGCAGACGACCTTGGGCGAGATCTCGTTTGTCAACGAGCGCCATCAGCGCATCAGCCGCGTCAACCTGCAAGCTGTGCGCAAGTCCTTAGAGGGGTTAGACGTGGATGTGGTGGAGATCATGCGGGGCGATCTGGCCAGGACGCTCTACGAGCTCACCAAGGACGAGGTGGAATACTGCTTCGGGGACTCCATCCAGGCGCTCAAGCAGGACGAGGAAGGCGTCGATGTGACCTTTGAGCGTGGCGGCTCCCGCAGATTCGACCTGCTAGTGGGGGCCGATGGGTTGCATTCGATTGTGCGTACCCTGGTGTTTGGAGACGAAGCGCAATTTGAGCGCTATTGCGGCTATCAGGTTGGGGTCTTCACCACCGACAACTATCTGGGACTGGGCGAGGCCTCCATACAGATGTATGGTGTGCCTGGAAAACTGGTCGCGGTACGCAGTACACGAGGAAACCAAGTACTGGCCGCGTTTTTCCTGTTCAAGCAACCCGCGAAGCTACGCTATGATTACCATGATGTGGCGCAGCACAAGCAACTGCTGGCTGAGGTGTTTGCCGGAGAAGCCTGGGAAGTCCCTAGACTCCTGGAGAAAATGCAAACGGCCCCCGACTTGTACTTTGATGCGGTGAGCCAGATCCGCATGGAGCGGTGGTCCCAGGGACGAGCGGTGCT
>Ga0209647_1003496_pt1 | contig 12127 bp, 14 predicted proteins | sample GraSoi_2013_60cm_FD_185827 | JGI IMG/M metagenome (GOLD analysis project Ga0209647, IMG submission 185827) | Grasslands soil microbial communities from the Angelo Coastal Reserve, California, USA - Sample 9_17_2013_60cm (SPAdes) (version 2) | ecosystem: Environmental > Terrestrial > Soil >... | reverse complement strand
CGCTCGAGGTAATCGGCGAGCGTGCGCAGGCTCTGCGCGGTGCGCGCGAACTCGCGCGCCGCGTCCTGCAGCTCGCCGAACAGCGCCGAGTCGGGCGCGAGGCTCTTCTCGGCGTTGGCGAAGGTGCGGCTCGCGTCGCTCATGGTCTTGGTCGCCTCGGCGAGCGTCTTCCTCATCTCGACCAGGGCCTGGCGGCCCTCGACGAGCGCGGCGCGCGCCTCGGGGGCGATCTCGCTGTCCAGGCGCTTGACGAGCGTGTTCACGGTCTGCAGCGTCTGGCTGAGATCGGTGGCCATCGCCTCCAGCGGCACGCGCTCGAGCTTGTTGGCGAGGCTGACGAGCGTCGCATGCAGGTCTTCCAGCGTGCTCGGCGTGGTCGGCAGCTCGGGCGGCGACTGCGCGAGGTCGAGCCTGGCGCGCGGCGAGTCCGGAAAGAAGTCGAGCGCGACGTAGAGCTGCCCGGTGAGCAGGCTGCCGGTGCGCAGCTGCGCGCGCAGGCCGCGCTCGACCAGCGTGGCGACCAGCTTCTTGTCCCTGGCGAGGCGCTCGCCTTTCGCCGTGCCCCCCCGCAGGCGCGAGGTGAAGCGCTCCGGGTAGATGCGGATCTCCACGGGGATCGAGATCTTCTGGGTCTCGGGATCGAACTGCGTGTGGATCGCCGCGACCTCGCCCACCACGATGCCGCGGAAGTCGACCGGCGCGCCCGGCTGCAGGCCGCGCACCGACTGGTTGAAGACCAGCACGAAGCTGTCGGCCAGCCGGTCGGGGTTCTTGAAGGCGCGCGACTGGCTCTGGTGCAGGTCGAACAGCGTGTCGGCGGCGATCGGCGCCGGCTCGCCATCCTCGAGCGGCGTGCCGAAGGCGACGCCGCCGATGGCGAGCGACACCAGCGACTCGGTCTTGACGCGCACGCCCTCCGCGTCGAGCGCCATGTCGATGCCGCTCGCATGCCAGAAGCGGCTGTGCGCCGAGACGAAGCGGTCGTAGGGCGCGTTGATGAACACGATGATCTTGACCGACCGGCCGTCCTTCTCGAGCTCGTAGGCCGCGACCTGCCCGACCTGCAGGCGCCGGAAATACACCGGCGAGCCGACGTCGAGCGAGCCGATGTCCTCGGCGCGCAGCGTGACCTGGCGGCCGGGCGAATCGGTGGTGAAGGCCGGCGGCTGCTCGAGGCCGGAGAATACCCGGGAGCGCTCCGTCGACTTGCCGATGTCCATCGCCACGTAGGAGCCCGAAAGCAGCGTCTGCAGGCCCGACACGGTGCTTCCCGAGATGCGCGGCCGCACCACCCAGAAGCGCGTGTCGGCCACCACGCGGCTTTCGGCGCCTTTGACGAGCTCGGCGGTGGCGATCACCCCGGAGAGATCGGGCGCGAGGTTGATCTCGGTGATGTGCCCGATGTCGATGTCCTTGTACTTGATCTTGGTCTTGCCCGCCTGCAGCCCCTCGGCGGTGCGGAAGCTGATGATGATCACCGTGCCGCGCTCGAGCCAGTGGCTCACCGCGAGCCAGGCGCCGATGGCGAGCGCCACCGCCGGGACGATCCACACCAGCGGCAGCGAACGCCCGGACCGGGGCGCGGCCAGCGCCTGCGGAATGGGCTCAGGCGATGGAGTGTCGCTCACGCGGTTCCTTGACCGGGTCCCAGATGAGGCGCGGATCGAAGCTCATCGCCGCCATCATCGTCAGCACCACCACCGCGCCGAAGGCAAGCGCCGCCGGGCCGGCGCGCACGCTGGCGAGCGCGGTGAGCTGCACCACGGTGACCAGCAGCGTGACGACGAAGATGTCGAGCATCGACCAGCGCCCGATCGACTCGACCAGGCGATAAAGCCGCGCGCGCTCGGCGCGGTGCGCGGTCCAGCCGAGCTGCACCGAGAGCAGCAGCACCGCGAGGCCGATCATCTTGCCGAGCGGCACCAGGATGCTCGCCACGAACACGATCAGCGCCAGGTACCAGGAGCCATCCTCCCAGAGGAACACGATGCCGCTCAGGATGGTGTCGTCCGAGGAGCCGAAGAGCGAGCTGGTCGCCATGATCGGCAGCGTGTTGGCCGGCACGTAGAGCGCCATGGCGGCGATGAGGAAGGCCCAGGTGCGGCCGATGCTGCCCGGCTTACGCCAGGCGAGCGCCGAGCCGCAGCGTGCGCATGTGGCAAACGCGAGTGCGCTATCGCCGGCCGGCGCACGCGATACCAGGCTGCAGGTCGGGCACGAGAGCAGTCCGAGGCTGGCGGCGCTCGCGTTCATACCGGTGCTACCCGCTCCCAGAGATCGCGCGGATCGAAGTTCGCCTCGATCGCCGCCATCACCAGCATCAGCGCCGCGAACGACCAGAGCGCGATGCCGGCCTCGACGTTCGCGAGGTGCCCGAGCTTGACGAACGAGACCAGCGAGCCGAGCACGAACACCTCGACCATGCCCCAGCGCTGCGCGAACTGCAGCAGGCGGAACACCGCACCGAACTGCGGTGCCTTGCCTCCTATAAGAATTGGACCCAGAAGCCACGCGAGCGCGGCGATCTCGGCGAGCGGCATGACGATCACGGTAAAGAGCACCAGCGCAGCGACCAGCTGCATGTTCTGCGACCAGAGCGCGGCCACAGCGCCCGCGAGGGTGGCGTCGGTGCGCTCGCCCTGCAGCTCGAGCGACAGCATCGGAAAGGCGTTGGCGATGGCGAACAGCACCAGCGCCGCCGCGGTCAGTGCCGCGGTGCGCTCCAGGCCGTGCGGATGGCGCTGGTAGAGGATCGCGCCGCAGCGCACGCAAAGCGCCTTGCGCGGGCGCGGTGAAGCGGTGTCGATTTGCAGCAGGTCACACTCGGGACAGGCTAGGAGATCCGCGCGGTTCATTCCGCTTTTTTTACCTCCGCGCGGGAATGCTACCGCACGGCGCTAAGGCTTGCTCGACGGTCCGGTGAAGGAGCCCGACGGCGTGCCGGGCGTGCCGCCTTTGGAGGATGGCGCGCTGGTCGGCCCGCCGCCCGAGGCGTCGTCACCGACGTTCGAGCCGGTGCCGCCCTTCGGCTTCAGCGTGACGCGCGGGCGCGGCTTCGGCGGCAGTTTCGCGCTTTCCTGCTTGTCGGCGCCGTCGTCCTTCTTTTCCGCGGGAAGCGGCTGAGCTTGGGCGCCGAACGCGGCGGCGAACAGCAGCCAGGCGAGCTTCATTCGACCTCCACGATGCATTCGATCTCGACCGGGATGCCCATCGGCAGCGAGCCCATGCCGACCGCCGAGCGCGCGTGCTTGCCGCGCTCGCCGAACACCTCGACAAACAGATCGGAGCAGCCGTTGATCACCTTGGGCTGATCCTCGAACTCGGGCACCGCGTTGACCATGCCGAGCACCTTCACCACCCGGCGCACCTTGTCCAGGCTGCCGAGCTCGGCGCGCATCACGGCGAGCAGGTCGGTGCCGACGCTGCGCGCGTGCTGGTAGGCCTGCTCGATGGTGAACTCGCGGCCGACCTTGCCTTTGGCGCCGCGCGGGCCCTTGCCCGAGAGGAACAGCAGATTGCCGGTGCGCACGGCATTCACGTAGTTCGCCACCGGCGACGACGGCTGGCGCAGCTCGAGCTTCAGTTCCTTGATGCGCTGCTCGGCGCTCATGCTAGCGGCCCGGGTTCTCGTCCTTCGGCACCACCTCGGACGGTCGGCGTATCAGTGCCTCGGACGTCTTGCCGCCGAGCTCGGGCAGCAGGTCCGCGGGGCGCTGCTCACCCTTGCCCTCTGGCGGAGCGAACGTAATCCTCGGCGCGGACCGGACGGGCTCGTCCAGCTGCAGCTTGAGCGCGGGGCGCCCGGGCGATTTCGCCGCCGACGGCTCCGGCGTCTGCGGCGGCGCCGGAGCGGGCGCCTGTGCCGCTGCCGGGCCCACGGCCGCGAGGAATGCCCAGAAAATTTTCATGGCGGAGGGACGACCTTGCCTGGGTTCATGAGGTTGTGCGGGTCGAACACCTTCTTGATGTCGCGCATGACGTCGATCACGTCATCGCCGAGCTCCAGGCGCATCGAGCCCATCTTGCCCATGCCGACGCCGTGCTCGCCGGTGCAGGTGCCTTCCATGCGCAGCGCGCGCTCGACCAGGCGCTTGTTGAAGGTCTTGGCGATCTCGGTCTCCTCGGGCTTCGCCGGGTCGACCAGCAACATCAGGTGGAAGTTGCCGTCGCCGATGTGGCCGAGCAGCGGCACCGGCGCGATGTAGTCCTTCACGTCCTCCATGGTCTCGTGCACGCATTCGGCGAGCCGCGAGATCGGCACGCAGACGTCGGTCGACACCGCGCGCGAGCCGGGGCGGATCTGCAGGCAGGCGAAGTACGCGTCGTGCCGCGCTTGCCACAGCTGGGTGCGCTCCTCCGGCTTGGTCGCCCAGATGAAATCCTTGCCGCCGTGCTCCTTGGCGATGGCCTGCACCGCCTCTGCCTGCTCGACCACCGAGCTGTTGGAGCCGTGGAACTCGAAGAACACGGTGGGAGCGACGCGGTAATCGGTCTTCTTGTACTTGTTGATCGCGGCGACAGTCTTGTCGCAGACGATGTCGCAGCGCGCGATCGGGATGCCGGCCTGGATGGTCTGGATCACCGTGTTGGTGCAGCCGTCGACCGAATCGAAGGCGCACACCGCGGCCGACATCGCCTCCTGCACCGGGTACAGGCGCACCGTGACTTCGGTGATGATGCCGAGCGTGCCTTCCGAGCCGACGAACAGGCGCGTCAGGTCATAGCCGGCGGCGGATTTCTTCGAGCGGCGCGAGGTGTGGATGATGCGCCCGTCGGCGAGCACCACTTTCAGCGACAGCACGTTCTCGCGCATCGTGCCGTAGCGCACCGCGTTGGTTCCGGAGGCGCGCGTCGCCGCCATGCCGCCCAGGGTGGCGTCGGCGCCCGGGTCTACCGGGAAGAAGAGGCCGGTGTGCTTGATGTATTCGTTGAGCTGCTTGCGCGTGACGCCGGCCTGCACCACCGCGTCGAGGTCCGCCTCGTGCACTGCGAGCACCTGGTTCATCTGCGACAGGTCGATCGAGACGCCGCCTTCCACCGCGAGGATGTGCCCCTCGAGCGAGGTACCGACGCCGAACGGAATCATCGGCACGCGATGGCGCTGGCAAATGTTCACTACGTCGCGCACTTCCTCGGTCGTCTTTACAAACACGACTGCATCGGGCAGCGCGTACGGGAAGTAGGACTCGTCCTTGCCGTGGTGCTCGCGCACTGCGGCCGAGGTCGAGACGCGATCGCCGAGCAGCGCCTTCAGCTCCGCCACCACCGACTGGTCGAATTCGCGCGCCTTGTTCATAGCGCTATTTTAGTTTGATCTCGCCCTCGAAAGGCACCTTCAGGTCGAGCGCCGGGATCTCCAGGGTGCACTTCGCCGGCAGGGTCTCGGCGCCCTGCAGTTTGCCGCTCATGATCGCCTTCTGCACCGCCTGCTCGATCTCGCGCTGCGAGTTGACGCCCACCATCTTGAGGAACTTGCGGATGCTTAAGTTGAAGGTTTCCTGGTCCATGTCTATCTCCCGGAGAGCAATTTATTGGCCAATTCCTTGCCGAGCTCGACGCCCCACTGGTCGAAGCTGTTGATGTTCCAGATCACGCCCTGCACGAATACCTTGTGCTCGTAGAGCGCGATCAACCGTCCCACATTGCGGGCGGTGCAGCCATCGAGGAACAATATGCTCGAGGGCCGGTTCCCCGGATATTGCCGGTGCGGCGGCAGCTTCGGATCGTCGGTGCCCTCATTTGTCCCATAGGCGAGCGCATCGGCCTGGGCCCGCGCATTGGCCGAAAGCCTGCGCTCCAGGCCGAGGTCGATGAAGTCGCAGGGCACGACCTGCGTGCCCTGGTGCAGCAGCTGGTGGAACGAGTGCTGGCTCACGGTGCCCTCGGCGCCCCACAGCACCGGCGCGGTGGCGTAGTCGACGGCGCGCCCCTGGCGATCGACGCGCTTGCCGTTCGACTCCATCTCGAGCTGCTGCAGGTACGCGGGCAGCAGGCGCAGCGCGTTCGAGTAGGGCAGCACCGCGTGCGTCGCCGCGCCGAGGAAGTTGCTGTTCCACACGCCGATCAGCGCCATCAGCACCGGAATGTTCTTCTCGAGCGGCGCGCTGGCGAAGTGCTCGTCGACCTCGCGGCCGCCTTCGAGGAATTGCTGGAAGCCATCGGCACCGAGCGCGCACATCGCGGCGAAGCCCACCGCCGACCAGACGGAGAAGCGGCCGCCGACCCAGTCCCACATCGGCAGCACTTCGGTCGCGCCGAATTTCTTTGCCAGCTCCACGTTCGAGCTCACCGCGTAGAAGTGCTTGCCGCCCCAGCGTTTGGCCGCTTCGGCATTCGCCATCGTCTCCTGCGTGGTGAAGGTCTTGGAGGCGATGATGAACAATGTCATTTCCGGCTTCGCGCCATCGAGGGCGCGTTGCAGGTCACGCGGATCGACGTTCGCCGCGAAGCGCACATCGAGGGTGCCGTCGCTTAGTGCATCGGCGAGCAGTCGCGGGCCGAGGTCCGAGCCGCCGGTGCCGAGATTTACGACCCTTTTGAATTTCTTCTCCGAGCGCAGACGCGAGGCGAGGCTGCGCATGCGCTCCAATGTGGCCGTCACCTCTGGAGGAGGATCGGAAGCGCGCAAAGCGGTATGCCAGGCCGCGCGGTTCTCGGTGGAGTTGACGGCATCGCCGGTGAGGAGCAGTTCGCGCCACCTGGCGAGGCCGCGCTCTTCGGCGAGATGCGCGAGCAGCCGCAGCGTGATCGCGCCGAGGCGCTGGCGCGAGTAGTCGTAGCGCACGCCCGCGGCTTCGGTGACGAGATGCGCCGAGCGCGCCGGATCGGCGGCGAACAGCTGGCGCAGATGCAGCGTGCGCTCGGACTCGGCGTGGGCGGCGAGGCTTGCCCAGGCGGTGCATTCCGTCGGTCGAATGGAGTTCACTTTTGCAGTCGGTAGAGGCGATAGCGCTCGGCGCGGTCGCCGGGCCGGCCGACGTCGGCGAGCTTGACCCAGCGCCGTGCCGCGACCGGCGGCGGCGCATCGAGCTCCTCCTTGGGCGTGCCCTGGACGAGCACCAGCGGACAGGCGGCGGGCTTCACCACGTCGAAAGGCTGCGTGCGGATGCCGCCATGGTAGTCGAGCGCCGCGGCCTGCGATACGCCGAGCGAGCGCTCGGCAAGGCAGCCCGCGCCGGCCGGCAGCTTGCTTTTCAGCTGCAGCGCCACCGAGCGGTAGCTCTTCTGGTAGTCGACCCACGGCATCCACAGCATGGCGAAGCTGCCCCAGAGGAGAACCATGCCGCCGGCCCAGCGCGCCACGCTGCGCAGCGGCGACGATCGCGTGAAGAAGATGAGATACAGCCATGCCGCGGCAAAGGCGAGCGCCAGCACGATCGCCAGGGGTTTCAGCTGCAGCACGAAGCCCGGCGCCATGCGCGCGAAGTTGCGCGCCACCGGGGCGGGCACGCCGGTCAGCATCGCGATGTAGCCGAGCCACACCAGGCCGGCGAACACGGCGAAGGTGAGGGCGCCGAACCAGTCGAGCGCGGCGAAGGCGCCACGCCGCAGGCTGAAGATGCCGTAGGCCGCGAGCAGCGAGAGCGGCGCAAGCAGCGGAATCAGGTTCACGTCCTGCGGCGGTCCCCAGGCGACGAACAGCACGACCATCGCCACCACCGCGACCGTGGGAACGAACAGGCGCGGGTCGCGCCAGCGCCGGCGCTGCGACCAGGCGCTCCACAGCGCCAGCGGCCACGCGGGCCAGGTGAACCAGCTCGCGGTGGAGAAGAAGTGGCGGAAGTTCTCGCCCATGCTCTCGTGCGGCCGCGAGCTGATGCGCCACCACTCGGCGAAGGCCTCCGGCGCGCGCAGCTTGAGCGCGAGCGGCCAGCTCAATGCGAGCACCACGGCCGCGGCGAGCGCGATGCCGATGAAGCGAACGGCGCCGCGCGTGCGCCATTCCGGGCAAAGGGCGTGCGCCGCGATCACGGCGCCACCGAGCGCGAGCGGCGCAATCCAGGTACCGGAGAGCGCGGCGAGGCCGAGGGCTACGCCGAAGGCGAGCCCGGCGCGCGCCGGCCGGGTGGTGGCATAAGGCAGCGCGGCCAGCGCGCCGCACATCGCGGCGAGCGAGGCGAGCTCAGGGACCGCCTCGTGCGCATGCACCAGCAGCCCGATGCTGCCGAGCAGAATCAGGAGCGCACCGCATGCTGTGGTGCGCCGCGTCTCGTCCGTGGACCAATCTCGCGTCGCGGCGTAGAGCAGGGCGAACGCGGCCGCGACGAAAGCAGCGCTCGCCAGGCGTGCGGCGGCGTGGAATTCGATGACCAGGCCAAGGAGCTTGCCGAAGGCGAGGGCGAACCAGTGATACAGCGGCTGGTCGTGCAGCCAGGGCGCGCCGGCGATGCGCGGCACGATGAGGTCGCCGCTCACCGCCATGCCGTGCACGATGCCGAGGCCGATGGCGTCGTGCGTCTTCCAGAGATCGTGGCTTACGAGGCCGGGCAGGAGGAACGCCGCGACGACGGCCGCAAGGACCGCGGGCGACGGTGGAAGCGTGAGCCGGGGCAGCATAGCCCCGGGGGTTATTTGGCCTTCTTGGTGTAGCGGCGCTTGAACTTCTCGACGCGGCCGGCGGTGTCCAGGATCTTGGTCTTGCCGGTGTAGTACGAGTGCGATTCGGACGACACCTCGACCTTCACCACCGGGTACTCCTTGCCGTCGGTCCACTTCATGGTCTCGCGACCCTTGGTGTCGATCGCCGATCGGGTGAGGAAGGAATGATTCGCGCTGGTGTCGTGGAAGATCACCGCTCGGTATTCGGGATGCACGCCTGGTTTCATGGCTCGGCCTTCTCTGCGAAGGCGCGGATTATACAGACTTTTTTGAGGGACTTTCAGCCCCGGCGCATCGAGTCGAAGAACTCCGCGTTGGACTTGGTGGCCTTGAGCTTGTCGATCAGGAATTCGGCCGCCTCGAGCTCGTCCATCGGGAACAGCAGCTTCCTCAGCACCCAGACCTTCTGCAGGATCGGCTGCTCGATCAGCAGCTCCTCGCGCCGCGTGCCGGAGCGGTTGACGTTGATCGCCGGATAAATGCGCTTCTCGTGCATCCGGCGGTCGAGGTGGATCTCCATGTTGCCGGTGCCCTTGAACTCCTCGTAGATCACGTCGTCCATCCGGCTGCCGGTGTCGATCAGCGCGGTGGCGATGATGGTGAGCGAGCCGCCTTCCTCGATGTTCCTTGCCGCGCCGAAGAAGCGCTTGGGCTTCTGCAATGCATTGGCGTCGACGCCGCCGGTGAGCACCTTGCCCGAGGCCGGCACCACGGTGTTATAGGCGCGCGCCAGCCTGGTAATGGAATCCAGCAGGATCACCACGTCCTTCTTGTGCTCGACCAGCCGCTTCGCCTTTTCGATCACCATCTCGGCGACCTGCACGTGGCGCGAGGCCGGTTCGTCGAACGTCGAGGCGACCACTTCGCCGCGCACCGAGCGCGACATCTCGGTCACTTCCTCCGGCCGCTCGTCGATCAGCAGCACGATCAGATTCACGTCGGGATGGTTGGCGATGATGGCGTGCGCGATGTGCTGCAGCATCACCGTCTTGCCGGCCTTGGGCGGCGAGACGATCAAGCCTCTTTGCCCTTTGCCGATCGGCGCCACGATGTCGATCACCCGGCCGGTGATGTTCTCCTCGGCCTTGATCTCGCGCTCCAGCTTGAACATCTCGTCCGGATGGAGCGGCGTGAGGTTCTCGAACAGGATCTTGTTCTTGGCGGCCTCGGGGGCCTCGCCGTTGACCTTGTCGACCTTGACCAGCGCGAAGTAGCGCTCGCCGTCCTTCGGCGTCCTGATTTCGCCCTCGATCGAGTCGCCGGTGTGCAAATTGAAGCGGCGGATCTGCGAAGGCGAGACGTAAATGTCGTCGGTGCTCGCGAGGTACGAGGTCTCGGGCGAGCGCAGGAAGCCGAAGCCGTCGGGCAGCACTTCGAGCGTGCCGTCGCCGTAGATCGAGGCGCCCTTCTTCGCCTGGTTCTTGAGCAGCGCGAAGATCAGGTCCTGCTTGCGCAGGCGGCTCGCGTTCTCGATGCCGTTCGCCACCGCCATCTCGACGAGCTGGGTGACGTGATGCGCCTTCAGCTCGGAGAGGTGCAGCGGCACGACGACCGCTGCGGCTGGCGCGCCCTCGCCCTCAGGACGAGATTCGGGACGCGGCGCAGCCTGCGCTGTCTCCGGCGGGACCACTTGAGGTCTGGCCATGATTGGGGAATTGCGCGCCAGTAACTGCGGCGGCGCGGACAACCTTTGGAATTTGTTGCTGGAACCCCGCCCCCTCTGGGAGCGGGGGGCTCAACTACTATTACAGACTAAAAGCTTCAGATGTTGCTGTCAAGAAAGGCGGTGAGCTGCGACTTCGACAGCGCGCCGACGCGGGTCGCCTCGACATTGCCGTTCTTGAACAGCATCAGGGTCGGGATTCCCCTGATACCGAACTTCGCCGGCACGTTCTGATTCTGGTCGACATTGATTTTCGCGATTTTGAGCCTACCTTCGTACTCCTTGGCCACCTCGTCCAGGATCGGCGCGATCGACTTGCAGGGGCCGCACCACTCGGCCCAGTAATCGACCAGCACCGGGGTCTCGGACTTCAGCACTTCGGGATCGAACGTATCATCGGTGACATGCTGGATTTCGGGACTGCTCATGGTTCTCCGTCGGGGGTCTTGCAGGAAGGCCTCTATTATGCCGTCCGCCCAGGCACAAATGCTAAACTCTTGATTCAAATATGACTTACGTCGTCACCGAAAGCTGCATCAAGTGCAAGTACACCGACTGCGTCGACGTCTGCCCGGTCGACTGCTTTCGCGAGGGACCGAACATGCTGGTGATCGATCCCGACGAGTGCATCGACTGCACGCTGTGCGTGCCCGAGTGTCCGGTCGAGGCGATCTTCGCCGAGGACGACGTGCCCGATGCGCAGAAGCAATTCACCGCGCTCAACAAAGAGCTCGCGCAGATCTGGAAGCCGATCATCGAGCGCAAGCCCGCGCCGCCGGATGCCGACGAGTGGGCGAAGAAAAAAGAAAAGAAAAATCTGCTCGAGCGATAAAAGCAGCGCAGCAATTTGCGCACTGCAATTGCCGCGTTGCGGAAATGTTGTCGTCGTAATGACCACAGAAGTTTTGAAGTATTAGCTCAGCAGAAAATAATCTCGCGCGGTAATACTTTTGAAGGCTTGTGCGCGTAATCTGTCTGTTCGGCAACTCAGGAGGAATCACGAATGGAACAAGGACGCCTCGCGTTTACCGCGGTGTATCTCAAGTCGAACAGCGGCTATATCGGCTTCATCGAAGAGCTCCCTGGCGTGAACTCCCACGGCAGAACGCTCGATGAGGCGCGCGACACGCTGCAGAAGCTCGCGGCCGTGGTGTTCGACGAAGAGCGGCGCGAAGCGGAAGAGCTGATCGCCGGCAAGGATGTGGTGCGCGAGTCGTTCTTCGTGCCGATTCCGCGCCTCGCATAGCCGTTTTTTCTTTTCCGAAAAAGGGACCTGCGGGTCCCTTTTCATTTCTAGTGCTCGTAGATGCCCTGGTGCACCTTGCCGCGGAACACGCGGTACGAGTAGATCTGCCAGGCGAGGATGAAGGGCAGGACGAACAGCACGCCGGCGCCGAGGAAGGCCAGCGCGCTGTCGTCGGCCGCGGCGTCCCAGATCGTGAGCTGGTCTATCACCACGTACGGGAACAGGCTGTAGGCGAGGCCGATGAAAGCGAGCACGAAGATCGCCGCCGCGCCGGCGAAGGGCTTGGTGTCGGAGCGCCCTAGCGTGATCCAGACCCAGGCGCCGACCGCCACGCTCGCCGCCGGCAGCACCATCAGTCCGAGCGTGCGCGGGAAATCGAACCAGCGCAGGCGCACCGTCTCGCTCGCGAGCGGCGTGCCGAGGCTCACCAGCGCGACGCCGAGCGCGACCCATAGGAGGCCCCAGCGTGCCCAGCGGATCGCCTTCTCCTGCAGCGGGCCCTGCGTACGCAGCACGAGCCACGTGGAGCCGAGCAGCACGTAGCCGCCGCACAGGCTCGCGCCGACCACGATGGCGAAAATCCAGTAGCCGACGCCGGACTCGAAGCCGGTGACATAGCG
>Ga0209647_1003493_pt1 | contig 12132 bp, 9 predicted proteins | sample GraSoi_2013_60cm_FD_185827 | JGI IMG/M metagenome (GOLD analysis project Ga0209647, IMG submission 185827) | Grasslands soil microbial communities from the Angelo Coastal Reserve, California, USA - Sample 9_17_2013_60cm (SPAdes) (version 2) | ecosystem: Environmental > Terrestrial > Soil >... | reverse complement strand
GCCGTAGTTCGCGGCGAGCGTCGTCGCCAGCACCAGGCGCGCGCGGAACGCCGCCGGCCCCGCCCCCTGCAACGGATACGGAAGGATGTCGGGCGTGTTGGGCCAGACGTTGGGGCGGAAGTACTCGCGCGAGGGCGAGGCCGCGAGCTCGGTGAAATATTCGGTCAGCTCGGCCTTGGTGTTGCGCCAGGTGAAGTAGGTGTACGACTGCGAGAAGCCGAGCTTCGCGAGCCGGTGCATCACGCGCGGGCGTGTGAAGGCTTCCGAGAGGAAGATCGCGCGCGGGTGGTCGCGGCGGATGTCATCGATCAGCCACTCCCAGAACGCAAAGGGCTTGGTGTGCGGGTTGTCGATGCGGAACACCTCGACTCCTTCGCGCGCCCAGAAGGCGACGACGTCGCGAAGCGCGGTCCACAGCGCCTTCCAGTCGGGCGTGTCGAAGTCGAGCGGATAGATGTCCTCGTATCTCTTCGGCGGGTTCTCCGCGCACTGGATCGAGCCGTCGGGGCGGTGGCGAAACCAGTCGGGATGCTCGGTGACCCATGGATGATCGGGCGTGCACTGGAAGGCGATGTCGAGCGCGATCTCCATGCCGCGCAGCCGCGCCGAGCGCAGCAGGTGGCGGAAATCGTTGCGATCGCCAAGGTCGGGATGGATCGTGGTGTGGCCGCCCTCGGCGGCGCCGATCGCCCAGGGACTGCCGACGTCGCCGGGCTCGGACAGCGTCGAGTTGTTGCGCCCTTTTCTCTTCTCGCGCCCGATGGGATGGATCGGCGGCAGGTACACGACATCGAAGCCCATCGCGGCGATCGCGTCGAGGCGCTCCTCCAGGTCGGCGAAGGTTCCGTGCCGGCCGGGCTCGGGAGAAGTCGAGCGCGGAAAGATTTCGTACCACGCGCCACAGCGAGCGCGCTCGCGATCGACCCACGCCGGATAGGCCGGCGACTCCGCGGCAAGGCTCGAGCCCGACGAGGCTGGAGGATCGACCCGCGTCGCCACGCAATAGCTCCACTCGCCGATGCGGTCGACGAGAAAGGCCGCGCGCCAGCGATCGTTGCCGAGCGGCTCCATCGGCACTTCGGTCCACGACTTGTCTTCCGGGCCGCGGTATCGCAGTGCGGTGGCGACCTTCTCGTGCCCATGAGCGAAGGCGCTCGCGGTCACTTCGATCTCTTCGCCGACCACGCGCTTCACCGCGAAGCGGCCGCCATCGACCTGGGGCGCCACGTCCTCCACCACGGCGGCGGGAGCGAGGCCTTCGAGCAGGGCGCGGCGCAATGCGCCCGTCATCGGTTCGTCCCTTCGGGCTCGAGCAGCACGATGGCGAGCGGCGGCAGCGTGAGGCGCAGCGATTGCGCTCGCCCATGCCATGCGACGGGCTCGGTTTCGACGCGGCCGAGGTTGCCGGCGCCGCTTCCGCCGTAGAGGGGCGCGTCGCTGTTCAGGATCTCGCGCCAGCCGCCGGCCGTGGGCACGCCGACGCGGTAGGACTCGCGCACCACCGGCGTGAAGTTGATCGCGACCAGCATCACCGCCCCATCGTCCGACTTTCTCAGGAAGCTGAGCACGCTGTTATCGCTGTCGTGGTTGTCGATCCACTCGAACCCGCCTTCCGAAAAATCGAGGCGATGCAGCGCCGGCCGATCGCGATACGCGCGGTTCAGGTCCGCCACCCAGCGCCTCACGCCCGCGTGGTCGGGCTCGTCGCAGAGCGCCCAGTCGAGCGCGCGCTCGTGGTCCCACTCGCGCCACTGCCCGAACTCGCCGCCCATGAAGAGCAGCTTCTTGCCCGGATGCGTCCACTGGTAGCCCAGGAGCAGGCGCAGGTTCGCGAGCTGGCGCCAGCGGTCGCCGGGCATCTTGGAAGCGAGCGAGCGCTTGCCGTAGACCACCTCGTCGTGCGACAGCGGCAGGACGAAGTTCTCGGTGAAGGCGTACCAGAGGGAGAAGGTGAGGTTGTTGTGGTGGAAGCGCCGGTGCACGGGATCGCGCGCGAAATAGTCGAGCGTGTCGTGCATCCAGCCCATGTTCCACTTCATCGAGAAGCCGAGGCCGCCGGCGTTCACCGGCCGCGAGACCATCGGCCACGCCGTCGATTCCTCCGCGATGGAACGGGTGTCGGGGAAATCGCGCCCGACGGCGACGTTGAGGCTCTTCAGGAATTCGATGGCGTCGAGGTTCTCCTTGCCGCCATGCACGTTCGGGATCCATTCGCCGGACTTTCGCCCGTAGTCGAGATAGAGCATCGAGGCGACCGCGTCCACACGCAGCCCGTCGACGTGATAGTTCTCGAGCCAGAAGTGCGCGCTCGACATGAGGAAGGCGCGCACTTCATGGCGGCCGTAGTTGAAGATGGCGCTGCGCCACTCGGGGTGGAAGCCCTGGCGCGGGTCGGCGTGCTCGTAGAGGTGCGTGCCGTCGAAGCGCGCGAGCCCGTGCGGGTCGTTGGGAAAATGCGAAGGCACCCAGTCGAGGATCACGCCCACGCCGTGGCGGTGCAGCGTGTCGATGAGGTACATGCAATCCTGCGGAGTGCCGTAACGCGAGGTCGGCGCGAAGTACCCCGTCGTCTGGTAGCCCCACGAGCCGTAGAACGGATGCTCGGTGATCGGCATCAACTCGACGTGCGTGAAGCCCATAGACCGGGCGTACTCGGCGAGCGGCTCGGCGATCTCGCGATACGTCGGCAGTCCGCCCCCAGGGCGGCGCCACGAGCCGAGGTGCACCTCGTAGATCGAGAGCGGGGCGTCCATCGCGTTGTGGCGGCCGCGCTCGCGCATCCATTCCGCGTCGCCCCAGTCGTAGTCGAGGCGCCAGGCGCGCGAGGCGTTCGAAGGCGGCACTTCGGTCGCGAAAGCGAACGGATCGGCGCGCTCGACCTTCACGCCCGCGGCGGTGGTGAGCGCGATCTTGTAGCCCTGCCCGGGACGCACCCCGGCGATGTCGGCTTCCCAGATGCCCGAGTGATCCCAGCGCGCCTGCAACGGTTCGGCGCCCGCGCGCCAGCCGTTCCATTCGCCGATGACGGAAACCTCGCGCGCGTTGGGCGCCCACACCGCGACGTGCGCGCCGTCCGTGTCGACTTCCGAGAAGAAATGGCACCCGAGGCGCCGGTAGAGCGTCGCGTGCGTTCCCTCGCGGAAGAGGTAGATGTCGTGCTCGTTCAGCAGTCCCATCGTCGGCCTCTCGCGAACCGCCCTAGTGCAGGTGGCGCAGCTTCTGGCCGAGCATCGCCGGCGTGATGAGCGTGATGCCCTTGTCGGTGACGTGGAAGCGCGCGCGGTCCTCCTCGGCATCGATGCCGGCGCGCAGACCCGGCGGGATTTGCGTACCCTGGTCAACGATGACGCGCGACAGCATCGCGCCGCGGCCCACCTCGACTTCAGGCAGGAGCACCGCCTCGTTGATGGTGCAGTAGCTGTGCACGCGCACGCTCGAGAAGAGAAGCGACGAACGCACCGTCGAGCCGCTCACGATGCAACCGCCGGAGACCATCGAGTCCACCGCCGCGCCGCGCCGGCCGTCCAGGTCGAAGACGAACTTCGCCGGCGGCAGCTGCTCCTGGTAGGTCCAGATCGGCCACTCCTCGTCGTATAGGTTCAGCGCCGGCGTGACGCGCGTGAGCTCGAGGTTCGCTTCCCAGAACGCGTCCACCGTGCCGACGTCGCGCCAGTACGGATCGGCGTCGACTTGTTGCGCTGCGCTGTCTCGCAGGCGATGGGCGAACACGCGACCGTCGGCGGCGACGAGCTTGGGAATCAAGTCGTGGCCGAAGTCGTGCGACGACTCCTCGCTCACGGCGTCATCGAGCAGCTCGTCGTAGAGGAAGTCGGCGTTGAAGACGTAGATGCCCATGCTCCCGAGCACGGCGTCTTCACGCCCGGGAATGCGCTTCGGCTCCTTCGGCTTCTCCTCGAAGCCGATGACGCGGAATTGCTCGTCGACCTGCATGACGCCGAGCTGCGAGGCTTCGCCGGGCGACACCTCGACGCAGCCCACCGTCATGTCGGCGCCGCGGTCGACGTGCTCGTAGAGCATGCGCGTGTAGTCCATCTTGTAGATGTGGTCGCCCGCGAGGACCAGCACCAGGCGCGGCTCGTGGCGGCGCAGCGCCTCGAGGTTCTGGTAGACCGCGTCCGCCGTGCCGCGATACCAGTCGCCGGTTTCGCTCTGGTGCGCGGGAAGCAGCTCGATGAACTCGTTGAAGCGCCCGTCGAGGAACGACCAGCCGCGCTGCAGGTGCTGGATCAGCCCGTGCGATTGGTATTGCGTGGCGATGCCGATGCGTCGGATGCCCGAGTTGAGGCAGTTGGAGAGCGAGAAATCGATGATGCGGAACTTGCCGCCGAACGGGACCGCGGGCTTCGCGCGCCACTCGGTGAGCGGGCCCAGCCGCGTGCCACGCCCGCCGGCGAGCACCACCGCGACGGTCTGGCGCGCGAGCTGCGCCATCGTCGGGCGGTCGGGCGCGCTGCGCAGCCCCCTGCGCCGATCGGGCGCCAGCCCGCGAAGCTCGTTGGTCGGGCCTCCCATCGACTCTCTCCGGTTGCCGCGTCGCACGGCGGCGACGGATAAAACTTCGACGGCGAGGGAGTCGAAAAATTCAGGCGGGAGGCGAAAAAGCGCGCCTCTACGCGCGGCGTAGGACGCGTCCTACATCGGAGCGTAATGGACGTGCACCAGCGGCTGCCGGCGGAAGCGTGACGAGCGTAGGTGCGCCTTCGGCCCGGCGCAGCCACACCAGCGCTTCATGCACGCTTGGCGCGCGCACCGGCTCGGGCGGCGCCGGAAGCGAGAGCACGCGCGCGAAGGCTTCGAGCGCCTGGTGCGCCGCGGCGCCGCGCGCCGCGACGATGTCAACGCGCTCCGCGATTCCGGGCGCGAGGTTGGCCGCGTCCGACGTCACGTAGAGCGTGTTCTCGGCCAGCACGCCGTCCACCGCCGGGCGGCCCCCGTCTTTGGGAAGGAGCTCGTGCGCCTCGTCGAGCACGAGCCAATGCGGCCGGCCGGTCCTCTCCCGGAGCGCGCGCAGCTCGAGATTGAATTCGGCGAAGAATCTCGCCCGCTTCGTCGCCGGGACCGCCGCGAGGCAAACCACGGCCTGCAGGTCGGGCTTGTCGAGTGCGGTCAGGATATCGAAGGGATCGGGGGCAACTTCATGGGTGCCGAAGACGACCGCGGGCTTGAAGTCGAGATACTCGCCGCGACTGTCGAGCACACAGGTCTGGTAGCCGATGGTGCACAGGCGCTCGAGCACGCGGCGCGTGAAGGACGACTTGCCGCTGCGCGGCGCACCCGTCACCAGCATCGAGACGCCGGCAGCGGGAATGCGCAACTCCGCGCCGTTCGCGTCGCGACCGAGGATGATGGCGCGGCGCGAGCGCGTGGGCGGCGAATGCGCGAGATCCGACTCGATCAGGTCGGCGATCACCTCGAGCACGCCGTCGCCGCGTGGCGCCGCGGTGACGCGATCGGATGAGGCCTGCAGGGTCGGCACCGCGTTGGCGACTGCGACGGCGTATTCGGCGGCCTCGAACAATGCGTGGTCGTTTTCCGCGTCGCCGACGGCGACCACGTTGCGGGCCGAGAGTCCCAGCTCGCGCAGCGCCACCGCGAGGCCGCTCGCCTTGTTGATTCCGGGCGGCAGGATCATGACGGCGCCCTTGTTGAAGATGACCGGATGCTCGAGGCCCAGGTCGTGGATCGTGCGCAGCACCGTCGACTCATAGGGCTCGACGGTTGCGATGATGGTGTCGCCGACCGAGATCGGCACCCCGCGCTGGCGCAGTAGCGCGACCAGGGCCGGGGGCGGGGGATCGCCCAGGTCCTGGGCCTCGCCGCTCGCCGGCCGATAGAGCACCGCGCCGTTCTCGGCCACCACGCGATCGAAGATCCCGATCTCGGGAAAGATCGCGAGAAGCTCGGGAAGCTCGCGCCCCGTCACCAGCAGCAGGGTGCGGCCGGTGGCCTTGAGCCGGCGCAATCCGTCGACCACGTGCGCCGGAACGACACTGTCGTGCGCGATGGTGCCGTCGAAGTCGAGGGCAATGGCGCAGTAACGCATGGAACCGATTTCCTTCCTCGCAGTCTTTCGCTACACCTTCGATGAGGCGCCGATGCCGTGAAAAAGTCCGCGAGACCCGGGCGCGCCTCGATCGGCATCGATATCGGCGGCACGAAGAGCCTCTACGCGCTCTTCGATGAACGGTTCGAGGTGCTGGCGGAAGAAAAGTTGCCGTCCCATCCGAAGAAGGGCGCTCTGCGGGCTTTCGAGAAGGCCCATGTCCGCGCCGTGAAGGCGCTGCTGCGCGAGGCGAAGCGCCTTGGACTCAAGGTGCAGGTGGTCGGCGCGGGCGTGGCCGGGCGCGTGGACCTGCGCGAAGGGGTGATCGAGTTCGCCCCCAGCCTCACCTTCCTCGACGGCTATCCACTGCGCCGCCGGCTCGCAAAGCTCACCGGCGCGCGCGTCTTCGTCTGCAACGACGTGCACTCCGGCCTCTACGGCGAATTCCAGCTCGGCTCGGTGCCCGCCATGTGATCGGCGTCTGGATCGGCACCGGAGTGGGTGGCGCGCTCATCATCGACGGACGCCTGCACCTCGGCGCCTGCGGCATGGCGGGCGACATCGGCAACTACATCCTGCACCCGGTGGATATCGGCCACGATGGGCGGCGCAAGGAAGTGCTCGACGGTGTGGCCAGCCGGACCGCGATCGCGGGCGACGCCGCGGCGCTCGCGGCCAAGCGCTGGGCTTCGAAGCTGCGCAAGATCGCCGGCACCGATGTGCGCGACATCACCAGCGGCAGCCTCGCCAAGGCGATTCGCGCCGGCGACAAGGCGGTCGAGGACCTGGTGCGCTCGCGTGCCGCGGTCCTCGGCACTGTGATCTCCAACCTGGTCGACTTCCTCAACCCGGACATGGTGGTGCTGGGCGGCGGGCTGGTCGAAGCGATGCCGCAGCTCCTGCGCCGCGAGATCGAGCGCGCGGTGCGCGCGCATGCGGCGCCGCGCTCGGCGCGCGCGGTCACGGTGAAGACTGCGAGACTGCGCGCGCATGCCGGCACGACCGGAGCCGCGATGCTCGCGCGCGACATGCACACCGGGCATCCGCCGATCGAGGTCTAGCCGCGCGAATCCCGCGCCCCGACGCGTCAACGCAGGCCGTGCGTGCGCGTTCTTGGCTGTACGGACGATGGTGAGCAACCCGCAGCAACGATCCACAAGACCCGAAAACGAAAGGCCACCATGCAACTCGATGCCGCACTGCCCATCGTCCGTGCGCTCGCCGACGGCGTGAACCCCGTCACCGGCGAGCTCTATCCCGAGCAAAGTCCCTACGCCGAGCCGCGCACCCTGCGCGCGCTCTATTCCGCTGTCGACCTGATGCAGCGCGAGGTCGAGCGCGAGAAGCGCCGCGAGCGCCTGCCCGCCAACTTCGGCAAGCCGTGGACCGAAGCCGAGGACAAGACGCTCACCGCCGAGTTCGATGCCGGAATGCCGCTGGGCGAGATCGCGCGCAAGCACGCTCGCACGCAGAGCTCGATCCGGCTGCGGCTGGAAAAGCTGGGGAAGATTGAACCCGCTGTCGCCCCCGCGTAGGCGGGGGCCCAATGATTGGACCCCGGCCTACGCCGGGGTGACAACTACGCCTTCTTGAAATCCAACGCAGCCGAGTTCATGCAGTAGCGCAGGCCCGTCGGCTTCGGGCCGTCGTCGAACACGTGCCCGAGGTGCGCGTCGCATCGCGGGCACAGTACCTCGGTGCGCGTCACGAACCAGCTGCGGTCTTCCTTTTCGGCGACGGCATCCTTGGCAACGGGCTCGAAGAAGCTCGGCCAACCGGTGCCGGAGTCGAATTTCGACTCCGAGGAAAAAAGCGGCAGGCCGCAGCAGATGCACTCGTAGGTGCCGGCGTCCTTGGTGGCGTGGTACTGGCCGGTGAAGGCGCGCTCGGTGCCGTGCTTGCGCGTCACGTTGTACTGCTCGGCTGTGAGCTGCTTCTTCCACTCGGCGTCGGTCTTGACGACTTTTTCCATGGCGTTCTCCGTGCGATGAGCCATTTTAGTCGCGGGAAGCGCGCCGCGCTTACGCTATCCTTGGCCCATCTTGAAGGCCCACGACTACGCGGCGGTCTTCCGCGACCGCAACCTCGCCGTCATCCTGCTGCTCGGGTTCTCGTCGGGCCTGCCGCTGGCGCTGACCGGCGCCACGCTGCAGGCGTGGATGACCGTCGAGGGCGTTGACCTTTCGACGATCGGCGTCTTCACCCTGGTGGGACTTCCCTACACCTGGAAGTTCCTGTGGGCGCCCAACATGGATCGCTTCGTGCCGCCGTTCCTGGGGCGACGCCGCGGCTGGCTGATCATCACGCAGGCCGCGCTGATCGCCGGCATCGCGGCGATGGCGTTCTGCTCGCCGCGCACCGAGCTCGGTGCGCTCGCGGCGCTCGCCGTGTTCGTCGCGGTCGCCTCCGCGTCGCACGACATCGTGGTGGACGCCTACCGCGCGGAGATCACGACGCGGGAGGAGCGCGGGCTGGCGGCGGCATTCGGCGTGATCGGCTATCGCATGGCGATGCTGGTATCGGGAGCGCTCGCGCTCGCGATCGTCGCGGGCTCAGGCTGGATTCCGGGCATCGGCTGGACCCACACTTACCTGTTGATGGCCGCTCTGATGGGAATCGGAATCTTCGCCACGTTTCTTGGCTCCGAGCCGGCGGCGATCGCGCCGCCGCCACGCACGCTGGCCGAAGCCGTCCTGGAGCCGCTGCGCGAATTCTTCGGCCGCCCGGGGGCTCCCTGGCTGCTGCTCCTGATCGTGCTCTACAAGCTCGGCGACGCGTTCGCCGGCTCGCTCACCACCGCCTTCCTTCTCCGCGGCGCCGGGTTCTCGCTCGCCGAAGTGGGCTTCGTCAACAAGGCGGCGGGGCTCGCGGCGACGCTCGTCGGGCTGGTGATCGGCGGCACGCTGATGGTGAGGCTGGGGCTTTACTGGTCGCTGATGGTCTTCGGGGTGGCGCAGGCGGTCTCCATCCTCGCGTTCATGCTGCTCGCGCTTGTGGGACAGAGCTTCCCGATGATGGTTTTCGCCGTGGCCGCGGAGAACGTCTGCAGCGGCATGGGAACGGCGGCCTTCGTCGCGTTGCTGATGGCGTCGTGCGACCGGCGCTTCACGGCGACGCAGTACGCATTGCTCTCCGCGCTATCGGCGTTCGGGCGCGTGTACGTCGGACCGGTTGCCGGCTACATCACCGATCCAAAGTACCTCGGCCTCGACTGGGCGACTTTCTTTTTCCTCGCCTTCCTGTCCGCGATTCCCGGCCTCTTGATCCTGCGCTGGCGGCGGGATTCGATTCCCGAATAATTGGAGCCTGACCCGTTTGTCGCCGGCTAGGAGGGTTTGCGCCGGAAGCGGAAGACGCCGAGGCTGCCGAAAAGGTTAGGCAGCACGTTGACGGTTCGTCCCCCGTGGATCACGCGCTCGTCGAGGATCTGCGCGCCCACCCTCACGCACAGGTCCTCGAAATCCTTCACCGTGCACAGGTGGATGTTGGGGGTGTCGTACCACTGGTGCGGGAGCGTCTTCGAAACCGGCATGTGTCCGCGGAGAATATCGAGGCGGTGGCGCCAGTAGCCGAAGTTGGGAAAGGTGACGATGCCCTCGCGGCCAACGCGCAGCATCTCGTTCAGGACGCGTTCGGCGTTCTTCATCGCCTGCAGCGTCTGCGACAGGATCACGAAGTCGAACGTGTTGTCGCCGAACGCCGAGAGCCCGCGCTCGATGTCGTCCTGGATCACGTTCACGCCGTTCTTCACGCTCGCGAGCACGTTGGCGTCGTCGATCTCGATGCCGTAGCCGCTCGCGGCGTTGGTGGCGGCCAGTCCCGCGAGCAGCACGCCGTCGCCGCAGCCCAGGTCGAGCACGCGCGAGCGCTCCGGGATCCAGGACTGGATCAGCTCGTAGTCGTAGCGTTGCATCATGACCCCGACCGCCCGCCCGCGTAGGACTTCATCTCCTCGAGCTCGGTCGCGGCGAGCGTGAGCGGCGTGCGCCGCGGCCCCGCGCCGATCTCCACCGCGATGTTGTCCACGTAGGCCGCGATGAGCTGGTGGTAATGCGGGTTGTCGAGGAGGAAGGCGTCGTGCCCGTGCTGCGCGTCGATCTCGGCATACGTCACGGACTTGCGCGAGGCGACCAGCGCCCGGACCATCTCGCGCGAACGCGCTGGCGGAAAGCGCCAGTCGCTCTTGAACGAGCAGACGAAGAAGCCCGCCTTCGCCTGCGTGAGCGCGCGCGCGAGGTCGCCGCCGGTCTCCTTGGCGGGATCGAAATAGTCGAGCGCCTTGGTCATCAGCAGGTAGGTGTTGGCGTCGAACACTTGCGCGAACTTGTCGCCCTGGTAGCGCAGGTACGACTCGATCTCGAATTCCACGTCGTAGTTGAAGCCGTATTCGTCGCGCTTCAACACGCGCCCGAATTTCTCCGTGAGGAGGTCGTCGGACAGGTAGGTGATGTGGCCTAGCATGCGCGCGAGCTTGAGCCCGCGCGCCGGGATCGCCTTGTGGGCGTAGAAGTTGCCGCCGTGGAAGTCGGGGTCCGAGACGATCGCCTGGCGCGCGACGTCGTTGAAGGCGATGTTTTGCGTCGACAGGCGCGAGGCCGCGGCGATCACGAACGCGTGGCGGATGCGATCGGGGAAGGAAAGCGCCCACTGCATCGCCTGCATGCCGCCGAGCGAGCCGCCGATGGCGCCCGCCAGCTTCTCGATGCCGAGGCGATCCATGAGGCGTGCCTGCGAGGCGACCCAGTCCTCGACGGTCACGACCGGAAAGCTCGCGCCATAAGGCTGCCCGGTGGCGCGGTCGATCGAGCCGGGCCCGGTCGACCCGTGGCAGCCGCCGATGTTGTTGACGCCGATCACGAAGAAGCGGTCGGTGTCGATCGGCTTTCCCGGGCCGATGAGGTTGTCCCACCAGCCCACCTTGTTCGGGTCCTCGGCGTAGTAGCCCGCGACATGGTGGTTGCCGGAGAGCGCATGGCAGACGAGGACCGCGTTCGAGCGGTCCTTGTTGAGCACGCCGTAGGTTTCGTAGACGAGCTCGTACGAGGCGAGGGTTTTTCCCGCCTTGAGGATGAGGGGCTCGAGGAAGCCGGCGCGCTGCGCCACCGCGGCCCCAACAGAACGAGGATCCATTTCGCTCATCAAAAAACCCGAACGGCTATATGCGCGTGTCGGGTTCTTGGGCCGCCACTCGCTTTAGCCGTATTTATTAAGCGCCCGCAAGCTGAGCTCAAATCGGCGCTGTGGGTGAATTCTAGCCCTTTCCGGCGCTCGGGGGTAGGGCCATGGCGGCGGGGCGGCAGGCTATGATGCGTCCGTTCACATCACGGCTCTTCGGAAATGCGCACGCTCAACGCCCTCTTTGCCCTCCTCCTCGTCGCCGCGAGCCTCGCCGTCCATGGCGCCGAAGCCCGCCGCTACGCGATCCTGTCCCTCATCGGCGACCGGCTCCTCATCTCGCAATACGTTCCGCCCGCGGCCGCGGGAGGAGTCGATAGCAACACGCACGATTTCCTGCAGCTTGAGGACCCGGCGCTTGAAAAGACCTCGCTCGTGGCGGTCGAACAGGCGATCAAGAAGATTGACCCGACCGCGAAGCCGGTGCTGCTCTTCGCCCAGGATGGACGCATCTACACCGCGCAGGAGAGGATGCTCGACGAGGGCGGCAACTCGCTGCACATGCTCGACTACATCCGCGGGCTGCTGATGGGCCAGGACGTCACCCATCTGATCCTGGTGACCAAGGTGCGGCAAGCGGCGCGCCTGCAGATCGATCGCGCCCAGGTGGGCAGCGGCGTCCTCGAAGGCCTCGGTTTCTACATCGATCCGTCGCTGCCGATCAAGGACACGAGCTCCGGGAAGACGGGCGCGGGACTCGTCGCGCCGTTCGCCTACATCAAGGTGACGCTCGTCAACCTCGCGAAGAGCACCATCGTGAGGGAGGAGGTCGCGACCGGATCGACGGTCACCGGTTGGGGCCAGTTCACCGACACCTACAATCCCTGGACCAACCTGCCCGCGGAGCGCAAGGTGCAGCTGCTGCAGGGCGTGGTCCGCGCGGAGCTGGCGGG
>Ga0209647_1003492_pt1 | contig 12138 bp, 19 predicted proteins | sample GraSoi_2013_60cm_FD_185827 | JGI IMG/M metagenome (GOLD analysis project Ga0209647, IMG submission 185827) | Grasslands soil microbial communities from the Angelo Coastal Reserve, California, USA - Sample 9_17_2013_60cm (SPAdes) (version 2) | ecosystem: Environmental > Terrestrial > Soil >... | reverse complement strand
CTCGGCCGCCTGCTGCAACCCCAACATTGGTCCAACCTCATTGAGGATTTCAAGTTTCGCTGTCTCTCCCCGCATTCTGGCCAGTCGAAAGGAATCTTCTACAGAGAACTTTTCCTGTAGCTTCCGCGCTAATGCTTGGCCCACCTCATCGACCACAAGCCACCACACATTTGATTCGGTTGGCTCTGGAGACCCACCCAATGAGCGACGCACACCCTCGACCGTGGCTTCCAGTGCCTCTGCAGCTGCCGGTGTACCGGACTCGAGAATATAGTCCAATTCTTCTTGTAACTTGCTTATTCGCGCTTGCACTTCTGAAGATGCGCTGGCTTTAGAGCTCTTCATTCGCCCTTTTGCCCGTTGTTCTGTGATCATAGTAGCGTCTCCCGCCCAAAGTCACACTAGCCGTCAACCTTGTCAACCTTGACATTGGGACAGAGTCGCCCTATTTCTGAAAACTCCGTAAAGCCAAAACATTCGATGGAAGATCAAATTCAGGCTCTCGTCGATGCACCCAGCGAAAGGCTCCACATTGAGGTAAAACCATAGCGGTAGCGAGCAGGATCTCCGCTAAGGCGCGCGAGTTCCTTCTTGATCTTCTGGTTGCTTGCAGGGCGCGTGGCGGAACACCTCCGCCGCCACCAGATTCGGGACGATGCTCTCGATGTCCCGGCTGGTCGTGCCCAGCGCGAGGCGGAACCCTCTGGCTTCGGGGTGAAGATCGATCAGGCGCTTGATGGCGCGCAATGTCACCAGAATGGTGAACGTCTGGTTGAGCTGTTCGACGACGTTCAATGGTTCGCCGGTCAGCGGGTCATGCCCGACTGTGTCAAAGCGCAATGCCCGCAACAGCGACATGGGTTCGCCATTGAAGTCGCGCAGCCAGGTTGCCGTGCGCGCGGCACCATCCAGAAGCCGGGCGTGCATGGCTTCCGCTTCGGCGTCTCGGCTGGCTTAAACGCATCACCATAGGCTGTTTGCATTGACGCAAGCCCTCCATCCGCCGGGAACCCACCGAACACGGCCTCAATGAAGCCACCATCGATGCCTGCCGTGCTGACCGCCGCGACGCGCTCGCCATCGCGTGACACGAACCGGAACTCGCGTTCATAAAGGCGCCGATAGACATGCACGATGCTGGTTCCGAACGGGCGCGGCGTTCGGTCAGGATTGAGATCAGAAAACGTGCTGATCGGGATTATACGCGGCTCGCCCAATTCGAGCAGGTCATCGCCCAGCCCGACTTCGGCCGCCAAGCCATCGTGTGTTTCTACAAAAACATCCGGCTCGAAAAACCTGATATAGCCGAGAGCGAGCTTGGGACCGGTTATTTCGCGGATAGGTAGATGGCGATCGCGCATGGCTCTGGCAACGCCGCACAAACGGGAATTATTGGGTTGTACATTCCGCCCCACAAGCAGGTGCAGACCTGCATGACTTGACGGACGGCAGCCATATCATCTGGCCGAACCAGGAAGCCGATACGCGTCGGCCGCAATCGCACGGAGGCGGAGATCGTCGTTGACTGCGGCCATAGCCCTCACCCACACTTCCCAACGCTGTTTTCGTACGAAAAGAGCATGGAATCGCCGCTGGCTTTAATAGCCTGGCTCGCCGGCAGCGTTTCGCTCGCGTCGATCAATGACATTGCACTCCTTTAACGGTTAGCCCTAAACCACTACCAGATGAGTATTGAGCTGTCAGGTGCAAGGCGCGGGGCCGTTTCGAAAAGCCGTCCCTCGAATTGAATGCTCGAAGGCGTCCAACTCAATTTCAGGTCTAGGGTGAGAATACTGCCGGCGATCAAGAGGCCGAGAATCCAGGAGAGTATTTTAATGCTGATGGAACGAGAAATCTTATTCATCGTTCCTTTAACTACCGTTGAGCTTCGAAAGAGCAGCTCAGGTGGATTTTCTGCCCTGCCCGCCGGCAGCGTGGTCGACGAAATGTGTGCGCTTGAGCAAGTCTTGGCATCGGCGCGGGTAGGCTCGAACTCTTCCGCGCAGTATTCGCACCTGCGCACTTCGCGTTTAGCCTGGCGCGCAGTCTGCGCTTTGAGTTGGCAAGCGTCCGAACAGAAACGCAGCCAGGCGCCGCGCGCCATTACCCATTCGTAAATGGCGCGGCCGCACTGCTGACAGGCGCCTATATGCTCGGGAGGAACCAGCACTTGTACCATTCCGCACTGTTCGCAGAACATGGCATAGCCGCAAAAAACCTGGATCACACGCGATTGAATTGTCACGCGATGCGATTGAGAATCATAAAATGAAAACGCGTTGCTTTGATCACATCGATTTGCGGGTGAAAGGCATGGAAGTGGCGAGAAAGTTCTACGGAAAATTTCTGCCGGAGCTTGGATTCGTTCACGAAAGTCCGGGCGACGATCTTCATACGTTCTATGCTGGGGGTGCCGATCGGCCGATGGAATTTTTCAGTATCGATGAGGACAAAAACCATCGTCCCAACGGCACGCGGATCGCGTTTTGGGCGGACACGCGCGAAGAAGTGGATCGGATTGCGAAACTCGTGGGCGACGCTGGCGGGAAAAACCTTGAGGGGCCAGAGGTTTGTAAGGACTACAGTCCGGGTTACTACGCCTTCTTTTTCGAAGACCCGGACGGCAACAAACTCGAAATTTGTTGCCGCGAGAAGCCGGTATTTGCGGGTTAACCGGTAGAGGCAGCCGTGCCGGCTGCGACCATCGCGATTTTGGAGGCGACACGCCTGCCGCTACACTTGGGAAGTGGCCGATTTAAGAACGAAGAACCCGGCGCATCACGAACCTGCCATTTTGCAGGGCGCCCGCCGTGTTCGGTTCGTTTTTCGTTCCCCTGGTTGACCGGGTTTTCGTTCCCTTGGTTGATCGGGCCCGTCTTTCCCGGGATCGACGTAAGGAAAGCCGGCGGGCGCGCTCCATGGTGCGAGAATCGCGCTCGACCGGGTGACGATACATGCTCTCACCAGGGGCAAAGGGTTTTTGGCATTTAGCGCAGGTTAAGTTTTGCATCGGTGTAACGGATGGTAAGTGTCAGACGTGACGGTAGACACTTACTAAGCGTTACACAAACTCATAGAAACCGAGTGAGGCTGGTGAGGGGGAATAGGTGGCTAACCATGAGCCACCCATGCCGACCGTAACCGGAGTAAAAGAGGGTGTGTTCAACCATGAGCCACACCCTCCGACCCTAAATGTTATCGATTGCGGCCTTCGCGAAGGGCTTCTTATGGTAGAAGTCACGAATGCTCTCCAACCACTGCCGCAGCGGTAGCTGCGCATTGTGCCACTCGACCTCGTCAAAGAGATCAGCGCAACGGCGAGCGGTGTCCGGCGCAAGTCCCTGCTGGATCAGCTGTGCAACGATCTCCTCGGTGGTGAGCTTGAGGATGGAGCCGTACTTGTGCTCGATCTCCCCGTAGGTCTGATAGACGACGTTGAGGATCGAATGCGTGTAGAGGTTGGAGGGAAGTATATCCTCCCAGTTCATGAGCTTTAAAATCTTGGTGCCATCGGTGAACTCCACAACCACTTCGACCGTTGAATCCTGCAGGGCACAGATCAAGCCAGAAATGCCGGCCCCGGTTTGGAGTTGGTCCGTGATCAGGTAAACGGGGTCTCCGATTTTCATGCGTTTTAACGGCGCTCCGTGTTCGGGTAATAAGCCGCAAGGCGGCGGCAACACACTGATCCGCGCGGGTAGCTTCGCTGGTCCTTTCTTACCAGCTACGCGTTTTGCGTTACCCTAAGCGGGCCGCAACTTCGTAGCGCCTCAAACTTTTACACGATTCTTTTCGATCTCGATTCCGTTGAACGTTCGGCCTTACAGATAGCCGACGCGTCTCAAAAAACCCGCTAACCTCGCCAGCATACACCGTTGAGGTCGATCTCTTCCGCCCAGCCAGGACGTCAATGTCATTCGGTTGACACCCAGTTTTGTTGCCGTGTGACGATCACTCTCACGTGACTCTTCCGTGTACCGCTCCAACGCTCTCAAAACTTCTTCGGTGCTCATACGCGCGGAAGGCAACGCCACCCGTGACGAAGGGTCAGAGTGGTCAGGCCCATGATGATCTAAGCCTGTCGGTTCCATAATTGAACACGAGCCTTGCACGCTAACACGGTCAGCGAATGAAGAATAGTCGGGAAATACCCTGTTTCAGGTATCAGGGCACCCCTTGCTGCCGTCCTCATTCTTATCGTCGGGCTTGATGCTTTCGCCTTCTGGTTTCATGCCCTGTAGTTCGGGACCCCTTAGCCGCTGTCGAGCGGTTTTTGAGCTGGTGTCGCTAGTTTTTACATCAAGGGCAATCGCTTTATGAAGGTATCGTTCGGAGAAAGCGTTGACGACATCGCGATTGGGCTTCGGCACACGGAGAGCAGGTGGTTCCAGCCATCCGAGTTCAGAGTCGCTAGTTGCGAACCTTGTGAAATTGAAGTCTTACCTCCCGCGGAGACCGGTGTCTATCCGTTGCGTTCATGTGCTCGACGTATTAGGTAGAGAACGGCTCCGCCTCTCGCCGCATTCCGCAGTACCCGTAGCGATGACCTGCCCTTTCGCGGAAAAATTGTCGGAGTGGCTGGCGAAGGCGAAGTCTCCACCCAGCTCCAGCAGGAAAGCTTCAAGATGAAGAATCAAGGCTTCCTCTAAATCCGATTCTGAGTATTCGTCCTTCAGGCCGAGAAACTCTAGGACAAAGGGATCTTTAATCTCTTCCTCCGGGGTGAATAGGTCACCAGGCTCTGCCTTGCTGGATTTCTTCAGCATTGCGGTCTTATTACGTGAGAGGGCGGTTCGCTCATAGAACTGACTCGAAATCTGGCGGTCAAGTTGGCGGACAGACCAGCCGCAGCGGAGCGCCTCACTCTCGTAAAAGCGGCGGGCTTCCTCGCTTGAAAGCGCCATTAACCGGACGTAATGAGGCCACGGAAGTGGGAAACAGACGGCGAGCTGGCGTAATCTGGCAATTTCCTCTCCACCGCTAGAAACGTCAGACAGTGTCTGGCCTTTTTTCGAAGAGAGAGGGGTCAGCTCAGAAGCAGATTGGCCAGACACTGCCAATCTGCTTCTCAGGCCAAGTAAGGAAGAACTTTCGTATGCTCTTCAAATTTGCTAAGCTGAATCCTTTGCCAAATCTGGCCGTCAGATCGGATGCAAGTTTCTTCAGGAGAGCTTCGCCGTACTCAGCCCTCTTTTTTCCCCGCTGCTCGACCTCGACAATCCGTCGGCCAATCTCCCAATAGGTCGCTGTCATGACGGCATTGACCGACCGAGCTGAAAATCGGCGAGCGCTTTCCACGAGGTCAACTAGCTCCGAAACGATTAAATCATACCCCTCGATAGGGCTGGAAGACTTCTGAGGAGGCAAACGTTTCGGCGGCACGGGATCACTTTCTCTTACGCGGATTTCTGGTTTTCGACTTTGCCTTCGGTGGTTTCCTATCTTTTGTCTTGAATGTTTCCGATAGCTTCTGCGCATCGTTACTTCTGGATGCGCCGCTGTGCCAGAAACTTCTCTAAATCGGGATACTGCGCTCGCATCTGTTCCAAGCCAGGGGCAATTAAAGTTCTGGCCACCGCACCCGTGCTGGACTTGGACTCGACCCGGCGCGTAAGATACTCCGCTAGGAGATTCACATCCTCCTTCAGGCTTTGTTCAACTCTGAAGGACAGCGTTGTCATCGCGTCCTTGAAAATTGTTGGTCGTCCCGACGCTCCCTGTAGGTTTTTCTATCTCGCCAATCCAGGGGTCCGCACACGAAACGGAATTTTAAGTTCGGTAGTGCGCCGGGAGACTGCGCAAAGAGTAAAAGGTGAAAGTCCTCAACAGTAAAGGAATAGCAAACCAGACTGGCCCCGAGTCATGCGTAACGCATCGCGAGGTGCGAGACGAAGCGTTGACAGGGGAGCTTGCAGGCCAGCCATTGAGCCGCGAAATCTTTAAATTAGTTCAGGGTGCCGACGCTGTTATCGTAGCGGAAGGCAACACGGACAGGAACGTTAGTGCGAGTGCCTGGCTGACCCTGCGTGGTCTAAGAACCTGGCATGTAGGTACGCTCTTTGCACGGGAACCGGGAGATCTCCTACCTGGCCGCTTCAGAAGTCATGGAGCGGTCCGCATCGGGAAGGCGAGGAGTCGAAGCCGATGAAGCACGGGCAGGAGAAGTCAGACCTCTTCATAATAGCATTGAAGCCGACGAACAAACCTGGGCGACTGGGGACGGAGTTGGTGGAGCCAAGGGAGAGGACCGAGGGAAACATGGGAGAGCAACACACGTACCGGACACTGCGCCGGATTAAACGTGTCCCAGAGGCTCGACTGTGTACGCGAAGCTGCTCGTGGGATTCGTCGTTAACCACCCGAGGTGGGAGCCCGGTGCGTGAATCACGCCCGCCGGGATCTGTGCGGGGGGCATCCAGCAATGGATGTCCCTACCGCGATAGGAGCTCTGTCTCCTCGTGCGCGCCAGTGCGAGGGCACTTCGTGAGGAACGCTGGACTTCGGCCAAAAAGCAGCGGGTCTCCAGCACCAGTTTTCGCGTAAAACGAGCTGTAATCGAATTCTGCAGTTTTTTCATTTTAGTTGAATAATCCTTGGAACGCCTAAGCGTACTTTATTTTCCGTTTCGCGAGTTCAGGCGTGATAGCCCTACTCATCGGCTAATCCAATCGCTTTACAATCGTTGCATAAATAGCTATCGAGTCACGGGACTATGAAATATCCTGTTCTTGCGACTCTGCTCGGAACCGTTGCACTCGCGATACTTGGCTGTTCTACCGAAGAAGTACAGTCACCCCAACTTTCCAGCAGTAGTCTGGGTCATCGCTCATCTTTTGCCTTTGTTCCGAACCTTAACCAAGAAGCAGCAGCAGCCGTCTCCAACGCACCGTTTTGGCAGAATCGTATCCAGGCAGCGATTACTTCCGTTCTGCAGCGAAAGGGCTATCGCTCGTCCGGGCAGGTGCGAAAAGCGGACCTTTTGGTCGCATTTCACGTGGTCTTGAGACAGGGAGAATATGTCACGATTTTCGACAACTATTCCGGCTACAAACTACCCGCGGCCAAAGCGGCCAGCGCTGGAATTGCTAAACTGGGAGCATCATCAAACGGTCAGGCCGAAATTGGGACATTGGTGATCGATGTAATCGATCCAGGGAGCAAGACGATTATCTGGCGTGGCTGGGGTAGAGCCGACGTCAACCTTACGCCCGGGCAAACTGAACAACTGATTCAAAAAATCACAGCCAAGATTCTTCGCAATTTTCCGAATCGTTCCTAGTGTTTGGCTGCTTGGTGCTCCAGGGCTGGATTCGCAGCGCGCGAACATGCCATGGATGGTATCATCAGGCTGTTTCCAAAGGGAAAAACCGTACAGTCTTGCCACGGCCGTCGCAGCTCCACGCTCGCATCCACGGATGGCTTGCTGGGGTTGGCTTTGATCGTCTGCAAGCCGGAGCTGTTTCCATCCCTTTTGACCACGAGCAGGTCCTCGAGCCGGCCCGCCAAGCCGTTCGGGACTGACGCGGCAACCCGCTTAAAGATATGCTCGCGTGCCCGAGCCCGCTGCTCGCCGACGATACGCGCGAACCGGATCTCAGCGGGCTCGAGCACGCGCTGCTCTTTAAGAAACTCCCGCGCCCTGCCCATAAGGGCGGACGCCTGTTCCAGACGGCAGGACTCTTCGAAGAGGAATTGCTCCAGCTACTCCAATCTCATCCTCAAGGGCTCGTATTTGCAGACTGAGTGCAGGGTTGACTGAGATGAATCATCTCCGCCGTCCGACCGAAGTGTAGAGCCACTGCAATCGAGAGAAATGACCGAATCTGACGAAGCTCCATTAGTCTATCTTATTTGAACATTTTATTACAGGACGCAAAACAAACAATTTCATTTATTCAAAGCTAGGCAGGTAATTTCCAGATACATGAAAAATGCGGTATGTATCAATACAAATTCCTATCTGCGATCACTCTTGATGATCTTGGCTATTTGCTTGCTGGGATTGACTGGATGCTCCAGCCTTGATGCCGGGTCGGGAAAAAGATTCCACACTGCACTCATCGGAAAGATGGATCCGCACCGCTCAATGTCTTCGAGTTGGTCAAGGCCATGATTGAAGCGGGTGCAGCCGGAGTTCATCTGGAAGACCAGCTTACATCCGAGAAGAAATGTGGGCATATGGGCGGGAAAATTCTGATTCCCACTCAGCAGGCGGTCAAACATCTGGTTGCGGCGAGACTAGCAGCCGATGTCTGCGATGTGCCGACTTTTGTCATCGCCAGAACGGATGCAAATGCGGCTACACTTCTCACTAATGACGTCGATGAGCGTCTATAAGCCGTTCATTACCGGTGAACGAAGTGTCGAGGGATTTTTTAGGGTGCGGGCCGGCATTGATCAAGCCATTGCGCGTGCGGTTTCCTATGCCCCTTATGCGGACCTGCTTTGGTGCGAAACCAGTGAACCAAATTTAAATGAGGCAAAGCGCTTTGCCGATGGTGTCCACCAACATCATCCAGGTAAACTGCTGGCTTACAATTGCTCACCTTCATTTAACTGGAAAAAGAAACTGGATAACTCCACCATCGCCCGGTTTCAACGCGAGTTGGGCGCGATGGGTTACAAGTTTCAGTTCATTACGCTGGCCGGATTTCATGCGCTAAACTACGGCATGTTCACCCTAGCTCGGGGATACAAGGAGCGAGGGATGTCTGCCTATGCCAATCTGCAGGAAGCGGAGTTTGCAGCTGAGGCCTATGGTTATACGGCGACCCGGCATCAACGCGAGGTTGGCACAAGTTATTTCGATGAGGTGAGCCTGGTTATCTCAGGTGGCGAGTCTTCTACTGCAGCCCTACACGGTTCTACTGAAGATGAGCAATTCGATCGTGATGATGACTAACATCACTTAAGCTTCGGGCGAAAATTGTGCAGTGCCATGGAAACGAATGGAGAATGAAATGCAGAATGACCGAATCCGTTTGAAGTCGCTTTTGGGCAAGGTCATGACTCCCGAGGAAGCAGCGCTATTTATTAAAGATGGAATGACCGTCGGGATGAGTGGCTTTACCCGAGCGGGAGAGGCTAAGGCCGTCCCGTTGGCCTTGGCAGAGCGCGCCGCTCACGAGGAGTTTAAGATCACGTTGATGACGGGCGCATCGCTCGGCAACGATCTAGACAAAATCTTGACGCACTCGGGAGTTCTCGCTCGACGTCTACCTTTCCAGTCAGATCCAGTATTGCGAAGGGCAATCAATTCTGGCGAGGTAATGTTCATCGACCAACACCTGAGCGAAACCGTGGAACTGCTTCGCAGCCGGCAACTCGGTCCGGTTAATATTGCGGTGCTGGAAGCGGTGGCCATCACCCCGGAGGGCGGGATTATACCGACGACCTCGATCGGCAACTCAGCCACGTTTGGCATTTTGGCTGAGAAGGTAATCATCGAGATCAACCTGACACAGCCTTTGGCTCTCGAAGGCATCCACGACGTATACATCCCGACCCGGCGGCCGTTCCGTGAACCGATCCCGGTCGTCGCACCGGAGAGCCGTGTGGGGCTGCCTTTTATTCCAATTGATCCAGCCAAGATCATTGCGATCGTTGTAACCAAGAAGCTCGACTCTGCCTCCACGATTCTCCCCCCAGATTCGGAAACTCGGCAGATCGCCGGCCATTTAATCGAGTTTTTGAGTCACGAGGTAAAAAGGGGCAGGCTGAGCTTACAACTTCAGCCGCTCCAGGCCGGAATCGGCACGATTGCCAACGCCGTACTGCACGGATTGATCGAGAGCCCGTTTCACGGTCTGAAGATGTATTCAGAGGTGCTTCAGGACAGCGTATTCGAGCTGTTCGATGCCGGCAAACTTGACTTCGCATCCTGCTCGTCAATCACAGTATCGGAGACCAAGTACCGCGAAGTTGTGCCAGACATCGATAAGTACAAAAGCCGCTTGATCTTGCGTCCGCAGGAGATCAGTAACCACCCGGAAGTGATTCGCCGCCTGGGGCTGATCTGCCTCAACACGGCGTTGGAGTGCGACATCTATGGGAACATTAATTCCACACACGTCAATGGCACACACATGATGAACGGCATAGGCGGCTCGGGTGATTTTGCCCGCAACGCTTCCTACGCAGTCTTCGTAACCAAGTCGCTGGCCAAGAACGGCAATATCAGCAGCGTCGTACCGATGGTCACCCATGTCGATCATAACGAGCATGACGTAGACCTTATGGTCACCGAGGTGGGCTTGGCTGATCTGCGCGGTCTCGCACCCCGGGAGCGCGCCCGTACTATTATTGAAAACTGTACCCATCCAATTTACCGGGACGGTCTTCGCGACTACTTTAAGCGGGCGCTGAAGCGAGGCGGTCACACCCCGCACTTGCTGGAAGAGGCTTTTTCCTGGCACGATGCCTTTCACAAGCGCGGCACGATGAAGGATGCTTGTGCGGAACATAGGGTCACTCCTCCCGCACCAAACTTGGAGAAACGGTCCCTATGAATGAACATGCTGAACTCGGCTGGAACGGCAAAAAACAATGCTACCCCTGATTGAAGGCACTGCCGGTGAGCGGGCTATCGACATTAGTAAACTTCGCGATCGGACCGGTCTGATCACTCTCGACAGCGGTTATGGGAACACCGGTTCCTGTCAGAGCGCCATCACGTTTATGGGGTCACTGCAGCGAACGGAAAAAATCGAACGCAAAGCTCGATATTCCGACGAGCAATGTCCGGCGTAATCCGCGGAAACGCCGACGCAATTAACTGGGTATCGGATTAAGCTGCTGCTCGAAAAACGCGGTCTAATCGAGTTTTAGAGCGTCGCCTTTGCCTCAAGGCACCTACGGCAAGGCCTTAACGCACGATCTTTTCCGTTTGGTGTAGTGACGCCTGTATGACCTTTCAAGCGATGAACTCATCACCGGATTACGAAATGCCACGCTGGAACTCGCGATTCATGGTCAAGCCCACTGGCGAGCAGGCCGCAGGCATCGAGTTCGAATTGTTACGCACCTATCCGTTGTGTGTCGCGGTGACCCCTGCGCACCCTTTCGCTCATCTGAAATCCGTCCCCTTGGAGAAGGTCGCTGCCGAACCACTCATCGGAGTCTGCCGCAGCGAATTTCCCGAGTATTATCGTAACCTCAACCGCATTTTCGCTCCCATCGGCGCCAAACCGCGCTTCGCAGTGGAATGCGAGAGTGGTAGTTCGCTCCTCTTTCAAGTGGAAGCCGGACGCGGCTTCTGAAAGCGGCCGCGCGCGGCGGCGTATTTACCGATCGGATTGAAAATAAGCGAGGAACCTCGCTACGAACCCTCCGACTCATTGTCAATGTCCAGATCGGCGTCCGTCAGTTTCTCGATGGCCGCAAACGCATTGCGGATAAGATTCGCTCTGGCATGCGTGAGTGTGCCGCCATAGGAGCTGAGGAACGGATAGTCCAGCGGCTAGTCAACACTGGCTGGACGTACGCGGAACGTCGTGACGCAACCCTCTATCAAGCTGGACAAGTTGTTGAGTTTCATCGTGGTAGCTGGAGTCTGGCGCAAGATCGGCAAAAGAGGGTTCGCTTCAATCGGCGGCGGCATATCGTCGAGAGCTGGATGAGCGGATCACGCAGCCGGAGTGCTGATGGGAAGCGGCGCGGTGGTTGCACGGTGGAAGCGTTTGCTGGCAAAGCAATCGAGTAGCGGTTCGAAATCTGAAGGCAAACGTTTTGGGGTAGTCAGTTGGGAAGAGATTGTCGCTGCGATCGAAAAGGAGTGGGGTCAGCCCTGGGCAGAACTGCGGACCGGTCGCGGTACAATGCACGGGCAATCGCAATCTGGTTTGGCCGGCACCGAGCTGGGATGAAGCTTGAGCAGGTGCGGGAACAGCTACAAGCCAGAAGCTACACTGCGGTCGCGATGCAGGTGGGCCGGTTGCAGCGGCAACTTCCTCATCAGCCTAAGTTACGAAAACGACTCCGTGCAATTGCGCGACACGTCAATGTCCAATGTTGATTCCGCTGAAGAACCGGCGTTTTCGGCGCGCGGCTTGATTCATCCGAGGAGCTCGAGGTTTAGGCAAGAACGGTGCCGAAAAAATCAAAAATGGCGAGTCGGGCCAACCAGCGACTGAAAACAGA
>Ga0209647_1003490_pt1 | contig 12147 bp, 11 predicted proteins | sample GraSoi_2013_60cm_FD_185827 | JGI IMG/M metagenome (GOLD analysis project Ga0209647, IMG submission 185827) | Grasslands soil microbial communities from the Angelo Coastal Reserve, California, USA - Sample 9_17_2013_60cm (SPAdes) (version 2) | ecosystem: Environmental > Terrestrial > Soil >... | reverse complement strand
CCTTCCGTCTGCACCGGCACAGGTACGTGTGAACTCGGACCAGCATCGTACAACCGGCACTCGCTTGCAGGGTCCCTGGCTTTCTCTTGTCCGTTTGGTGTGGGTAGTACTGAGCATCCTTGCCTTGATTCTCTTCATTGCGAGCCTTCCAGTGTATTTTGCGAGCCAACAGAAGTCGTACGCGGTCGGCTACGCTGTGTTCCTCCTCGCCCTGGGTATCTTCGTTGCCCTGGTGTGGTTCATCGTCGCCGTGCTTCTCTTCTGGCGCAAGTCCAACGATTGGCTGGCCCTGCTGGTCTCGTTTATGCTGGTGTTGCAAGGCGTAGGTACCACCATCTATCCATTGGATGTAATTCCCTCGGTCTGGCGAGTGCCGGCGTACGTCGTGAACCTGCTTGCCTTTGACTTGCTGTTCCTTGTCTTCTGCCTCTTCCCGACTGGGCGGTTTGTGCCGCGCTGGATACCCTGGTTTGGGGTACTATTTCTAGGATTGCAGGTCCTTGGAAGCTTGTCCATCGTTCCTCAGAGCTATAGTTTCCTGTTTACGCTTGGGGCGTACTCCTTTCTAGGAGGCTTCGTCGTCGCCCAACTCTATCGCTACCACTCCGTCTCCAGTCGAACGGAGCGCCAGCAGACCAAGTGGATCGTTTTCGGTGTGACCGTGACCTACCTCATCGAGTTGGGGATTACCTTATGTTATGGCTTCTTTCCATTATTCTTCTCAACTGGTTCGCTCGGTGACCGGATTCTCTCACCAATTAGTACCGGTGTACCCATCCTTATTCCGCTCTCCTTTGGCTTTGCTATTCTACGCTATCGACTGTGGGAGATCGATGCCATCATTAACCGCACGTTGGTCTACGGCACACTGACGGTGTTGCTGGCCCTGGTCTACGTTGGCTGCGTGATTGCGCTCCAATCCCTCGCGCTTGTGCTGAAGGAGCAGTTGTCGCACAATCCGATCATCGTTGTCGCTTCGACCTTAGTGAGTGCAGCTCTCTTCCAACCCTTGCGACGGCGCCTCCAAATAGCGATTGATCGGCGCTTCTACCGTCGTAAGTACAATGCTGTCCAGACAATCGCTGCCTTCAGCACACGGCTTCGTCTGAACGAGGACGTGGATTTGACAACCTTAACCGCTGACTTGCTTGCAGTTGTCGAGGAAACAATGCAGCCAGCGCATGTTTCGCTCTGGTTACGCAATCCTGAACAATCCCGGGGACGGAATACGCGGCTGCTCCCCAGAATCGATGAGGAGTTATTCCTCTAGTAGAACCAGCGGGCGATCTGTGAGCGGGCTGGAGTAGAGCCATCTTTTAGAGGTTGTAAGTCAGCAAATACTGTATCATCTGATGACGTCATGATGAGTGGCTGCCAAGGTAGGACGCCGAGACGTGGCTGGCAGAAGTATTTGAATGTTTGTATATCCATTGCTATCCAGGTTGTCACTCGTTAAAAGCAATGTTATGATCTATTGTAGGTTAAATGTTATAATTTTATCGTAAGTTAGTTGTTTCCTTTTATAGTGCTAAGGGATACGTTATACAACAGGAGTTTGATATAGCTACTATGCAGGCCAAGCCACAATTTCACATGGGTAAAGACGATAAGCGCAGATTGCAGAACTTTCCCTGGAACGTCCCTTTGGAGCAATGGCCAGAACACGGGGTTATTCCGCTTGAGATCCGTCGAGGTGAGTCGCGACATCCCGTGATTTTTGTGGAGAGTGGTGGTGCACGCTATGCCATCAAAGAGACGGCACCCTACATGGCGCAGCGCGAGATAAATAACCTGCGCGCGATCGAGCACCGTGGCATTCCAGTACTCAGTCCTATCGGGACTGTCACCGTAGCAGCGCCACCTGTATTATTAGAGGAACACGGTCCTGACGGTCGTCCTCAATACACGAGTGGGGATCGAGGCTACACAGTGACAAGGCTGGCCCCGCGCGTTGTACCACATTCGGTGCTCTTTAGCCTGCCCTTTACGAGGCGTACGAAACGCCGTCTCCTGGAAGCAGTGGCGGTGCTGCTGGTCGAATTACACGAACATGGTGTGTACTGGGGTGACCCATCCCTGGCAAATGTACTGATTCGCATAGATGGACGAAGTATCCTGGCAATTATGGCCGACGCAGAGACAGCGGAACTCTTTTCTGGGCCGGTAAGTAAGGGACTGCGCGAGCAAGACATAGCATCATTTGGCGAATCACTGATGTGGCAGGCAGAGGACCTGCGCCAGGCTCGTGGATTACCCGAAGAAGAGGAAGTGTTGGATGAAGAGGATTTCCACTATTTTGAACGGCGCTATCGCTGGCTGCGTCGAGAACATGCACGGCTAATGGCATCTCAATCCTTCCCCACGCTCTATCAAGTACAACGCCTGCTGGAAGGTCTGAATCAGTGGGGCTACTCTCTCCTCGGCACAACTGGCCACGCCCTGCAAGGGTTCGTTACAGTACTGCCTGGCTGGTACTCCCGTCGCATTCATGACCTGCTGGGTATCACAGTACCGCGCGTCTATGCCCGGCGCTTCTACAATATGATCCTTGGTCACCAGGCAATTATGAGCAATAATGAAGGGCGCAACATCAGTCTTGAAGAGGCTGCACAGGATTGGTATACGCGCTATCACCTACCAACAGTTCTTTTATTGCGCAAGCTCCTCACGGGTAGGCAAGATCCTATGAAAGCTTACTTCTCTATCATGGATCACAAATGGGAGCTCAGCCGCAAAGCAGGCCACGAGATACCCCTGGACGAGGCAGCAGTAGACTGGGCCATGCAGGAGGCAAAAAGGGGAAAACTTGGTGCAGTTGATCCCGCAAGTATAGCAACATGGTGGAGAGAACTTAAACCCGTCACAGAAGTGTTGGAACCGGAGCGCATCGAAAGCGGAAAATTGGAGCCATTGCTCTCAGAAGAAGAGCAGCAACTTGTGCATCTTCCAGAGCCCGAGTTGGAGGAGAAGTTAAATGGGCTCCTGGAACAACAAAAGGCCAACGGCGAGTAGATTGACCAGCCTTTATAGGTTATACAGCAAGGTCTGTGAATTATCCTGGCTGGGCTTGCCCCAGCCAGGATCCAACACGACCCTGCCGCTATCCCTCATCTAAGGATTCTTCGTCTTCCTCTACCTCCTGCTCGACTTCACCAGCTTTGAAGGAGGAAATGTTGCCACGAATCTGCTCTTCGAGTGCGGAGGCAACGTCACTATTCTGACGCAGGAAGTCTTTAGCGTTTTCGCGGCCTTGCCCAAGACGAATGTCACCGACATTGAACCACGCGCCGCTTTTCTTGACGAGACCCATCTCTAAACCAAGGTCGATCAAGCCACCTTCGCGAGAAATGCCTTCGCTGTACATGATATCGAATTCTGCAACACGGAACGGTGGAGCTACCTTGTTTTTGACTACACGCACACGGGTACGGTTGCCCATTACCTCCTGCCCCTGCTTGATCGTGTCTGTGCGACGAATATCCAGGCGGACAGAAGCGTAGAATTTGAGCGCTTTACCGCCAGATGTGGTCTCAGGATTCCCAAACATGACACCAACCTTTTCGCGCAACTGATTGGTGAAGACGACGGCGGTGTTGGAACTGCTGATGACCGAAGTAAGCTTACGCATAGCCTGGCTCATCAGGCGAGCTTGCAAGCCGACGTGCGAGTCGCCCATCTCGCCTTCGATTTCGGCACGCGGCGTTAAGGCCGCCACAGAGTCGATGACAACTACATCGATGGCATTACTGCGAATCAGTGCATCGACAATCTCCAATGCCTGCTCTCCCGTGTCCGGTTGGGAGATCAGCAGGTTATTGATATCAACACCACAACGGGCAGCATACGTGCGATCGAGCGCATGCTCAGCGTCAATAAATGCTGCATACCCCCCGCTGCGTTGTGCGCTGGCGATAATATGTTGACACAGAGTGGTCTTGCCAGAAGCCTCAGGGCCGTAAATCTCCGTAATACGGCCGCGCGGGATACCGCCGACACCAAGAGCCAGGTCCAGTGCAATAGACCCTGTGGGGATAATATCAACGTGAATCCTTGATACTTCCCCTAACTTCATGATCGCGCCTTTGCCAAAGCGACGTTCAATCTGGCTAAGCGCCTGCTCTATGGCTTTCTCGCGCTCGGTAGTGGCAGTTGATACGACAGTAGCGCTTCGATCTGCCATGGGTTTCTCCTTCTTACTCGTTGCCATTCTTCATATTACAGGTGCAGGATACAGGCAGAGTTAGTAACGTCCCGCTCACCACCCCTGTATTCCTCCTTTTACTTTTCGGCCAAACCCCTCAAGGGGAGGGGAACTTCCCGTCGCCTCGTTCAGGCAAGAAATAACGGACGGGCGGCATAGTGCCACCAATTTGAATTCCTGTTAGATATTCTCCGGCAGAGTCGCAAAAGCGGAAACAAGCCTCTCTCCCTACCTGTTCCGTAAATGTAGAACAAGAGTACCATAAGCACAGGAGCATGTCAAGCCCTTTTTCTATATCTCGCGCCGGCCCTCGAGGGCCCTGCTGAGAGTGCCTTCATCGGCATATTCCAGGGCAGCGCCGATGGGTAGGCCACGTGCCAGGCCGGTGACTCGCACATCGAAAGGCTTCAACTCCTTCTGGATATAATTGGCGGTGTATTCGCCCTCGAAGTCGGGATTCATCGCCAGAATCACCTCGCGCACTTTACTGCCCCGTACGCGTTGCAGGAGTTCATCGATACGCAAGTCTTTGGGGCCAATGCCATCTACAGGTGACAGCGCTCCATGCAGCACATGGTACAAACCCTTGTAAGCCCCGGTCTTCTCTAGCGCCAACACATCGAGAGGCTCTTCCACGACGCAGATAAGCTCCTGGTCGCGATTAGGGTTGCTACAGGTAACGCAGGGGTCAGTTTCGGTAATATTGAAACAGCGCGAGCAATAGATAATACTCTCTTTGACGCGCATAATAGCCTCGGCCAGGCGACGAGCCTGGTCGGTAGGACTGCGGAGAATGAAAAAGGTGAGACGTTGTGCCGTCTTTACACCAACACCTGGCAGTTTTGAAAATTCTTCGATAAGTGCCGCTACCGGCGGCGCGATGTCGCTCATAATTTAGAACAGTCCTGGAATATTCATGCCTCCAGTGATGCTACTGGTCAATTTCTGCTGTGCCTCCTCCGCCTTTTGATGCGCATCTTTGGCAGCAGCCAGTATCATCACTTCCAGGTCGGCAATATCTTCTGCACTAAAAGCTTCGGGATCAATCTTGACGGCAGAGATCTCAAACTTGCCATTCATGGTGAGCGTAACTGCACCACCACCGGCGGTGCCGGTGAACTCGCTGGACTCGAGCTCTTCTTGCATTTTAGCAAGCCTCTGCTGCATCTTTTGGATTTCACGCATGTTCATAGCAAAATTAGCTCCTTACTTTGGGTGAACCTCTACGATTCGCGCCGAAAATGTTTTCACGACTTCCTGCACAACAGGATCACGACTGGCTTTTTGTTCGATAGTATCTTCATGCGACGCTACATTAGTATTCTCTCTCACAATGTTCATTCTGGCAAGTGTCGCCGCATCGGATGGACTATTCTCATATGCCGGTTGATCCAACGGCGACGTTGGCTTTTGCACGCCTGCCCCAGAAATCTCCTCAGGTGGATTGGGTGGCGTAACCGGTCGCTCGCGATACGCCGACTGCTGTGGCGCAATTGCTGGCGCCGTACTTGTCGAATAGGTAGCGGCATCTGGGATTGGGACAGATGGTAGAGGTTGGCCAGGTGACACCAGACGCACGAAGCAAGGTATGCCAAATTCAATAGACAAGGCCCATTCTAGAACTTTGTAGCGGTCTTCCTCTTTTACAAACTTATAATGTGCTTGTTTTTCAGACTGGATGACGACGACAGGCTGCTCAGAAGTACCCTCAACATCTAAAATCTTATAAAGACGCAACATAGCGGCCATCGTTCCACTGGGACTCCTCTGCCTTGTCCGCTTTACCACATTTTCCCAGGCATCTCTGACTTGCTGCACTGTCAAGGCTGGCCTTTCGCCATCGCTCTGAGCAGGTATTGCTTGACTTTCCACTTTCTCCTCGATGTGAGAAACAGCTGTGCCAACCTTCTCCTCCCCGTTCTCCAATACACGGGATTTCTGAGCCTGCGAGGGCTGCTGCTGACGAGCCTCTAAACGGCCTGGAGCCTCGACCTGTGCTGCTGGTTGTGAGACAACCGGGCGTGACTGAACCGGTGGAGCGAGCTGGCCGGATTGCGCACGACGATGCACTTCGATACATTCCAGTGAGGCGAGTTCGAGGCCAAGCTGAGGTGTTCCCTGGCTCTTTTGCACGAGGTCATTCTGTGCAAAGACGCGCGCACATTCGGTCAGTTCCTCGAGCCTAAAAAGCTGAGACAACTGCTTTACCTCGCGCATCTCGTCTTCCGTAAGGTCCAGAATAGTAGCAGCGTCCGCGCCAGCCCTGGCAAGCATCAAGGCACGCCAATATTCCACGACCTGGGCGTTGATCTGGCGCAGGTCTGCTCCAGCCTCGGATAGCTCATGAATCAGGTGTAATACAGCCGAGCTATCGAGTTCTGCGATAGAGGTGATCAGCCTGGAAATAGCGCGAGGATCGGCCACGCCGAGCATAGCCTGCACCTGCGCCAGCAAGATTTCTTCGCCTGAGTAGGCAATGGCCTGATCTAAGAGGCTGAGCGCATCACGCATCCCTCCGGCAGCAGACCTGGCGATAAGCTCGGCAGCAGAATGCTCTAGCTTGACATGTTCTTGCCCAGCTATAAAGAGTAAATGATCTACGATCTGCCGCGTAGTAATACGCTTAAAGTCGAAACGCTGGCAGCGCGAGAGGACGGTAGGCAGCATTTTATGCACATCTGTCGTGGCCATGACGAAGATCGCATAGGGTGGCGGCTCCTCCAATGTCTTGAGCAGGGCATTAAAAGCTTCGGGGGTAAGCATGTGCGCTTCGTCAAGCACGTAGACCTTATACTTACCCGTGGAGGGGGGCATCATTACCTTCTCGCGCAGGTCGCGAATACTGTCGATACCACGGTTAGAGGCTGCATCAATCTCGATCACATTAAACGAGTTGCCTGCCGTAATCTCACGGCACTGCTGGCATTCGTTGCACGGCTCGCCGTCTTTAGGGTTGCTGCAATTAATCGTTTTAGCAAGCAAGCGGGCTGTGCTGGTTTTACCGGTACCTCTAGGCCCTGTAAAGAGATAGGCATGTCCCACGTTGCCACTTCTAAGGGCGTTTTTGAGCGTGCGAACAATCGGCTCTTGACCAATAAGATCATCAAAAGTCTGTGAACGCCACTTGCGGTAAAGTGATTGTGAGGCCATGTAACGACTCCCGCCTGCATCCAGGATGACGGGCCACAAACCCCCGCCGGAGTTAAAAGAAGATGAACACAGAAAACCGATTTTCGCCCAGTCCTGCCGATCAGCGCAATCAGGCTGACCTGCGGCACCCAGAGAGGACCGTTTACCGTTGCTTCCTCACAGACCTAGCGGGATTCACAGACGTCTGCCGCGCAGGACCCGATTACGCCGATCGGCAGGACCGGAAGAAAACCGGCCTGTTCCGCTTTTTCTCTGCGGAACACCTGTATTATACTCCTGCGGCGGCTAGATGTCAATTGTTTTTCAACCCTGGACCAGGGCTTCTCAAAAGTCTTTTTCCTCTTCCCCTCCCCGCCCCAAAAAAGAGTAAAAGAGCGTGTTGCCCGTTTGGCGCGGTAGCGCCAAACGGGCAACACGCTCTTTACTACTCTGGGGTGGGGGCTTGCTGCCAATCAGAGCGACGTTTGAGAAGCCCTGAACCCTGGACCTGGGGGTTGCGCATATAAACGTTTGACCCCACAACCTCCATCCTGGTCAGAGGCAGGCCCATGTCGTCCTTGAAGCTATCCGTGTAGATCATAATCAGATCGATAAGTGTCCAGATGCCGAAGCCCCCGAACCAGAAGTTTCGCCAAACTGCTAGTAGAACGATTGAAACTACCAGGTAATTAGAGATATTTCCCTATCAGTAAACTGTACTTTTCTCTGGCTTCGGGGGGAATCTTGCTATGATCCGTCATGATCGCCGTTGCCAGGGCACTGGGACACTCGCAGGTGTTGGCGCTGCGATCCGCAGGGATTTTCTTGGCTACAGCGCGTAGGATGCGTTGAGCATTGGCTACATTGGCGCTGAGATTACTTACGACCATTTCGACGGTGACCGATTCCTCAGTCTCGTGCCAGGAGTCGTAATCGGTGGCACAGGCAATAGTGGCATAACACAGCTCAGCTTCACGCGCCAGCTTCGCTTCCGGCAGAGCAGTCATGCCGATGATATCCATGCCCCAACTGCGATAAGTACGCGATTCGGCCCTGGTGGAGAATAGCGGACCTTCCATACAGACGTATGTACCACCTTCGTGCACCGTCACATCACCCAGGTCGCGGGCCGAGTCGAGCAAGAGTTTGCTAAGGGTAGAACAAAATGGCTCGGCGAACGTGCAATGCACAACGATACCACCCTCAAAGAAGCTGTTCACGCGGCTCCTGGTACGATCAAACAACTGGTCGGGAATGACCAGGTCGCGGGGTGCAATATGCTCACGCAGGCTACCAACGGCGCTGACCGAGATAACCCATTCGACACCAAGGCTCTTGAGCGCCCAGATGTTGGCACGCACAGGTATTTCGGTGGGCGAGATACGATGCCCACGCCCATGACGGGGGAGAAAGGCCATTGAAACACCTTCTACCCTGCCAATGGTGATGACATCGCTGGGGTCGCCGAAAGGCGTTTGTACGGAGACCTCTTCAACGTCGGCCATCCCTTCCATGCGGTAGAGCCCGCTGCCGCCGATCACACCAATAGTCGCACGTGGCATTCTATGAGCCTCCTTGTAAAGGCATTGCGGGCACGATGAATCGCAGCCCTAAATTCTGATCTTGATATAATGTAATTTGCCTACCTTGAGAACAGCGCCATCGATCATAGGCACGATAAAATCGACAGCGCGAATGCGCTGTGGCTCGCTTGCCTCACCTGCGGGGAAAAACGAGACTCCTCCCTGTTGTACAAGGCGGCGCGCCTCACCCTTACTCTTTGCCAGCTTTGCATCGACTAACAAGGTGAGAATGTCTACAGGCTGAGTAAGTTGATAGTCAGGTATATCGACCGGCAACTTACGTTCGGAGAACTGGCGAATAAACGCTTCTTCAGCTTCCTGAGCCACAGCAGCATTGTGGAACACTGTAACTATCTCGCGCGCCATGCGCATTTTGACATCCCTGGGATTGAGCGCACCTTCCGCCATCCTACGGCTGAACTCAGCCAGTTCGGCCTGGGGGATATCGGTCAACGTTTCAAAGTAGCTCATCATGACGTGGTCAGGCAGCGACATAAGCTTGCCGAACATCTCGCTGGCAGGTGCGGTCATGGCAATGTAATTGCTCAACGATTTACCCATCTTCTTGAAACCGTCAAGACCTACAATGAGCTGCATCGTCAAGATCTGCTGGGGTGGCTGACCAAAAATGGGCTGAAGTTCGCGCCCAACCAGCAGGTTGAAGGTCTGGTCGGTCCCACCAATTTCAAGGTCGGAGTGCACCATCACAGAGTCATACCCCTGCAACAGCGGGTACACAAACTCGGAGAGGTAGATTTCGATACCGCTCTTGTAGCGCTTAGAAAAGTCATCGCGCTCCAACATCTGCGCCACGGTCTTATGGCTCAGAAGTTTAATAGCGTCTCCCAGGCTAAAGGCGTTGAACCATTCGCTCTGCCAGCGCACCTCGGTCAGCTGAGGATCTACGATTCTGAAAAATTGCTCAAGGTAGGTATCAGCATGGCTCTTGACCTGCTCGGCTGTGAGCGGTTTGCGTGCATCTTCGCGCCCGCTGGGATCGCCCAGGCGTGCCGTCCAGTCACCGATTACAACGACGGCCTTGTGCCCCAATTGTTGAAACTGGCGTAATTTGCGAAAGACGACGGCATGGCCAAGCGTCAGATCATAGTGGCTTGGGTCTACTCCCAGTTTGACGCGCAGTGGCTCGCCTTTATTTAGTAAACGACGTAGATCAGCTTCCTTTTCGATTTGTACAACGCCCCGTGTCAACACGTATTCTATTGCAGCGCGTCTTGCTTGTTGTGTAACCGTCACAACGCAACTCCCTCGATAAGTTCTATCGCCTAAGACGGCATTGTAGCAGAATATGGGAAAGTAGTCGAGCGCACAAAAGATGACAGGCTGATGAGGGCACGATTGATGGTGGTGGGAGCCAGGCGTTTGACCAGGAGGTGGTCCGGCAAGCAGAGCTCAGGATCAGATAAAAGCCCTCATTCTGCCAGGGCTTCTTGGAGAGCGCCCCAGGCCAGCCAAAGGTGCCAGCGACCGCATAGGAAGTGCTGGCAAGCAGCACCGGCATCGCTACCATACCCGCCCCAATAAAGCCGATGGCAAAGAGATATTTGGCGTATGGGCCGAGCAGAGGAGCAAGCGCGGTGGCTGCATCGATCACGGTGGAGATGCTATTGTGATGCACGAAGAGCGTCGCGGCTGACGTGAGCATGATACAGTAGGCGATCACATTGCCGCCAATAGCTCCCAGCACCACATCCAGGGCCGCAAAGCGCAAGCGTGCTTGACCCTGGGTTCGCTCACATCGGCTTCCCCCAGATCGCCTTGGGTGGCTTCTGCCTGCATCCCCACTTGAGGTTCTGGCCCCTTCTCTTCGTCTCTGTTCATGCTTTTTGCGCCTCCACGAGACGAGCGTGCCTGATCTCCTCCCGGCTACTCAGGGGTGTTGGCTCTCCCTTTTCTCACGCTTCACTCCTATCACGGGACCTGTCACGAGCTGATGAGAGCGCATCGAGGTATTGTAGCACCATGGTGGGGAAGAGATGCTGCTTCCTGACATGCTCATGGGCTTCTTGTCCTAGCTTGCGCCACAGCTCGCGATCCTGGAGGAGCTTGAGCGTCCGTTGTGCACACGCTTGGGTGCTATCGGCGATATAGCCATTTTGCCCGTCGATGATCTGCGCGCGTAAGCCGGTCACAGAGGTCCCTACGACCGGCTGAGATTTCCACATGGCTTCTGTCACCGTCAAGCCGAAGCCTTCACGGATGGAGCGCTGCACAATGACACTGGAATAGCGTTGAAAGGCGTTCACGATCGGATGGGTGATCACAGCCGGATCAGAGAGCAGATGGATATCTGGATCGGCACCTGCCTGCTCCTCAATGGCCTGGAGTACCTCCACCGCCTTGATGTCATCGGCGGCTTCCATGGCACCAACCAGGGCCACCTGCACCGAAGGGAGATCCTGCTTGACCCGCCGGTACACCTCGATCACTTGCTCGGGATTTTTCCAGTCGCTGAACCGTGACACCTGGGTGATGAGAGGCCGCGTCGTATCTATGCCCACGTTCGCCAGCATCTGCAAGCCTTGCGCCTGTGTGATGAAGCGATTTTTCTCGCTGAATGGGTCGATGGTTGGCGTGACGACCTGTGCCTGCTCTGCTGGCAAGTCCTTGAAGATGGAGGCTCTCGTATCAAATACACAAACGGCATAGGCATCAAGGAATTGAGTGATGTAGGCCAATCCTCCTGGGTCGGGATGGGCGGTATCAACATGGCACATCCACAGAGCCGGCCGCATCCAGGGAAAAAGCCTTGCCAGGGGCGCGAGCTGAAAATCGTGGATGAAGTAGAGGTCCGCCTGATTCTGCTCTGCCTGCTGCAATTGCGGAGTGCGACGTAATGTCTCAAGGAACACCCGCTGATCTGCTTCAGGGATGCTGCCATGCTCAATCCCTTGCAGGAGATCTGCCAGGCGCGCTGCAAGCAGATTCGAGTTCTCATCCAACGGAATGACTTTCCAGCTATGGGCAATGCCCAGTTCCTCCATCAGAGGGAGGAGGCTGCGAAGCAGTTCCGCTACTCCTCCACCCTCGGCGGTAGTGTTGATGTGAAGCACCTGCACTCCTGAAAGCTCGGAAGCCGCACGATAAATAGATGCCAGTGTGTTTTCTCCAACAAAGTCTTTATACTGCTCTAACTGGGGGGAGCTTTTCATAGGATGTTTCTCCTTTGTTCATGGCTCTGACTTGCTCATAGACCCGCGTATAGTTCTGGGCCAT
>Ga0209647_1003488_pt1 | contig 12150 bp, 14 predicted proteins | sample GraSoi_2013_60cm_FD_185827 | JGI IMG/M metagenome (GOLD analysis project Ga0209647, IMG submission 185827) | Grasslands soil microbial communities from the Angelo Coastal Reserve, California, USA - Sample 9_17_2013_60cm (SPAdes) (version 2) | ecosystem: Environmental > Terrestrial > Soil >... | reverse complement strand
CCCGCCGGCACCGGCCGGGCGCGCGGAGGGCGCCGGCAGATCGATGACGGGGTCGCGGTGCAGGTCCAGGTCACGCAGCGCGCGCACGTGGCCAGTATAGCCGCGGCGCGCGCGATCCGGATCCCAGTCGCCCCAATCGTCGTCGCTGCCACTCATGCCGCCAGGCGCACCGAACGGCGGCGGCCGTCCATTCGAGTATGCCATGCGCGCTCACTTCCCAACCGTTCGGCCGGCCTAGGACAGCGCCGGCTGCCCGCGCCAGGCGACTTGGCCGCCCCCGAGCGACGCATGCGGTGAAGGCGAAGGCGTCTTACTCGCAGGCGGTGAGGCCGTCTTGCTCGCCGCCGCCGTCGGTGTGCCGGTGTTGGGTGGCAAGATGCCGAAATTAATGGTCGCGGCCAGATGGGGGTCCGTGGTGGGATTGCTGGTGTCGTTGCCGGGTAAATCCAAAAAGATGCGCGCCGTACCCCAGCCAGGCTCCGGATAGGCCAGGGTAAAGAGGACGTTGGCATCCGCCGTGACCTGAGCGATCACGTTGGCGTTCGGCGTTAGCCCGACATCCACATTCTGAATGTACCAATGCACGGAAACCGCGTGATGCTCCCCTTTGGGGACGCCGCGGACGTACACGATGACGCTGACCACCGCGCTGGCGCTTTGGCTGCCATTCGGCTTAGTCATAGAAAACCACGAGGTCGGACCAATCGGCACGTGATTGTTGTCGGCTCCAGTCGCCGTGACGACGGTTTTGATGAGCTTGTTCTGCGGCGTGAAGGTCGCCACCGGCGTCTTCGGCACCTGGGTGAGATCGAAGGGTACCGACGTTGACGCGCTCTTTCGGGGGCCGCTGAGAACGAGGGAGATCTGGTCGTGCTCGAGGATGCCGGCGAGGCCGCAGCCGACGATGCAGACGAGCATGATGCTGGCCACACCGCTCACAATGCGAAACGTGCCGAGCTTGCGCTTGCGCCGGTCGCCGGTGGCGGGGATGTAGACCGGCCGGCGAATGCCCAGGAGGCGCTCTTCCTCGTCGCTGGCGGGCATCCCCGGCACCGCCGGCATGCCGGCCGCGCTCTGGCTCATCGGCAGCAACTCGTCGCGGGTCGGCACGAGGGCGCGCTCCAGGTCCACCTCTTCGTACTCGGGGGCACGGCGCGGGACGCGGCCACCGGAGCGACCGCGCTCATCCTCCCACTGGTCCTCGGCCTCACCCTGCCAGCCGTCGTCGGCACGCCAGCCGGCGCCAGAGCTTCGCCCCCCCCGCACGCCGGATCCTCCGCCGCCCCGGTTCGCGCCAGAGCCGCGGCCACCGCTATATGCGGGCCCTTGCCCGCTGCGCGTCTGGTCCTTCCATTGGCGAAGCGAAGAATAGTTGCCTGGAGGGGGAGCGCCACATTCAGGGCACGGACCCGACCGCGGTCGCCGCGCGCCACACTGGTCGCACTCCATCGCACACCCTCCTCGCTGCCGGTACAGCTTCGTTCCCCACCACCGTGCGGCGGACAACGACGTCGCGGCCGCGCGCCGCTTCATGCCGGCGCCGTGGTGCAGCCGCAGAATACACGCAAGGCAGAGAAGGGTCAAGGAAAGACGGCGTGAAGTAGGAGCAATGGGGGGCAGCGCGGCGTCGAAGGCGCGCCGCTTCCCGTTGAATCACCTCCGCTCGCGTGCTACCATTGGGGAACAGGACGAGACGTCGATCCAGTCGCGACGCCACGCGCGATCGCACCCAGAGGAGGCCGATGGAAGACACGCATCAGCGCTGGCTGGATCAACAGGCGATCGAGCGGCTTGCCCAACATATCCCCTTCGAGACCGATCCGCAGACGAAGGCGGAATGCATCGAGATGCTGCGCGGTCTCATCTTGCGCAACGGACACACGCAGGACCGGGCAGCCTTCGGCTTCGAGGCGGAGCAAGAGCTGCGCCGGCTGGGCCTCTGGGAGAAGCTCGGCGGCGCAGACACCCCCTGGCCGCGCGCCTAGAGCCTGCTTTATGCTCAACTTCAACGGTTCGGGGCCAGGAGTCCCCTGCCTTTAAGCAAGGAGAGGAAAGGCCCCAACTTCACAGGCAGCATACGCTTGCCATTCATGTGAACCCATGATAGACCGCCTGTATGGACTGCATCAGCACCGCCAAGCTCAAATTGCATGCCACGCCTGACCAGTTCCGCGCGCTGCGCCAAACGCAACTGGCCTCCCGCGACGCGCTGAACTTCGTGAGCCGCTATGCCTTCGCGCACGGTAAGAGGAGCAACCAGATGGGTTTGCAAGAGGCCACCTATCTGGACGTGCGGGCGCAGTTCGGCTTGCCCGCGCAGATGGCCTGCAATGTGCCGCGCCAGGTTGGGGCCACCTACAAAACGTTGTGGACCAAAGTGCAGGCCAATACCGCCGCGCGGGCGGCGGGCACGACGAAGAAGCGCTACCGGGGCTTGGACCAAGTGCCCAAGTACGTCGCGCCAACCCTGACCTACAACTCCCGGCGGGACTACAGCGTCAAGATCGGCCGGCGGGTGAGCGTCCTGACGCTCCAGGGGCGGGTGATCCTGCCCTACACCGGCTATGCTCGCCACGTGGTCCTTATCCAGCAGGGCGCCCGCATCGGCGCCGCCAAAGTCTGGTATGACAAGCCGCATCAGCGGTTCTACCTGCTGGTGAGCTTGGAGATCGCGGTGCCAGACTCGACTCCTAAGCAGCATCAGCGCATCGTGGGCGTGGACGTAGGCCAACGGTATCTCGCCGTGGCCACGGACCGGCAGCACCACCTGCACTTCTTTCCTGGCACAGCGGTGCGTGCCCGCGCGGACCACTAGGCCCGGCTGCGGAAGCACTTGCAGCACAAAGGCACTCGCTCGGCGACCCAACGCATGATCGCGATCGCCGGGCGCGAGCGACGGTTGAAGCAAGATCGCAACCATAGCATCAGTCGGCAGATCGTGACCGCCTACCCGCACAGCCTCATGGGCCTGGAGGACCTGACCCACATCCGCGAGCGCAGCAAGCGAGCGCATGGGCAGAACGCCACGGTGAAGCCACGCCGGGCCAACCGACACGCCTCGCAGTGGGCCTTCGCGGAGTTGCCTGGGGTCGTGGCCGACACGGCATGGCTGAACGGCTCGATGGCTGTGAAGGTGGATGCCGACAAGACCAGCCAGGCCGGCCCGCGCTGTGGCCACACCGCGAAGGACAACCGCCCTGAGAAGGGCGTGCTGTTCCGCTGTCAGGTGTGCCGTCTGGTCTTGCATGCGGACGTGATTGGAGCGCGCACTGTCGCGCTCAGAACGCTTCTCATACCGTGTCGCGGCATACTGTTGTAGTTTGAGAGCCGCGTCGGCCATGATGCGAGCGAGCTCTGTTGGTCGTGGCATTCCATAACGATGTGTCGCGACCTCGTATCACCCGGCAAGACTGGGTGGGAACGGGCGTGTTGTCGGAACGCCCTGACGTGTCGGACGATGAAGCCAAAGCCGTGCAGCGGCGACGCTACGCGGAGTTGCGGTGGAGTCCAGACACAAGCCCCGCCCTTTAGGCCGGGGTATCTGACGCGGATACACGGATGCCGCATCGCGCAGACACACGCCGGGTAGTGCTAGCCCCACAGGCCTGGTGACCGCTGTGATGGCTCGCTCAGCCGCGCCGCGCGACGAATACCATGACCCGGCTGGTGCTGCTCACCGGCCGACGATTCCAGTCGCCGTACACCTGCTCGACGGTGAATCCGGCATTGTTCAAAGAATCGGTCAGCTCTGCCAGGCTGCGAAAGCGCAGCTCGCTACTCGCGACGACAAGTTCACCAGTGCCGGTGAAGACGTTGTGGCCCTCGAAGCGAACCCGGCCATTCCCCGCACCGACCAGCTCCAGCCAGCACTCCATCGGCCCGTAGGGCGACTCGATCCGCTCGAACGTGGCGTCGCGGTTCCACCGCTCCCACGCCCGGTCGTCGGGGTTGCGGCTCTCGAAAGCCAGGTGGCCGCCGGATCGCAGAGCGGCGTGGATAGCGCGCAGAGTGGCGGCCCACTCGGCATCGTCGAGGAACACCTGGGCCACATTGCCGGTCATGACCACCAGGTCGGCCTCTGGCGTCCCCAGGGCGCTAGCGTCGCCTTCGACCCACTGCACCCGATCGGCGTCCGTCTGCCGGCGGGCGACCGCTAGCATGGCGGAGGAAGGGTCGACGCCGACCACCTGGCGGTCGCTGACCGCCAGCTCGCGGGTCAGAAGCCCCGTCCCGCACCCCAGATCGAGGATGCGGTGGGCAGCGAGGTCTGCCGCCAGCTGGACGTAAAAGTCGGTGTCGGCGCCGCGGGGGTTATCGATGTCATACAGCTCTACCAGACACGGGTCCGTGTAGTGCTGATCGAGCTTCATACGAGCAATTCCTTTGAAGACCTCGCCCGCGTCGCGGCGCCGCGGCGGGGCGTCCTCGCGACGTGGGCGAGGGAAGGGGCGACGAGGGCGCATACCTCGTCGCTGACATCACCAGATAGAGTCGGCGTATGACGGGAGCAGACGCGCACTACTGCTACCAGCTCTCGACGTCGAGTCCACCACCGACTCCACGGCGTGCTACGCTGTGGGCAGGCGGTGCATGACGACGAACGTGCGCTCCGGGTGCGCGCCCGGCTCGTGGAACGGCACGCCATCCAGCTCCAGCCAACTGTGGCCCGTCACCCCGCGCGAGGCCGGCACCCGGCGGACGCCGACCGCGACGCGTACCGGATAGCCGGCGCGCGCGGCCACATAATACAGCGCGAGCGAGCGGCGCAGGCAATGCCCCCAGAAATGGAACGGCGGCAGATCCACCAGCCGGTCTACCCAGCGTACCGCCGGCTCCAGCAGCCTGGATTGTCGGTTGGTTGGCGGATGACGTGGCGCGAGCAGGCGGACCACGCGCGCGACCGGCAGCAGCGCAAGCAACACCGGCAGGGCGGCCAACACGAGGGTTGCCCGCAGGCAGAGCCAGAGCGCGCCGGGGGCGAGCGCCTGATCACTGGCGGGATCGTGGGTCGAAAGACGAGAGCGACTCCCCCACACCGTGGCTCACCTCCTCCCCAGCCGGCGCAGGGCGGCGCGGCGCCGCCGGCTGCTCGCCCGCGAGGCATGCAATAAGTATGTGAGCTTCTCCCGGCGGCGGCCCATGACGACGAGGCTGGGGACAACACCGCTAGGCCCCTGACGCGGATTGAAACGCACAGACCGCAGGCGCTGCTTGCCGGCCAGCGCGAGGACCCGCCCATGGGGCCACAGCACTGCGTGAGCTACCATGCCAAGGGGATCCCAGCCTAGATCGCGCCCCGCCTCCGGTGGGAGGGGGGTGCCGAGCAGCTCGCGCACGGCCGCCAGCGCGTGACGCAGCGAAAGCGAGACGCCCTCGGCGCGCGCCAGCGCATGCAGCGCCGTCCAATCCACCTCACCCTGGTGCCGGCGCAGCAAGAGATCGAGATCCTTGAACCAGATCAGGCGGCTGAAGCCATGCGTATGCAGATGCACGGCAAGATGAAGCAGCTGGTGTTCGAGGCTCAGCATGCGGGCGCGCATCTTGCCGACGACGAGCGGTTGCGCACGCTCCCAGAGCGCTGGCTGGCAGCGCGTGGGCAGCCCAAGCTGCAGCAGATCGCGATGTAGCTCGACGGCGGCGGCGTCCGTGGGATGGAAGTACACCGAGTGGAAGCCCTCCTGTGTCGTGGCGGAGTGCGCTTCGGCCACATAGCCGAGGGCACGCAAGCACTCCGCGGCAGCCGCAAGCTCCTCCTCACGGCACAGCAGGTCGAGGTCATAAAAGGGCCGCAGGGCCGGCTCGGAATACACGCTGGCCGCCAGCGCCGGCCCCTTGAGGACGAGCGGCGCAACCCCGCGGGCGCTCAGCCGCTCCAGCACGCGCTCCAGCGCGCCGAAGAGGACCGCGCTCAAGAGCGCGGTCGCGCTGGCGAGCAGCGTGAGGCGGCGCCGCTCCTCCGCCGGCACGCGCGCCTCGACGCCACTCGCCTCGAGTGCACGCACGAGCAGCGGGGTGAGCCCATGCGCGTGAGCCAGCGCCGGCACTGTGCGCCAGTCCGCAACGGCGGCGACGGCCGCGGCCAGGGCGTGATCGCGCTGGGGTGACGGCTCGCGCGCGGCCAGCACGAGCATCTCGCGTTCGGGCGAGCGACGCATGGACCCTCCAGGTGGAACGAGCGTGAGCGGCAGTGACGTGCTGCGCCAGATAGCAGTTAGTGTAGCAGGAGCGCACAATCGGCTGGTACAGCGTGTGCCGTGTTGCGGCCACGCAGTCGGGGAGCGACCATGCCCTCGCCCTTGCCACCCCTCTGCCAGCCGGCCGGAAAGTGCGCCTGTGCGTTGGCAAGCACGTGGTACAGTAAAGAATGGAGTGACGCCGCTCGTGCGCGCGACAGCTCGGCCGCGCGGAGGATGAGCGCGCCATGCTCAGGCGACCCCCACTGAGGGAGTCAACGGTCGCCGTTTGGCCCGGTCACAGGAGGAATGCGACAATGGCGTTCGAGCTTCCACCCCTTCCGTACGACTACAGCGCGCTGGAACCGTACATCGACGAGCAGACGATGCATCTGCACCACGACAAGCACCATCAGGCCTATGTGACGAATCTGAACAATGCGCTGCAGGGCCAGAGCCAGTTCGAGAGCCTGCCGATCGAGGAGTTGATTCGGCGCATCAACGAAGTGCCGGAGAGCATTCGCACGGCGGTGCGCAACAACGGCGGTGGCCACCTGAACCATTCCATGTTCTGGCAGATCATGAAGCCGAACGGCGGCGGTGAGCCGACCGGCCCGCTCGCCAGCGCCGTCACGTCCACGTTCGGCTCGTTCGACAACTTCAAGACGCAGTTCAACGATGCGGGCGTCAAGCGTTTCGGCTCCGGTTGGGCGTGGCTGGTGATGGACCGCGCTGGCGCGCTCTCGGTCATCTCGACCGCGAACCAGGATAGCCCGCTGATGGACGGCATGTTGCCGATCATGGGCAACGACGTGTGGGAGCATGCCTACTATCTGAAGTATCAGAATCGCCGGCCGGACTATCTGGCCGCCTGGTGGAACGTGGTGAATTGGGACGAGATCGCCCGCCGCTATCAGCAGGCCAGGGGCGGGATGTAGCGCGCTCACGCAGCGTGCCAGACCCATTCGCGCAACCCCCTTCTCCGCCCGGAGAAGGGGGTCCTTCGTACCCGTCTGCCTTGCGCCCGGCGAAGCGCCATGCTACACTGCCGCCGGGAATCCGCGTCTCGCCGGCACCCAGGAGAAAGCGAGCGTGCCAGCGGGAGTCAAGAGGAGGCGAGCGCGATGTGGAGCGTGTACCTCGACACGAATCCGCTGCGGCTCGCCAGCACGCGCGCGCTGGGCGCCGTCTCGCGCCGCGCCTATTTCGGGCCGCTCGCGCCGCTGCGCGCACGCAATCTGTCCAAGACCCAGCTTCCGGGACGCCGCTGGGTGCGCGTGCGCAATTCGATGGCTGGCATCTCCGGCGCGGATGTCGCACTGGTGCATCTGGAAGCCGACCCGCGCGTCTCGCTGCTGGCGCTGCCGCGGCAGCCGCGCATCTACCTGGGGCGCGAGGTCTGCGGCGAGGTGATCGACATCGGTCCGGAGGTGGAGTTCCTGCGCGTCGGCGACCGCATCGCCTACCAGCTCGACCAGTGCTGTGCCACCCGCGACATCGAGCCGCCGTGCCGCCACTGCGCCGCCGGGAACTACAGTCTCTGTGAGAATCGTTATCTGCCCGGCGCGCAGCCCATCGGCGGCGGCTGGAGCGACGAGATGTTGATTCACGAGCGCCAGGCCTTCCTCGTGCCTGATTCGCTGTCGGACGAGCAGGCCGCGCTGCTGGAGCCCTGCGCCGTCGCGGTGCACGCCGCGCTGCGCCACCAGCCGCAGCCAGGCGACAACGTGCTGGTGATGGGTGCGGGCACGCTGGGGCTGCTCACCACGCAGGCGATCCGCGCGCTCTCGCCCAACGCGCACATCACCGTGCTGGCGCGCTATCCCTTCCAGGTCGAGATGGCAACACATCTCGGCGCGACGCGCATGCTCTATCCCGAAGAGGGCAGCGCGGGCGTGGCGCGGCTGCTGGACGCGCAACACTTCAAGCGGCGCCTCGGCGCGGAGCTCTTGATCGGCGGCTTCGACGTGGTCTACGACACGGTTGGCTCCTCGGCCACGTTGCAGCAAGCGCTGCGCTGGGTACGCGGTGCCGGGACGGTGGTGCTGGTCGGCTCGCGGATGACGCCGATGCGGCTGGACATGACGCCGGTCTGGCACCAGGAGGTCACGCTGATCGGGGCGACGGCGCACGGCACCGAAGGGTGGCCGGGCAATGCCGGCCTGGAGACGTGGAGCGGCGGCGACGGGGGTCGTGTCTCGACGTTCGCGCTGGCGGCGGCGCTGGTGCGCGAGCGGCGCCTGACCCCCCAGCGGCTCATCACGCACCGTTTCCCCCTGCGGGAGGTGCGCCGGGCCGTCGAGACGGCGCGCCACAAGGCTGAGCATCACGCCATCAAGGTGCTGCTGGACATCCGCGACGTGCCCGAAGTGCAGCTGGACGATATCGAGGCCATCACGCAGGGGGCCGGCTTGTAGCCGTCGCCTTGGCAGCTGCGCGGGTCCCTGAGATCCCGCCGCACGGGACGCGAGGCGAGCTGCCAGCCGTTGCGAGTGCCATAAGCTCAAGCCGATCTGCTGGAACTGAGCGCCATGCCGACCGAACACGTCAACGATATCCAGATGTATTACGAGATACACGGCGAGGGCGAGCCCCTGGTGCTGATCGGTGGGCTTGGAACCGACATCTCGGAATGGGGTGATCTCATCCGCTGGCTCGCGCAACACTACCGGGTCATAGCGCCTGACAACCGCGGAGCGGGCCGCACCGAGAAGCCAGACCGACCGTTGCTAAAAAGTACACCTCTCCTAACCAGCCCGAAGGCACGAGGAAAGAAGGCACTTCCGTCCTGCACAACGTGCAGGTAACCCCGCAGGGTTCACGCCGGCAACCGTAGCGGCGTCACTCCACCGGTAGACGACGGAGCGTTGCTACCCGACAGAGCGGGCACAAGATGGGCATGACAGCACATCCAAAGCGAGGGAAACGAGAGCATACTGGTAGCTTTTGGGCAACTGTCAGCTCCCCTCTACCGCCAGATGCGCCGCCAGGCAGACGAAGCGGATAAGCGCCTGGAGGCAGCACAGGAAGAGGGCCAGCGGCTGTTGTTTGAGGAGCGTGAAGGCGAGTGACGACTCCCCATCCCTAAAGGGAAGGGGCTTCTACGGTCTTGCACCGAGGCTGTGTCGCCCCACAGGCAGTACGTTGGCTTCGTTCAACACAGGAGAGGTGGCATGCGCTGCTCCGCTTAGCGAACGAGCACCACGTCCAAGACACGTTCGTGCTTGTACCCACGGGAACGCTTGACCGTGGAACGCCCAAACACGATGCAGGTGGCACGGTGCTAGCAAACAGTATGGCACATCTGATGCTCGCCTGCAGGCGAGGCGGCATGCATCCCCAGCCCTGAAGGGGCGGGGCCTTCTGCCGCTGCCAAGGTAAGAGCGAGGCGGACGAGAAGATGTTCGCCGAGCCGATCGAAGAGGGGCGCCGCGGCGAGAAACGAGAGGCGCAATGAGCCCCGCCGACAGGACCACAAGGCCGCGGCCGCAGCACTTGCTGGGGCTGAGCGAAGCGGAGTACCTGGTGCTCTGGGGGGTGGCACTCCACGAGGCGGGGCATGCCGTGGTGGCGGTCTCAACTGGGCGGCGCTTCGAGTACGTGACGATCCGGGCCGTTGAGGGCATCGGCGCGGGCCACTGCGTGCTGGCCCCTCTGCAGGACTTCCTGCATGTTCCAGGCCGTGCGGCAGTCTATCTGACAGAGGATATCCGCAAGCAGGTCGTCTGCGTGTTGGCAGGTGACGCGGCAGGGACGTTCTTCGGCTACGTGCATCGCGACGCCGGCCCCCTTGCCGACAATGAGGACGAGCGCGTGGCTGAGAGGTATGTGACGTGGATCGCTGGCGGCGCTGGTCAGTGGCCGTTGCACCGCGCCACGGAGGCGCTGCGCCGCCGAGCGCAGCGCCTCGTCGCCCGGGAGGAGGGGGTCATCGTGGACGTGGCGCATGCGCTGATATGGCGTGAAACCCTCTCCTACGCCGAGGTGAAAGCGATCGCACGTCCGCCGCGCCGCCGCCAGCTGCAGCAGCAGCGTGCGTGACCGCGCAGATGGGCAACTGGCGGCGCACCTGGGCGAACGCTAGTGCATCGGGCAGTGGCCCATGCATGGATAGAGTACTGCTGCTGCAGCGGACTGCGCGGGGGAGAGGATACCTGACGGAGTGGTATGCTGGCAGCACAGACGCACGTCTTATCATTCTCCGCCAGAAGACCCCGGACTTCAGTCCTGGGGATGAATGGCGCTCTGGCTCGCTGTGTGCTAGACTGCCCTCATACCGCAGGGCCTGCGGGAATCTACGCCTGTGGAGCGGACTCGACAACCAAGAGTCCAACGAACGTGTAAGCCGGTCACAGCGTCTCCCCTTCGGGTGAGCATGTCTGGTCCGCAGTGTTCGGCCCGGGAATCCCCTGCCTTTAGGCATGGGGAGAGGTCAACGAGGAGGCACGCCATGGAGGCGGCAAAGCATATTTACCCCGGCGTCGTGGTCGATCCTCAGGTCGTCCACGGCAAGCCGGTGCTCGCGGGCACGCGGATCCCGGTGGCCCTGGTCCTCGGGCAACTGGCCGCGGGTGTGGACTTTGAGGAGCTCGAGCGCGAGTACGGCGTGACGCGGCAGCAAGCATCGGCCGGGTTGGGGCATGCGGCGCAGCTCGTGGCGGCTGAAGCGGTATACGCGGCCGATGGCGCGCCGGCCCAGTGAGTGCGCCTGCCGTCGCGTGGCGGTTCCTCGTGGACGAGAATCTGCCGAGGAGCCTGGTGGTGGATCTGCTGGCCCTCGGCCACGTGGCGGCTCATGTCTACGACCTGGGGATGAGCGGTGCGCAGGACCCGATCGTGTGGGCGTTTGCGCAGCTCAGCCCGTTGACATTGACGCTCATCACCGGGGACAAGGACTTCGCCACTATCCTCGCGTACCCGCCGCCGCACGCCGGCATCATCGTGGTAGAGGTCCCCGACACCATGCCGCCTGAGCAACGCGAGCAGTTGATCCTCAGCCAACTGGCCACGATGGCCGGCCAATCGCTCGCGGATACGCCGGTGATTCTCGAGCCCGGCCGCGTCCGCATCCGGCGGTGAGCAAGCGCTGGCAGCCAGCAAGAGCTGAGCCAGAGGAGTCGAGCAAACGAGCGAATGAGCAGTCCGGCTGGCTGTCCACTCACTTCGCGCCGAAGAACCGCTGACTGACACTCCACGGGGGCTAAAGCCCCATGGGTTCTCAGGCTAACTGTCTTATCGCCTGATTATCCAGACGTGCAGCTGAGCGCCTGAAGGCGGTGCCCCCGCCCAAGCGGACGTTCACTCCATCGCGGTGTGGCGTGGTTAGTACAAAACTACCACCGCTCCAGCGGAGCGCCCCCCGTCCAAAATACGGTCGTGCTTTTCCCGTGGGACCGCTTCACCACGGAACCCGCAAACACGATTGAGTTGGTGAGGTGCAAGATGTCCACTGCGGCTCTTCCCGCAGAGAAGGCAGGAACCGGCAATGCGGTGGGACTTCCGGCTGAAGCCCAGACACGCCTCACTCCTGGGGCTGATGAACATTGACAATTTAGCTGGGACAGAGGAGGCCGCAGTAGCGGAGGAGTTCGGAGGAGGGCTGGCGGTAGCGGTCGAGCCAGGCCTGTACCTGGGCTTGGAGCGTCTCCCACTGTTGGGCCCAGGGGTGCAGGTGCAGGACCTCGGCGTAGAGCTTGCGCCAGGCTTTCTCGATTTGAAGTTGTAAGAGACCAGAAGTACCTCACCAGCAATGACGCCAGCGACCATCTGGTGAACCGGTTCCTGTGGATCGTCGCGAAGCGCGCGAGAGGTACCCTGTGGCGGCCGATAGCAAAAGGGTGGTAGATCGCCTGAGGTCGCTCTTGTTGCGGCTGAATGCGGCGCTGGCGTGGGCCTGTACATATGGCGCGCTCACCTGGGACGCGGACGCGCGGGCCATGTGGCGGGCCTGTTCGGCAGCTGCACTGGATACGCGGCG
>Ga0209647_1003487_pt1 | contig 12152 bp, 10 predicted proteins | sample GraSoi_2013_60cm_FD_185827 | JGI IMG/M metagenome (GOLD analysis project Ga0209647, IMG submission 185827) | Grasslands soil microbial communities from the Angelo Coastal Reserve, California, USA - Sample 9_17_2013_60cm (SPAdes) (version 2) | ecosystem: Environmental > Terrestrial > Soil >... | reverse complement strand
TAGCCGACTACGCGGTAGGCGACCTCCACCTGCTCACCGGGGATGTCGGGAGAGCGCGATCGAGCCATCACTCAAGGAGGCCGCGCAAGCGTAGTTGCGACTCGATGACGGACAGTTCGAGCTGCGCCCGCTCTAGCCCCGCGCGTCCTCGGTTAGGATTGTTCGTGCGGTCGTTGTCGATTCGGCGCTCCGCCGCCGCTACCCGGTCTCGTGCGCGCTCGAAGTCGGCAATGGTGTACTGCCGAGGCTTCGGCCGCGTGCGTTTCTTGCGCGGTCCCTTCGCCACCCTCCTGGCGAGGATGGCCGCCTTGAGCTGCTTCCCAGTCGCCATTGGGCCACTCCGATTTTTCCGGCGGATCCCGCCAATCAAACATATTCGGCGCGGCGTCGCGAGCCGAGTCGCGCTAACCTTGGGAGTGCATGGAACTGAGCCGACCACCGGCCCGTTGTGTGTACCGAAAACCTGGTCCGTATTGATTAGGTAAGAGAATCGCCTAACGTCGGCGCGGAATGATCGCGCTACACGACTGCTCGAGCTCGGCATCGGTTTGCTGGGCGGCCACGGCTGCTGTACGTTTTACGAGAAGAGCCGTCTTGGAGCGCTTCTTTGCCTCGACTCGTCGTCGTTTCTAACCGGGTATCGGTTCCCGATGCCGCGGGCAAAGGAACCGCGGGGGGCTTGGCCGTTGCATTGCGAGAGGCATTTCGAGCCTATCAAGGTCTCTGGTTCGGTTGGAGCGGCAAGGTAGCTTCCCAGCCTGCATCCCAGCCCAGAATGGTCGACAAAGGGCGGGTTCAGTACGCGCTGATGGACCTGACGTCGCTCGATCGTCAGGAGTACTATAACGGTTTCGCCAATCGGGCGCTCTGGCCAACGATGCACTACCGGGTGGGCCTCTCCGATTTCTCGCGGGCCGACTATGCCGGCTACTTGCGAGTTAACCGCACATTTGCAAGCGCCCTTGCCAAACTTGTCTGTCCGAGCGACCTCGTGTGGGTACACGACTATCATCTGATCCCCCTAGCGGCGGAATTGAGAGCTCTCGGCCTCACCAATCCGATCGGGTACTTTCATCATATCCCTTGGCCGGCTCCTGAGGTGCTCGGAACGCTTCCAGGAAGCACAGATCTTCTGCGCTCGATCATGGATTTCAATCTCGTTGGCGTGCAGACCGAGCGAGACGCCGACAACCTCAGGCGTGGGCTCATACAGGAACTGGGCGCCATCCCTCAAAAGTCGGATGTGCTGGACGTGGACGGAGAGAGCACCTGCGTGAAACGCTTTCCGATCGGAATCGACGTGAGCGACTTTGAGCAAGTCGCCGCGCGCTCTCGCTCAAATCGGATTGTCAGTCAGGCGATCGCGGGCCTTGGCTCCCGCAAATTGATTATCGGAGTCGATCGTCTCGACTACTCAAAAGGCATTCCAGAAAGAATGGAAGCGTATGAGCGCTTTCTCATCAACAACCCCGATCAGCGGGGACGCGTCACCTATCTTCAGATCGCACCAACAAGCCGCAGCGAAGTCCCGGAGTATGGGGCGCTAAGCCGGGCCGTGAATGAAACCCTCGGACGGATAAACGGCTCGTTGGGCGAGCCCGGCTGGGTGCCGATCCAATACGTCACCAGTACTTATCCTCGATCTGTACTCGCCGGCCTTTACCGGCTTGCACTCGTTGGACTTGTCACACCAATGCGCGATGGCATGAACCTGGTCGCGAAGGAATACGTCGCGGCTCAGGATCCTACAGACCCAGGGGTCTTGATCCTTTCGAAGTTTGCGGGTGCAGCTCAGCAGCTGACGGGCGCACTTATAGTCAATCCAAATGACAAACTTGAGGTCGCGGAGGCGATCCGTGATGGTCTCCAAATGAGTCATGAGGAGCGCGTCACCCGCTGGCAAGGGATGATCGGACCGCTCCAGGATCATGACGTTTCATGGTGGGCAGCGGCTTTCCTAAGAGAATTGGCGGGACAAAAAGCGAGAGCCGCCGCCAAAGGAACTTAGCGCCTGATCGAGAGAGAAGGGTCTCCGGGACCCAAAGCGAACCCCCTGAGACTCCTGACTTTCGGAAGCTGGTAAGGCGCCACGCTCGACGGACCTTGTGATTCCCGAAAATTCTGTCCTGAAGGATTCGCGCGGTGAGCTATAATTGCCGACTTTAACATGCCAGGCACGAACGGCCGAGACTTCAAAATCTTGCAGAGCCGCGTCCATAACCTGAATATTGAAATGATCGGTTCAAATCGCTATGGGAATCACTAAATGAGCGGCTGGAATTCACCAAACTTGCTCTAGTGGATGAAGTTTTGAGAAGTGACAGCCTCCTCGGCACTGTGTCGCGATCGTTCAATGCGTGGTGAACGTCGAGACTTCCTCCTCGACCGGGGCCTCCTCGGGCACGGCCGCTGCGGTGGTCGTGGTCTCGTCCCACTCGATCGGCTCCGGCTTGCGCGTCATTGCGCGCGCAAGCACCTCGTCCATGCGCGAGACCGGAACGATGTCGAGGCCTTTCTTGATGCTATCGCTGATCTCCACGAGGTCCTTGGCGTTCTCTTCGGGAATGAGCACCGTCTTGATGCCCCCACGCAAGGCCGCGAGCAGCTTCTCCTTGAGACCGGCGATCGGCCACACGCGGCCGCGCAGCGTGATTTCGCCGGTCATGGCGAGGTCGCGGCGCACCGGAATGCCGGTCATCACCGATACGATCGCTGTCTGTACCGAAAATCAGATTCTGCAATATTGGTGATGAAGTCCGCCGAGGACGGGTCGTGATGTGATGGCGCCGAGGCGCTGAATGGCACGATGGAACGGGGCGTCCTTATCCAGAGATCGATGGGTCCTCGACTCATTATAGTAGGCAGCATAGGCGCCGACGATCCGGCGCAGGTGCGTTTCACCGAACACGATGATGTGGTCCAGGCACTCCCGGCGGATCGTGCCAATGAGTCTCTCAACGTAAGCGTTTTGCCAGGGTGACCGCGGGGCGATCGGCCGATCGCGAATGCCCATAGCGCACAGACGTCGCACGAAGACCGATCCATACGACCTATCCCGATCCCTGATGAGGTATTCAGGCGCATGGTCCCATGGGAACGCCTCGGTAATCTGACGCGAGATCCACTCGGCGGTCGGATTTGATGTCACACCAAACGACATCCAAAACCGTCGTCCGTGGCGTAGGATGACAAGACAATAGAGAATCTGGAAGGCGACCGTTGGCAGCACAAAGGTCGACCGCCGCGATACCGTCGGCATGGTTGCTGAGAAACGTCCGCCAGCCCTGGGACGGTGGCCCAAAGCGGCGGCACATATACCGAGCGACCGTCGACTGGGCGACCTCGAAGCCAAGCTTGAGCAGCTCACCATGAATGCGTGGTGCGCCCCAGAGTCGGTTTGCGCAGCTCATCTCGCCAATGAGCGTGCGTAGCTCAATCGAGACCTCCGGTCTGCCAACACGGTTGCGCGACCGCCGGCGCCAATACGCTCGAAAGCCGGCACGGTGCCAGCGAATGATCGTCTCCGGCCTGACAATCGCAATCGCGCTAAGGACAGAGGGAAACCAGCGATAGAGCCAAACAAACAGAAAACGATCGGTATTGTTGAGGTGCGGTCGTTTCGACGCCCGTCGGCGAAGCACATTGATCTGTTGCCGTAGAACCAGGATTTCTGCTTCCAGCTGTGCTCTTGACCTGAAGAGCGAAGCTAGGACGCCGAGAATCAGCTTGAACAGATCGATCATCAGGTCGCGAGCTTATCCCGTCTATCTCCTCCGTCTATGCCGAATCTAATTTTCGGTACACACACGTGCAGGTTTTCTCGGCGAGGGTCTCGGTCATGTAGCTATCTCCAATGTCACTAACAAACGTCGGGCGGTCAGCGATCGATCTCCCCGAACACGATGTCGAGCGAGCCGATGATCGCCGCGACATCGGCCAGCATGTGCCCGCGGCTCAAGAAATCCATCGCCTGCAGATGGGCGAACGACGGCGCCCGGATCTTGCACTTGTAGGGCCGGTTGGTGCCGTCGGCCACCAGGTAGACGCCGAACTCGCCCTTGGGCGCCTCGACCGCGGCGTAGACCTCGCCGGCGGGCACGTGATGGCCCTCGCTGTAGAGCTTGAAATGGTGAATGGTCGCCTCCATCGAGCGCTTCATCTCGGCGCGCAGGGGCGGCACGATCTTGTTGTCCTTGACGGCAACCGGCCCCCGACCTTCGGGCAGCCGCAGCTTCTCCAGGCACTGTTTCATGATGCGCACCGACTGCCGCATCTCCTCCATGCGGATGCAGTAGCGGTCGTAATTGTCGCCGTTCTTGCCGATCGGGATGTCGAAATCGAGCTCGGAATAGCATTCGTAGGGCTGCGCTTTGCGCAGATCCCAGGCGGCGCCGGAGCCGCGTACCATCACACCGGAGAAACCCCAACCCCAGGCGTCCGCGAGCTTGACCACGGCGATACCGACGTTGCGCTGCTTGAAGATGCGATTTTCCGTCAGCAACCCCTCGATGTCGTCGCAGACCTTGAGGAAGGGATCGCAGAACGCCCAGATGTCGTCGAGGAGCTTCGGCGGCAAGTCCTGGTGCACGCCTCCGATCCGAAAATAGTTCGCGTGCATGCGCGCGCCCGAGGCGCGCTCGTAAAACACCATCAGCTTCTCGCGCTCCTCGAAGCCCCATAACGGCGGCGTGAGCGCGCCCACATCCATCGCCTGCGTGGTCACGTTGAGCAGATGCGAGAGCAAGCGCCCGATCTCGCAATAGAGGACCCGGATGAGTTGCCCGCGCCTGGGTACCGTGATGCCGAGCAGCTTCTCGGTTGCCAGACAGAACGCGTGTTCCTGGTTCATCGGCGCGACGTAATCGAGCCGGTCGAAGTAGGGCAGCGCCTGCAGGTAGGTCTTGTGCTCGATCAGCTTTTCGGTCCCGCGGTGCAGGAGGCCGATATGCGGGTCGACGCGCTCGACGACCTCACCGTCGAGCTCCAATACGAGGCGCAGGACGCCGTGAGCCGCCGGATGTTGGGGCCCAAAATTGAGGGTGAAGTTGCGCAGGGTGGCTTCGGCCATAACGGCCTCGCGTCAGCTGCCGGTTCAACGCTGGCCGCTGACGCCGGTTCCCGCTCTATCGGGTTTCAGTTTCATCGCGCGGATGTAATCGATCCGATCGATCAGGCATGCTTCCTCAATTCATCGACGAGGACCCGCGTGTTCTCGCTGTAGTCTATGGGGACCGCGACCAGTTGCACGCCGCCCTCTTGAAAAGCCCGCTCGAGCGCCGGCACCAGCCCCTCGGCGGTCTCGACCCGGGTCCCTCCCGCGTGATGAGCGCGCGCGAACGCGACGAAATCCGGGTTTCCGAACGTCATGCCGAAATCGGCAAAGCCGTCGGTCGCCTGCTTCCAGCGGATCATGCCGTAGGCGTCGTCCTGCAGGACCAGCACCACAAGATCAAGCCGCAAGCGCACTGCTGTTTCCAGCTCCTGCGCATTCATCATGAAGCCGCCGTCGCCGCAGACCGCGAGCACCCGTCTTCGCGGATGGAGCAGCGCGGCCATAATGCCCGCCGGCAGGCCCGCGCCCATCGTGGCCAGCGCGTTGTCGAGCAGGAGAGTGTTCGCCACCTGCGTGCGATAATTGCGGGCAAACCAGATCTTGTACATGCCGTTGTCCAGACAAACGATGCCGTCGGCCGGCATCACATGCCGCACGTCGTGCACGATACGCTGCGGGGTGAGCGGAAAGCGGCTCTCGTCGGCCCGCTCGGTGAGGCGGGCTAGAATGCTGCTGCGCAGGGGCAATAACGCCCCGGCGTTCTTCAACTTGCCTTCCAGCCGCTCGGCCAAGAGCATGAGGCTTGGCCCGACATCGCCGACCACTTCGGCATGTGGGAAGTACACCTCCTCGACGGTGGCGGGCAGGTAGCTGACATGCAGTACCTTCGGTCCTTTCGGGCCCATGATGAAGGGCGGCTTCTCGACCGTGTCGTGGCCGATCGCGATGATCAGATCGGCGCGGTCGATGGCCTGGTGCACGTAGTCGCGCTCTGAAAGCGCGGCGGTCCCCATATAAAGATTGGATCCCCCGGCGACTGCGCCCTTGCCCATCTGGGTGTTGAAGAACGGGATGCGCAGGCGACGCACGAATTGCGACAACGCCTCCGCGAGCTTCGGACGGCTTGCCGCCGCCCCCAACATCACCAGCGGCCGCTCGGCCCGCAATATCAGGTCGGCGGCCCGGTCCAGTGCGGCGTCCTGGGCAACCGGCATTTCGATTGGATGCGGCATCACAAGCGGGACGTCGGGCGCCATTTCGTGAGCGATGTCCTCAGGAAGCTCCAGATGTACGGGACCCAACCGCTCCTGCTGCGCGAGCCGAAACGCTTCGCGCACGATCGAGGGGATGGTCGCCGCGCTGACGATCTGCCGCGCCATCTTGGTCAGCGGCGCCATGGTCGAAACGATGTCAACGACTTGGAACAGCGCCTGCTTGTGGCTCAAGATCCCTTTTTGGCCGGTGATCATAACCATCGGCATGGCGCCGAGCAGCGCAAAGGCGGCACCGGTGGTCAGGTTCAACGCGCCTGGACCCAGGGTCGCGAGGCAGACGCCCGGCTTGCCGGTCAGCCGCCCGTGGGTCGCCGCCATGAAGGCTGCGGCTTGCTCGTGCCGGGTCACGATCAGCTTGATTCGGGAGCGGCGCAACGATTCGACGACGTCGAGGTTTTCTTCGCCTGGAACGCCAAAGATCTGCTCGACACCCTCATTCTCAAGGGCGGCGACGAGCAGGTCGGAGCCTTTCATGGACTGTAATCCTCTCTGGGCGCCCGATCGCGGCTCCCGACAATACGAGGCCCTATCGAGCCGGAACGGCCGGGTAGACATAGAGATATGACTTGCACCGCATCGGACAACCGAGCCGGGACCGAAGAGTTGCGCTTACGGATGCCGCACGACAATTATTCGACGGCGGCAGACAAGGTATTGCACGACGGCACTTTGTTCCCGCAACCCCGCAACCATATTTGTAGCGCCAAAGCCCTCTGGCCACGCGCCGCAGGCAAGCTGCCGGCGCGCGCGTCGGCGTGCGGTTAATGATCGAACCCAAACCCTTTCGACAGTCCGACGGGACGTACGGGCGTGCTCCAAGCCGGATATCCGACCAGATACTTGCGGCGGCGCTCGCCAATGCTTTTCTTATCCAACGATCCAATGGCGCGATCCAATGATCGGATGGTGTCGCACGTTTTGTGGGTGCATCCGCTTCTGCGCCGTGAACGGGCGGCTATGAAACCTGATTGGAGCTGAAGTCATGGCTATCAAAGCGATTAATCCGGTGAACGGTAAGATCTTTGCAACCTATGATGAAATGACGCCCAGCGTTGTCAGCGGGATCATCAGCGACGTCCATGAGGCGTTTCTCAAATGGCGGCACACGTCCTTTGAGGAGCGCGCCGCGATGATGCGCGAGGCAGCGCGAATACTGCGTGGCAAGGCCGGAGAGTATGCCCGCCTGATGGCGCAGGAGATGGGCAAGCCGGTGCGCGACGGCGTTGCCGAGGTGGAGAAGTGCGCGTCCGGTTGCGACTTCTATGCCGAGAATGCGGCCCGCTTCCTGGCGCGCGAGCCGATCGCGACCGAAGCGCGCAACAGCTTCGTCACGTTCAACCCGCTCGGCGTCGTGCTCGCCGTGATGCCGTGGAATTTTCCGTTCTGGCAGGTGTTCCGCTTTGCGGCACCCGGCCTCATGGCGGGAAACGCCGCCGTCCTAAAGCATGCTTCGAACGTCCCGGGATGCGCGCTGGCCATCGAGGATGTCTTCCGCCGCGCCGGCTTTCCCAAGGATCTATTTCGGACATTGATGATCGGCAGCTCGCAGGTTCCCTCCGTCATCGAGCACCCTTTGGTCCGCGCAGTCACGTTGACCGGCAGCGGGCCCGCCGGCCGCGCGGTCGCCGGCAAGGCCGGCCAAATGCTGAAGAAGACGGTGCTCGAGCTTGGTGGCAGCGATCCTTATCTCGTGCTCGAGGATGCGGATCTGGAAATGGCCGCCACGCTCAGCACCAAGGGACGCCTGATAAACGCCGGCCAAAGTTGCATTGCCGCCAAACGCTTCATCGTGGCCGAGAAGGTGCGACGCCCATTCGAGGAGCTGTTTGTGCAGAAGATGGGCGCCGTCAAGACCGGCGACCCGCTCAAGGAGGATACCCAAATCGGTCCGCTGGCGCGGCATGATCTGCGCGACGAGTTGCACCGTCAGGTCGAGGCGAGCATTGCCGCGGGTGCGCGCTGCCTGCTCGGCGGCGCGATCCCCAACGACCCTGGCGCCTACTATCCTCCCACCGTGTTGACCGATGTGCATCGGGGGATGCCGGCTTATGAGGAAGAGCTGTTCGGGCCGGTCGCCGCCATCATTTCGGTCAAGGACGAGGAAGAGGCGATCGCGACCGCCAACGATTCGGCGTTCGGGCTGGGCGGTGGCGTCATCACGCGCGACCTGGCGCGCGGCGAGCATATCGCTGCCGAGCGGATTGAGAGCGGTTGCGTCTTCGTCAACGAAGCCGTGCGCTCCGACCCGCGACTCCCCTTCGGCGGCGTCAAGGAAAGCGGTTACGGACGCGAGCTCTCCGTCTACGGAATCAAAGAGTTTGTAAACATAAAGACCGTCTACGTCGCCTAGCTTGCGCTGCTCTATCGGACCGCATCCGAAGGGTGATCAGATGACTCAACGTCGGCTTTGGCTCTTGCTGCTGCCGTACGTTGGGCTGCTGTGGGTGGCCTTCTACAACTTTCGCGATCCGACCCTTTTCGGATTTCCCTTCTTCTACTGGTATCAACTTGCCTGGGTGCCGTTGTCCGCGTTGCTGACTTGGATCGCGTACCAGACTTACATGAGGCCGACCCAGCTCACCCACTTCGGCACTGACCAGTCCGCGATCATGACTGGCCAATCCATATAGATCCGCACCAGGTGGAACAGCGCCACCAAGGTGAAGATTATCCCGGCCAACATAGAAAACGTTTTCCGGTCCATGAGCGATCATCCCTCGCACCCGCAAAAATAGCGAACGGTGAACAATCCGGGCGGCCCACGGCCTCGCATCCGATTGCAACTCTGCGCAATCACTTTAAGCGATTCTCTCATCAGATCAACACCGACGAGGTTTTCGGTACACACAGGTGCGGGCACTTTGCTTGGTCCACTCGTGGTCCGGGCCCACAGTCTTTTACGATTACGTAGATGCCGTATGCGAGCACGATTGCAACGGGGGCTAGGGTCAGAAAGAGACGGTTGTTTAGCATCGTGGCAATATGCGCCCACTGCTGGCTATGCGCCAGCGGTGATTGAGGGCCGCCACAACCCTATGTCCGGTCTCAGTTTGAACCTCAAGTCGAATGAGCACATATTGGTAGGGAGGGGTTTACGTCTCCGAAGCGATAGGGGCGAAGGATGCGAGTGCATATTTTCGAGAGCACAATCGAACCTAACCTATACGGATTTACTTCTGATAGGGACGGCAACAACCTTCCTCTTGAAAGGGGGGAATGGAAGTACTTCAAAACGATCGATATGGCAGTAGGCGGAACCCATCAATGGGGAGTCTCAACTGAGAAGGCACTCGAAGCGATTGAAAAAGATGGCTTTTATTTAACGACTGGACAGATTCCAAATTAGACGCCGCGACGCGGAGAGGGCCAGCCGATTCCAGCCCTCTTTAAATTGGCTCAGCTAAGATTGGAGATGCGCGATAGAACGACCCCACGGTGGGATTGTTCTATCGGTGACGAGAGCAGTTTTTACGGCTGCCATTGTTGGTTCCCCAACGACGTGCCGGCGCAAAAGGTGGCGGCACCCCCGCCTCATTAATTATCGAGGAAGCTTCTAAGAATCCTTGATCGGCTCGGGTGCTTCAGCTTCCTCAGCGCCTTGGCCTCGATCTGGCGGATGCGCTCGCGCGTCACCGAGAACCGCAGGCCGACCTCTTCCAGCGTGTGATTGCAAAAGAGTTGCAGCTATTTTGTAAACCGGGGGCAACCCGTTTACATCCGTGAGCGAGGCCAATCGCAACTCGACCGCAGGCGGTTAGCAAATCGTGAATGGCCGCCTAAACCGCTCTAGATTTCCACCAGCCGGCCCATTTCGATGAAGTTGTCGGTCGGGATCCGGAACAGGTCAACCGCACGCACCGCGTTGCGCAGCATGAAGGCGAACAGCAGCAGCCGCGCGCGGGCCGCAAGGTTATGCGTGCGCTTCGCCACCACGGCGTCGCGGGCGTTGAAGAAGATCGCGTGCCTGAGCTCGATCTCGCAACCGCTCGCCTTGGCTTGCCGCAACGCGGCGGGGAGGTCGGGCACCTGGACGAAGCCGAAATGCGCGGTGATCTGCCAAAAGTTCTCGGCAAGCTTGCGGACCTCGAGCCGATCGGCGCGCGGGATGCGCGGCACGTCGGCAAATTTGACCGTCAGCGCGACCACACTCTCCTGCAGCGCGCCGATCTGCTCGACATGACGGACCAGCAGCGGCGGAGTGCTGTCCGCCATCCGGGTCAGGAAGACCGCGGTGCCTGGGACCCGCGGGATCTTGAGTTTGCGTAGCTTCTCGAAGAATACTTCGGGTGACATGCTCGCCGCGGTGTGACGCGCCTGCAGCGCATCCATCCCGTAGCGCCAAGTCGCCATCGTGGCGAAAACCAGGGCGCCGAAGGTGAGCGGGACCCAGCCGCCGTCGCGAATCTTAGCGAGGTTCGCGGCGAACAGCGTGAAATCGACCAGGATGAAGATGCCGCCGACCGCGAGCGCCGCGGGCGCCCACCAGCCCCAGCGCTCGCGCATGACGCGGTAGAGCAGGGCGGTCGTGAGCAGCATCGTGGTGGATACCGCGGTGCCATAGGCGCCGGCCAGCCGGTCCGAGCTCGCGAAGCCGATGGTCAGCGCGATGGTGAAGGCCATCATGGTCCAGTTCACGAACGGCACGTAGATCTGACCGTATTCCTGGTCCGAGGTCTGCCGGATGCGCACGCCGGGAAACCAGCCGAGCTGCATGGCCTGGCGGGTCATTGAAAACGTGCCGGTGATGATCGCCTGGCTGGCGATGATGGTGGCGAGCGTCGCCAGCAGCACCATCGGATAGATCGCCCATTGCGGAACCAGGCGAAAGAACGGATTGCCCGTCAGCGCCGGGTCATCGAGATAAAGTGCAGTCTGGCCGGCATAGTTGAGCAGCAGCGCAGGCAGCACCACGCAGTACCACACGGTGCGGATCGGATTGCGGCCGATATGTCCCATGTCAGCGTACAGCGCTTCAGCGCCGGTGATCGCCAGGAACGCGGCCCCGAGCACCAGGACTCCGATGCGCGGGTTCTCCAGCAGGAATCCCAGCGCGTGGGCCGGATTGACGGCGGCAAGAACGCCGGGCCGATGCAGGATACCGCCGACGCCAAGCACCGCGATGGTCGCGAACCAGACCAGCATGACCGGCCCGAATGCCTTGCCGATGCGCGCGGTGCCGCGGCTCTGCACCGCGAACAAAGCGAGCAGCACCACCACCGCCATCGGCATGACGTGCGGCTTGAAGACCTCGGTCGCCTGGTTGAGGCCCTCGAGCGCGCTCAGCACGGAGATTGCCGGCGTGATGATGCCGTCGCCGTAGATCAAGGCCGCGCCGAACAGCCCCATGATGACGAGCGCGCGTCCGCGTCCGTGCCAGCTCGCGCGCGTGAGCAACATCAGCGCGAGAATGCCGCCCTCGCCGTGGTTGTCGGCGCGCATCACGAACAGGCAGTACTTGATCGAGACGGTGATGATCAGCAGCCAGAAGATCAGCGAGAGCGATCCCAGCGCCGCCGACGGCGACAAGCCGCTGTCGAAAGTCTGCGCGACCGCCTGCAGTGTGTAGAGAGGACTGGTGCCGAGGTCGCCGTAGACGATCCCCATCGCGGTGAGGGCGGCCGCCGACGTCGTTGGCTGATCCACCGGTGAGGCCGCGCGGTGTTCCTCGACTGTATCGGTGGACATGTGCGCCTCTGCGGGCAGCCTCGTCGCCGCGTTATGCCAAGGCTTTGCGCTCGGCGGCCTGATCGGAGGGCCGACTGTGGCGAACGGCCGCTTCGCCGGTGGACCCTTCGACTGGTTTTCGCCGTTTTCCGTTCTCGTCG
>Ga0209647_1003486_pt1 | contig 12153 bp, 12 predicted proteins | sample GraSoi_2013_60cm_FD_185827 | JGI IMG/M metagenome (GOLD analysis project Ga0209647, IMG submission 185827) | Grasslands soil microbial communities from the Angelo Coastal Reserve, California, USA - Sample 9_17_2013_60cm (SPAdes) (version 2) | ecosystem: Environmental > Terrestrial > Soil >... | reverse complement strand
TATTCGCGGTGGCTAGCCAAGCCGCGACAAGATGATGAGCACGATGGTCACCGTGATGGCGCCGCCGATGCGGGTGGCGATCTGCGCGAAGGGCATCAGCTGCATGCGGTTGGCGGCGGTCAGGATGGCGACGTCGCCGGTGCCGCCTTGGCCGCTATGGCAGGCATTCACGATGGCGGTGTCGATCGGATACATCTTGAGCCACCGCCCGACGATGAAGCCGGTCGCCATCAGCGTCACCACCGTCGAGACGATGGTGATGAGATAGCGCAGGTTGAACGCGGCGACCAGCTTGTCCCACGGCGTCAGCGACACGCCGATGGCGAAGAGCAGCGGGTAGGTGACGGCGGTCTGAAAGAACTTGAAGACGACGAAGGCGCCCAGCTGGAGCCGCGGCGACACCGCCTGGGTGAGCTTCAGCACGACGGCGATGAACAGCATCGCCACCGGCGCCGGAAAGCCGAACAGACGCTGCCCGAGCAGGCCGATGAGGTAGAGCGTCACCGCGGTGACGCCGGCTGCCGCGATCGTCGTCACGTCGGACTGGCCGGAAATCGGCTCGTCCCCCGGCGGCAGATCGTCGTGCTCGTCCGGCTGCAGCCGGCCCTCGCCGGTCAAATGGGGGTAGCGCTTGCCGACATAGTTGAGCATGCCCGAGAACAGGATCGCGGTCAGGCTGCCGAGCATGACGGGAGGCAGCACCTGGGCGAAGAAATCGCCCTGCGGCTGGTGCAGGATCGACAGCGGGATGGCGCCCTCGCCGACGCCGCCGGCCATGATCGGCACGACGATGAAGAAGAAGGTGTGATAGGCGCCGAGACCGAGCAGGGTGCCGACCAGCGTGCCGACGGCGCCGGCGGCGAGCGAGCCGATTCCGAGCGGCACGAAGATCTTGAGGAAGCCCTTGACCAGCACGTGGCGATCCATGCCGAGGATCGAGCCGACGATGATGCAGGAGATGAAGAGGTAGAGGAAATTCGAGTTCTTGGTGAAATCGACCGTCGCCTTGAGAATCGAGTCCGGAAGCAGATGATGAAAGGCGAGGTAGGACGGGATGAAGGTGGCGAAGATCGCCGCCGCGCCGATATTGCGGATGATCGGGATGCGCTTGCCGAGCTCGGCGCAGGCGAAGCCGCCCATCGACAAGAGCACGATGGCCATCAATATGTCGGACGGCACCGCGCCGGTCAGCGTGAAGCCGGTGATGACGAAGATCAGGATGACGAAGATCGGCAGCGGCACGATGCCGATCTTGGTGTCGACGATGCGCCACCAGCCCTGCGGCCAGAAAGCGGTCCGCGATCCCGGCGCGGCCGCTACGCTCTGGTTGATTCCGGCGTTGTCCATCCCGTCCTCCCGATTATCGTTGTCGTCGCCGCGCCCGATCGGCCTGCGTCCATCAGAGCACAGGCGGCGCCCAGAGGCAGGTGATTTTCGCGTTCAGCGACTTCCCACCGCCCGCCAGCCGATGTCGCGCCGGCAGAAACCCTCCGGCCAGTCGATGCGGTCGACCGCGTCATAGGCCCGGCGCTGCGCCTCGGCGGCAGTGGCGCCGAGCGCCGTGACGCCGAGTACGCGGCCGCCATCGGCGAGGATCTTGCCGCCTTCTTCGCGCGTTCCGGCGTGGAAGATCTTGACCTCGATGCCATCTCCGGCACCTTCCAGGCCCCGGATCTCGGTGCCCTTGAGCGGCTCGCCAGGGTAACCCTCGGCGGCGAGGACGACGCAGAGCGCGGTCTCGTCGCGCCAGCGCAGATCGAAATCCCCGAGCGCGCCGTCGCGCGCCGCGATCAGCGCCGGCAGCAGGTCGCTCTTCAGCCGCATCATCAGCACCTGGCATTCCGGATCGCCGAAGCGGGTGTTGTACTCGATGAGCTGCGGCCCATCCGCCGTCAGCATCAGCCCGGCATAGAGGATGCCCTTGAAGGGGCGGCCCTCCTTGGCCATCCCGGCGACGGTCGGCTGGATGATCCGCGCCATCACCTCGGCCTCGAGCGCCGGCGTCAGGCACGGCGCCGGCGAATAGGCGCCCATCCCGCCGGTATTGGGGCCGGTATCGCCGTCGCCGACCGCTTTATGGTCCTGCGCGCCGGCGAGCGGCAGCGCGTGGACGCCGTCGACCAGGGCGAAGAAGCTCGCCTCCTCGCCGGCGAGGAACGCCTCGACGACGAGCTCCGCCCCCGCACTGCCGAAGCGGCCGTCGCGCATCGCCGCATCGACCGCTTCCTGCGCCTCGGCGACGTTGTGGGCGACGGTCACCCCCTTGCCGGCGGCCAGCCCATCCGCCTTGACGACGATCGGCATCGCCTGCGCCGCGATATAGGCCTTGGCGGAAGCGGCATCGGTGAAGCGGCGATAGGCGGCGGTCGAGATGGCGTGGCGGGCGCAGAAATCCTTGGTGAAGCCTTTCGAGCCTTCGAGCGCGGCTGCCGCCTGGCTCGGGCCGAAGGCGGCGATGCCGGAGTCCTCGAGCCGGTCGACCAGCCCGGCAACCAGCGGCTGCTCGGGACCGACGACGACGAAATCGATGCGCTCATTCCGGCAGAAGCCGACCAGCCCGTCGAGATCCATCGCCGCGATCGCCACGCATTCGGCCTCGGCGGCGATCCCGGCATTGCCCGGTGCGCAATAGAGCTTGTCGCAGAGCGGCGAGGCGGCGATCGCCCAGCACAAGGCATGCTCGCGCCCGCCCGAGCCGACGACGAGAACCCGCATGCGCATGCCTCCGTTGCTGCATCAAAATTCGCCCTCTCCTGCAGGAGAGGGAGCCACTGCTTCTCCCTCTCCCGCTTGCGGGAGAGGGTCCGATTGCTTCCCCCTCTCCCGCCTGCGGGAGAGGGTAGGGGTGAGGGCTCTGCGCTATGAGAGCGCCAATAATCCTCATCCGCCGGCGCTCCTGAACCCTCACCCTGCCCTCTCCCGCAGGCGGGAGAGGGTTCTTGGAAGGGCCCTTTCCCGCAAACGGGAGAGGCTTCCAAGGGGAGTGTCGCGGCACGGCGCCGGCTCTTGTATCATAGCGCCGCATGACTGAAATCCCTCCTGTGAGCGAAACCGCACCTGCCGCCGGCGCGCCGCGCGCCAACCTGCCGGAATATACCGTCAGCGAGCTGTCGAGCGCGCTGAAGCGCCGCATCGAGGAGAGCTTCTCCTATGTCCGCGTGCGCGGCGAGATCTCCGGCTTCAAGCGCCATTCCTCCGGCCATTGCTATCTCGCCCTCAAGGACGCGGACGCGGTGCTCGACGCGGTGTGCTGGCGCGGCACCGCCTTGCGCCTGACGGTGAAGCCCGAGGACGGCATGGAGGTCGTCTGCACCGGGCGTCTCACCACCTTTCCCGGTCGCTCGAAATACCAGCTCGTCCTCGAGACGATGGAGCTTGCCGGGGTCGGCGCGCTGCTCAAGCTGCTCGAGGACCGCAAGCTTCGTCTCGCCGCCGAAGGACTCTTCGCCGAGACGCGCAAGCACAAGCTGCCCTTCCTGCCCGCGGTGATCGGCGTCGTCACCTCGCCGACCGGCGCCGTCATCCGCGATATCCTCCATCGTCTCGCCGATCGCTTCCCGCGCCAAGTCCTGATCTGGCCGGTCGCGGTGCAGGGCGACGGTGCGGCGGCCCAGGTCGCTGCCGCCATTGCCGGGTTCAACGCGATCGCCTCCGGCGGGGCGATCCCGCGACCCGATCTCCTCATCGTGGCGCGCGGCGGTGGCAGCCTCGAGGATCTCATGCCGTTCAACGAGGAGATCGTCGTGCGCGCCGCCGCCGCCTCGACGATCCCGCTGATCTCGGCGGTCGGCCACGAGACCGACACCACGCTGATCGATCTCGCCAGCGACCGCCGCGCGCCGACGCCGAGCGCCGCCGCCGAGATGGCGGTGCCGGTGCGCCTCGACCTCCGGGCCGAGATGGCGGCGAAGGCCGGACGGCTGAGCGGCGGGTTGGCGCGACTCTTCGCCGATCGGCGCGTACGGCTCGAGGGGTTGGCGCGCGGCCTGCCCGACCCGCTCGCCCTCATCGGCGCCAAGGCGCAGCTGCTCGACGACCGCAGCGAGCGGCTCGGCTTCGCCCTCACCTCGCGCCTGCGCCTGTGGCGCGGCGAGATCGCGACCTTGGCGGCTAGGCTGCGTCATCCGCGCCAACAGATCGGCGAGAAGCAGCGTACCCTTGCCGATTCGGCACAACGGGCACGCCGCGCCTTCGAGCATTTCCTCGCCCTCGAGCGTCGCCGCATCGCCGGCCTCGCCGAGCGGATGCGTGCCGATCTGCTGCGCGTCGAGATCGAGCGCGCGCGGCGGCGCCTGGCCGACCACGCCCCACGCCTCGACGGCGCCGCCGAGCGCCTGCTGCGTCAGCGCCGCGAGCGGCTCGACAATCTCGGCGGCCGGCTCGACAGCCACGCTCTCTCGCATCAGAACGTGCTGCGCCGCGGCTATGCCGTGGTGCTCGACGCCAAGCGCGAGGCGGTGACCAGCGCCGCCGCGATCCATGAGGAGATGACGCTGACGCTCGGCTTCCATGATGGCGAGGTAGCAGTGACGAGCGGCGGTCGCCGCCGTGCCGCCAAGCCGGCGGCGACGAAACCCGAACAGCCGAAGCTGCTGTGATGGGAGTCTCCACCTTGGATCGGCATGGTGCGTCCCCTCACCGTGAGGAGCCGCCGCAAGGCGGCGTCTCGAACGGCGAGACGCGCTCTTCGAGCGCTCCTCAGGATGAGGTGTATTTGCTAATGCCATCTACATTGGACCTCATCCTGAGGAGCGTCGTCAGGCGCATCTCGAAGGATGCGAGGCCGTTGTGCCAGCGCGCTTTGCTTCTCCTCGCGCTTTGCCTCATACCCGTGACCGCTTCTGCGCTCGACCTCGCCGGCAAGTTCGTCCAGGGCGGGCTCGTGCTCGGCACGACGATATCAGGCGCCACGGTGACGCTCGACGAACGCGCGGTGCCGGTGACGCCTGACGGCCGCTTCGTCTTCGGCTTCGGGCGCGACACGACGGTCTCCATCCTCATCGTCACCCTGCCCGATGGCGAGCGCGAGGAGCGCCGTCTCGACATCGGGCAGCGGGAATACGATATCCAGCGCGTCGACGGGGTGCCGCAGAACACGGTGACGCCCGACCCGGCCGAGCTTGCGCGCATCAAACGCGAGGCGAGCGATATCCGCGCGCTGCGCGAGATCGCCGGCACGGACACCGATTTCGCCACGCCGATGATCTGGCCGGCACGCGGGCCGATCAGCGGCGTCTACGGCAGCCAGCGCATTCTCAATGGCGAGCCGCGCGCGCCGCATATGGGCGTCGACATCGCCGCGCCGGCGGGCTCGCCGATCGTCGCCGCCGGCGGCGGGGTGGTGCGCTTCGCCGCCGAGCTTTTCCTCACCGGCAATACGATACTGATCGATCACGGCTACGGGCTCGAGACCAGCTATGCGCATCTCTCGCGCATCGACGTCAAGCCCGGGCAGCGCCTGCGCCAAGGCGAGCAGATCGGCCTGGTCGGCGCGACCGGACGGGTCACCGGGCCCCATCTCCATTGGGGGATGGAGTGGTTCCAGCTGCGTCTCGATCCGCAGCTCGTGGTCGGACCGATGCCCGCGCCGTGATCGGCATCAAGAATGCGTGATCGACCGGTAGGCGTCGCGTGGCGACGCGGCTCGGCGGTTTGCTTGCCGCGAAATCTGTGGAATCATGTAGTGGCGAATCAGGAATTTAGGCCGGCAGACGGGAGCGATCAGTTGGTCAGGGCAGGGCGGCTCTACTGCCCGAGCGCCGACGCGGTCACTGGTCAGGCGGTTTTGTTCGTCTCGCGACGGGGGTAGCGAGCAGCGCGAAGGAGACTGGGAATGGCGACCCTCAACGTGAACGGAAAAACCTATCAGGCGGATGTCGATCCGCGGACACCTCTGCTTTGGGTGTTGCGCGACACGATCGGCTTGACCGGTACCAAATACGGCTGCGGCATCGCGCAATGCGGCGCCTGTACCGTCCATATCGGCGGGGTGGCGACGCGGTCCTGCTCGGTTCCGGTCAGCGCCGCCGCCGGCAAGCCGATCACCACGATCGAGGGCCTCGCGCCCGACGGCGCGCTGCACAAGGTGCAGCAGGCCTGGCTCGATCACGACGTGCCGCAATGCGGCTATTGCCAGAGCGGCATGATCATGGCCGCGGCGGCCCTGCTCAAGGACAACCCGAAGCCGACCGACGAGGATATAGACGGCGCGATCACCAATATCTGCCGCTGCGGCACCTATCAGCAGGTTCGCGCGGCGATCCACGCCGCTGCCGAGGCCTGAGGGAGGATGCAGCCATGAGCAACGCCATGCTGGACACCCCTCTCCGGATCGACCGTCGCGCTTTCCTGGTCGGCGCCGCCGCGGTCGGCGGCGGCCTTTCGCTCGGCCTGCGCATTCCATTCGGCGACGGCGCCGTCGCCGCCGAGACGGTGCCGGAGGTCAATGCCTGGGTCGTCATCCAGCCCGACGACACCGTCGTCATCCGCATCGCCCGCTCCGAGATGGGCCAGGGCACGCTCACCGGCCTCGCCCAGCTCGTCGCGGAGGAGCTGGAATGCGACTGGTCGAAGGTGACGACCGAATATCCGACGCCCGGCCAGAACGTCGCGCGCAAGCGCGTCTGGGGCAATTTCTCCACCGGCGGCAGCCGCGGCATCCGCGAATCGCACGAGTATGTCCGCCAGGGCGGCGCCGCCGCTCGCATCATGCTGATCCAGGCCGCCGCCAATGAATGGAAGGTGCCGGCCGCGGAATGCAGCGCGGCGAACAGCGTGATCACCCATGCGCCGTCGGGACGCGCGGTGAGCTTCGGCAAGGTCGCCGCTGCGGCGGCGAGGATCGAGCCGCCGAAGGACATCAAGCTCAAGGATGTCAAGGACTGGAAGATCGCCGGCAAGGGCCTCAAGCGGCTCGACACGCGCGACAAGCTGATCGGCAAGCAGATCTACGGCATCGACATCAAGCTGCCCGGCATGCTCATCGCGGCGATCCGCGATTGTCCGGTCAATGGCGGCAAGGTGACGAGCTTCGACGCCGCCAAGGTGAAGGGGATGCGCGGCGTGAAGCAGGTCGTGGCGGTCGGCGACAGCGCGGTCGCCGTCGTCGCCGACAATTTCTGGAACGCCAAGACCGCGCTCGCCGCGCTGCCTGTCGTCTGGGACATGGGCGAGAACGCCAACGTGTCGAGCGCGACGATCGCCGACATGCTGAAGGAAGGCCTCGACGCCGAGCAGGCCTATATCGGCAACAAGGCGGGCGATGCCAAGGCGGCGCTCGCCGGCGCGGCGAAGACCGTCGAGGCGGTCTACAGCTACCCCTATCAGAACCACGCGACGATGGAGCCGATGAACGCGACGGCGCTCTATACGCCGGAGAAATGCGAGGTCTGGGGGCCGACGCAGAACGGCGAGGCGGCGCTCGCCACGGTGGCCGAGACGTCCGGCCTGCCGATCGACAAATGCGATGTCCACAAGGTCATGCTCGGCGGCGGCTTCGGTCGGCGCGGCCGTAGCGACTATGTCCGTCAGGCCGTCCTCATCGCCATGCAGATGCCGGGCACGCCGGTCAAGCTGCTGTGGTCGCGCGAGGAGGACATGACGCACTGCGCCTACCACCCGATCACGCAATGCAAGCTGACCGGCGGCTTCGACGACGCCGGCAATCTCGTCGGGCTGCACATGCGGATCTCGGGCCAATCGATTCTCGCCTCGCTGGCGCCGCAGAATCTGCAGAACGGCATGGACCCGGTCACTTTCCAGGGCCTCAATCCCGGCGGGGCGGAGGGCGTGTTCGGCTACAACATCCCGAACCTGCTGATCGACCACGCTATGCGCAACACCCACATCCTGGCCGGGTTCTGGCGCGGGGTGAACATCAACCACAACGCCATCTACGTCGAATGCTTCATCGACGAGCTCGCCCAGGCTGCCGGGCAGGATCCGCTCGAGTTCCGCCGCAAGCTCTTGAAGCCGAAGCACCTCGCCGTGCTCAACGCGGTGGCCGAGAAGGCCGGCTACGGCAAGGCGCCGGCGGGCGTCTATCACGGGCTCTCCCAGATCATGGCCTTCGGCAGCTACGTCGCGGCCTGTGCCGAGGTCTCGGTCAGCAAGGAGGGGCGCCTCAAGATCCACCGCATCGTCGCCGCCACCGATCCCGGCACCGCCGTCAACCCGGCGCAGATCGAGCGCCAGGTCGCCGGCTCCTTCGTCTACGGCCTGTCGGCGATGCTCTACGGCGAATGCACGGTCAAGGACGGCGCGATCGAGCAGACCAATTTCGACAGCTACAATGTCATGCGCATGGACGAGATGCCGAAAGTCGAGGCGATATTGATGCCGTCCGGCGGCTTCTGGGGCGGCGTCGGCGAGCCGACCATCGGCGTGGCGGCGCCGGCGGTGATCAATGCCGTCTTCGCGGCGACCGGCAAGCGCATCCGCTCGTTCCCGCTGATGAACCACGATCTCGCCGGGGCGTGATCGGTCCGGCTTGACGGGCGGCGCCCGCCGCGGCGCCGCCCACGCAGCGAGAGGAGCGTCATGCGAGTTCCGCGCCTCGTCATTGCGGCGATCATCCTGCTGTCGCCGGTCGCAGCGCCGGCGGCGCCGCCGGGCGCCGCTGCGTGCTCGGGCTGCCACGCTTCGGGCGCCGGCGTCGCGACCACCGTGCCGCGTCTCGCCGGCCGCGCTGCCGCCGACATCGTCGCCGCGATGCAGGATTATCGCGCCGGCAAGCGCCCGGCGACTGTCATGGACCGCATCGCCAAGGGCTTCAGCGACGACGAGACCAAGGCGATCGCCGCCTGGCTGGCGGCGCAGCAACAATGAGCGGGGCTCGGATCATGAGCGGCAGCCGGACCAGCCGACGCGAATTCCTCAAGCAGGCCGCTTCCGGCGCCTCGGCGGCGCTGCTGCCGCTGCCCGCTTTCGCGCAGGGCGCCGGCGGCCGGGTCGTCGTCATCGGTGGCGGCTTCGCCGGCGCGACCTGCGCCCGTACGTTGAAGCGGATCGAGCCGCGCCTCGCCGTGACGTTGGTCGAGGCCAACGCCACCTTCATCGCCTGCCCGTTCAGCAACGGCGTCATCGCCGGCTTGCGCGAGCTCGACGCGCAGCGTTTCGGCTATGACGGGCCGGCGCGAGACGGCGTGGCGCTATCCTTCGTCCCGGCCGTCGCGGTCGATCCGCCATCGCATGCGGTGACGCTGGCGAACGGCGCGGTGTTGCAATATGACCGGCTGGTCCTGGCGCCGGGGATCGATCTCAACTGGAGCGGCCTGCCCGGCTATGACGAGGCGGCCGCCGCGCGCATGCCGCATGCCTGGAAGGCCGGCGAGCAGACCTTGCTGCTGCGCCGCCAGCTCGAGGCGATGGCGGATGGCGGGCTCGTCGTCATCGCGGCGCCGGCCAATCCGTTCCGCTGCCCGCCCGGCCCCTACGAGCGGGCGAGCCTGATCGCCTATTACCTCAAGACGAGGAAGCCGAAATCCAAGCTCATCATCCTCGACGCCAAGGATGCTTTCTCGAAGCAGCGGCTGTTCCAGAACGCCTGGGCGGCGCTTTATCCCGGTCTCCTCGAATGGGTGCCGCTCTCCTCCGGCGGCAAGGTCAATGCGGTCGACGCGGCGACGCTGACGCTGACCACCGATTTCGCCACGCACAAGGCCAACGTCGCCAACGTCATCCCGCCGCAGAAGGCGGCCGGCATCGCCGCGCTCGCCGGCGTCGCCGACCGCACCGGCTGGTGCCCGATCGACCCGGTGAGCTTCGCCTCGACCCTGCAGCCCGACATCCATGTCATCGGCGACGCGGCGATCGCCGGCGCCATGCCGAAATCGGCCTTCGCGGCGAATGCGCAGGCGAAGATCTGCGCCGAAGCGGTGGCGACGCTGCTCGCCGGCGGCGCGCCCGCCGAGCCCAAGCTGATCAACACCTGCTATAGTCTCGTCGCGCCCGATTACGGCATCTCGATCGCCGGTGTCTATCATCCGGTGAAGGGCCAGCTGGTCGACGTCGAGGGCGCCGGCGGCGTCAGCCCGCTCGAGGCGCCGGCGGCGTTTCGCGCCGAGGAAGCGGATTTCGCCAATGGCTGGTTCAACACGATCACCGCGGAAGTCTTCGGTTGAGCGCGTCCTCGCCGGCGCGATCATGCTTGCCGCGATGAGCGCCGCGGCCGCGGCGCTGCCGCCCTATGCGATCGTCGGCGACGCCATTCCCGCCGCGCTGAGCGAGGCGGAAGGCGATCCGGCGCGCGGCCGCGCCATAATCGTCAACCGCCAGCTCGGGCTGTGCCTGCTCTGCCATAGCGGGCCGTTCCCCGAGGAGAAGTTCCAGGGCACGCTGGCGCCCAACCTGGCGGGGGCGGGATCGCGCTGGTCGGCGGGGCAGCTGCGCCTGCGCATCGTCGATGCCAGTCGCCTCAATCCCGACACCATCATGCCGCCTTATTATCGCACCGAAGGGCTGACGCGCGTCGCCCCCGCTTTCGCCGGCAAGCCGGTGCTGAGCGCCGAGCAGATCGAGGATGTCGTCGCCTTTCTGGTAACATTGCGCGACGAGAGCACCGTGAGATGAACGAATTTCGCAGCACGCGACGCCAATTCCTCGCCGGCTCGGCGCGGCTCGCCGCCGGCGCCGGGCTGGCCTCGATCGTCGCCGTCGAGCCCGCCCGCGCCACGCCGGAAGCGCTGCAGGGAGCGATCGCGGAAATCATCGGCGAGGCGCCGCTGCGCCAGGGTCGGGTGACGCTCGATCTGCCCTCGCTGGTCGAGAACGGCAATGCCGTGCCGCTCACCGTCGCGGTGGAGAGCCCGATGAGCGAAGCCGATCACGTCACGGCGATCCACGTCTTCAACGAGAAGAATCCGCAGCCTTATGTGCTGACCGCTCGCCTCGGCCCGCGCGCCGGCCGGGCGCGCATCGCCACCCGCATCAAGCTGGCGGACGCGCAGCGCGTCGTCGCCATCGCCGCGATGAGCGACGGCTCGTTCTGGAGCGCCAGCGCCGATGTCATCGTCACCATCGCGGCCTGCGTCGAGGGCCTCCAGTGACGGCGCGTATCCTGATCAACGTTCCGGCCAAGGCCCGGCGCGGCGAGATCATCGAGATCAAGACGCTGATCTCGCATCCCATGGAATCGGGCTTTCGCGTCGGCTTCAACGGCGCGCTCATTCCGCGCGACATCATCACCCGCTTCGTCTGCACCTATAACGGCGAGGAGGTGTTCCGCGCCGAGCTCTCCCCCGCCATCGCCGCCAATCCCTTCATCGCCTTCTCGACCATCGCCACCGAGAGCGGCACGATCGCCTTCGCCTGGAGCGGCGATAACGGCTTCTCGGCGGCCGAGTTCGCCACCATCACGGTCGAATGACCGCAGCGCCACCGCGGCGCCGGACGCTCGCCGGCCTCGCTTTTGCGGCGCTCGCCGCCGTTGCGGCGGCCGCGGCCGAGATACCGGTGATCCAGGCGATGCAGGATGACGACACCGCCAATCCCGGCATGCTCTTCGTGCTCGATGGCGAGGCCGCATGGAACCGCAAGGCGGGTGCCGCCAATCGCGCCTGTGCCGATTGCCATGGTGACGCGCGGGTCAGCATGAGCGGCGTCGCCGCCCGCTACCCCGCTTTCGACGAATCGCGCGGTCGCCCGGTCGATCTCGAGCAGCGCATCGAGATGTGCCGCGGCGAGCGGCAGCAAGCGCCGCCGCTGCAATTCGAGAGCCAGGAGCTTCTCGCCCTCACCGCCTATGTGGCGCGGCAATCGCGCGGCCAGCCGATCGCCATCGCCGACGACCAGCGCACGCGCAAATTCATCGATGCCGGCCGCGAGATCTTCCAGCGCCGCCAGGGCCAGCTCAACCTCTCCTGCGCCGCCTGTCACGACGACAATTGGGGGCAGAAGCTGGCGGGCGCGCCGGTGCCGCAGGCGCATCCCACGGGCTATCCGCTCTACCGGCTCGAATGGCAGTCCCTCGGCTCGCTGCAGCGCCGGCTGCGCGCCTGCATGAGCGGCATGCGGGCCGAGCCCTACGCCTATGGCGCGGCGGAGCTGGTCGATCTCGAGCTCTTCCTGATGAAGCGCGCCGAAGGGCTCACCGTCGAAACTCCCGCGGTCCGTCCGTAGAGCGTGATCGATTCAGCTTGCCTATTGCACGTCATT